>Ga0182021_10000156_pt1 | contig 64577 bp, 53 predicted proteins | sample 612E3MmetaG_FD_120493 | JGI IMG/M metagenome (GOLD analysis project Ga0182021, IMG submission 120493) | Permafrost microbial communities from Stordalen Mire, Sweden - 612E3M metaG (Illumina Assembly) | ecosystem: Environmental > Terrestrial > Soil > Wetlands > Permafrost | place: Sweden...
AGCGCCGCCTGTCGTCGCCCAGAAGTCGCCGCTGCCCGCGGCACCCGCTCCGCCTGCGCCGCTGCCCGCAGCGCCGCCTGTCGTCGCCCAGAAGTCGCCGCTGCCCGCGGCACCCGCTCCGCCGGCGGCGCACGAGCTTCCGCTCCTCGTCCCCGCTACGACCGCCCCGACGGCCCCGTCGATGATCGCGGCCTGGCCGACCCCAACCGACGTTCCGATGGGCTCGCCTCTGTCTGGGAAGCGCGGCGGCAAGGTATGCCAGATGTGTCGCCGCGAGTACCCGAGTCTATGGCGGCTGGTCATCCAGACCCCAAACGGCTTTGAGGAGAGGTTCGTCTGCGGCACGAGCGTGACCTGCCAGATGCCGTCAGTCGTACCCGCTGTCCCGGTGTAGCGACCGGACAGCATCGCCTGGCGGTTCGCTGATGTCCACGCCGTCGGGGTTGTGTGCGCGGCGCCAGGCATCGCGAGGCCGCCGCGCCCGCTCCGAAAGTTCGCAATACCAGTGGACGTAGTGCAATGCGGACCGCGGAGCCCTGGAGGCAGGCTCGAACGCGCGCATTGGAGGGGACGAACGAGGTCCCGACCCCAGATTGTCCCGGCTCGAGCACAGATCGGGACATCTTGGCGGCCGAGAAGTGATTGCGTGAGCTGGCTGACTGAGGTGGCTCCGCTTAGTACCACACCCACTGGTATAGCGTGGTTCTGACTAGGGAGAGGGTCGTGCGGGGGTCCAGCAACCGCCCGTGGATCCCGTGTGGGCCGGCCGCCCGCGCTACAGGTGCCGTGCCTCTGAGGGGACCGTGCCGTGCCGCGGCCGGCGCCCCGCCCGCCCAGCGTGCCGATGCCGTCGCGGCTTGGCCTCAGAGTTCGAACTCGGCCAGGATGGCGTGCATTCGTCGAGCGGCTCGGCCGCGATGCGAGATGCGGTTCTTGGCCTCCGCCGTCCACTCGCCCAGGGTCCGGCCTCCTGGCGGCTCCACGGCCGGCTCGAAGATCGGATCGTAGCCAAAACCTCCGTCGCCACGGGGGGCGGTGGCGATCCGGCCGGCGCACGTTCCGCGGGCCAGCCTGACACGCATCCCGCCGCGCGGCCCGCGTGTCTCCGGCAGGGCCAGGGCGAGTACGCAGCGGTATCGTGCGCCGCGCGACGCCGGCTTCAGACCGGCCATCGCCCGCAGAAGCTTCGCGTTGTTCTGCTCGTCCGTGGCCGTCTCACCGGCATATCGTCGTGTGCGCACGCCCGGCCCGCCGTCGAGAGCGTCGACTTCAAGGCCGGAATCGTCGGCCAGGGTGGGCAGCCCGGAGAGGTCGGCGAAGAAACGGGCCTTCTTCGACGCGTTGGCCTCGAAAGTCTCGCCGTCTTCAACAGCCTCGTCGGCGATACCGAGATCGTCGAGGTCCACGAGTTCCGAATGGAGAGGCCCAAGCAGCTCACGGAGTTCGCGCAGCTTGTGGGCCGATCGAGTCGCGACCAGGAGCCTGCGCCGAGCCCCGAGTCCGGGTTGGCGGCCCTCGCCCAGGTATCTGCCGGCGCCTTCTGTTCCCCGCCGGCCGCCCGGTTCAGATTGGCCGCCCTCGCCCCGGTAGCCGCCCGGTTCGGGTTGGCGGCCCTCGCCCCGGTAGCCGCCGGCGCCCTCTGCTCCTCGATGGCCGCCGGATCTCGGTGTGCCCGAGTTCACGAACACTATCGGGGGACTGAGGCCAGGGCCTCGGCCTGGGCCGTGAAGAGGCGTTCCAGTCCGACGGCCGCAAGGTCGAGCAGTCTATCGACGTCCGGCCGGGCGAAGGGCTTGCCTTCGGCCGTGGCCTGCAGCTCAACGTACTTGCCCGCGTCGGTGGAAACGACGTTGAAGTCGACCTGCGCTCGCGAATCCTCGGAGTAGTCCAGATCCAGGCAGGCAACCCCGTCGACGATGCCGACGCTGACGGCGGCCACGCGGCCCAGCAGGCAGCGCTCCATCCCGTACGTCCGCAGCGCGGCCGCCAGCGCCACCCATCCTCCCGTGATCGACGCGGTACGCGTACCGCCGTCGGCGTTGATCACATCGCAATCGATGGTGATCGTTCGCTCGCCGAGCTTGGCCATGTCGACCACGCCGCGCAGTGACCGGCCGACCAGACGCTGGATCTCGTACGTTCGTCCGCCCAGCTTCCCCTTGGCGGCCTCGCGGATGTTCCGCTCGCTCGTGGCTCGCGGGAGCATGCTGTACTCGGCCGTGACCCAGCCCGTGCCCTTGCCGCGCAGGTGGGGCGGGATCTTGTCCTCGATGGTTGCCGCGCACAGGACCTCGGTCCCGCCGAGCTTGATGACGCACGAGCCCTCGGCCCACTTCTGGACGCCCAGCTTGAGGGAGACGGGTCGAAGATCGACGGGCAGCCGCCCATCGGCTCGCTGAAACGATTCGGCTCCGATCGTCATGGCGCGGTCTCCTGTTCCGCCGTGGTCGGCTGAGACGCAGAACGTTCCTCGGCCTTGGCAGCATCCCACAACTCGTCCAGTTCCGCGAAGCTCATGTCGCGCAGCTGGACGCCGCGCTCCCTGGCCATACGCTCGACGCGTCGAAATCGCCGGCGGAACTTGTCCGCGGCGGCCCTCAGAGCGGCCTCGGCCTCGACGCCGTGACGCCGGGCCAGGTTCACGACGACGAGCAGCAGATCGCCGACCTCCTCGCGCCGTTCCGCGTCCGTGGCGGCCGCCTCGAGCTCGGCCAGCTCTTCGTGGATCTTGTCGAGGATGCCGACGATCTCCGGCCAGTCGTAGCCCAGGTAAGCGGCCCGGTCCTGCATCTCCTGGGATGCGGCCAGGGCGGGCATGGACGAGGAGATGCCATCCAGCGCGCTGGCGATCTCCGGCGCCGCTTCGCTCTCGAACTCGGCCGCGGCGGCCTCGCGTTCCGCTCGCTTGATCTGCTCCCACTGGCGATTGACGTCGCCGGCGGTGGCGACCCGCGCATCGCCGAAGACATGCGGATGGCGGCGCACGATCTTGCGGCCGATACCTTCCTGCACGTCTGTCAGGTCGAAGACGCCCGCCTCCGCGGCGAGCTGGGCGTGGAGCACTATCTGGAGGTACAGGTCGCCCAGCTCTCCTGCCAGCTCCGGCGTGGCGCCACCGTCGAGCGCGTCGTAAACCTCGTAGGCCTCTTCCAGCAGGTGCTTCTTGAGCGAGCCATGGGTTTGCTCGCGATCCCACGGACAGCCGTCCGGCTGGCGCAACCGATGAGCTATCCAGGGCAGCGCCCAGGGGCTGGCAAGAGCTCGCTCGGGCGCAACGGGGCCCAGGTACAGCGGGCCGGCAAGCGCCCCGGCATCCAACTCGCCGACGGTGGTCGCCTCAGCCAGGCCGATGCGACCGACATGGTGGTCGGAGGGATAGAGGCGCCGCAGGAGAGTCAGTGCGTCGGAGCCGGATGACGAGTGCCGCCCCGGCAGCGGATCCGCGGTCTCCTCCGGGGTTGGGCCGGGCCGCAGAATGCCGAGCGGTACCAGCAGCAGCGGCCTCGACGGCTCGAGGGGCGTTCCGGCGAGCCGTTCGGGCGAGGCGATCTGGAGTCCCGCCGCTGGGTCCAGTCCCCAGCGGATCCGAGCCTCGGCAACTAGCGCATCGAGCACCGGTTCCGCGTTGCTACGGAGACGGAGAGGCCGGGGTGAGGGCGGTCAGGCCGGCCTGGTCGGTCCAGACGCCCGTGTTCGACTGCAGTTGGGCCAGCCAAACCTGGAACAGGCTGGTTCTGAGCGAGGCCGCGGTGGTCGCATCGGGCAGCCTGGTCTGCTCGTCGATGACCTTGTAGATGTACCAGACCCCGCCGCTCGATATCGCCTGGGTCACGCCGCCCACGGGCGTCGAGAAGACGGCGTCCTCCTGGTCCTTCTCGAGGGCGTAGCGGCCGAACCAACCCGCGTCTCCGCCCTTGGACGCCTCGTCCGCCAATTCCGACGCCTGCTTGGCGACAGTCGCGAAGTCGGCGCCGGTGGCGAGGGAGAGCTGCACGTCGGCGATGCGCTGGTCCGGAGCCGGGCGGCGCCCCTCGAACTTCACCACCACGTAGCCGAAGGACGGCTCCTGGATCGGATCGAGGATGGTGTTGGGAGTGAGCCCGGAAGCGAAGACCGCCAACTGCACGCTCGTCAGTCCCAGGCCCGACTGGCCGGATGCGGTCGTGGCGCCGAAGATGTCGGACGGGATCCAGGGCAGGGAGCCGCCGCTGGTCCTGAAGGAAGTGTCGTCGTTTACCGTCTTGTCCTGGGCCATGGTGGCGAACTTGGACGGGTCCGCACGGAGAGTCGCCACCGCCGCGTCGGCGCGGCTCTTGGCATCGTTCCAGCTAGCGTCCGTGGTCGGGACGTTCTGCACGTTGGATGTGTCGTGGTTCGGCGCGAAGTCCATGACGCTGATCTTGACCTCGTCACCGCCGCCCGCCTGGCTGTAGCCGGGGAAGACGACGATCTCCTGAAGGTGGCGCTGGACGGTCGCAGTGTCGATGTACTGCTTGTTGATCGCAGCCTTGACGGCCTTCTGGACCGCCTCCGCTCGAGCGTAGGCCTGATAGTCGCCGCTCAACGACTTCTCCCAGCTCGTGTCGACGTACGGGGCGACGATGCTCGTAACCGTCGCGAATCGGTAGGAGCCGTTCTGGCCTTTCATGACCGCGGTCACGTCGTTGGGCTTGGCCAGACTGAAGATGGCGTCGACCAGATCCGGGTCCAGGGTCAGGTGGTCCTTGCTGGTGAGACCGTAATCCTTGGTTTCCCCGCCACCGGCTTCGGTGGCAACGTCGGCCCACTTCTTGGTGCCGGCCTTGACTTCATCCAGATAGCCCTGCGCTTTCGTAAGGGCCGCCTGCTGGTCCTGAGCGGTGGGGGCGTTGGCCGGCGGCGTGGCTTCGGGCGCGACCCCGATGACCATGACGTGGCGCATATCCGGGAGGGTGCTGTCCGCCTGGATCTGATCCTTGACTTGTTGATCGCCGACGGTGATGCCGTGTTGCGAGGCGTACTGTCTCAGGGTGGCGTCGAGGGCCAGCTGTTGCAGGGCCAGGTCGGCGGCCGTGCCCGTACTCCCGCTGATGCTCTGCGCCGCCGATGAGATGGTTGCGTACTCGTTGGTGAGGGGCGTCCCCGAGATCGTTGAGTACTCGTCCGGCGTGATCTTGCCCTGATTCCGAAGGAAGCCGTAGTCCTGCACCAGGCGCTTGTTGAGGGAGGTGTTGACGGCAACGCGATCCCTGACCGCGTCTTTGCTGATCGCCTCGCCGTTGACAGATGCGACGGGGGCGACGTGGTCCTGGTAGTAGTTCGCTACGAACAGGCCGGCCACCAGAGAGAGCGCGACGGCGATGCCCGCCACGAACATGACCGTGAGGAGGACGGCTCGCCTGGAGTCGTCGCGGCGAGTGCGTCGTCGCGTGGTCTTGGGGGTGTATCGGGTGCGAACGGTCATCTGGGCGTCCTGGTGCGATAAAAGCCCCGGCCAGAAACGCCAGGGTAACGGAGCCGTATGCTACCGCATTCCGTATCCTGAAACGGGGGTGACCGTCTGGCGATGCGCGATGGCGGCGCGGTCGGCACGACTATGGCCGACCGCTGCGGCCGGATTTCCGGCCGCGGGGACCTGTCTCCATGCGCCCAACGACACCGAGGTAGGTATCCGCCTGGTGCGTCCAGCTCAGGTCCTCCACGCGCTGGCGAGTTCGCTGAACGCGGGCTCGGCGCTCCGCTGGGCGGTCGACCAGACCCAGGATCGTGGCCGCGAGCGATTCGTGGTCGCCCGGCTCGTACACCGCGAGAGTATCGGCATCGAAGTAGCGCTCCACGGTGGGCAGGCGCGATGCCACCACGGGCTTGGCCATGGCCGCGTACTCGAGCACCTTGGTGGACAGGCTCATCTGCGTGAACGGATCCAGCCGCGTCGGTGCCACGCCGATGTCCGCCGCGGCGACGGCCTCCGGGACTTTCTCGATCGGGATGCGGCCGGGGAAGGCGACCCTGTCGGCGAGTCCTAGCTCTGCGGCCAGCGCCTCGAGTGGCTCCTGGGCGTCGCCGCGGCCGTAGAAGGCGGCTTCGACGTGCAGGCCCGGCCGCGTCCTCGCGATGGAGGCTACGGCCCGCAGGACGACGTCGAGCTCGTAGGTCGGGGTGAGCGCGCCGGTGTAGACGATCCGCAGCTTCCCGTCCGCCATGAACCTGCGACCAGGGTGCGCAGCCGGGTCGAAGAGTCGCAGATCCGGGCTGTTGAGGATGACGGTCAGACGTTCCGGTCGGGCGCCCAGCCGGATGAGGCGTTCTGCCAGCGGCTGGTTCACCGTCAGCACCTCGTTGGCCAGGGCGATGGACAGCTTCTCCTGCAACAGCAGGAGCCGGTAGCTGAGCGGATTCGCCGCTCTGGGAAAGCGGCTCCGGAAGAACTCGGGCATCGCCTCGTGGAGGTCGAGCAGGACGGGCACTCCGGCCAGTTTCATCGGTAGAGCCGAGAAGACCAGGTAGTCCGGCAGCGAGTGCACCTCGACCAGACCGTACCGACGGCGCCGATGGGCTCGAGTGGCGGCCCAAAGGGCGCGCATGAGAAAGGCGCCGTACTCGGCGAGATACACGGACAGCCCGGCGCCCTGGTGACGCTGGACCGGCAGCCGCCTCAGGTTCACACCTTCGACCACCGCCGAGGCCGTCTCGCCCGGGCGCCGCAGGCCGAAGACGTCCACTTCCCAGCCGGCCGCGACGAGGGCCTCCGCCTCGCGCCGAACGCGTGGGTCCTCCTCGTAGTAGGCGTGGACGATCATGCAGACCGGGCGATGGCGCATCGGGGCGTTCACGCTCGATCTCCGCCGGCGGGGTCGGCAGCAAGCACGGCCGAGATCCGCTCCGCCGCTCCGGCCCCCCTCAGACTAAGAGTCCGGGCGCGTTCGGTCGCCAGCTCGGCGGATCGATCCGCCGGTGCCCGAAGGGCGAGCTCGCGAACGGCCGCGACGCGGTCCAGGCCCACGAGCACCGCCGAACTGCCTGCTCCGCCGATCGTCTCGACCCATTCGGTCGTGGTTCGCAGGACCAGGCAAGGGACGCCAAGCCAGGCCGACTCGCGCTGGACCCCACCCGAGTCCGTCAGGACGGCGGCAGCATGGAGTTGCAGCGCCAGCGCCGTGGCGTAGCCCTGCGGTTCGATCGGGATCACGTTCCCGGGCAGGGCGACTCCGGCCGCGGTCAGCGCCGCCCGCGTGCCGGGGTGGAGCGGCAGGATCACCGGTCGATCGGCCGTGGCAACCGAGTCGAGCAGGCCGGTCCAGGCGGCCATTGCCTCGGGGGCGCGGTTCTCAGCCCGATGAACGGTCGCCAGAAGGAAGCCTCCCGGACGAAGCGCCAGCCCCAGTCTCGCCCCGATCTCGACCAGCGCCGCGGGATCTCGCACCCGGGACGAGACGCGGGCGGCCAGGTCGAGCATCAGATCGCCGACCTGGACGACGCCCGCCGTGATCCCCTCGGCTGCCAGGTTGGCGACCGCGGCGGCGGTAGGGGCTAAGAGCCAACGCGACATGTGGTCGGCCACGACACGGTTGCGCTCCTCGGGCATGCGCCGGTCGAAGGAACGCAGACCCGCCTCGACGTGGGCGACCGGAATGCCGAGCTTGGCCGCGGCCAGGGCCCCGGCGAGAGTGGAGTTGGTGTCCCCGTAGACCAGCACCGCGTCCGGCGCCGCCTCCCTGAGCAGAGGCTCCAGGGCGATCAGCATTCGGCCGGTCTGGTCGCCGTGGCCGCCGCCCCCGATCCCCAGCGAGTGATCCGGCCGTGCCAGGCCCAGCTCGCCGAAGAAGTTGCCGGCCATCGTGTCGTCGTAGTGCTGGCCGGTGTCGACGAAGATCTCGACGTGGTCGCGACGCAGGACGGGCTGCAGCGCGGCGGCCTTGATCAGCTGTGGGCGCGTGCCGACGACGCTGAGGATTCGCATCGCCGGCCCTCCTCCTACGAAGAGGCGACGCCGCTGGGCGTCGCTGCTCCCCTGCGGCGCCGCGTGGCGGCCTGGACGCCGATGCCGACGTACTGAACGCTCGCCGGCAACTCGACCTCGCGCAGGCTGTTGCGGCCGTCGAGGATTATCTCGAGTTGCGGGAAGAGCCGGAAGTCGAGGCTCTGCCACAGCTTGTCCGCGGTCTGGGTGACGATCGCGCGGAATGGTGCCGGCTGGCCCCATGAATAGGCCACTGCACAGCAGCGACCGATCTCCTCGATCGGAAGGAGGGGATCGTAGGCCGATACCTCGGCGCCGTGGAACGACAGCCGCTCGATCAGCGGCAGCGCCCGCGAATAGGCCAGCTCCTTGACGTTGGCGCGGTAGGTGAGCCCAAGGACCAGGATCGGGACGTCGTCGAGTCCGCCCAGCAGCCCCTCGAGCGTCTTGATCGCCAGGCCGACCTGGGCGTCGTTCGTGCGACGCGCGGCGGCAACCATCTCGAGATCGGGGGCCCGACTCAAGAGGAGATGAGGGTAGACGGGGATGCAGTGGCCGCCCACGCCGAGACCCGGTTGGTGGATGTGCGAGTAGGGCTGGCTGTTGGCGCCCTCGACGACCTCCTGGATATCCACGCCGACGCGGTCGGCGTAGCGGGCGAAGTCGTTGGCCAGGGCGATGTTGACGTCGCGGTAGGTCGTCTCGGCGATCTTGCTGAACTCCGCCGCCTCCGCGCCGCTCATCTCCACGATCTCGGCATCCAGGACCGAGTCGTAGAACGCGGCGGCTCGCCGCCCCGATTCGGGGCCGATCCCGCCGACGAGCTTGGGGTATGTCGCCAGGTTCGCGAAGACGGCGCCCGAGTAGAGCCGCTCCGGCGAGAAGGCGACGAAGAAGTCGGTCTCGGCACGGAGCCCGGTTGCCGCCTCCAGACGGGGCGCGAACCGCCCGCGCGTGTCGCCGACGGGGAGAGTCGTCTCGAAGATGACCGTCATGCCGCCGTGAACCCCGGCCGCGATCGAATCCACCGCCGAGTCCATGTAGCGGTAGTCCGGTTGCTGGGTGTCGTCCAGCATGACCGGCACGATCAAGATCGCGACATCCGCGTCGCGGGCGGCGGCCGCGGCGTCGACGGTGGCCGCGAGGAGTCCCGCGGCGTGGACCTGGGCCACTCCCTCGGCCAGCCCCGGCTCCCCCGTGACGTGGGAACGGCCCTCGTTGATGGCCGCAACGACCTCGGCGTTCACGTCCACCGCAGTCACGTGCCAGCCGTGTCGGGCGAACTGGACGGCCAGCGGCAGGCCCATCTTGCCCGCGCCAACGACGGCCGCACGGCCGACCGTGCCAGGCTCCCCCGTCCAGGGCGTCACTGCGCGTGGCGTCCCATGTGAGCAAGGGTTGACTGGTGGAGTGATGGCGCCGCCGAGGAGGCTGACGACGCGCGAAGGGCGGGTGACGATGGTCATTCGGCAGTAAGCCTCGAGGGAAGGTCGGAGAGGTCGATGGGTCGCCGCTCTGACGCGGCGGCAAGAAGGCCATTGGCGATCGCCACCGCCCACAGGCCGTCCTCGGCGTCGACGTACGGCCGCTCGCCGGTTCGCAGAACGCGCACGAACTCGTCGAGCTGGGCGCGCAACGGCTCGATGTTGTCGATCGGAATCTCAGCCACGTCGCCGGCAAAGGTCGTGGCGTAGCCCGCGATCATCTGGGGCCGCTCGATGTTGGAGCGGGTAAAAGTCAGCCTCTGGGTGAGGTAGTCCAGCTCGAACATCCCCTCCTCGCCGACGGCGACCAGGCTGCGCCGCTTGGCGGGAGTGAGCCAGTCCACGTCGAGGAAGCCCGTTGCGCCCGATGGAAAGTGCATCAAGCCGAACGTCAGGTCCTCGTGCGTGGCGTGCAACCGCTGGGCCGTCTCGGCGTAGACGCGGACCGGCCGCTCGCCGGCGATCCAGCACAGGATGTCCACGTCATGGGTGCCGAGGTCCACGGTGACACCGACGTCGCGAATTCGCGCCGGGAACGGGCCGGCTCGACGGCTCGTGATGGCGTAGATCGTCGAGAGCCAGCCCGCGCGCAGAAGGCGGCCCATCTCCAGGACGGCCGGGTTGTATCGCTCGACGTGGCCGATCTGGACTCGAACGTTCCGCTTTCGGGCGGCGGCGACGATCGCCAGTCCGTCGTCGACGGTGGCGGCGAGGGGCTTCTCCACCAGGACGGCGACTCCGCGGTCGATCGCGGCCAGGGCCAGAGGCATGTGCGCGGTCGTGGGGGCGGCGATGACCACACCGTCCAGGTCGGCCTGCCGGATCATCTCGAGGGGATCCGCGAATCGCCTTGTCCCCGGGGCGCCGGCCGCGGTCTCGAGCGCAGCGGGATCCGGGTCGGCGACGGCGGCCAGGATCGTCTCGGGATGATTCGAGATGACGCGGAGGTGGTTCCGGCCCATGGAGCCCAGGCCGACCAGGCCGAGCCGGAGGGGTGAGGTCATGCCCTTGTGCCGGTGGCGCCGACGGCGTGGCGCAGAACCGAGGCGCGAAGAGCGTCGATCACCTGGCTCTGCTCGGCCTCGGTGAGGCCGGGGTACATCGGCAGGGACATGCTGCTCGCGGCGGCCGCGTCGGTGTTCGGCAGGTCGGCTTCGATCCCGAGCTCCATGACGTAGGCCTGACGGTGGCAGGGGATCGGGTAGTAGATGCCGCAGATGACGCCGGCCTCCTTCATCTCGGCCACGATCTCATCTCGGGCAGGGCCGACCCCCAGCGTGTACTGGTGGAAGACGTGAGTCCGACCCTCCGGCCACGTCGGCAGCTGGATGGGCAGGTCGGCAAAGGCATCGTCGTATCGGCGCGCGATCGCCTGGCGAAGGGCGGTGCTGCGCTCGAGCTTGTCGAGCTGGACCAGACCGATGGCCGCGGCGAGGTCCGTCATTCGGAAGTTGTAACCGAGGATCTCGTGGTGGTAACGCTCCCGCATCCCCTGGTTGCGATACAGCCTGATCCAGTCGGCGAGCCGGTCGTCGTTGGTCGTGACGAAGCCGCCCTCGGCGGTGGTCATGTTCTTGGTGGCGTAGAGGCTGAAGGCCGCGTAGCCGAAGCTGCCTGCGCGTCGACCTCGATACAGGGCGCCGTGGGCCTGGCACGCGTCCTCGACGACGGTCAGGCCGTGGCGATCGGCGATGGCCTGGATGGCGTCCATGTCCGCGACGATGCCGAACAGGCTGACCGGGCAGATGGCCCGCGTTCGCGGCGTGATGGCGGCCTCCAGCCGGCCCGCGTCCATCAGATACGTGTCCGCCTCGATATCCACGAAGACGGGCGTCGCACCTGTGAAGAGGATCGAGCTGACGGTTGCGTTGAAGGTATGCGAAACCGTGATCACGTCGTCGCCCGGGCCAAGCCCCAGGCCGGCGAAGATCGACATGAGGGCGACGGTCCCGTTCGAGACCGCAATCGCGTGCTTGACTCCGCAGAACGCGGCCCAGCGCTCCTCGAGCTCGGCCACCTTCCGGCCCTGGGCGATCATGCCGCTGTTCAGAACTTCGGTGACGGCGGCAACCTCCTCGGGACCGAGATCCGGGCGTGCGGGAGGGATCATGCTCGACTCCTGTGCTCTACGCCGGTCGCTCTGTCAGCGACCCGCTCTGGGAAATGAAATCGTAGCCCCGCCCGCACTGCGAGCAGGTGAGGGAGACGTTCGTCGATGGATTGGGGGCGGCGTTGGCTCCGGTCCCGTCGGTCAATCGCGACCCGCAGGCACATACCCAGCCGAGCCGCTGAGCCGGGTTGCCGGCCACAAGGGCAAAGTCGGGGACGTCGCGAGTGACGATGGCACCGGCTCCTACCGTGGCGAATCGGCCTATCGTCGTGCCGGCCACGACGACAGCACCGGCGCCGATCGAGCAACCGTCACGCAGCTCGATCGGACTGACGGTCCAATCGTCGCCTCGAGCCAGCTCACCCGTGGCCGTGACGGCTCGCGGATATCGGTCGTTCGTGAGGATCGCGCCGGGGCCGATGAAGACTCCGTTTCCGACCGTCACGCCGTGGTAGACGAGGGCTCCGTTCTGTACCTTGACGCGGTCGCCCAGGCGGACGCCTTCGTCGATGAAGGCATCTCTGCCGATGATGCACTCGGCCCCGACGCTCGCCCCGTTGCGCAGGACAGCCCTGTTCCAGATGCTGGTCCGCGGTCCGACAGAGACGTCGGACTCGAGGTCTGCCGACGCGTGAACCCGCGCCGTGGGGTCGATCACGAGATACTCCTGTGGCGGATCGGAGTTAGCGAAGGGATCCCGGAGACCCCGCTCAGCCGGCTCCTGAGTATACCGAACGTCCCACCGGCCGGCCCGGCGCGAGGTTCCTTGCGGATGAACCGGCTGAGCCGGCCGCCCCGGATGAGCCTTGAAGTCGCCCGGCTCGAGCTTCCGGTCTAGCCGTGCTTCCGTCTGGCCAGCAACCCGATGCCGACGGCCAGTGCGGCTCCCAGGGCCAGCGCCCCGCGCCAATCCAGGAGGGGGCGAACGTCACCCTCGACCTTCCGAGCCACGATCAAGAGCGCGCCGCTCTGAGGTTCCATTGTCACGTGGCCGGCCAGCACAGTCTGGGCCCCGCCCTTGCTGATCCGAACGTCACGAGCCAGGACCGTGCGGGCGAAGCCCTGGGTTACCGAGACATCGCCCCCGATCGCCAGACCTACGGAGCCCAGCTCTACGGAGACGCGCTCCGCTCGGGCCACGCCGATGGCGCCCATCCGAACGGCGATGTCGTCCGCCTGGGCCCGGCCGATGCCGCCCATGGAGACGGTGATGTCCTCGGCTGAGGCGGCCCCGATTCCGCCCTGGGTGACGCGAACGGTGACGGCCTCCACTTCGCCGATTGCGCCTTGCGCAAGATTGAATTCCGGCGCGACGGGAGGTCTTTGCGGCGACTCGGTGTGAGGCGGCGGCGCGGCGGCGGGCGTCGAGGGCGCGGCTGGGGCAAGCTTCGTCGAGACGGCGGCGGAGGCCGCGGGCGGTTGCGGGGCGGCCGCCGATTTGGCCCGTCCTGCCGGTGCGACCACCGACGTCGACGGCGACGCAGCGACTCGCCGGCGGGTTCTGGGCGCCGGACCCTCGGATGCCGGCCTCGCGGTCTTGCGCACCGAGCGGGTTTGCGACCCGCGGTCCGGTTTCTCGATTGGGCTGCCGCCCGACTCTTCGCTCATGTCGGTCTTCTCCTCCGCCTCAGGTGCGCGACTCTGGCCGGTACGAGGCGGCTGTGCTCGCCAGCCTACAGCGAGCGGGCTCTTCCCGCGAGACCCCGCAATTTGCGGGTCGCAGACCACTGTCAGCCGGTCTGCTTGCCACCGTCGGCGTCGCGGAGGCCTCGAACCAGCTCGGCCAGGGTGGGATTGGCACGGTCGCGGTCGGAGAGGATCGGCAACCCGTCGCCGGTGCCGGGAACAGCCGGCCAGGGAACCCCCACGGCCGGATCGTCCCAGGCGAAGCCCAGCTCGTCGCTGCCGTCGTACTCGTTGGTGACCAGGTACAGGAGCTGAAGCGATTCGAGGGCAAGGAACCCGTGGGCCACTCCGGTCGGGATCGTCACGGTCTGGCCTGCGGTCAGCTCGCGGGTCTCGACGAGGGCATGGGCGGTGAGGTCTGCGATGACGGGCCGCACGTCCACCAGAGCCACCAGCGCCCGGCCGCCGACCACCGTCCAGTAGTCGAGCTGGCGGCGGTGGTAGTGGAGGCCGCGCAGCACGCCCGGCGCCGAGGTCGACAGGTTGGCCTGGACGAAGCGCGCGTCCGGGAGGCCCGCGGCTTCGCGGTCCAGGTCCCCGAAGGCCGAGGCACGCCATATCTCCATGAACGATCCGCGGGAATCGGCCAGCCGGTTGAGCCGGCCGTAGCGCACCCCGGGCAGCCGCGATTCGGACCCGACTCCGCTCATCCTCCGGCCTCCTCATGCGAATTCGGAAGTGACATGTGCTCCGCGAGCGCTACCCGCCAGTCGCGCAGCGGTCCTCCGGGGAGTGGCGTCGTCTGGAGCACTCCCCAGGCCGGTGGCGTCGAGGGACGGGGCCACGTGGTCGAGGGCACGTCGCTCGTGACGACATCTACGCCGGCCAAGCGCAGCACCTCGCGAGCCCAGGCGGCCCGGGACGCCTGACCGCCGTTTACGACGTGGTGGATTCCGCCGAAGCCACGGCCGTTCGGTCGCGCCGCCTCGGCCAGCAGGCGAACTATCGCCCATGCGAGGTCCGGGGCGTAGGTGGGTGTACCGATCTCGTCGGAGACCAGGGCGAGACTCTGGTGCTGGTCTCGCGACCGCTCGGCGGCGGCGAGGATCTTCTGCGGGAAATCCATGCCCGGCCTGCCGAAGAGCCAGGCCGTTCGGACGATCGCGAGAGGGGCTACCTGCTCGCCAGCTTCCGCCAGTGCGGCCGCATCGAAATCACGGCCGGTTGCCTGGAAGGCTGCTCGAGCGGCCGCCTCGCCTTGAAGCTTGGAAGCGCCGTAGGGATTGGCCGGGTTGGGCGGCTCTGTCGGGGCGTATGGCAGGCCGTCGGTCCGGCTCCCGTCGAAGACCTCGTTGGTTGAAACCACGACCAGACCAGCTCCCACGCTCACGCAGGTCCGGGCGATCTCGCCTACCGCGGTCCCGTTGCGGCGCATTGCCAGATCCGGGTCTCTGGCGCAGCCGTCGACGTCGGTCCAGGCGGCACAGTGCACCACGGCGTCGGGCCGGAACGTGCCGATGAGCCGCTCGGCGGAGGTTGGGTCGTCCAGGTCGTGCTCGGGCAGATCCCAGGCCAGCACTTCGCGGACGAACGGGGCGCTCGGAAGAGTCTTCACGAGGGCGCTGCCCAGTCGTCCGCCCGCCCCGGTTACGGCGACGCGCATCAGCGAGCCGCTCCCATCACGTGGCCTCACGAGAGCCGGCCAGCCTCGCGCCGTACTGGCGTCGGTAGTAGTCGTCCCATTCGCCGGACTTGATCGCCCGCCACCAGTTCTGGTTGTCGCGGAACCAGTCGACGGTCGCGGCCAGGCCTTCTTCGAAAGTCATCGTGTTGGTCCAGCCGAGCGCGGACAGCTTGGAGCCGTCCATGGCATAGCGCCGGTCGTGGCCTGGTCGATCCTCCACCGTCCTCACCAGCGACCATGGCTTGCCCAGCCTCGCCAGGAGTGCCGTGACCACTTCCCGGTTGGTGCGCTCGTTGCCGCCGGACACGTTGTACGTCTCTCCGGCGACGCCGTGCTCCAGGACATGACCGATGGCGCCGGCATGATCTGCCACGTACAGCCAGTCGCGCCGCTGGAGGCCGTCGCCGTAGAGCGGCAGGGGCTGGTCGTCCATGGCATTGGTGATGAAGAGTGGGATCAGCTTCTCGGGGTGGTGGTACGGGCCGTAGGTGTTCGAGCCGCGCGTGACGACCGCATCGAGGCCATAGGTGACGAAGTAGGAGTGGACCAGCAGCTCGCCGGCGGCCTTGGCCGAGGAGTATGGGGAACGAGGCTCGAGTCGATCGTCCTCCCTGCTCGCCCCGGTCGCCACCGAGCCGTAGACCTCGTCGGTCGAAACCTGGAGGAAGCGTGGGGCCGCGGCTCGATCACCGGCTCGGACGCGCTCGCGCTCCGCGCGGCACGCCTCCAGCAGGACGTGGACCCCCAGGACGTCGGTCCGGAGGAAGGCCTCGGGGTCCAGGATCGAGCGGTCGACGTGCGACTCGGCCGCGAAATTGACGACCGCGTCCGACTCGGCGACGAGGGGCGCGACCACGGCCGGATCGGCAATGTCGCCTACGACGAACCGGAACCGGGACGCCTGCTCGGGATCGGCTTCGACCGGCGCCAGGTTGGCCCGATTGCCGGCGTAGGTCAGCTTGTCGAGGACACTGACGCGGCTGCCGTCACGGCGGGCCAGCAGGTCGCGAACGAAGCACGACCCGATGAAGCCCGCTCCTCCGGTAACCAGCAGGCGCCTGAACCGCGGCTGGAGCGCGTCCGTCACGACGTCGGCCTCGCGGGAGGAGCGGCCAGGCGCCCGGAGCGAGATTCCTGTTCGGCCAGCTCCGCGGCTCGAATCAGCGACGTGACGGTCCCGGCGTCGGTCCACATGCCGTCGAAGCGTCGAGCGAAGAGGCTGCCCGGAAGGTAGTGGTTCAAGAGATCGGTGATCTCCAGCTCACCCCGGCGCGATGGGACGAGGTGGTCCACGACCGCGAAGGCGTCGGGTCGCAGGAAGTACACGCCGATCGGGATGAGGTTGCTCTTCGGCACGGCCGGCTTTTCCTCGAATCCCACGACGTTGCCGGCGGCGTCGAGCTCGGCGACGCCGAATCGCTCTGGATCCGCGACCTCGTACAGCAGCGTGCCGGCGCCCCACGGTCCCTCGTCGAACTCGCGCGCGACGTCGGCCAGCGGCGGCCCCAGAAGGACGTTGTCGCCGAGCACGCAGCAGAAGGCATCGTCGCCGACGAAATCGCGCGCCAGGCCGATGGCGTGCGCGATGCCGAGGGCGCCACGCTGGTAGCGGTACGTCAGGTTGAGCCCGAAGTGCTCCCCATCGGCAAGCAGCTCGACCACATCACCGACGCTCTTGCCGCCGACGATCACCATGACCTCACGTATGCCCATGCCGGCAAGCGTGGCTACGGGGTAGTAGATCATCGGCCGGTCGTAGATCGGCAGGAGATGCTTGTTGGTGACGATCGTGAGCGGGAACAGGCGGGTGGCTGTGCCGCCCGCAAGCACGAGACCCTTCACGGTAGCTCCGTCGGCGATTGCGGCGAGAGCGTATCAGGTTCGACGGGGAGGCCGCCCACTCGCCGATCGTCAGTACGAGGGCACAGGCTGTGGCGCGGGCGTGGGGGTCGGCTTGACCGTCGGCGTGGCCGTGGGCTTGCCGGAGGCATTCGGCGAGCCGGAGGGCGAGATCGACCCGCTCGGGCCGGCGCTCGGCAGTGGCGGCCCGAACCCACCCTGGTAATCCAGGATGACGAGCACGAACGTCGCGTCGGAGAGGTGCGCGGCGGGCTGTATGTCGGCAGTCTGGACCACGGCGTTCGGGTCCTTGTTGACCTGAAGGATGTCGCCGATGAGAAGCCCCGGCGGGTAGGGCGAGCGGTCGTTTGTGCCCGGGAGGGTCTCTCCGGCGGTGACCACCGCGTCGCCCGTCTGGAGCTTGGCCGACGCGTCCACGTATTGCATCTGGAGGCGGCCGCTTATCTGGCCGCGGATCGTCCCGGTGGCTCCGGTCTTGGCCTCCTTGCCGACGACGACGGCAGACGGGTCGCTGACCAGCAGAACGGTCGAGACGTTCGCGTCGAGGGACTGGATGCGGCCGACCAGAGCGCCGCCGGCATCGATGACGACATCGCCCTGCGCCAGGCCGTTGCTGCTCCCCTTGTCGAGGATCACGGTGCGGGGATTGACGTCCGAGATGTCTCGAACGATGACGCGGGCCTGCGTCATCGTGTACGGCACCGACTGCTGGGCCTCGGTGATCTTGGTCCAGTCGTCGCTGAGCTTGGAGATGGCCGGCATCCGGTCCAGCTGCTCCCTGAGGGTCTGGTTCTCCGTGCGGAGCTTCTCGTTCTGCGTGCGCAGGCTATCGATCTGGGTGATCGCGGTGAAGTAAGACCCGGCCGTGTCGGCCGCGTTGTTGATGACCGTCTCGATGGGGCTCAGAGCGGTGTTGATCCCGGACTGGACGTCCTGCGCGGTGCTCGTGCCCGAGACGCCCATGAGGCCGACGCTGAGCACAAGCAGGGTGCCGAAAATGGTCCATTCTCGCCGGATCGTGCGGCGGGCAACGGTGATCGTGCTCATCGGGCCACCATGGCCTTACGGCTCTACGTCAGCGCGGCGTGCGGGCGTAGGTGTCCGCGACGAGGACTTCTTCCATCAGGTCGAGCTCCTCGAGGACCACGCCCGTGCCGCGTACCACGCAGGTCAGCGGATCGTTGGCCACGTGCACCGGCATCTGAGTCGCCTCGGCGATGCGGCGATCGAGGCCGGCCAGCAGCGCCCCGCCACCGGCCAGGACGATGCCCTGGTCCATGATGTCGGCCACGAGTTCCGGCGGCGTCTCTTCGATCGTGTCCTTGATCGTATCTACGATGAGCGCCAGAGAGGCATCGATCGCTTCTCGGATCTGCTCGCCGCCGACCTCGACGGCGCGGGGCAGGCCGGTCAGCAGGTCGCGGCCCCGTAGCGTCACGCGCTGGGCGTCCCACTCGCCCGGGCTGGCCGATCCTATGGCGATCTTGATGTCCTCGGCGCTCCGCTCGCCCAAAAAGAGGTTGTACTCGCGGCGGGCGTAGGCAACGATGTCGGCGTCCATCTCGTCGCCGCCGATCCGGATGCTGCGGCTCACGACGATGCCCCCGAGGCTGATCACGGCCACCTCCGTGGTGCCTCCGCCGATGTCGATGACCAGGCTGCCGGTCGGCTCGTTGATCGGCAGGCCCGCTCCGATGGCGGCCGCCATCGGCTCCTCGATGAGCCCGGCCCAGCGTGCGCCTGCGTTCATGGCCGCGTCGCGGACGGCGCGCTTCTCGACTTCTGTGACGCCGGATGGGATGCCGAGCAGGATGCGTGGCCGCGGCACCATGCCGATCCGGTCGTGAACCTTGCGGACGAAGTAGGAGATCATCTGCTGGGTGACGTCGAAGTCGCTGATGACGCCGTCCCGCAGTGGACGGATGGCGACGATGCTCGCGGGAGTCCGACCGACCATGCGCTTGGCTTCGGCCCCGACGGCCAGGACCCTCCGGGTCTTGGCCTCGAGAGCGACCACGCTCGGCTCGCTGATCACGATGCCGCGGTCGCGGACCCAGACGAGGGTGTTGGCCGTGCCCAGGTCTATCCCGATGTCACGCGAGAAGAGGCCGAGCAGAGCGTGCAGGCCGAACATGATGCGAGGCTGGTCCTTTTAGAGTGGCGCTGGCGCCCTCACGACGGGATGATGGGTCGCCAACCTGGGTGTTCCGTGCGATCGTGTGGCTTGGTGAGCCAGGGATCGGATCGATCTGCCCCGATCTGTGCCGCGGGACACTGCGTCGGCCCGCTCCGATCCTGGAAAGCCTGAGCAGTATACCCGTCAACTGTCCCGGCGCTCCCGCGGGGTCGGTCCAAGCGCACCGGGCTGCGGCAGTCTACCGCTCCGGCGCAAGGGCCGGCGTGGCACGTCGGACGCCGTCCTCTCTCCGGCGGCGACGCTCACGCGAGCTGCCGGGAGCGCCAGGAGGCATCCGGCCCGCCCGCTCGACTCTAGGCCGGACGATCGAAGGCAACGCCCCGGTCTCTGAGTGACACGAATCCGTCGCCCGCGACGATGAGGTGGTCCAGGAGCTGGATGTCCAGCAGCCGGCCCGCCGCCAGGGTCTCGGCTGTGAGACGCAGGTCGTCCGGGCTGGGCGTGGGATCCCCGGACGGGTGGTTGTGGACGAGGATCAATCCGGCGGCGTTGAGGCGGACCGCGTCCCGGAACAACTCGCCGATACGGACCAGGCTCGACGAGACGTTGCCCTGGTAGACCGTCACGAGCCGCAGCACGGCATTGCGAGCGTTCAGCAGGACGACGCGCAACTCCTCTCTCTCCAGGTAGCCCATCTGCGGAACCAGCCTCTCGCCCACGTCTCGGGGGGCTCGGACCGTCCATCGGCCCTGAGGCCAGTCCGTGACGACTCGCCGGCCGAGTTCGAACGCGGCCGTGAGCTGAGCGGCCCGAACAGGACCGACGCCCGGCACTGCCTCCAGCTCCACGTCCCTCGCCCTGGCCAGCCCGATCAGACCTTCGTGGCGCCGCAGAGCGTCCGCGGCCGCGCCCACGGCGCTGAGGCCCTGCGTTCCGGTGCCCCACAGAAGCCCGATGAGTTCGGCGGCGCTCAGGGCGGCGGCCCCGTGCACGGCCAGCCGCTCGCGAGGACGTTCGCACGGCGTCAGGAATTGGATCGCTCCGTCCAGGCGCTCTGCTGTTCGACTGGTCGTGTCCGTCTCGCCGGCAGGGCCCGATGCGACAGAGCGGCCCCGCCTGCCCACGCGCACACCTCCAGACCGGGCGGGGGAATCGATGGACACCGCTCCCGGAGCCGAACAACGGAAGCCCGCCGATTCCTCCCGCCGTCCGGCTCCGGGAACGCAGCGAGCCTACATGGCGCCGCTTAGCCCCCGACCAACCGCCGCTTACCAGCCGCTACTCGGGCCGCCGGAACCCGACCTCGGGTGGGCGTCCCGGGCGGGTCATGAGGTTTCCGGCTCGGGCTGCCGTCCGGCCGGTCATGACGCTCCGATCCGTTGACACCCGCCGTCTCGGCAGGTAATATGAGCGCGCGTTCATGAACATACGCTCATATATCAGCAAGGGCCGTCGCGACGAGTCGTCAAGGGCGGCTCATGGAGGTAGACATGACCGATATTGCGGTGCGGCAAGTGAGCAAACGCTTTGGGAGCGTTCGCGCGGTGGAAGGGCTCAGCTTCAACGCGCCGGCGGGGAAGGTGACCGGCTTTCTGGGCCCCAACGGGGCGGGCAAGACCACGACCCTCAGAATGCTGCTCGGTCTCGTTCGGCCTACCGCCGGCGAAGCCCTGATCGGGGGCATCCGGTACGACCGACTGCGCGATCCGACACGGGTCGTAGGCGCGGTGCTCGAGTACAGCGCGTCGAACCCGGGCCGGACGGGCCGGGACCAGCTGCGCGTGCTCGCGGCCGTGACGGGCGCGCCGACGAAGCGCGTGGACGAGGTGATCGCCCAGGTGGATCTCGGCGACGCGATGAACCGGCGCGTGAGTGGCTACTCGACGGGGATGCGGCAGCGCCTGGGGTTGGCGGCCGCGTTGCTCGGCGATCCGGACGTGTTGATCCTCGACGAGCCGGCGAACGGCCTGGACCCCGAAGGGATCGCCTGGCTGAGGAACCTGCTGCGACGCTGCGCCGCCGACGGCCGGACGATCCTCATCTCGAGCCACGTTCTGAGCGAGATCGCCCAAACGGTCGATCGCGTGGTCATCATCAGTCGCGGCGAGCTGCGCTTCGCCGGTCCTCTCACCGAGCTCGGCGACGGCGTTGTCAGCGTCCGGACGGGAGAGCTCGAGCAGCTGCGCGGGCTACTGGGCCGCCAGGGCTACTCAGTGAGCGTGACCGGCGCGACGAGCCTGGACGTGCGCGGCGCGACGGCAGAGGAGATCGGGCGACTGGCCGCAAGCCAGCAGATCGCGCTGTCGGGCCTAGCCGAGGCCGGCGCATCGCTCGAAGCGTCCTTCCTGAGGCTTACCGGCGCCGACGAGTCCGGTCGACGTCCGGTCGCAACCAACTGAGGAGAAGACAAGATGTTCACGCTCATCAATGCGGAGATCCTGAAACTGCGTACGGTCCGCTGGCCGTGGGTTCTGCTTGCGGTTCAGCTGGTCCTGGTGGCCGCGGGCGTCAGCGGGTTCGCGATAGCCAGCGGAAGCAAACCGATGGACGTCCGACTGGCCCTCCAGCACGTCGGCTTGACCTCGATGCTCGGCCTGGTCCTGGGGATAATGGCCGTCGCCGGCGAGTACCGCGATCACACGATCACGGACACGTTCCTGGCCACTCCCCGGCGCTCGCGAGTGATTGTCGCCAAGGCGGTGACCTTCACGGCGCTCGGGTTCTTGTTCGCCGTCCTGACGGCGGCGGTCGCGCTCGCTGTTACGGCGGCATGGCTCTCGGTGCGCGGCTCGTCGCTCGACACGTCGAGCGCCATCGTCTGGCAGACGCTGCTCGGGGCGGTGCTTTGGAACGCGTCCTTCACGGCCATTGGCGTCGGCCTCGGTGCGTGGCTCCCCAACCTGGCCGGGGCGATTTCCGCTGGCCTGGTCTGGATCGCGATCGTCGAAGGGATCGTGGCGAACCTGGTCGGGAACGACCTGGCGCGCTGGCTTCCGGTCGCCGCGGGTCGCGCGCTCGAGAACGTGGCCGCGCCCGGTCTCCTGGCGCCGTGGGCCGGCGGGCTAGTCCTGGCCGCCTACGCATTCGGGTTCGCCGCGTTTGCCGTTGCCGCTACAGTACGTCGCGATGTCACCTAGACGTGCCAGGGCGGTGAGTGGCCGGGTCGGCGACGACCCGGCCACGGCGCTCCGTGAGCATCTGATCGATGCCGCGGGGCGCCTGCTTGGGCAGGCTCCGATCTCCGCGATCACAACGCGGGAGATAGCTCGAACGGCCGGCGTCTCCGACGGCGTCCTCTACAACTACTTCGCCGACAAGAACGAGCTCCTGCTGGCGGCTCTCATGCGCCGGTACGTCAGCCTGACCGAGCGTTTCTACGCCCAGCTCCCCGAGCCTGGTAGCGCGACCATCGAGGAGAACCTGACCGCGCTGGCAGGCGGACTTTTCGAGCTGGCTGCGGATGTGGTCCCGATGATCGCCGGGCTGGTGTCCGACCCGCCCTTGCTCCACCGGCTGTTCGAGGCGATGCATCGCGAGCCGTTCGGGCCGCAGCAGCTGAGCGAGCCGCTCGTCAAGTATCTCGAGGCGGAGCAGCGCCTGGGTCGGGTGTCGGCGGAGATCGACCTGCATGCGGTCTCCTGGCTGCTCCTCGGCCCGACGGCGATGCTCGGATTGGCGAGTCACATGGGGTCGCCGCGGGGCGGGCCAGACGAGCCCGAGCAACTGCACCAGTTCGTCGTGGCGCTCATCACGGGTCTGAGGCCCGAATAGCCAAAGTCGACCGGGCCGCGACACTGCCGTTCCGCGGCGAGTGGACGGTTCGGTGGAGAGCCCAGACGCGACCGGTATCCGGGAAGCTCGCAATGACCCGCTGCCCGGTCGCGGCGTCCGGCGGCCTGGTTCCGCCGTCAGGAGTTAAGGAGCGACAGGGCCTGGATCAACCCGTTGAACGAGGCGTGCAGAGTCCCCGACGCGAGAATCGAGCGACGCCTGAAGTAGAGCCAGGTGAGCGCGATCGAGACCGGGACGCGCGCCCCGAAGTTGAAGAGGGCCGCTCGCAGAGCCAGCCCCGGTTCGGTGCTGGTCACGTTGAGGATGTGGATAAAGGCGAAGAAGAGGGCGGCTCGAAGAATGGCCGAGTTCCGACCGAGCGATCGGCCCCAGGCATTCGTGGCGAAGCCGCGGAAGAAGATCTCCTCTCCGATGGGCACGATCACCGCGACGGCGAAGATGGCGATCAGCGGGTCCAGGCCACCAGATGAGGTTGGCACCGGCGAAGAGAGGTCCCTCGCCTTGAGGCCCAGAACCAGCATCAGCGCCTGGTTGACGATGCCCGACACGAACACGATCGGCAGCAGCATCGCCAGTGCCAGAAGGATGTCGCCGATTCGACCGCGAGCGCGTGACTGCCGGTCCGAGGTCGGCGGAGCGACCGGGTCGCCGAACGCGGGCTGCGGGGATGTCGATGCCCAGTCGTCCGGATCGGGAGCCAATCGGCTGGGCCGTATCACGTCCCGCCAGGTGAGGGCTCCCGGCCTGACCGCCAGGAAGTGGACCAGTCCGATGTAGGACCCCAGGTAGACGAGGAGCAGCAGCAAGATTCCAGTGGCTGAATCCGTGTCCACACCGGCCGTCTTGAGGAAGCCTGCGAGAGGCTCGCCCAGCCCTGTAACGACGGCCAGAAGGGCCGCCATCACCAGGAACGGCGAGGGACCGGCATAGTCATGCCATCCGTCCGCGCGCCGCTGGCGTGACTGCGCAATCGCCAGGAGGATCAGCCCGACGGCCGCGACGGCGCAGATCGTCTCCACGAGTATCCAGGCCGGGAGTGAGGCGAGCCCCAGCTTCCAGCCCATCCGAGGCGCCAACTCCAGAGAGAGGAGAGCCAGCAAGCCCGGCAAGCCCAAGGCCAGGCCTACCGAGTAGAGCGTTGGAGAGGCGCGTCCGTCGGAAGATAGGATGCTTCGTCGCGGCGCCGGCGAGTGGAACCGACCCGGCGGCTCGAGCACGGGCGGCACGGCAGGAGGGTTGGAGTATCCCCAGGGGACATAGCCGGGCACGGTTCCCGACGAAGGAGCCCACGAGGCGGGGTATGGGGCCGGCCAGGCGAACGGCGCCGGTGCCGCCTGCCAGACGTCCCACGATCCAGGCTGCCAGGGGGCATATGGCGGCTGCCAGGGGGCATATGGCGGCTGCCAGGGGGCATATGGCGGCTGCCAGGGGGCATATGGCGGCTGCCAGGGGGCATATGGCGGCCGGCCCGGCACTGCCTGCGGTGGTCCGGCTGGAGGCACCTGCCAGCCCCGCGGCGGCGGTCCGTTGACCCCGGGCGGAGCTTGCCCCCCCTGCTGCGGTTGGCTGGCGCGGGCGGTCCCACCGGGCGAAGACTCGACCGATCGGATCCCTTCGGTTGCCGGGCGCTCGGTGCGCCCGCCGTCGCCGATCGTCTCGGCGTCAGGTCCCGCGCTGTGCCGGTCTTGCTGCCGAGGATCGTCGGCCATGAGGCGAGACAGGGCCTCCGAGGATCGTTCCCTCAGCCGCCAACGGCGGGCTTTCTGTCGGTGATCCTACCGCCCGCCGGCTGCGCGGGCGCGGCACCCACGACGGGGGCGGGAACGTAGCCTGTCTGGACTGCGGCCCGTTCGGCCACGACGGCGCGCTCGAAGTCCTTGCCGCACCAGGCGCAGATGGTCCAGTCCAGGCCCACGAGCTTGCTGCAGTTCGGGCAGACCCGGTTCAGTCGGGTGCGGCACCAGGGGCAGATGATCCATTCGGCGTTGACGCGCCGATCGCAGTTGCGGCAGGTCTTGATCGCCTCGACCTCGGCCAGCAGCGCCTCCTCGGCGAGGTTGCGCTCGTAGATCTCGCCGAGTCTCTCCGGCGGCCGAATGACCCGGTAGACGACCACGCCCAGCGCAAACAGGAAAGGCGTGCACAGGATGATCAGGCCGGCGGCGACGTATGGGAGGACGGGGTTCTCGCTCCGCTCGTGCATGTCCCGAAAGGCCCAGAAGGCGGCCGCGAGCCAGACGACGAAGAGGTAGAGGATGGCCGCCGTCACGAACAGCTGGACTATCGCGCTCGAAAAGAACGTGCCGAAGGCGTTTCCCGCCAGGCCGGTCAGATCGGTTGACATCGGGCTCGTTCTCTCTCGGCTCTATCCTCGCGTGGCGTCCGCACGCTTGGTAAGGCACTTGGCAAGTCTACCAGGGCCCGAATTGGCTCCGGCTCCGACTCACGGCCTGTGACGCCGCGGAACCGCCAAGGGTGACGCGCCTGGACGCACGAGGTCTCTCGACTCAGCCCGCGGTCGCGTCGTTCCCGGGAGGGAAGAAGAGAGACACGATCGAACCGGCCAGCAGCAGGAACGCCGCAACGATCAGAACGAGGATGCCCGTCCCGAACCCGAACTGCGGCGGCAGAGTCGCGTAGAGCAGGCCGACGCCGAGGTAGAGACCGCCCAGGAGCATCGGCAGGATCACGTCGGTGACGCGGCCCATCACGAAGGCCAGGCTCGGAAATCGCTGCTGGGCCCGATCGCTGCCGACCGCTGCGCCGAGGGTGAGCCCGGTCAGCAGAACAAGTGGGATCGCGGCCGGCATCCCCCAGGCCCACTGATTGGGTTGTGGCAGCGAGCCCGCGCTGGCGACCGTCCCGATACCGACTCCCGATGAGCCGGCCCAGGGCAAGAAGAGACTGACGAAGCCGACAACTCCGCCGGCGGCCACGAATCCGAACGCCACCAGCTCGGTGGCGGACTCCTTGCGAGCGGGTTGTGCCGCTCTCGGAATCGCCTTGGGCGCTGGAGGAGAGGGCGCCACGCCCGGTTGTGGGATCGGAGGCGCCGCGATCGCCGGGGCGGATGGCGCAAACATCGCCGGGGCGGATGGCGCCGGTGGCGGCAGCGGCCCGGGCTCCTGGGGTGTCGTCGGCAGGGGCGAGCCTGTGTTGGCCGGGCTGATCGGGACCGCACCGATTGAGGCGCCCATGCTCGAGCCCATGGGTCGGCCGTCCGAACGTTCTTCGTCCCGTCCCAGCGGTGCCCATCCCGAGCCACGATAGGTTGCCGACGGTGCGAGGTAGCCGCCCGGGATGTGGCCCGTGGCATCGTCGATGGGCTCCGGTTCAGGCGGCTCGGGGGCCGCCGGCCGCTCGCTCATCGACTGCAGGTCGAGATGCCAGTTGGCGGGCATGTGGACCGGCGGAGCGATCGGGTTGCGGACTCGGGGCTCGTCGGCAGGGGCCGGGCGAAGGCCGGCGGCCACGCGAAGGTCCGTGGGCGCGGCGGCGGGCGGGAAGGCTGGCGCAACGGGCGGGAAGGCTGGCGCAACGGGCGGGAAGGCTGGCGCAACGGGCGGGAAGGCCGGGGCGGCGGCCTGCTCAGCCACAGCCTCGGTCGAGGACTGGGCGGGCGCCGCTTCGCTGGGGGCGGCCTTGCGAGCTCTCCACCTCTTCCGCTTCGCCTCCGGGGCCGCAGTCTCGGTCGCGGCAGAGGCCTCGGGCCCGGCTTCGCCTTCGCTCTTGCCTGGCAGAGGCGCGCCGCAGCCGGAGCAGGTCGTCTCGCCCGGGAGAATGGGCGACGAGCATTTCGGGCAGAACCGTGGGTCGATCACGCGGGTCCTCCGCTCAAGACGGCCGGAACGGCCGGCCGCGCATGCCGAGGTTTCCCGTCACGCGGCATCGAGTCAATCCCCCGATCTCTCCGCGGATCGGCCCGATAGTCCCAACTCCGCCTCGGTCGAGGCGACCTGACGGCCGGGCATGTACGCCACGACCTCGCCCGTCCAGGCCGCGCTTCTACAGGCAGAGGCTATCCCGGACAGGCCGGCCGCCGCCACCCAAGCGGCGGAGAGAACGAGGGCAGCCAGCACGAACACCACCGGTCGGAAGTCGCGTGTCGTGCTGAGCGGGCCAAGGCCGAGGGAGATCGCGATCGGCTGCTGGTTCCTGGCGGCGACGCGGCACCAGTCGAAGGCCGTCGCCGTGGCGGCGAGGGTGATGGCCATCACGAGCACGCTCGCAGTGGTGGACGCTACCGCCGTAGAAACGGTCGAGAACGGTCTCCGGACGATCTGGGTCAGTGCTCCGAGAATGGATCGCAACACTCCGCCATCGGCGAGGATCAGCCTCCGAACGGCGAGGGCGGCGATGGTCTCCGTTACCAGCCACGCGAGCGAAACCACGACCACGGCGTCCATGGCGTTCTCCACGACCCGGACGGGAAGCGGCGTTGCCAGGTTGCTGGGGGTGGTCAGCTCGTTGTACGCGACCGTGTAGACGCGTGCGCTGGCCCACGCCAGGGCAGCGGCGACAGGCAAAAGGCAGATTCCACGCACGGCGACCATGTCGAGCAGGAGCCCGAGCTCCGGCAGTGGTCGCCCTCGCCGGACCGGCCTGCCGGCGGCGTCGACCGTGGCTTCGATCAGCCATATGTCCACGAGTGAGCCGACGAGGCTGGCCAGCGCCAGCCACAGAATCACCGCCGCGATGAAGATCGCCACGACCTCGAACAGCCACGGCGTGGGGCGGCCGTCGATTCCGACCGCGTCGATGCCGGTGACGCCGGCTATGCCGATCACGGACGGCAGGACTACGCTCGGCAGCGCCAGCAGCACGACGCCGCCCCTGAGCAGGAATCCGGCGAGCGCGACGACGACGGCGTCCATCCCGCCCACGCCGAACGCAAGGGCCATGCCCATGCGCATGGGCCAGCTTCGCCCTCTCCAGGCATCGGCGCCCGGATCGGCGAGCCCCTGCGCCGGCTCGACCACAGGCTATGGCGCCGAAGGAGCCGGAGTGCCGAGCACCTTCCCAAGCTGGTTCACCAGCTGCCCGACCTTCTCCATCTCCGACTGGTACGTGCCGAGATCGTGGTTGTCGTAGGCCTGCTGGGCCAGCTTGTAGTGCACGATCGCCTCGTCAGCCAGCTGCTGCGCGGTGCCGCTGAGCGACACGCTGGGCAGGGGGGTTGGCGAGCCGGCCGCCGTGGCCGTGGGGCTCGGGTTGGGCGTTGGCGACGTCCCCGGCGAAGTACCCGGTGATGGCGAAGCACTCGGGGTGCCTCCGCCCGAGGCCAGCTGTTGCAACGCGGTCTCGAGAACGGGGTCGGCCCAGACTATCTGGCCGTTACCCCCGGCGAGGGCGACCTTCTGGAGTACCGGTATGGGGTTGTTTGCCGATTGGACGTACACGGGCTCCACGTACAGGATCGAGTCCTGGAGAGGAACCACGAGGAGGTTGCCCATCGTGACCGTGCTGCCCTGCGTGCTCCACAGGCTCAGGTCCTTGCTGGCCTGCTGGTTCGCGGCGATATAGGCCTGAATCTGCTTCGGCCCGAGGATGGTTGAGCTGCCCGGGAAGTTGAAAACCTCCACCTTGCCATATGACCCCGGGTCGTTGTGGGCGGCGACCCAGGCGATCATGTTCGGACGATCGGCCGTCTTCTGTTGATTGCTCGGAACCATGGGCTGGAGCAGCAGGAACTCGGGAAGGCCCGGCTTGGATTGCCCGGGGATCTGCATTTCCACGTAGTACGCCTCGAGGGGGAGCTGATCGATCCCCTTGTTGGTAGAGCCAGAGTTGCGTACGACGTTCCAGACGTCGGTCGCGCTGTAGAAGATCGACGGGTCGGTGACGTGGTACGTCCCGAAGACGGAGGTCTGGGCGTTGTACATGCTCTCGGGGTAGCGCAGATGTGCCTGCAAATCGGGCGACATATCCGATAGCGGATGGAAGACACCAGGGAAGACGCCTTCCCAGGCCTGGATGATCGGGTCGGTCGGGTCCGCGACGTAGAACGTGGTCGTGCCGTCATAGGCGTCCATGACAACCTTGACGCTGTTGCGGATGTAGTTGAACGGATCCCCGTCGAGTCGATTCGAGCCGCTGTCGGTCGATGGGTCGTAGAGATTGGCGTCGGGGTAAGCGGCGCTCGTCGTGAACGCGTCGAGGACGTAGTCAAGTCGCCCGGTTGAGGTGACGACCAGGTATGGGTCCTTGTCATAGCGCAGGAACGGCGCGATCTCCTGGACTCGCTCCTGGATCGACCGCCTGTAGAGCAGCTGACTGTTGCCGCTCACCTGGTTGCTGATGAGCAGGTTGAGGTCGCCCAACTGCGCGGCGAACAGGAGCTTGGCCAGGGGAGTGTCCAGCTTGATCCCGGTCGTGCCGGTCCAGGTGTTCTTCGCCTCGACGCCCGTCGTGCCTGACGACTGGTAGTCGAACTCCTTGGTATCGCCGCCGACGATCACGTAGTCACTGGCCTGCGTGCCGAAGTAGATCCTGGGCTCCGCGATTACCGGGGCGCCTGCCGCCGACACGGGCGGCAGGTCCTGGACGACGAGCTTTGGACTGGCACTCTGGTTCTGCTGGCTTATCACGACCTCGTTCACCGGCAGCATGACCAGGCCTATGCCGTGCGTGAAGATCAGGTGCTGGTTCACCCAGCTAGAGTTGCCGTTGTTCTGCTCCAGGATCTTGGCGGGATCGAGCTCTCGGCCGGAAAGCATCACCTGCCGGACGCATGGGGCTGGGTTAGGGGCGCAGGTTGCGGCGTCGGTGAACGTGTATCGGTCCGTGTCGACGTCGGCGAAGCTGTAGTACGGGCGAATCAGCTGCGAGTTGGTGAGGTTGGGCTGGAGCGGCCTGTAGTCCCATAGTCGCAGGTTCTGGATTGTCGCCTGCTCGCCGCTCAGCGATGCCTGCGTGACCGCCAGTCCCGGCGTGTATGACACGGACGACCAGTTGCTCAGACCGAAGGCCTGGCGCGTCATGTCGATGTTGTTCTTGATGTAGGGCGTCTCCAGTCCCTGCTGGTTGGGCTCTACCTGCAGGCGCTGAACTGCCACCGGGTAGCCGACGTTGAGGACCCCGTACGCGCCGACCCAGATCACCAGGGTCAGAATGAGCGGGACCCGCATTCGCGTGTACGCGAAGCCCAGGACGAAGGCGCCGGCGAAGGCTGCCAGGACGGTCATGACGGTGATCGACAGGACCCTGGCGACCGTGTCGGTGTAGCCGGCCCCCTGGAAGATGCCGCTGGTGCCGCTGTAGACGAGCTCGTAGCGGTCCAGCTGGAATCCGAGCGCGATCGACCACAGGTAGAGCATGACCAGCAGTCCGAGATGCACGCGCGCTGGAGTCGGCATCGAAGCACCGGATACCACTGCCACCAGGTACCGGATACCCACCAGGGCAATGGACACGAGAAGCAGCGCGTTGGCGTACGACTGTGCCAGCCGGTAGAGCGGCAGCTCGAAGATGTAGAAGCCGATGTCCTTGCCGAAGGTCGGGTCGACCTGACCGAATGGGACCCGATGCAAGAAGAGTTGGATGGTCGTCCAGCCGCTCGTCACCAGCCCGCCCAGCGTGAGGGCGACGAGGAGTCCGATCACGAGAAGGCCCCAGAAGACAGGCCGGCTGATGTCCGGGACCTGCACCGAATCGTCGGACCTGCGAGCGGTGCGCGCGGGAGGGTTACCGAAGGGCCCGCCGCCGAGCGTCCCGCCACCCATGTAGCGGTCGACGTTGAAGCGATCGAGCAGGTCGTCCAGCGAGAAGCGACGAAGCTCTCCCTTGGGGATGAAGCGACCGGCGAGCCAGACGTTGACCCACAGGAAGAGGAAGGCGACCCCGAATCCGCCGACGAAACAGAGGACCTGGGTGCCGAGCCGGGTCCAGAAGACGTTGCCGAAGCCCACGCTGGCGAACCAGATCGCGTCTGTCGCGAGGCCGACCGTCAGGGCGAAGAGCGACAGCAGCACCAGCAGCACGACGACGACGACGCCGACGACGATCCAGCCGCGGCCAACGTGGAACTCGGGCATGTCGCTCGACGGGCCTCGGAATCTCGCGCGTCTGGGACCGCCGCCCCAGCCGCCGCGCTCGAAGATCGGATGTGGGCCGTCGTCGTCGCGATCCGTATCGCCCGGATCGGATTCTTGTGAACTCACCTGGTCATCCTCCCGCGGTCCCTCGGTGGACGAAGCGCTGCCGGCTTCCTCGCCCTGATCGGCCACTTGCTTGCGGCCCGCGGCCTGCTGTGCGGCCTGGCGACGACGCAGCTCCTTCGCGAAGTCATCGAACATGTTTCGCATGCGGCGAGTCTAGCGACGATGCCGATTCGAGGTACGGCACTACATGCGGCGAGCGTGCCGCAATCCCGGGGCCGGCAAGCGGGCCCGCCCCAGCCTCAGTAGGAGAGCCGGAGCAGGGCGTCGCGGAAGGCGCGGAGGACGGTCTGGGCCAGCTCGTTGTCGCGCATCGCCAGGACCCGCGCGGGCTCGAATCGGAACCCCGCGAGCACCACGAGCGGGGCCTCCCACGGCGCCTCGTCGTCCGGCGGTGGTTGCCCCAGACGCAGCCGGAGCTGTTGCCGGCCGTCCTCCTCGAGGATCAGGCCGGACATGGTTCCCGACAGTCCGGGGCCGAGCCGCATGAGCGGCGACCCGGGCGGAATGCCGTACCCAGGAGCGAGGTCGCTGAACGTGGCCAGGGCTCCTTCGCGCCCGCACCAAAGGAGCGCGATCCACCACCCGTCGGCGAGAATCTGGGGCTGCGACATGCCCACGCGGTGGGGATCGCCGGGGCGAAGGTCCAGTTCGCGCAGGTAGGAGGGTCCAGGGACCGCGAGTGGCCTGATGGGGTCGGTCACGCCGGCGGCGTGCGGCGCCGTCGTGGCGCCGGCGGGCGCGCGGCATCCGGCGCGGCTTCGTCGCCGGGGGAAGAAGCGGGCGGTTGCGGCAGGGCCGCGGCCGAGTCCGTCGCCGCCGCGACGGCCGTGGAAGGACTGGCCTCCGGCAGAACGACCCCCGTAGCCAGCTCTGCCCTGGCGGCAATCTCCGCATCGAGGCGGAGCATCTCCGCGCGAACGGCGGCGCTCGGCGGACGGAGCGCTTCCGGCTCGCTCGAGTCCGGGAGGTCGGCGGCCTGAGGGGTGCTCGAGCTGTTGAGAAGAATGGAGAGCGAGCTGCGCTTCTTCTTGCCCGCCCGAACCTGCTCGGCGTAGGCGCGCAGCTCGGGTGAGATCTCGGTCAGTCCGGGAAGGGGGATGGTGTCCGTCGTCTCGGCAGGATCGACGGTTGCGTGGCAGGCCGGGCAGGTCGTGGCGCCGGCCGGGACTCGGGCCGAGCACCACGGGCAGTCGCGATCCGAGGTGGACCGTCCGGGCGGCGCGACGCGGCGTCCGGGGCGTTGAACCGGCAGCGCAGCCTGGCTCTCCGGTTCAGTCGCGCCGTCAGCAGCCCGGACTCCGGCGCCGGCAGCCGTGTCGGGTTCGATCTCGCCGGACGCGTCCAGGTGGGTCAGCCAGCCGCCGAAGGCCACCAGCGCCGCTCCCGGCAGAAGCGGCAGCCCGAAAGCGCGGCCCAGCTCGTCGGGCAGCAGTACGAGTCCCACACCGGCCATGATCGCCGCCGCGGCGTACGTCCCACGGCGCGGATCCGGCGTCAACATGGCTATTCCAAATGGCAACGTCGCCACCAGGGCCGCGGCCACGAAGACCCACATCACGACGGCGGCGGGGAACACGTACACGGTCTGCGGCGGGAGGGGGCCGTCCGCGTTGGCCAGGCCGAGGAACCCGGACCTGATCAGTCCGCCAAAGATACTCAGGCAGATGCACAACCATCCACCGAGGATGGTGAGCGGTCCGCGCATCTTGCCCACGGCGCTTCTCCCTGCGGGATGCTACCCGCGATCCTGGTCGGATTGGCCCAACCGTCGCGCGGTTCCCCGACGCGACTCGGGCAGGGTCACTCCCACTCGATTGTCGCCGGCGGCTTGGAGCTGATGTCGTAGACGACCCGGTTGACGCCGGGCACCTCGTTGACGATCCGAGAGCTGATCTTGCCCAGCAGCTCGTATGGAAGCTTGGCCCAGTCGGCCGTCATCGCGTCCTCGGATGTGACGGCGCGAATCGCGACCACGTTGGCGTAGGTTCGTCCGTCGCCCATGACGCCGACGGAGAGAAGCGGTGTCAGGATCGCGAAGGATTGCCAGACGCTGCGGTAGAGTCCGGCGGCCTTGATCTCGTCGATGACGATCCAGTCGGCTTCGCGCAGCGTATCGAGCCGCTCGGCCGTGACCTCGCCGATGATTCGGATGGCCAGCCCCGGTCCCGGGAAAGGCTGACGCTGGACCATCGAGTCCGGCAAACCGAGCTCCGTCCCAACGGCCCGGACTTCGTCCTTGAAGAGGTAACGCAGCGGTTCGATCAGCTCGAACTTGAGGTCGTCCGGCAAGCCGCCCACGTTGTGATGGGTCTTGATCTTGGCCGCGGACTTCTCCTTGGCGGAAGTGGCCGATTCGATCACATCGGGGTAAAGGGTGCCCTGGGTCAGGAAGTCGATCCGGCCGAGCTTGGCGGCCTCTTCTTCGAAGACCCGGATGAACTCGGCTCCGATGATCCGGCGCTTCTGCTCGGGCTCGGTGACGCCGGCGAGCTTCTGCAGGAACCGGTCGCGCGCCTTGACGACGGTGAACTTGACGCCCAGCTGTTCGAAAGCCGTCTGGAGCAGCTCGGTCTCGTTCTTGCGCATCATCCCGTGGTCCACGTGGACGCAGGTCAGGCTCTCGCCGACGGCGCGGTGGACGAGGGTCGCGGCCACGGCCGAATCCACTCCCCCGGAGAGGGCGCACAGGACCCGGCCGTCGGTACCGGTCGCGCGGCTGTGTTCGTCGACCCGGCGCCGGATCTCGTCCACGCTGGAGGCGATGAAGTTGGCGGGCGTCCAATTCGGTCTCGCGCCGGCGATGCCGAGGACGAAGTTGCGCAGGATCTCGCGGCCGCGCTTGGTGTGAGCGACTTCGGGGTGGAACTGGATGCCGTGCAGGCGTCGGCCGGGATCGGCCACGGCGGCGTAAGGGGTCGAGTCGGTTCGGGCCGTGGGGCGGAAGCCGTCGGGCAGTCGGGAGATCGAATCGCCGTGACTCATCCAGACGGGCTGCTCGGGCTCGATGCCGGCGAAGAGGCCCTCTCCCTCGATTACCGAGACCACCGCGGGGCCGTACTCCTTGCGGGCGAACGACTGGACCTGGCCACCGAGCGCTTCGGCCATCAGATGCATGCCATAGCAGATGCCCAGGATCGGGATGCCCCCGGTCCAAAGCGCCGGGTCGGGATGGGGCGAGCCGGCTTCGTAGACGCTGCTGGGCCCGCCGGAGAGGATCACCGCTCGGGGGTGGCGGGCCGCGATATCGGCCCAGGGAGTGTCGAACGGGAGCAGCTCCGAGTAGACGTGGAGCTCGCGCACGCGCCGGGCGATGAGCTGGCTGTACTGGCTCCCAAAGTCCAGCACGATGACCGAGTCCGCGTTCACTCCGACGGGCACTTCGCCGCTGGTACTCGCCAGATCCGCCACTCGTCCCTCGCTCAACGCCGACCTCCGTGGAATGTCCGCGTCAAGTCTACCGGCCCCGGTCGGTAGCCGGCTCCTACGGGCGCACGGTCGGGTAACCCTGCCTCTTCCAGACCTGCAGGCCGCCGTGCAGCTCCTTCACCTTGAAGCCCAACGACTCCAGTCGGTTGGCGGTCTTGGTGGATGCGTGGCAGCTGGCGTTCCAGCAGTACACGACGTACTCGGCGTCGCGCGACAGGTGGTCCGTCGTGCTCTCGTCTATCTCCCGCCAGGGCAGGTTGATGGCGCCGGGCAGATGCTCTAGATGGAAGGTCTCGCGATACCGCGCGTCGACGATCACGAGGTTGGACACGCCGGCGACGATGTCCGCGAAGAGATCCTCCGGATGGCGGTAGTCCACGAAGCGTCCGACCCAGTGGATCCGGGCGGTTGGCTCAGCGGGGATCGTGGTCCGCGCTTCCGAGTCAACCGGCGACCGCACGATATGGAGCTCGGGCGGATCGGCGGCGGTCGCGGGCTCGGTGGCGTCGATTACCGGCGCGGTCAGCATCGGCAGGCTCTCCAGTCGCTTGGCGTCGTTCGGGAATAGTAGCGACTCACGTCAATACCCCGCGTGGAATAGGTGCAGGCATGCACGCAAATCCGGTTCCGCAAGCAGGGCCCAGTCCGCGTGCTCGCGGCGCCCTAGTCGTCCAGGTTGGGAGCGAGCCAGCGAGCGGCCTGGTCGAGCGACCAACCCTTGCGGCGGGCGTAGTCCTCCAGCTGATCGCGCCCGATGCGGCCGATGCCGAAGTAGTGGGCTTCGGGTCGCCAGAAGTAGTAGCCGGAGACCGAAGCCGGCGGGAGCATCGCGAACGACTCGGTCAGGACGATCCCGGCCCGCGCCTCGGCGTCGAGCAGCTCGAACAGGGTCGCCTTCTCGGTATGGTCCGGGCAGGCCGGGTATCCGGGCGCCGGTCTGATTCCCTGATACGCCTCCGCGATGAGGGCGGCGTTGTCCAGGGCCTCGTCAGGAGCGTAGCCCCACAACTCACGGCGGACCATCTCGTGCAGCCGTTCCGCGAATGCCTCGGCCAGCCGATCCGCCAGGGCCTTGACCATGATCGCCGAGTAATCGTCGTGGGCGGCCTCGAAGCCGGCCACCAACTCCGCCGAACCGACGCCCGCGGTGACCGCAAACCCGCCCAGATAGTCCGCGTCGCCGGCCGCGCGAGGAGCGACGAAGTCGGCCAGGGAGATGTTGGGACGCCCTGGCGGCTTCTCCATCTGCTGTCGGAGGGTGTGGACGACTGCGATCGACTCTTCTCGGCCGGCGTCCGTGTAGATCTCGATGTCGTCGCCCACGGAGTTGGCCGGCCAGAATCCGACCACCGCTCGCGCCCGAAGCAACCGCTCGGAGGCGATGCGCTCGAGCAGCCGGCGGGCGTCGTCGTACAAGGGCCGCGCCGAATCGCCGACCCTCGGTGCGTCGAGGATGGCCGGGAACTGCCCCTTGAGCTCCCAGGCCTGGAAGAAGGGTGTCCAGTCGATCCGATCGGCCAATTCCCCGATCGGGTAATCGTCGAAGGCGCGAAGGCCCAGGAATGTCGGTCGCGGCGCCGCCGGGCCGAAGTCCACCCGAGACCGATTAGCACGCGCGGCCTCGACCGAGACCCGGGTCACACGCTCGCGCCGGCCGGCCCGCTCCACGCGTGTTCGCTCCTGGTCCTCGAGCACGGAGGTGGCGTAGGCAGCGGCACCGTCGCCGAGCAGCTCCGAGACCACGCCTACCGCCCGCGAGGCATCGACCACGTGAACCACAGGCGCCGAGTACCGCGGCGCGATCTTGACCGCGGTGTGGGCACGTGAAGTCGTGGCTCCGCCGATGAGCAGCGGGACCCGGAAGCCCTCGCGTTCAAGCTCGCCGGCAACGTGGGCCATCTCCTCCAGGGACGGCGTGATCAGGCCGGAGAGCCCCACCACGTCCACCTTCTCGCGGCGCGCCGTCTCCAGGATCCGTGCCGCCGGGACCATGACGCCCAGGTCCAGAACCTCGTAGTTGTTGCACCCGAGCACGACGCCGACGATGTTCTTGCCGATATCGTGGACGTCTCCCTTGACGGTGGCCATGAGGACCTTGCCGCGCGGCCGAGAGTCCCCCAGGGCGGTCTTCTCGGCTTCCAGATACGGCACCAGGTGCGCAACTGCCTTCTTCATGACGCGGGCGCTCTTGACCACCTGGGGAAGGAACATCTTTCCGGCCGCGAAGAGGTCACCGACCGTGTTCATGCCGGCCATGAGCGGTCCTTCGATCACCTCGATGGGGCGGCTCGCGGCAAGCCGGGCTTCTTCGGTGTCCTCGACGACCCAGGCGTCGATCCCCTCGACCAGGGCGTGGCGCAACCGCTCCTCGACCGGCAGCTCCCGCCACCGCGGGTCTGCCTCGGGAGCGGCCGTGCCCTCGCCCGCGTACCGGGCCGCGATTTCCAGGAGCCGTTCCGTGGCATCCGGCCGGCGGTTCAGGACCAGATCCTCGACGCGCTCCAGCAACTCGGGAGGGATCTCCGAGTAGACCGCCAGTTGCCCCGGGTTGACGATGCCCATGTCCATGCCCGCGGCGACGGCGTGATACAGGAAGACGGCGTGGATCGCTTCACGCACGGGGTCGTTGCCGCGGAAGGCGAACGAGACGTTGCTGACGCCCCCGCTGACACGAACTCCCGGCAGCTCGGCCTTGATGCGGCGAGTCGCTTCCAGGTATGCGACGGCATAGCCGGCGTGCTCCTCTATGCCGGTGCCTATCGCGAAGACGTTCGGATCCAGGACGACCTCGTCCGGGGGGAAGCCGACCCGCTCGGTAAGGAGCCGGTACGCGCGCCGGCAGATCTCGACCTTTCGCTCGACCGTGTCGGCCTGGCCCTGCTCGTCGAAGGCCATGACGATCACGGCCGCGCCGTAGCGGCGGGCGAGTCGGGCCTGGCGCAGGAACTGCTCCTCGCCTTCCTTGAGGGAGATCGAGTTCACGATCGGCTTGCCACCGATGCAGCGCAGCCCGGCCTCGATGACCGACCATTTCGAGGAGTCCACGACGATCGGGACGCGGGCTATCGCGGGCTCGGAGGCCACGAGATCGAGGAAGTGGGTCATGGCTGCCTCCGAGTCGAGGAGGGCTTCGTCCATGTTGACGTCGATCGCCTGGGCGCCCACCTCAACCTGGCGGCTCGCGATCTGCAGCGCGCCGTCGAAATCGCCGTCCACGATGCGGCGGGCGAAGGCGCGCGAGCCGGCGACATTGGTCCGCTCGCCGATGTTCAGGAAGAGGCTGCCCTCGCCGACGTTCAGGGCCTCGAGGCCGGCCAGGCGAAGCGCGGCCGGGCGCTCCGGAACCCGGCGCGGGGCGAGTCCCACGGCTGCCTCGGCGATGGCGGCCACGTGCGCCGGTCCGCTCCCGCAGCAGCCGCCGATCACGTTGACCAGGCCAGCCTCCGCGAACTCGTGGAGGGTCGCGGCCATCGACTCAGGCGACTCGTCGTAGCCGCCGAACTCGTTGGGAAGTCCCGCGTTTGGATGTGCGGCGACGAAGGTGTCGGCCAGTCCGGACAGCTCCTCGACATGAGCCCGTAGCTGCCGCGCTCCCAGGGCGCAGTTGAGCCCCACGATCAGCGGCTCGGCGTGGCGGATCGCGTTCCAGAACGCCTCGACGGTGTGCCCGGAGAGAGTGCGGCCGCTGGCGTCCGTGATCGTGCCGGAGATCCACAGCGGGACCCGGACTCCCAGTTCGTCGAAGACCCCTTCGATGGCGTAGATGGCGGCCTTGGCGTTGAGCACGTCGAAGATCGTCTCGACCATGAGCATGTCGGCGCCGCCACGGATCAGGCCGCGGGCTGCTTCGGCATACGCTTCGGCCAGCTGCTCGAAGGTGACCGAGCGCGCGGCCGGATCGGCCACGTCCGGCGAGATGGAGGCTGTCTTGTTGGTTGGCCCAAGCGACCCGGCCACGAATCGCGGCCGTCCGGGCTCTCGCGCCTCCGCGGCGTCGGCGGCGGCGCGTGCGATGCGGGCCGCCTCGACGTGCATCTCGTACGCGACGCTCTCCAGACCGTAGTCGGCCTGGGCGATGCGCGTGGCGGTGAACGTGTCGGTAGTGATGATGTCGGCGCCGGCCGCAAGATAGGCGTCGTGGACGCTCAGGACGATCTCGGGCCGGGTGAGGACAAGCAGGTCGTTGTCGCCACGAACGTCGCGTGGATGGTCGCGAAAGCGCTCGCCGCGGAAGTCGGCCTCGGAGAGCCCGTACTGCTGGACGACAGTTCCTGTCGCGCCGTCGAGCACAAGGATCCGCTGCGATAGCAACGGCCGGAGCAGAAGCAGGCGCTCCTCGCGCGTCCGAACGGGGCCCGCCGGGGCCTGATCAGCTGGTGTCGCGGGCATGTTCGTGGCGACCTGTTCGGACGTGATCGAGTGGATCTGGGTCTCTGTGGCGCCGCCTCCTTCTCCGCGCAGTGTACCCGGCCGGCTCAGAAGCGAGAATCCGCGGCGGCCGCGTCCCAGAGCGACGGGAGTCAGGCTCGTGTTCGGGGCGGAAGTCCGGCCCGTCGCGCCAGCATAAAGACGGACGGTCCCGGAGTTATCGAGCCGAGCGGCTCCTGCAGCACCGACTCCAGCCGCGCCAGAAGTCCGGCCGGCAGCCGGCGGCAGAGGCCGGGCAACCTGAAGAGCGAGGTGGCTCGGGTTCGGCGGACGGAGAAGCCGGCGGCCCGCAGGGAGCGGCGGACGCTCACCGGGGCGTGGTCGAAGTGGTAGGGCTTGTAGGCCACCGCTCCAAGGTCGAACGGCGACCAGCCCTGGCAACCCAGCAGGTGGCGAGCGATCGCCTTCAGGTTTCGCTTGTTAGCGAACTCCAGCACGAGCGACCCGCCCGGACACACGACTCGAGCCAGCTCGGCCAGCACCGGCCCCGGGTCTTCGAAGTGGTGGAGCATCCGAACGCAGACGGCGGCGTCGAAGTAGCCGTCGGGATAGGGCAGGGCCAGGGCGTCGCCGAGCGTCACTTCGAAGCGTGGGTCGTGGCCCAGCGTCTCGCGGGCCGCCGCGACATGGACCTCGGAAGAGTCGAGAAGAACGACCTCTCGATACGCCGCGTACTCGCCGGCGAGCCGACCGAAACCGGCTCCGACCTCGATCAGTCGCGTGCCGTCAGGTGGCAGGAGGGCTCGCAGCGCGATCCGGTCGCAGGCGTCTTCGTATGAGCGACCGGCCCAGAACACATCCCGATAGCCGAGGTCCTCGTACGTGGCCATCGGTCGGACAGGATCCTCCGGGATCGCGTCAGGTTCGGGGTCGAACGCTCCGCTCGGCGGGCCGATCAGGAGGGGCTTGCGGCGCCGACTGCCCGGCGGTGGATGGCAAAGTCGTCGGCATTGCCCGACCAGCCGCAATCGCAGCGGACGACGTTCGTCCGGGCGTTGTATTCCTCGATCAGGTGCGACTTCACCGGCCGGAGAGGGTTCGGAGCGACCGCCGTGCGGACTGGCCGAGCCATGGTTCCTCCTCCATCTCCCAACCCTGACGTTGCCGGCACGGACCATCCGGTTCTACGACCGCCGCCAGACGGATCCGTGGGCGCTCGGATACGGCTACGCCAATTGGGGAGCGGACCCCATTCTACCAGAGGCAGGTCGTCGACCCTCCGGCGGGAATGCCGAGTGACCCCCGGCGGACGTTTCATCCTGCGATTCCATCTGGTCACGGCCTATACCCGGGTGTAGGCTGCGCTCGTTCTCATCGGCCTTGGGACCCGTCATGAGGCCGAATAGGAGCGAGGTCGCCGGCGGCCCGCCAAGGGCGCGTCCCGGACAAGCAGGAGAAGGAGGCTTTACTCGTGCTGAATGAACTGTGGGCGAAGGTATCCGCTCGGGAGAAGCTGGTCGTCTATGGGGCAGCACTCGCCGCGGTAGGCGTGATCGTCGGCATGATCTTCGCCTCGGTGAATGCGTGCGCCGGCATTTCGGGCCTTGGGAACCTCGGCGGTTTGTGCAACGTCAACTACTTCACCGTGGATACCTTCGGCGGGGGCATCTTCGTGTGGCTCGCCCTCATCGCCGCCGTCGCGGCGCTGGTGATGGTCTACCTCCATGTTGCCCCCAACATGAACATCACCTGGCCGATGCCGTACGCACAGATCCTGCTGGGCGTCGCCGGGGCGATCCTCGTTTGCGCGGTCCTTGTCGTTCTGGGACAGCTCATCCGCGCGGGCGGTTTCGGCCCCAATCCTCCGATCTTCTTGTACGTCGCTGACGTCCTGGTGGTCGCCGGCGGTGCGCTCGCCGCCTACGCCGCCTACATGGACTGGACCGCCAGCAAGGTCGTGTAACCTCTCGAACTCAGAGCGGCGGCCGCCGAAAGGTGGCCGCCGCTTATTGATTCGGGGCCGTGGGAGCGGCTTGCGCGTCTTGCTCGGCGTGAACGATGCGGAAGCAGTCGGAGCAGTAAACCGGTCGGTCCATGTGAGGCTTGAACGGGACCTGAGCCTGGTTGCCGCAGCGCGAGCACACGACGGCGAAGTACTCGCGCGGACCCCCGTTCCCGCCTCGGCCCCGGTCCGGACCCTCGCCGGCGTCGCGCATCGTACGTCTGGCGGCTCGACAGCTCGGGCATCGTTTGGGGTCCGAGACGAACCCTTCTGCGTGTAGAACTCCTGGTCCTCGGCCGAATGAACGAACTCGGCGCCGCAGTCAACACAGGTCAGGGTTCGATCTACGTAGGTCACGTTTCTCCTCCGGAGCCGCAGGTTCCGAGCCGCCCGTTCCCGATCAGGGCGAACCGAACCTGAGCCCGGCCGCCAAGCGACGCAGCTGGAGGCTTGGCGGATCCGGTCGACAGTCTGCGGTTCTTGTGTGCCTGTCTGGGACGCACCGGCAGGGCGGCAGGATAACATGCAAGCCCGTCGTGCCAGAATGGCGGCCCAAATCGTTGGACAGGGCGAAACACGGACGCGACCGCCCTCAACCTCGTTGCGTCGGGCGTCGTGGAACCTGGCACAATCGCCGCGTAGGATAAGGCCGAGCCACGACGGTGCGGCCGGCAGGTCCAGGCGTCGTGATCTTGCCGCGAGCCGCGCGGGCATACGCGGATCGGGCGTGCACCTCGGAGTGCCCGGGCTCTTATGAGGACCACTGGCTCGATGCTTCGCCTATTACACACCGCTGACGTACACCTGGGGGCCCGGCACACGGACCTGGGCGAGCGCGCCGCGGTCCTGCGCGAGCGCCAGTTCGCCGCCTTCCGTGCCACGGTGGACCTGGCCATGGTCGAGAAGGTGGACCTCTTCCTGATCGCCGGGGACCTGTTCGACTCGAACACGCAGCCCCGTCGCTCGGTGGAACGCGTCGCCGCGGAGCTGGGGCGGCTGGCCAGGGCGAGCATCCGGACGGTGATCATCCCCGGCACGCACGATGTCTACGACGGCGCGTCAATCTACCGCTCGTACGATCTGACGAACATGGCTCGCGCCGCCAGCGACTGGGTGGCCGTGCTGACGCCGTACCTGCCCGAGATTGTCTTCCCGTCGCTGGACACCATCGTCTACGGCCGCGTCTTCGACACGAAGCGCTCGCCGCGCAGCCCTCTCGCAGGCTTGAACGTGAAGGCCGATACGAGGGCCACCTGGAAGATCGGCATGGTCCACGGCGCCCTGGCCATCCCGGGGCGAACCGATGCGGATGCCGTGGTCTTCACGGAGGAGGAAATCGCCGCGACCGGCCTGGACTACCTGGCCCTGGGGCACTGGCACTCGGCAGTCGAAGGCCGGGCCGGCAGTGTCTCCTACGCGTACTCCGGTGCGCCGGAGCCAGTCGCCGTGGATCAGGATGGGGCGGGCCAGGTTCTGCTCGTGACCCTTGATGACCGGGCCGGACGGCACGTCGTCACCATCGAACCAAAGCGCGTGGGTCAGACGCGGGCCGAGAAGCTGGACCTGGACGTGAGCGGCGTGCACAGCCAACCGGAGCTGATCGAAGTGCTCGCCCGCCATGCCGATGCGAACCTCGTCTTCAGCGTGCGCCTCACGGGCCTCTTCCCGGACGACCTGGATCTCGATCTGGAAGAGGTCGACAGGGCTCTCGCGCCCGCATTCCTGAAGTTCCGGATACGAGACGCCTCGATACCGGCCGCACCCGAGGGGTTGCAGGCGCCCCCGGACACCGTCCTGGGAGCCTTTGTCGGAGCGATCGAAGCTCGAATCGCGGAACTCGAGCAGGCCAGCGGTGCCGCGCCAGGCGCCGCTGTCGAGTCGTCGGGGACTTCCGAGACTGAGGCCTCCGTCGCCGCCGGGCGCTCCACCGGCGCCAGCGCCGCAATCGCGTCTCCGGAGGTGGACCCCGCCGAAGAGCTGGCCGATCTGCGTGAGGTGCTCCGCCTCGGACGCCATCTCCTTGAAGGGCGCCAGGTGACGCTGTGAGCGGAGGCACGCGACGATGAGGATCACCCGTGTGCAACTGCGCCAACTGGGCCGGCACCGCGATCTCGACATCGAGCTGGCGCCGGGCTTCACCATAATCCGAGGGCCGAACGAGGCGGGCAAGTCGACCATCCAGCGAGGCCTGGAGCTGGCCCTCTTCTGCAAGCCGACGGCGGCCACGGCAGAACTCGGGGCGCTGCGGTCGTGGGGAGCCCCGGAGGATGGTCGCTCGTTCACGCGAATCGAGTTCGTCGTAGACGAGGAGAATGGCTCGACTGAAGAAGGCGGTCCGCGTCGGGGCGAGCTGGAGAAGGAGTTCCGTGGCCAGCGGGGGCGGGTCATGCTCCAGTACGACGGCGAGACGTACTCCGATCCGGCCCGAGCGGAGGAGGTCATCGCCGGCCTGACCGGCATTCCGAGCGAAGCCTTCTTCCGATCCACGGCTTCGATCCGCCACCAGGAGCTCGAGGATCTGGACCGCGACGAAGGCGCCCTGCGCGACCGCCTGCAGGCGAGCATAGGCGGCGGCGACAAGGGATCGTCCCGAGCCAAGTCCCGAATCGACGACGCCATCCGCGCCCTCAAGTCACGGGGCGACAAGAACCCGGGACGGCTCAAGATCGCCGAGGAAGCCGTTGCGCGAGCCGAGGTGGCCCTCAAGAACGGTGAGACCTCGCTGCAGAAACTTGAGGCCGATCGAGACGCCTTGGCCCAAGCCCGGGACGCTCGAGTCCGCTCGGAGAAGTCCCTGTCCGAGAGCCGCAACATGCTCGAAGGCGCTCGCCAGGCCGAGAGGCTGAGGACCGACAGGGCCGTTATCGCCGAGCGCTTCGAGCGTCTGCGCCAGGCATCCGAGGCGCAGCAGCGCCTCACGGATCTCGAGGCCGCACCAGACCGGCCCATGGCGTCGCTTCGCGACCAGCTCGACCGGATGCGGACGCTTCAGAGCCGGGTCACGGTGCTACAGGAAGCAATGCGCGCCGAGACCGCCCCCGAGGTCGAGCCCGATGAACCGGAACCGAGCTTCATCAGCGAAGGCGTCGTGACCGGCGCCATCGGTGCCGTGGCGGTCCTCGCGATCGTCTTTGGGTCCGCCAGGGCGCTGCTGCCGGCCATCCTGTTGGGGATCGTCGCGGTGGGCTTCGCCGTCATCGAGGGGATGCGCTTCTGGGAGCGTCGGTCCGTGGCGATGAACGTGCGGCACATCAACCAGGTCCGCGAGCGCGATCGCGCGGTCCGGCGGCAGAGCCGAGTCGGGACGGAAGAGGGACTCCGTGTCGCGCAGTCCGGGGTGCAGAACATCCTGCGCGAGCTCGGCGCCCCCGACGTCGAGGCTGCCGAGCGTCTTCTCACGGCAGAGCAGGCCCGCCGGCAGGAGGTCGCCACCCTCCAGGTCCAGGCCTCGGCGCTGCTAGCGGGCCAGAGCCCGGGCGTGGCTTCGGAACTTCGCGACAAGGCCGCCCTCGAGCTCGAGCAGAAGACGGCGGCGCTGAACGCCCTGGGCCCGCTGGCGACTGACGCGCGAGCGAGGGAGCGGCTCGAGGCCGAGGTGCGCGATCGTCATGCGGCGCTCGAGCGCGCTCGCGATGCGGAAGCCGGGGCCATCGCCCGCCTCGACGCAAATCCAGTCGACTCGGAGCAGGTAGCCGGCGAAGCCGAACGACTCGTGACCTGGCGCGACCAGCTCACCGCCCTCAAGCGGAGAGTCCGCATATACGAGATGACACTGGCGGCGATCCAGGCGGCCGAGAGCATGACGATGAAGAAGGCAACTCGCTTCCTGGAGCAACAGGTGGGCCGCGACATCGCCCGGCTGACCGGCGGTCGGTACCGGCGGGTAAGCATCGACGACCAGACCCTCGACATCCAGGTTTGGGCTCCGGAGCGAGGCGACTGGGTCCAGGCGAGCCAGCTGAGCAAGGGCACGGTCGATCAGGTCTTCCTGGCGGCTCGGATCGGGCTGGTGCGACTCGTCACCCAGGATCGCCGGCCGCCCCTGATCCTCGACGATCCGTTCGTCACCTTCGACGACACACGGGCAGCGCGAGCGGCGCTGCTCCTGCGAGAACTATCGTCGGACTTCCAGGTCATCTACCTGGCCTGCTCGAATCGTTACGACGGTCTGGCCGACTCGGTCGTTGAGCTGCCCGGCCCGACGGAGGCCGAATCGGCTGCGGCCGCGCCTGCGGGGTCGCCGCGGAGGAGAGCGGCCGCGGAGTCGGCACCTGCTCCCGCCGCGAAGTCGGCACCTGCTCCCGCCGTGGAGTCGGCAGAGGTTCCGGCCGTGGAGTCGGCACCTGCTCCCGCCGTGGAGTCGGCAGAGGTTCCGGCCGCGGAGTCGGCACCTGCTCCGGCCGCGGAGTCGGCAGATCAGCCCGAGCCTGCCCCGGACCGCTCAGCCGCAGCGGCCGGGCGGACTTCCGCAGGAGCAAAGATCGTGGCCTTCCCCGGATCAATGGCTGGGAGCGGTGAATCGGAGGCAGGGACGCCGGTCGACGCCGATGAGTCGCCCGCCGCCGACGCCGAGGAGTCGCCCGCCGCCGACGCCGAAACGGAGCAGGTCGAGGACGACGAGGACGGACTCATCCAGCTGCAAACGGCAATCCCCACGGACGAGGAGATCGCGCCCGACGCCGACCCGGACGCCTCTGCGAGCGGGGTCGAGGTCCACCCGGAAACGCGCTCGGTGACGTCAACGCCGGCCGACGGAGAGCAGCCCGAGGCTTAGGCGGGCGGCAGCCGAGAAGATCCCTCTGGACTCGCCGGCAGGATTGCTCTGCGCGGACCTACGGGAACGAGATCTGGACGGTCAGGTCCAGGTGTTTGGTGGCGGCGAGGTTGCGCAGCTTGAGCTGATAGGTCTTGGTCGAGTCCACGTTGTACGCGTACGGCGGGTTGACGAACGCGACCGCCTGGTACTGTCGATCGTCGACCTTTACCGAAGGCGCTGTGGTCACGTCCGCGAGGGTCATGTCCACGTCCGCCGCGCCATCGCTCCACGAAGACTGGACGTTGAGGGAGCCCTCGCCGCGGGGCTTGAACGTGGCGGTGAAACCGTTCAGCCCGTCAGCACTCGAGGTGCCGAGCAGCCGGCCGTGGCTCATCGTGACTTTGACCGCGGAGGTCGGCCAGGTAAGCGTGAAGTCGACGGTTGGCTTGGAGGTGCCGTAGCCGACGAGGGTCACCTTCCAGTTGTTCTGGGCGCCGGCGTCGCCGCGGGCCTTGGTGTTGCTGGGCAGGTTGCCCACGGTGCACTTGGCCGCACCAGCGTCCACGCTGATGCACATCCTAGTGGAGGCGCTGGGAGAGGTCTTGGTAACGGCGAAGGAGATCGGGTCGCTGCCGAAGCTGGTGAAGGTGAAGGTTCGGGCTGTCCCGGTCTTGTCCTTCTCGGAATCGAGCGTCAGGCCGTTGAAGACGACGGTCGCGGGCTTGACGTTCTGGGCGGGGTTGGTACTCGGGCTCGGGGGAGTGCTCGGGGAGACCGTCAAGGAGCCGGATGAGGAGGGTCCGGCCGTCTTGATCGCTGGCGTCGCGCTGGCGGCGGTGATCGCGCTGGAATCCGGGCCCGTGGAGGCCTCCGGCGAACCTCGATGGCCCACGATCATCAGGGCGCCCGCGACTCCGATCAGCAGTGCGCACACCACGCCCAGACCGATCGACAAGTTTCTCCAGATCCTGTCGTCCACCCGGCTCCTCCTGTCCGATCCATCAACCGGTTGGCGATGGACCAGGGAAAGATACCGCCTGCGAGCCGTTGTGGGAAAACCGGCGCGCCGCGCAAGGTCGGCCAAGCTGCCGGGTCTCGGTTAGTCTGGCCTCGTGAAGGCCCGGCCGTCTCAAGACTGGCACTCCCTCCTTGCCCTCTACTGGATCACATCCTTCGTCGAGGGGCTCGGCGTCTCCCAGATATACGCATTCCTGCCGAATCGCCTGACCGAGGTCGGGGTGCCGAGCGCCGACGTCGACCACCTCGTTGGCCTGCTGGGATCCCTCTTCTTCCTCTCGGGCCTGCCCTTCATCCCGCTCTGGGGTGTCTGGGCCGACAAGTACAGCCGCAAGGCAGTCATCATCCGCAGCGCCCTCGTGGAGGCGGTCGTCTTCGGCGTCGTGGCCGCCAGCCAGGCGCCCTGGCAGTTGTTCGTGGGGATGATGCTGGTCGGGTTCCAGCTGGGCAACACCGGCGTGATGATGGCCGCCATCCGCGACGTGACGCCCGGCCACCGATTGGGACTGGCCATGGGTCTCTTTGCCGCGAGCAGCCCGCTCGGCTTTGGCACCGGGCCGGCGATGGGCAGCTTCATGATCGACCAGCTCCACCTCTCCAGCGGATCCGTCTTTGCCGTCGCCGCATTGTTGTCGATCGGGGTGGCGGTGATGCTTGCCATCGGTTCGGCCGAGATCCGGCCGGAAGTCGTGCCCACGGGAAGCGTCGTGCGGCTGGCCTTCGGTGCTGTTCGGGGCGTTATGGCCGACCCGACGGTCCGCTGGCTCTTCATCGTGTACGGGGTGGTCTTCGTCGGCCGGCAGATGGCCACGCAGTACTTCACCCTCCTCGTGCATGCCGTCGAACACACCTCTCTCCTGGTGTCAGGCGCGGTTGGATTGATCGGTCTGGCTACCATCGCGGGCGCGGCCCTCTCGCCTGCCGGCGGCTGGATCTCCGACAAGCTGGGGTTCCGCCAGGTCCTCGTTGGCGCGATCGCGGGGCTGGCCGTGACCTTCGTTGCCCTGGCGCTCGCCCCCAGCGTGGCCTGGCTACTCGTCGCATACGGCGTGGCCGTCGCGTTCATGACCGTCGTCGGGGCGATGGTCTCGAGCCTGCTGGCGAGCGAGGTGCCGGCCGAGCGGCGCTCGGCGACCCTGAACCTGATCTACCTGCCTCTATACGTCGGCGGGATCACCGGCCCGGCAATCGGCGCCGGCGTCGTGGGGGCTGGATTGCGGGCCGTCTTCTACGTTGCCGCCGCAATTCTGGTGATCGCCCTGATCCTGGCCGTTGCCTTCGCGCGCCGGACCGGTCCGGGGGCGCAAGGCATCGCCGAGGATTCGCCCCCGCCCGAGCCCGCCGATCGCGTCGTCTGAGGCGGCCGCGTCGATCGCCGCAGGACTAGCGTCCGCCGAGGGACGGGACGTCCATCTCGGCCGGGCCGACGTACCGGGCGTCCGGCCGGATCAGCTTGTCGGCCGAGGCCTGCTCGATGGCGTGAGCGCTCCAGCCGGCCATTCGGGCCAGGGCGAACGTTGGCGGGAAGAGGTCGACCGGGAGGCCGACGCCCTGCAGCACCGCCGCGGCGTAGTACTCCACGTTGGTCTTGATGACGCGATCCGGCTTGAGCTCGCCGAAGACGCGCAGGACCACGTCCTCGACCTTGACCGCGACGTCGAGCCACTCGGCCATGTCGGACATTCCTTCTGCGACCTTGCGGAGGGCGGCGGCGCGGGGGTCGTATGCACGATAGACACGGTGGCCGAAGCCCATGATCTTGTCGCCCCGGGCGATCGCCTCGCGGACCCACTTCTCGGCACGATCCGGGGAGCCGATCTCGTGAAGCTGGCTCACCACCTCGGCCGGAGCCCCGCCGTGGAGCGGTCCCTTGAGCGCGCCGATGGCGCCGCAGACGGCGCTGGCCAGGTCGGACCGGGTGGAGATGATGACGCGGCAGGTGAAGGTGGAAGCGTTCAGGCCGTGCTCCGCGCCCACGATGAAGTAGGCATCCAGGGCGCGCGCCGAGGCTGGGTCCGGGTCCGTGCCGGTGAGCTGCTGCAGGAAGCCGCCGGCCAGAGAGAGCTTGGTATTCGGCGGGACGGGCTCCATGCCGTTGCGGAGGCGGTGGAAGGCGGCCAGGGCCGAGGGTGCCATGGCCGTCAGCTCTCGGGCCTGGTCCACGGTCGGCGGCCAGTGCGGCCGGCGCCACGCTCCCCAAACGCTGACGGCGGTTCGGAGCGCATCCATCGGGTGCGTGTGGCTCGGCAGCTCATAGAGCGCGCACATGACCGGCTCGGGGACAGGGGTAGGGACGAGCTTTGCGGTCTTGCGCCACTCGCCGGTCCACAGGAGCTCGGCGACGCGGCCGTAAGTGCCTTTCTCGACCAGCTGCCCGATGGGGTAGCCGCGATACAGGAGTCGGCCGTTCGCCCCGTCCACGAAGCCCACCGCGGTTTCAGCGGCGATGATCCCTTCCAGGCCCGGCGAGTACGGCCTCTCGGCCGTCGAGGCTTTCGGCGCGGCGATCACCGCGCTGCCGTCAGTCTCCGCCCGTGGAGCCGCCGCCGGCGCTGGTGGGCGCGACGTCTCGGTCGAGTCGATGTTGCTGGTCGTCATCGTCGCCCTCCTTGGGGGCTGGGTGTGCGAGCGATGTCGTGCCGCCGAGCTTGCATCTGGCCCGGGCGACCGGACGTGTGGCTGGCATCCTACCGCGATCGCGGGAACCGGCGCAGGTCTCGTCGAAATCGGTTCAGCCTGGCGAAACGGGTAGGCTCGTGGTGGTCCGGATTCCACCAGCCGTCACCGGGTTTCAGCGCTCTCTTCGATGATCGCCGCCCTCCATGGCGTTCAGGATCAGGCGCAGGACGACGGCGCCCAGGAATGCGACGGCGAGAGCCCCCAGAAAGCCGCTCGTGGAACCCCAGTGCAACTCCTCGGTGGCGAACCAGCCGCCCAGGAGACCGCCCAGGATGCCGATGATCGTGTTGCCGATGCACCCCTCGGGACCGCCTCGCTTGACTGCCGCGCTCGAAAGGGCGCCGGCGAGGAACCCGACCACAATCCAACCGAGCACTTCCATGTGTGGCACGGGCCGCTTCTCCATTCATCATTCATCGCGAGTCGGGCGACCAAGACAGAGGCCCGACAGTCGCAGTGGATGATACCGACGGAGACCGAAGGTCGCGGCCCGGCCGCAGGTTCGCGCCGCCGCTCCCGGACCTGGATGACTAGAAGGCGTCCTTCCAGGCCGGCATCGTCTTCAGGTAGGCGATCGCCTTTTCCTTGGCCGCTGCATAGTCGAGGCTTTCCTGGCGCATCGTCCACTGCGTGAATCGCTCGAGTGTCTCATCGGCCGGCTGGAGCTTGCCGTCCGGGGCGCAGTATCCGCAGTAGGGGAGAGCGGCATCGGCCAGAGCGTGATCCTCGGCGCCGGCCAGGGGCATGCCGCAGGATTCGCAGGTGAGGGCGGTCGTCATCGGAGGGTCCTTTCAGCTAGGTGCGTGCCCGACCCCGTCGGCGGGGTCGGGATGCGATTGACTCAGGTCGGATCCGGCCTTTGCGAGCAACTCGAATCCGCGGACTACGGCTGCCCGATCGGCCGGCGACAGGGTTGTCATGACGTCCTCGATCAGGTCTGGGGCCAGCACCTGACCCACGCGCGAAACGACGTCGCGGCCGGCATCAGTCAGCCAGACCAGGACCCGTCGCTCGTCGCGCTCGTCGCGGATCCGGGCTACAAGCCCCTTTACCTCCAGGCGTTGCAGCAACTCCGAAACCGAATTGCGGCGCAGCCGCAGATGCTCGGCTTGCTCTCCGACGGTCAGCGGACCGCTCGCCGCGAGGTGCTGCAGCACCTCCAGCGCTCGACGCGTGACCGGCAGGTCGGCGCCCCGAACCCGCTGGGCCCAGTGGTAGCGTCTAAAGACCTCCGGGAAGAGCCGGGCGACCCGCCTGGCGGCCTCCTCGGCGGTGAGCTCGGCGGGTCCGGTCGCGGGCTCGGCCTGGGGGGTCACCAGGGGGGTGTCGCTTGGCGCCGGGCGGTCCCTTTCGCCGGGTTCTGGCCTGGGTCCAGTCGTGACGATCATGTCGGAGCGACTATCTCCGGGCCGGCGGATCGCGTCAACGGATCCGGTCGGTCGCTACGACATATTCGGCCGCCCGCGCCCCGATATCGGCGGTCGGTCGGCGCGCGAAATGCGGTCGGTCCGCGCGCGAAATACTGCATTTGCAGTAGGCATCCGGTCAACACTCCTGCCGATACCTCAACCCGAGGCCAACTCGCGTTCTGTCCATGTGTGCGGAACGTGCGGGGCCTGACGGCCCGAGAGAAAGTCCGGGCCGTGACCGAGGCCAGGAAGCCAGGACCGAGACGATGGACCGAAGTGGAACCGTTCGGCCGGAGAAGGCGAGGCGATGCCGCGTGGCGCCTAAGCGGATGGACGTCGGCCCCTGCCCGGTCCACGAGCCCTCCGGAGGGCGTGACTGATGAATGCGTCGCTGGCTGCGGCCGGCCACGCGCGCGCTGCGCTGGCAAGCGTGGTCCTTGGCGCCGCCAAGGCCCCCGGCCGGATCGGGCGCGGCGAGTTGGGACTGCCCAAGCGGCAGGGTTTCAAGCCGAGCAATCCACGTCACTGGTCGATCCGTACTCGGCTGCTCAGCACCGCGGTCCTGCCGGTTGTTGCCGTTGCGGGCCTCGATCTGGCAGCCGGGCACCTGAACCCGCTGACGTTGGTGGTGCTCGTGCTGGCGGTACTCGTCGCCCTCAGCGTTTCTCGATCGGTGACGCGGCCGATCGAGATAGTCATCGAACAGGCCTCGCACGTCGCGGTGGGCGACCTCAGCCAGCATGACGTGGAGGATCTCTCCGGCCACGGGGAGCTCGGACGACTGGTCGAGGCATTCGCCGGCATTCGCCTGTACATGGAAGAACTGGCCGCACTGGCGGACCGTGTTGCGGCCGGCGATCTGACCCGTGAGGTCACGACCCGGTCCGATCAGGACGGCCTGGCCCAAGCGTTCAGATACATGATTGCCCGGCTGCGGAAGATGATCACGGAGCTGGGCGACGCCGCAACCAGCGTGGCCGACTCGGCCGGCGAGGTCAACGAGGCCGCGACCCAGTCGGAGCTCAACTCGAGCCAGATCGCCCAGACGATCAACCAGGTTGCCGCGGGCGCGGCCGATCAGGCTCGCGCCTCGTCCGACACGAGTGCGGCCATGGTCGAACTGGGTCTCGTGATCGAGCAAGTCGGCTCCGGTGCCGCGATGACGGCGGCAAGCGTCGAGGCCCAGGCCGACGCCATCAGCCAGATGGCCCAGGCGATTCGTGAGGCATCTACCGCGTCCGACGAGGTCAATTCCGCCGGGGTCGCTGCCGGGAAGGCAGCCGACAAGGGCGCTGCCACCGTCCGTGAGTCGGCCTCCGGCATGGCCCGAATCAAGAAAGCGGTCGAAACCGGCGCCAGCGTGGTGGCCGGCCTGGGCGCCATGGGTAGCCAGATCGGGGCAATGGTCCAGACGATCGACGAGATCGCCGACCAGACGAACCTGCTTGCCCTCAACGCGGCCATCGAAGCGGCCCGCGCAGGAGAGCAGGGGAAGGGCTTCGCAGTCGTCGCGGACGAGGTGCGCAAGCTGGCCGAGCACTCGCGCGCCGCGACCAAGGAGATCGCCACCCTCATCGCCCAGGTCCAGAAGGGCACGACCGAGGCCGTGGCCGCGATGCAGGTGGGTGCCAGAGAAGTCGAGGCCGGCTCGGTCCTGGCGGAGCGCTCGGCGGTCGTGCTCGAGGAGATCGCCCTGGCCGTGGCCGCGTCCAACGCTGCCGTGGCCCGAATCACAGGCGCCGTGGAAGCCATGGACGCCGCCTCTTCCAACGTGGTTTCCGCCTCGGACACCATCGCCGCAATCGCCCAGTCCACTAACGCGGCCGCGAGTTCCATGAACGCCAGTGCCTTCCGCGTCAACGATGCCATCGAGTCGATTGCCGCGATCAGCGAGGAGAACTCCGCCTCGGCGGAGGAGGTCTCCTCGGCCACTCTCCAATTGAGCGAGCACGCCGTGGGCTTCGTGGCATCGGCCGGTAGCCTGAGAGACATGTCGGACAAGCTGCGGCGCCTCGTTGCCCGCTGGCGCGTCCCCGAGCGAGAAGAGACCGAGTCGGGCGAACCGCGACGCAACGCGGCCTAGATTCAGCCGCATGCCGAGTGGCACGCCTCGAGCGCCGGTCGTCCGGCCAACGCCTGGAACGGGTCCGCGCCGCTCCGGCCGCGAGGTAATCTGAGACGTCGGCAACCCGCACCTACCGGAGAATGGCATAGGCTTCCTGAGGCGCCTCCTCGGAGGCGGTGAACCAGACACCAGTGCGGAGATTGAGCCGGAGGCCGCCGACGGGACCTCCTCCCGTGCGGAGGGCGTGTCGCCGGACGTACCGCTCGCGACTCCCACCGTCCCGCGGCGCGACGCGCCCGCGGCGTGCCCGTACTGTGCGACGGTGCTCGATCCCGCGCCCGATCGCGGGCGCCTCTGCCCGCGCTGCCGGCGACGGATCGTCGTCCGCCGGGTCGAGGGCAGGCGAGTGCTACTCACCGAGGAGGCGCTCGACGTCTTCGAGGCCGAGCGAGAGCGTGAGACACGGGAGAGCGAGTGGACCAGCGAGCGGCGTCGCTGGCTTGGACTGGCCAAGGGCGTCTCGGCCCCGGTCAACCGGGTTGCGCGGCTGGCCGCGGCGCCGCCATCGGACGCGGCCGTGGCGGCATCGAGGGACCTGTACCTCGCCGCCGCCGAGCGAGCCGTGCGAACGGCCCGGCGGGACAGGCGCTGGGGGGAGGTGGCGTCGATCAGGCGCCAGCAGGCGGCCGCCCTCTATCGCGCGTCCGGATCCCCCGTCCCGCCTCCCGACGAGATCGTGACGCTGCACCGTGCCTGGTCGGAGGCGGCACTGCGCTCGTTCGTCAGTGTCGGGGCACAGGTCGAGCTAGTCGCAAGCGGCTGCTGCGCTATCTGCGGGCGCGACAACGGGCGAGCCTTCCGCATCGCGGACGAGCTGCGGGCGCAGCGCCTTCCCCACGAGGGCTGCCCGAAAGGTCTGTGCCCGTGCGACTGGTGGCCGCTGCCCGGTGCGGCGCCGCGCCGGCGACGCGCACGACGCCGAGCCCTGCCTGGCGCCGACCCGGCGCCTGCGCCCGAGCCTGAACCGCGGCCCGGCGCTTCGACTTGATCGGAGTGCGTGTCGCCCATCGGAACACGCACTCCGATATCCGGCGGTTGGCTCTTGACCGGCGCATAGTGCCCCCCGAACGGGTGGGCTAGATCGATCCGGAGAGGCCCGCGAATCGTCCGTCGCGCTCGGAGGCTCGGATGTACCGTCGTGGCCGCTGGCTGGCCGTGATTGCGGCAGTGCTCTTCATCGCCGCGGTTGAGCTGCTGAGCGACTCGGTCCTGGACGCCGCGCTCCAGTTCCCCTTCGACACCCTGCTGGTCGTGGCCGTTGTGTCGGTGGTGGCCGTGGCGGCCGCCTCGCTCGCCTTCAGGCAGATCGACAGGCTTGCTCGCGGCATCGAGGAACGCAACACGGAGCTGGAGGCGCGCAATGCCGCCTTGCGGGCCGTCTACGACGTCAGCCTGGCCGTCGCGGGGCAGACCGATCCGCGGCTGACGATCACCGGAATCCTCGACCGCGCACGAGCGCTGCTGAAGACGGACGCCGCGCTCCTGGCCGTGGACGGTCCCGCAGGCGAGATTCGCCTGGTTGCCTCGAGCGCCGATCCGGGAGTCATGCTCGGCGACGAGCCGAGCGAACGTGGCGCCGGCAAGCCCGAGACCGACGGTCTCGACGGCTACCTAAAGCCCGGCTATCGAGTACGCGTTTCGGCCTCGGTGGTTCTCGGCGAGAAGCGCGTGGGGAGACTCGGCCTGGCCTCTCGGGAGCCTCGCCGCTTCTCCGCGGAAGAGGTGGCGACCGTGTCGGCCCTGGCCACCCAGGTCGGCCTGGCCCTGGAGGCCGCGCGACTCCAGGACGAGCTCCAGGCGCTGGCCGTGCAGGGCGAGCGGGAGCGGATCGCCCGCGAGATGCACGACGGCCTGGCCCAGGTCCTGGCCTACGTCAACACCAAGTCCCAGGCCGTCGACGAGATGCTCGCGGACGGCCGCGTTGCGGAAGCACGTCGGCAGCTGGGGGAACTGGCCGAGGCGGCACGATCGCTGTACGTCGACGTCCGCGAGGCGATCCTGAGCTTGTCGTCGCCCGTGCCGCCAGATCGAAGTCTCACCGCGGCCCTGGAAGAGTACGGGGCGCTGTACGCGGAATCGTCCAAGCTGGCCGTCCGCTTCGAGGCCTCTCCGGAGGCGGCAGGCGCCCCCATCTCGGTCGCCGTGCAGGCGGAGGTCTTCTCGATTGCACGCGAAGCGCTCACCAACGTCCGGAAGCATGCCCGAGCCCAGCGGGTAGGCCTCTCGCTGTTGCGTCAGGGTCGCGAGGTCCTCCTGCGGATCGAGGACGACGGCGTCGGTTTCGACTCCGAGCTGCTGACCCGGGGGCCGGAGCGATGGCCTCACTTCGGCCTGGCCGGCATGCGGGAACGCGCCGAATCGGTCGGCGGAAACATCTCCTGGCAGAGCAGCCCCGGCGCGGGGACGGTAGTCGAGCTGCGCATTCCGGTAGGGGGCGCAACACTCGGGGCGCCACTCTTCGGTGTCGGCTCGCCCGACGAGACGGGGCGTTCCGCAGCGCAGCACCAGGCGGTCCGATCGCCCGCGGAGACGGTTTCGGAGGCAGACTGAGGACATGAGAACAGTGCTCGTCGACGACCACACCCTATTCCGCGACGGCGTGGCCTCGCTTCTTCTGGCCTGGGGTCACGAAGTTGTAGGCCAGGCGTCCGACGGCGCCCAGGCCATCGACCTCGTGGACGAGACGTCGCCGGACGTGGTCCTCATGGACGTTCGCATGCCCAACGTCTCGGGTCTCGAGGCGACGGCCCAGATCAAGGCCCGCCACCCCGAGGTCGCGATCGTCATGCTGACGGTGAGCGAGGACGAGGCCGACCTCTTCCGGGCAATCAAGGCCGGCGCCCAGGGCTATCTGCTCAAGAACCTCGAGGCCCCGCAGCTGCGCACCATGCTCGAGGGCGTGGCCAGAGGCGAGCCCGCCATCACCCCGGCAACGGCGGCCAGAATCATCGACGAGTTCCTGCGCACGCCGGGCGGCGGTAAGCAGGCCACGCAGCGACTGACCGAGCGCGAAGTGGAAGTGCTCCAGCTGGTCACCGCCGGGCAGCGCAACCGCGAGATCGCCGCGGAGCTCGGGATCAGCGAGAACACCGTGAAGTTCCACCTGAAGAACATCGTCGAGAAGCTGCACGCCCAGAATCGAGCCGAGCTCGCGGCCAGGGCCGTGCGCGAAGGCCTGGTGCCCGATCTGCCGCGCGACCAGGCCCTCAACGAGCGGTTCCGTCGCGAGCCGCTGGCCAACCAGCGCTGATCCCGCCGCGCGCGCAGGTCGGCTTCGGCGCTGCGCCGCCTCAGATCGAGTAGCGGGGAATACCCACCCGGGTGGGTAGGCCAAGTCCGGCCCTCCGGCAGATGCACTCGCAGGCGACTGACGCCATCCTCGTGCCGAGCAACACACACGGCCGAGGCGTCCCATGGGCTACCGAATACAGATCGAGAAGGGCAACTGCCTGAACTGCGGCGTCTGCATGGACGTCTGCCCGGTTCAGGCGCTGGACATGAGCCGGCCGCGACGGCCCGGAGTTGAGGGCGCCGGAGTCTTCGGCAAGCCGTTCGACTGGATGATGGAGTATCCGGTCCAGGTCGGGGAATGCATCGGCTGCGGCATCTGCGTTCGCGAGTGCCCCACCCATGTCGTGATCCTCGACTCCGTGACCGGGCCGACCCCGCTCGCCGCCCGCCAGGGCCCGATCTCTCGCCCCGTGGAGCCGGCCCCGGCCTGGCAGGCCCTGGGCGACGTCACGCAAGAATCGCTGAAGCCGGTCCGCGTCTCGCCCTGGGGCGACCTCTTCTCGTGGCGGACCAGCGAGCGCCCGAACGACTGGCAGGTCTGGCGGTCGATGGTGACCGACGCTCGCCAGGATCCGATCGCGCCCTGCCAGGAAGCCTGTCCCGCCGGAACGGACGCCGGGCGGTATGTGGCCCTCGTCGGTCAGGGCAAGTACGACGAAGCGTATGCCGTGGCCGCGGAGGTCAACCCGTTCCCGTCGGTCTGCGGCTGGATCTGCACCGCCCCGTGCGAAACGGCCTGCCGGCGCGGGACACTGGACGAGCCCATCGCGATTCGGCGCCTCAAGCGATTCGCCGTCGAGGCCGGCAAGTTGCCCCCGGTTGCGCCCCCCACGAAGAAGCGCTCGGAGAAGGTCGCCATCGTCGGCGGCGGGCCGGCCGGAATGTCGGCCGCCTACTACCTGGCCCGCCTGGGCTACAACGTGACCGTCTTCGAGGCGATGCCCGTTCCGGGCGGGATGATGGCCATCGGCATCCCCGAGTACCGCCTTCCCCGAACCGTCCTGCGCGGAGAGATCGACCGAATCGTGGGCCTGGGCGTGGAGCTCAAGCTCGACTCTGCGATGGGCCGCGACTTCACTCTCGCCGATCTCGAAGCCCAGTACCAGGCCGTCTTCCTGGCGACCGGCGCCTCGCGCAGCCGCAAGCTCGGTGTTCCGGGCGACGACCTTCCGGGCGTGATGCCGGCCACGCTCTTCCTCAAGCAAGTCAACCTGGGCGAGAAGCCGGTCCTGCGCGGCGCGGTGGTGGTCGTCGGCGGCGGCAGCACGGCGATGGACGCGGCACGATCCGCGCTCCGCTCCGGTGCCTCTTCGGTCACCGTGCTGTACCGGCGCGGCAAAGACGAGATGCCCGCCCAGTCGGAAGAGGTCGAGGCGGCCGAACACGAGGGCGTCCGCGTCCAATTCGAAGCCGCCGTCGTGGAAGTCGAAGGGTCCGCCAAGGGCATCACCTGCGTGAAGTACGTCAGGCAGCGGCCGAGCGGTCGATTCGAGGGCGGACGGGCCGTGTACGAGCCGATCCCCGGCAGCGATCGCGAGATTGACGCCGCCGCGGTACTCGTGGCCGTCGGCGAGGAGCCCGATCCTTCGATCCTGCCCCCGGGCGCCGGAATCGAGACGAGCGGCTTCTCCGGCATCGTCGCGGACTCGGGCCAGGCGACCGGCCGCAAGGGCGTCTTCGCCGGCGGCGACGTCGTCTCCGGTGCCAAGACGATCATCCATGCCGTAGGTGCCGGCCGGCGGGCCGCCGGTTCGATCCACGAGTACCTGTCCGGAAGTCGCAACGGCGAGGCCGACATCATGGCCACGGTTCGCGTCCCCAAGAAGGCCGAGCCGGTGCTCACCGTCGATCTCGCCACGCGGCCTCGGGTCGGCATGGCGCTGCCCGAGTACCAGCCCGGGTCGTTCGCCGCCACGCAGCCCGGCCTGGAGCCGGCCGCGGCCAGGAACGAGGCGGCTCGCTGCTTCCGCTGCGACGCGGTCTACCGCTGTGAACAGGTTCACGTCCAATCGGGCCGTGGTCCGAGAGACGGCCCGGAACACCGGCCGCCGATCGATGCATCACCTTCGCCACTCGTCTCGCCGCAGTCCGCCCCCTCGGCGGGCAACCCCGGCTCCACCTCAGGAGGTCGTGACTGATGGACTCTGCAGCGTTCGGCGCGGCCGAGCAATTCGTCGAAGGGACGATCGCCGCGGCGCTCGTAGCCCTGTGGCTTCTGGCGGTCGCCCTGCACCTGGCCCGGCCGTACATGCTGGCCCTGACCCGCAAGTTCACACTGCGCCTCGGCGCCGACTTGTGGTGGACGATCTACGTCGGGATGCGGGACATCTTCCTGCTTCAGGTGTTCCTGGGCAGCTTCATCTTCTTCTACCCCGATGTCGTGGGCAAAAACGACCTCCCGATCACCGGTGGCCTGGCGGCCGCCTGCGCCTTCGCCGTCTTGCTGCTCAAGCTGATGACTCGCGCCGACGCGGACGCTCGAAGCTTTCAGTTGCAGACCTTCCTGATCGCCCTGGGGGCCGGCCTCTACCTGGTGCCCTACTTCCTGGGCGTCCAGATGACGATGGTCGGGAACAGCATCTCGAACCAGCTGGCGGCCGTGCTCGTCAGCTCGCAGAACCCGACGATCGCGCTGGCTCTGGTCTACGTCTCGCAGGCGCTCGTCGGCGCCATGGGTCTGGTGGCAGTCATCTACAACCTTCGGATCGCCTCGCCCGCACCGGCGAAGGCCGACGCGAGCGCGGCCGGCCAGCCCGCGGCGCAGAGCTAGGAGAGACCGACCATGAACGACCAGCAAGCTCTCGTCCAGGGTTCGCAGTACTGGATGCTCCTCTCGGTGGCCGCGGTGCTGCCCATCCTGTGGTCCTTCACCCTGGCTCTGCATTTCGCCAGGCCCTACATCCTCCGCTACCTCCAGGGGCTGACCCTACGGTTCGGCGGGGACGTGTGGTGGCTCAGCTACATCCTCATCCGCGACGGGCTCCTGGTGGTCACCTTCGCCCTGAGCGTGATCTTCCTCTTCCCCAACGTGTACATGAGTGCCGACCTCGGAGTCCCGATCACGGCCCCGCTCGCGGCACTGGTTCTCTTCTGGGCTCTCCTGGCCAAGCTGACCGGCGACTCGGACGACGACCCGCGGACCTTCCGAATCGTGTCGGTCCTGCTCGTTTTCGCCTCGATGCTGTACATCATTCCGCAGATCTACGGCGTCGAAGCCGCCGACCAGGTAGACGCCTGGAACTCGGTCTCGACCAGTCTGGGCGGGATCCCCGCCGCACTGGTTAGCGGCGGCAACCCGGACGTCTCCTACCCGATCCTGAATCTCAGCCTGCTTGGCTTCGCGGCCACAGGTGCCATTGTCTTCCTGTGGTTCCTCCGCAAGTCGAAGTTCGAGCCGGCCGAGGTCGCCTAGCCCGAACCTCCGGCCCGCGGCGCCCCACGCGCGAGCCGAGCCGCTGCAAACAAGGACCGTCGCTCTCGAGCGGCGGTCCTTCTGCGACATGGGAGTGGCTCGCCAGGCGGTGCATCGCGAGCCAGCCGCTCGTTTGCCGCGCAACGAGGCCATGATCGGACATGTCGAGCGCCTCGAAGCGTTCACTCGACAGCAGTCCGACGAGGTTTCTCGAATGCCAGCGATCACAGTCCCCGACATCACCATCCTGCCGCGTATCCATGCGCCGGATCCGGTGATCGCTCGCGAGCGCCCCGTTCGAAGCTTGACGACCGCCCCAACCGGGCTCGAGGGGGAGGGCTTTCCGGTGCACCGAGCCTTCGCCGGCGTCGATCTCGGAGATCTCGACCCGTTCGTCCACCTCGATCAGATGGGTGAAGTGGAATACGCTCCGGGTGAGCCCAAGGGCACGCCGTGGCATCCGCACCGCGGTTTCGAGACCGTGACGTACATGATCGACGGCACGTTCGAGCACCAGGATTCCAACGGTGGCGGAGGCGTGATCACCAACGGCGACACGCAATGGATGACCGCCGGTGCCGGGATCCTGCACATCGAGAAACCGCCGGAGTGGCTCGTCGTCAGCGGCGGTCTCTTCCACGGCTTCCAGCTCTGGGTGAACCTGCCGCGGGCCGAGAAGTGGGCTCAGCCGCGCTACCAGGACCTCAGGGCCGGGGAGGTGGCGCTTGTGACTTCGCCGGACGGGGGCGCGCTGGTCCGCATCATCGCCGGTGAGATCGACGGCCACAACGGGCCTGGCTCGACATACACGCCGATCAACCTCGCCCACGCGACACTCAGCCCGGGCGCCCGCCTGTCGCTCCCCTGGAGAATGGACTACAACGCTCTCGTCTACGCCATGGCGGGGCGCGGCACGGTCGGCGTGGAGGCTCGGCCGATCCAGTCCGGGCAGCTCGCCGTCTTCGGGCCCGGCGACGCGCTGACCGTGGCCGCTTCGCAGGTCCAGGACGGCCGAAGCCCGAACCTCGACCTCCTCATCCTCGGCGGCCGGCCGATCCGGGAGTCCGTCGCCTGGATGGGCCCGTTCGTCATGAACACCCGCGAGGAAGTGATGCAGGCCTACACCGACTACCAGGCCGGCCGCCTCGGGACGATCCCGGCCGTCGCGGCGGTCCACCACACGCCGACGACGGTCGTCGAGTCCGGCGAGCGCCCAGACGGCAGCTCCGCCTGAACGCGGCCTGGTCCGCGCCGGCCCGTCCCCGCGATCGAGCTGCAGCTAGCGGACTTCCACGGGGGCCGGAAGCTCGTCGAGACCGTGGGTCGTCTTCTCCCAGAACGACGGCGCGGTCACGAGCTGGACCGCCGCCTTGGTAACCGCCAGCGACATCAACATCCAGTACAGCGGGATGATCGTGGCCGCCAGGACCAGGTGCCTGGACCCTGCGATACGTGCGCTCACCAGCCAGCTGTAGAAGAGCGAGACGTTCCCGACCACCATAACCGCCAGGCTCAGGTAGTAGAGCCAGGCCGGGAACAGCGCCAGGATCACCGGCGGGTGGACGAGGAACCACAGCGCGGTCAGGGCCCAGAAGACCGGGTTGATGAGCGACAGGAGCGGGGTTCCGGCGATGAACAGGTTGAAGCCGATGAACCCCCGAACTCCCAGCTCGCGAGCCAGCGCCATCGGGTGCCGCATGTGGACCAGCCACGTCTGCAGGTAGCCCTTGTACCAGCGTGAGCGCTGCTTGACCCAGTTGATGACGTCGCTGTTCGCCTCCTCGAGCGTGACGCTATCCAGCACCCGGGTCTTGTACCCGCGACGCGCGAGCCGGATGCCCAGGTCCGCATCCTCGGTGACGTTGTATGGATCCCAACCACCCACCTCGCGCAGGATGTCGTTGCGAAAGTGGTTGGAGGTGCCACCCAACGGCAGGGGTCCGCGCTGGGCGACGAGGCCGGGCAGCAGGTTCGAGAACCACATGCCGTATTCGATCGTGAACCAACGAGTCAGCATGTTCTGGTCGGCGTTGTAGTAGGAGAGCTTGGCCTGCAGACAAGCCACGCTCTCGTCGAGCCGCTCAAAAGCCACGACAGCCCGGCGCAGCTGGAGCGGCTCCGGTCGATCCTCGGCGTCGTAGATCGTGACAAGCTCACCACGCGCGGCCGACAGGGCGTAGTTGCAGGCCTTCGGCTTCGTCTTGGGCTGGGAGTCGGGGACGCGAACGATCGTGAACTGCGGCCCAGGGTTGGTAGCGAGGGCCGCGGCGATCGTCTCGGTGTCTTCCTCTTCGAGGAGCAGCCGTATGTCCAGCTTGTCGGGCGGGTACTCGAGCTCGGTCAGCCGGGCGATCAGTGCCGCGATCACGGACGGCTCACGGTAGGCCGGCACGAGCACGGTGTAGACGGGCAGCCATTCGTCGGGGAAGGCTCGCGCCTCTTCGTCCGAGACGCTGACGATCTCCGGGCGCCTCATCGACAGCCAGAAGGCGGTCATGCGGTATACGAAGGCCGCCATGTACGCCAGCGTCGCGACCGCGATCAGCCCGATGGCAGTGGCCAGCGGCTGGATCACCGCGACGACCGCCAGAACGGCGAGGCAGGCCACCGCGACCATGGCCTGCTGGCGCGTGATCGTCTGTGCGGCGGTCTGGTCGTATGGGATGGCAAGCCCGTAGGCAGGCGTTCGGCTTCTCATGGGAGGCTCACTGCTGGGTCGCCGGATCGGCGGTTTGGGCTGGGTAGTTCATGGCTAATCCCACGATCTGGCGGGCCACACCCGTGAGAGCGGATTGAGCTGCCCGGAAGGTGGCGCTTGAGGTCGTCGCGCCCGGCTGGTCCGGTGGCGCCAGCGGTGCCAGCAGGACGAGCCGCTCGAAGCGGGTCTGGCCGCCGGCGTTGTAGGGCCACTCCCACCACAGGACGGTCCAGTCGGTGCCGCCGATCGGGCTGCGGAAGCTCGCCATCTTGGCGTCCACTCCGGCGCCCACGTCCTCGGACACTGACGACACCTGGCTGAAACCGTGGAAGTTGTAGCAGGCTTCGACTCCGTATGAGGCGAGGGACCCGGAGTCATCAGTGCGGATCACGTCCAGGTAAATGCTCCCCGGTCCGGTTCCGTTGGGATCGGTAGAGCCGAAGCCGACGCGCTCCCAGGTCCCGTTCTGGCCGAAGTACTGCGTGGCCTGGTCGTTAGAGACGGGCGCCGAACCCTGCCAGCCGGCGATCGAGACCGCGGACGGATCGATCGTGCCCAGGGTGGGGCTGCCGAAGGCGTTGACCAGCGAGTCATAGTGGGCGAAGCTCGCATTGGGGATGGCCAGCATTGCAGCCAGGGCTAAGCCCACCGCGATGGAGTAGGCCGGCTGGCGGGCATGGCCCAGTCGCGGTGCCGACGCAGGGCGGGCGAACCGCGTCCTGGCTTCCGGCGAGGTTGCTTCGGCGCGCTGCGGGCGCGGGATGTGAAGTCCGAAGACCGGAGCCAGGCCCAGCATCGCCAGGGCGCCGACGCCGAAGACCACGATCCCCGCAACGGGGTGCAGGACGTCGATGGCGAACGACTCGCCCAGCGCCCAGCCGGCCACGAAGATCAGGTCTATTCGGGCCACGTTGAGAAGACCCACCAGCAGCAAACCGGCCGCCATCCATAGAACGCGACGCCACAGGCTGCCCCGGAAGATGGTGTTCAGGGCGCCTCCCAGGATGATGAACCCGACCAGGCTGTTGATGCCGCTGCAGGCCGAGCCGACGGCGAGGCTGAAGTCGGTCCCGTTGTGGTCGATGAGAAACGTCCCCTGGCCCAGCGGCTGGGCGACCGGGATCACGTGGAGGGAGGCTCCAACGACGGCGAGCGCCAGGTCGGTGGAGGTGCCGATGGCCGAGGCCAGGACCGATACGTACGGATCCGGCCAGGCGAGCAGAAGGAAGAGGATCGCCCATCGCATCGCCCACAGACGCCTCACTCCGTAGAACAGGGCGACCAGGCCCGCGGCGAAGAACGGCAGACCGAGCATGTCGAGGCGGTGCAGCCAGTAATCGGCCGAGTACGCGGACGGGAGCAGAATGCTCACCACCGCGGCCACGACGATCAGGAGCAGGCCGATTATCCAATCGAGCTGGCGGTCGTGAATCGGCCGAAGGTTCGGTTGAAGCTTGAAGTTGGCGGCACCGAGCAAGAGGGCGATCGGCGGCACCAGAGCGAGGTATGCCAGAGGCGTCTGCTGTCCAAGGCCGCGTGTCAGCGTCTGGAGCGAGTAGTTGTAGGCGAGCGTCACCGACGCCACGAGAGCTATCGCTCGGACGGGAATCCATTCCAGCGACAGTCTCGGGACGCGAACGGCGGGCAGAGCGGTGGCTTCCAATCAATCCCCTTTGGGAGTGGCCGCGGAGGGTGGCCCGCCCCGGACGCGAATGCCGCGGAGCGGGCCACAACCTGAAGATCCTGAGGAAGATTCCGGCGTCGGATCGCGACGCGAGGTTCAACCCGAGCTAGGCGATTCGGGTCCAGTGGGGAAGCGGCAGCCGGATACCGGTCACGCGCATTCCAACCAGGCCGACGACTGGGAGCGCCCCGATCATGAGAAGCGCCGATGACGGAGCTTCAGGGACCCGGAACCCACACTCGTCACGGTTGAGTATTCGCGACTTGATCCCGCCACCTTCGACCTCGAATTGGGAGAAGGGGCCCTTCTCGTCGAACGAGAAGCCATACGAGGTCTGGCCCTTGACGACGTGGATGACCGTCGAGTCGGACGCAGAACCCCATTTGCCGGGCCCCTTGCTCCCGTACTCGTAGACGGTGAAGATCCCGCTCGTCCCGTTGGGGACGTTCAGGGTGCCGTAGATATACACGCCGCTGCCCTTGTCGGGGGTGCCCCAGATCGAAATGGATCCGGACTGTGGGCCACCTCCGCCGGCTGCAAGCGCCGGCACGGCACTCAGCAGGACAAGGCTGAGGGCCGCTATGACCGTAATGGCTACCTTTCTCATGTTTCCTCCAACAACCGGCCCATGCGCGTCGCGATGAGCCATCTCTACTCCGGCCAAAGGCTCCGTTCGTCTGGCCTTCTGGTCCGGTCCGTCAATCCCTAGGCTGTAGTTACCCGGCCGCCCTGAGGTCACGGCCCTGGGGTGAAGCTGACGTTGTCGAATGTCGCGGTCCCGAGCACGCCCGACTTGTGCGAGCACTCGAACAGGCCGACTGTGGCCGCGGTCGGGATGGTGGTCAGCGACTTGTTCGCGAGCACGGACGTCCAGGTGACGCCGTCGGGCGAGAGGTAGGCGCTGAAGTTGGAGCCCGAG
>Ga0182021_10000157_pt1 | contig 64536 bp, 57 predicted proteins | sample 612E3MmetaG_FD_120493 | JGI IMG/M metagenome (GOLD analysis project Ga0182021, IMG submission 120493) | Permafrost microbial communities from Stordalen Mire, Sweden - 612E3M metaG (Illumina Assembly) | ecosystem: Environmental > Terrestrial > Soil > Wetlands > Permafrost | place: Sweden...
ATGGTTTTTCATGTGTTGGCTCCCAAAGCATTCCTTGAATTTGAAATCCGAATCCTATCTGATCAACATTTTTTCTGAAGTCCCCTTGCGGATAACCAAGCATAAAACTACCGCCAACCGCCTGCGCCATTGTTAAGGACGCGAAAAATAAAATAATAATCACAGTAAAAAGTTTTTTCATACTTACCCTTATTTCTTTTTTTATGGAATATATTGTTGATTGCGTATGCAAATATACAAAAAATTTTTAGGCTGATTTAATTGAGAATTTTTTTAAATAAAGCTGATATCTTTTTGGTATGATTTTAATAACAATTCAGCAAAGTCTTGAAATGAAATTTCTTTTGCCCCGAACATCTTCAAATGATCGGTTTGATATTGAACATCGAGCAGTGTAAATCCTTTTTCGCGGAGTCTCTCTAATAATTTTACTAGCGCACATTTAGAAGCTTGTGGAATTTTTGAAAACATTGATTCACCGAAAAAGGCCCCGCGGTAAGTAACTCCGTATAATCCGCCTATCAAAATATTTTTTTGATAAACTTCTACCGAATGGAGATTACCAAGTTTCAGCAAACCTTTGTACGCGTCAATCAACTCTTTTGAAATCCACGTCGACTCACGATCCGCACATTTTTCGATAACCCCGATTGTATCCGAGTCGAAGCGAAATTCGAAATCGGTCTTTTCTAAAATTTTTTTTAGCGAGCGGGGTAGATTGAAATCATTTATTGAAATTATAGTTCGTATCTCCGGCATGTACCAATCTATATCGCCGGTTTCACTTGCCATAGGAAAAGCGCCGCGTGCATACATTAAAATCATATTCTCAGGTTTAAGCAGATCCACCTTCGAAAGATTTTTTTCTCTACTCATGAGATTTTACTTCGTACGAAATAATATCATATCCTTTTTTGGTTTCTAATCCGGCAAAAACAACTCCTACTAGGACAAATAACATACCCAGCAAAAATGTAGCGGTAATGAAATAATTTAATTTGCCAATCGAAAGGAAAGAAGAAACTCCGAGCAGTAAAGAAGTTAAAACAAATAATGCAACCGCAGTTGTGTAACACAAAACAGTATTTCTAACTAATTTTGCTCTGTACACCAAAGCGTTAATTTGAACAGCAGCACTTTCTACTCTAATGTTGTCATCTGTTGAATGCTTGCCTTCTGCGATCTTACTTAGCAATCTTCTTTTTTCTTCATTCAGTAATCGAATTCTGTTAACAACTAAAGAATATTTGTTATTAATACCGAGTAATAATAAACCGCAAGCACTTATCATTAATGCTGGGGCAAGCATTAACTGAATGATTTGAACAGCATTTAATGTTAGTTCTTTGAAAAGATCCATAATGTTTCTCCCATCGTCATTCTGATACCGGCGTAAGTCGGTAAAAGAATCTCTTAAAAATTCAATTAGGAGATTCCTCTTCACCGCTGAAGCGGCTCATCGGAATGATAATAATAAATTTTATCGTTTAATTTTAATTCCTAACCAATTTTCTAATGTTGAATAAATTTTTTCTTTTTCTTCTCCCTCAAAACTCTTTATTCTTGTTCTGTGAGAACCGTCCGTCTTAATCATCTTAACAGCATTTGTTAAACCAAGCAGTTGAACTGAAGTTGCACTCCAAGTATCGTTACCGCCGTATATGTATAAAATATTGTTGCCGTATTTCTGAAGCCAGTTATTTACATCCTGCATTACGCTGCAATCATATTTGATCTTAGCATCTTTAGGAACAAGGATTATGTTTGAACCATCTTTTATTTCTTTAAGCAAATCCTTAAATGGGGAAAGATCATAACTGTAATAGCCGATTTCATTATATGCTTGAACGTAAAAGGGACCAAAATCATCCATAGCTTTTTTGGTAAAGAAATAGAGCGGATTTGATTTCTTCATGTGTTGATACAATTGTTCCGCAGTTGCATCGGGACCCGGTATATCTTCACACTTTGTTTGTCCCCATTGCCAAAATGCGAATGAATATTCAAGCGTCATATATTCCAGAACAAAATCATAATTCCATGCGAATTGAATTTTTCCACCTTCAGCATCTTTCATTAATAGTTTAATAATTTCATCTCTCTTGGAAAGAAATGCGCGTTGAAATTTTTTAATTTTTTCTCGGCATTCCTCAGTTCCTACCGAGTTTAAAAACATATAAATGCGCGGATCTTCCTGGGCAAGATTTATTGGTGCTACATAAGGAACCGCCACATCAACGTCATCAGGATAAAATCTTTTAAAGTAAAGCGTTGTTTGTCCACCTTTGCTGATTCCAGTACTTATCCATTTGCCCTTGTATATTTTTTTGAATAGCTGAACTATAGAATGATGATCTGCAGCAGCTTGTTTGATGTTGAGATATTTCCAATCTTTTTTTTGCGGTACGGATTTACCAAAATATCTGTGTTCAACTATAATCTGATTTGAATTTAAGATTCTAGTAAGCTCAGAAGGATAATTTTCTCCAGCTGCATAACCTTCCGTAACAAAAATAGTTGGGAGGTTCTCATTTTTATGGAGAAGATAAATTCTTTGTTTGAATTTTGTCCCTTTAGGTTTGTTGTGATCGAGCGGTTGTGTTACCATTATCTCATACGCTTCTGAAAAAGTCGTATCGTGTTTGACGGGAGTAACTTCTGAAATCTCTTTGAATGATTTTAGTTTCTTAAATAAATGTGATTCTGATTGGGGGATTACTGATGAATAAACGAACAGAAAAGCAAATAAGAGAAAGCAAATTTTTTTATTCATTATTTCCTCCGCGTTATTAATGCAATATTGATCGAAAGTCCGACTGAAAATTAATCATCTTGGCAATGAAATACGTAAGGGAGGTAAGAAAATTTTTTTAATTACATTTATTTGGAGTAAATATAATTATGAAGAACTTCGATCGTCTCTTTATGATCTTTTATATCAACTTCCAGAAGATCTTTAATTGATAAAATTCCAGCTAACTTTTCTTTATCAACAATTAAAATATGGCGTGTACCCTTCTCTTTCATTTTTATTAAGCATTGTTCATGGGATTGATTAATATCTGCAACCAAAAGATCTTTAGTCATTACATCATTAACACTTGTATTTTTCAAATCCAATTCTTGCGCAATTACGCGGCGCACTAAATCTCTTTCGGAAAAAACTCCTAATAATTGTCCATCTTCAGCAATAACCGGTACAAGCCCGATATTATGCTTTGCCATAAAGCATGTTACATCATAAATGCTGGTGCCGGATTTAACTGTTAATATATTTTTTGAACCGAGAATTTCTTTTAATGATTTCATTTATTTCTCCGTTAAAAACTTTTGAAGTCTTTCATGAGCATCTTACGGTTTCAATGGATTTTTTGCAAGTGAAAAATAAAATAAAAACACCGTATTTAGCGGGGTTTAGAACAGAATTATTTTTCCGACATGAACGGGTAACGGTAATCGTTGGGCGGGATGAAATTTTCTTTTATTGTTCGCGCAGAAACCCAGCGTAGAAGATTCAAATAGCTCCCGGCTTTATCATTGGTTCCGCTTGCACGCGCACCACCGAACGGCTGTTGACCGACTACGGCTCCTGTTGGTTTATCGTTGATATAAAAATTACCTGCCGCGTTTAACAAAATTTTATTTGCAGCTTCTATTGCGTACCTGTCTTGTGCAAAGATAGCCCCGGTTAATGAATAAGGAGAAGTTTGGTCGCAAATATTTAAAGTCTCTTCGTATTTGTTATCATCGTAAACATAAAGAGTTAGAACGGGACCGAAAATTTCTTCTTCCATAGATTTGAATTTCGGATTTGTAGTTTCGATTACGGTCGGCTCTATAAAATATCCTTTTGTGCTGTCATAATTTCCGCCGGAGATAATTTTAGCTTCATTCGATTTCTTTGCGTAATCTATGTAACCTGTAATTGTATCGAATGCACCCTTATCAATTACTGCATTCATAAAATTCGAGAAGTCACGCGGATCGCCCATCTTAACGGTTTTTAATTCGCTGACAATAAAATCTTTTAATTCGGCCCAGATTGATTTAGGAATATATGCTCGTGAAGCAGCGGAACATTTTTGTCCTTGATACTCAAATGCACCGCGAATCATTGCTGCGCCGAGAGCTTTTACATCTGTGCTTGAGTGAGCAAAAATAAAATTCTTTCCGCCCGTCTCGCCTACAATTCTTGGATAAGATTTATACTTGTGTAAATTATTCGATGCGGTCTTCCACATTCCTTGAAATACAGAAGTGCTTCCGGTAAAATGAATTCCAGCAAAATGTTCTGAATCCATTACCGGATTTCCTACTTTAGAACCCGTGCCAGGAACAAAATTTATTACACCTTCGGGCAATCCGGCGGCTTCCAATAATTTCATTACCCAGTAAGCAGAATAAACGGCACTCGATGCCGGCTTTAATAATGCAACGTTACCCATCAAAGCAGGTGCGCTTGGTAAGTTCCCACAGATAGATGTAAAGTTAAACGGCGCTACGGCAAAAATAAATCCTTCGAGCGGACGGTATTCCATTCTATTCCACACACCAACGGGGGAATGAAGCGGCTGTTCCTGGTAGATCTTCATAGAGTAGTATGCGTTGAAGCGGAAGAAATCGGTAAGTTCAGCGGCAGAATCTATCTCAGCCTGGAAAACATTTTTACTTTGTCCCAACATCGTTGCTGCATTTAGAATATATCTCCACTCAGTTTGACTTAAAAGATCAGCGGCTTTGAGAAAAACAGAAACTCTATCCTGCCAATCCATTCGCGACCAATCTTTATGTGCTTTCATTGAAGAGGCAATAGCATCGTTGACTTCTTTCGCTCCTGCTTTATGATATTTACCGAGAATATGTTTATGATCGTGAGGCATTACACAATTGTCCGTATCGCCGGTTCTAATTTCTTTACCGCCGATGATAATTGGAATATCAATTGTTTGTTTAGCTATTTCATCAAGCTTTGCTTTAAGTGCAGCTTTTTCCGGTGATCCTGGTGCGTAATTCTTTACCGTTTCATTTGGAGGAAGTTGAACATTGAATATTGCGTTTGCCATGTTATACCTTTCTGTTTCAAGAGGAAATAAATTAATAGATGAAAATTAGGAAAAATTTTTGATGTGATACCAACAGAATCACTTCATTACATCTTTCAATGCATTAATACAGTAATCTATCTGTTCATAAAATTGCCGGTCTTAATTGCACTTTATTTGTATTTATAGTTACCGAAGCAGTTTTCAACTTTTCCGATTTTGCAGTTAATGTAAATTCACCGGCTTCTTTTGTAGATTGAATTATAACCTGACATTTTCCATTGAACAAACTTCTTTTATAATTTCCGGTAAGATACTTATCCATTTCATGAGAACTTGGGTCTCCATTACCGACACCAATTATTTTACCATTGCCTTTCAGATCAAAAACCAAAGACTCGTTTGCAACAGCAACTTCTTTTCCCTTTTCATCAACAGCAATTGCATTTACGATACAAACATCCTCACCATCTGCATTAATTATTTTTCTATCCGGCATTAAAAGAACCGTGTAAGTCGGTCCGGTTGTCTCGACTTTGTCTATCATCTCTTTTCCATTTTTAATACCTTTTGCTTCAAGAGTTCCCGGTTCGTAAATAACATTCCATTCAACGTGAGAATTTTTATTAACGTTTTTATATCCTAATGATTTCCCATTCAAGAAAAGTTCAACCGATTCGCAATTTGTTTGACACCATACATTAATAGTATCGCCGATTTTTCCGTTCCAATTCCAATGAGGAAATAGATGAAGAACATCTTTTCCGCTCCACCATGCTTGGTAGTAATAATAATTGTTTTTTGGAAATCCGCACATATCCATAATTCCAAAATGTGAATTGATACATGGCCAACCGTAGGGAGTCGGTTCACCACGGTAATCAAAACCTGTCCACGCAAATCCGCCTGCCAGCCATTCTCTCTCATCATAAAATTTCCACCATCTTTCCGCAGTTGTTGCCCATGGCGGCGCAATCAAATCGTAATCGGGAACGTATCCTTCCTCGGGACTATTTACATAAATTCCGCGCGTACAAACCGTACTTGCTTCTTCCGTTCCCCAATGAATTTTATCGGGATGTTCTTTTCGATTTTTGTCTATATCGCAGTTATTGATGTAATTGAATCCGCGGACATCAATAACGCTATTAATGCCGTTGAACTCTCCTGTGTTTGCAGCATAAGATGAAATGCGAGAAGGATCTAATTTTTTCTGAAGTCTCATCATTGTAAGAGCGATTTGTTTTGCTTGTTCGGATGTTTGAACATTCCATTCTTCATTGCCCAGTGACCATGCAATTATTGACGGATGATTTCTATCGCGGAGAATTAGTGTCTGGAACTGATTAAGTATTTCCGGGCTGCTTCCGAGTGAACGGTTTTCATCGAGAACAAGTATTCCGAGTTTATCACAAGCTTCGAGTAATTCAGTAGTTGGCGGATTGTGGCTTGTTCTATATGCATTGCATCCCATTTCTTTGAGAAGCTCGATTCGGTAATATTGCAGACGGTCCGGTAAAGCTGATCCAACACCTGCATGGTCTTGATGGCAGCATACGCCTTTTATTTTTACATGTTTACCGTTTAGGAAAAATCCTTTGTTTTTATCCCAACTTAAAGTTCTAATTCCAAAATTAGTTTCTACTCTGTCAACAATTTTTCCGTCACATTCAACTATAGAAACAACCCTGTAAAGTGTTGGAGTTTCAATTGACCAGAGAGAAGGATTTTTTAGATCAACCGTTTGTTGGATTTTTCCACTACCGTTCTTTTCTATTTCTAAGCCGGATGTTGTTCTTGCTACAATATTTCCTTTATTATCAATAATGATTGAATGCAGTTTACCATTTTGAATCGCATCGGAATTGTTTTCAATTTTTGTCTCCAGATTTATACCGGCTTGATTTCCTTTAACATCTGTTGTAACATAAGTTCCGTAGAGCGGGATGTGAACCGGGTTGGTTTTTATCAGCCACGTATGCCTGTAAATTCCGGCGCCTTCATAAAACCACCCTTCGAATGAAGTAGCGTCGACGCGGACGACTAATACATTTGGTTTATCATAATTCAGATAATCGGTAATATCATAATTAAATTCCGAATAGCCGCTAAGATTGTTGCCAATGAAATATCCGTTGAGCCAAACGGTGCAATCTCTAAACACTCCGTCAAACTTAATAGTAATTCTTTTTCCTCTATCGTCATTGGTAATATTAAAAGTTTTTCTGTACCAGCCGATACTGGTTTCAGGGAATTTATACCCGACGGGTTTGAATCCATGAGAACCATATTCCCACTCGGGTACATTTACAAATCCAAGTTCCACTGCCCAATCATGAGGTAAATTTACTTTCCTCCAGGCAGTATCAATAAAATCATTTTTAATAGGGCCGCTGGCTCCGTCTGCTTTGGCAAACATCCATCCGGTTCCATATCCAAAATCTTTTTGATAATCGATAGAGTTGCCGAAATTAAATCTCCAATTAAAATCCATTAAAAGTTTTTCTCTTTCAATGGGAGCGGTCATCATGCTATTCTGCGCTATAACGCAGAACGATGAAGCGACTATCAGTAAAAATAATTTGTAAATTTTCATAACAATTTATTTCCCGATTTATTTAGAATTAAATATCTCTATTTTTTCTGCAAGCCAGCAGTCAACAAAATATTATCAAGATTTTTAGTTTCATGATCATTTAGAATAGAAAGAGGTGCGCGCGGTTCGCCGCCGAAATAACCAAGCATATCCATTGCCGCTTTTAATCCTGCAATGCCATACTTAGCGGTTACAGCTTTATTTACCGGAAGCATTTTCTTTTGTAGTTCAATTGCTTCAGTATGTTTTCCTTCTTCAACAAATTTTTGGATTTGCGTACATTCATCCGGTGCAATATTAGCAAGGGCAATTATTCCGCCAACTGCCCCGGCGGCTAAACCCGGATATAATACGGAAGCTGTTCCAATTATTACTGCAAAGTCCTTAGGTGTTTGATCAATCATCTCTGTGGTTTGCCGGATATTTTCTGAACTGTTTTTGATTCCGACAATATTTTTATGTTCTGCAAGTTTTGCTATCGTCTCTGCTTCAATATCAACTCCGGTAAATTTTGGTACGTTGTAAATTATAACCGGAATTTTCGTTTTGTCCGCGACTGCCAAAAAATATTTTATATATACGGCATGTTTCATTTCGGATTTATAGAATGACGGTGTAAGAATCAATACATAGTCAGCGCCAAGGTCGGCAGTTTCATTCGATAATGAAATTGTTTCTCTAATAGAATCCGAACCTGTACCGGCAATAAGTAGTTTATCTTCGGAAATATTTTTCTTCACTTCTTCAACAAGTTTTAGTTTTTCATTTCTTGTTAGAAAAACAGATTCACCGTTCGAACCCATAACTACAAATCCGCTTAAACCTGTCTTATTCCATTTAGAAAAATTTTGTTCAAGTTTATTGTATGCAACTTCATCGTTTATAAATGGCGTTGCTATTGGAGGCATTATACCTTTGAGTGGTTTCATTTTTTCTCTTGACCACCCCCTTTATTCCCCCTCCTTAACTAAGGAGGGGGACACAGGGGGAGGTTATCTAAATTTTATCGGATGATACTGCTTCAACATCTTCAACAGCTTTAGGAATTGGTTTGCCAAGTACGCGGCATCCTTTCTTTGTTACAACAACATCGTCTTCAATTCTAACGCCGCCGAAATTTCTGTACTGATTAACTTTGCCGTAGTTGATGAACTCGGAAAACTTTTTCTCTCCTTGCCATTTATCAATCAACTGTGGAATGAAATAGATGCCCGGTTCAACTGTAATAACAATTCCGGGAACAAGCGGTTTTGCATAACGTAAATATTTTAAACCGAATTGTGTACTTCGTTTTGATTTTTCATCATAACCCAAATTGTTCTCACCGTAATTTTCCATATCATGAACATCAAGACCAAGTAAATGTCCAAGTCCATGCGGGAAGAACAAAGCATGAGCGCCGGCTTCAACCGCATTTTTCATATTTCCTTTCATCAATCCAACTGCTTTCAAACCTTCAGCAATTACTCTTGCCGTTTTAAGATGAACTGATTTAAAATTTATATCCGGTTTAATTTCGGAAATGGCAACAAGCTGTGAGAGTAGAACGATTTCGTAAATGTCTTTTTGCCGCGGAGAAAATTTTCCACTTACTGGAAATGTACGTGTAATATCGCTCGCATAATGTAATCCTGATTCCGCGCCTGAATCATTTACAACCAAATCGCCGTCCTTAAATTTATTTCCATAAAAATGATTGTGAAGAGTTTCTCCGTGACGTGATAAAATAACCGGGAATGATATTCCGCTTCCAAGTGACGCTGCTAATCCCGCAATAAATCCCATTACATCGCGTTCGTACATTCCAGGTCTTGCAAAACGCATGGCAGAAGTCTGCATCTGATAAGAAATTGCAATTGCTTTTTCAATCTCGGCAATCTCTTCATTTGATTTTACCATTCTCTGTTCTGCGATAGCTTTAATTAATTCTGTTGAAGCAAAATTATTTACACGGCTGGACATTATTCCAAGAATTTTGTGAAGAGTGAAAACATTATCATAACGGTACTGAGGGATAAAATGAATTTTTCTTCCTTGTTTAATTGCATTAGCGCACATTGTTTTAAGATCATTCAGCGATGCAGTCTGTTTTATTCCGCATTTCAAGGCAAGCTGTTTAATAGTTTGCTGCGGTCCCATCCAAACAATGTCATCGAGTGAGAAATCATTTCCGAAAATAATTTCTTTGTTTTCATCAACATCTATAACTGCAGTTAATTCTGATCTATCTAATCCAAAGTAATATAAAAATGTACTGTCTTGGCGGAATGTGTAAGTGTTATCGGTGTAGTTCATCGGCGCTTCGTTGTTGCCGGGGAATAGAATTAATCCATTACCGATCTTCTTTTTTAGTTCTGTTCTGCGTTGAATATAAGTTTTTGAGTTGAACATAGTATAGTTCCTTCAATTATTATTTCATTCCAGCGAAAGCTGGTATAAAGTTTTTAAATTAATAACATTGTCAATTTATTCACACGCCTGTGTGTTCAGTTCTTCTAATTATTTCATTCTGCAAATCTTCACCTAGATCAACGAAATAATCGCTGTAACCTGCAACCCGAACGATTAGATCTCTGTATTTCTCAGGATGCTTTTGTGCATCACGTAAAGTTTCTGCATTAACAACATTAAACTGCATATGGTGCCCATCTAACTTAAAGTATGTCCGGATGAGATAAAGAATCTTTTCAATTCCTTCATCCGTTTCAAGAAAGTTAGGAGTAAATTTTTGATTTAACAAAGTTCCGCCCGTTCGTAAATGATCTATCTTCGAAGCGGATTTAATTACCGAAGTCGGACCATGAACATCAGCGCCTTGCACGGGAGAAATACCTTCGCTTACCGGTTCTTTTGCAAATCGTCCATCCGGCATTGCGCCGAGAACGCTTCCGAAATAAACATGACAAGTGGTTGGCAACAGATTAATTCTAAAATGTCCGCCTTTTGTATTTGGTCTTCCGTCAACAGCGGTGAAGTAGCTTTCAAAAACTTTTTGCAAAATATCATCAGCATAATCATCATCGTTTCCGTATTTCGGGGTAAAGAACAAAAGTTTTTCACGTTCCTCTTTTTTGTTTTCGAAATTACATTTGAGAAGTTCAAGCATTTCACTCATAGAGAAATTCTTTTTATCGAACACATTGAATTTGATTGAAGAAAGTGAATCGGTAACAGATCCCATTCCTACACCTTGAATGTAAGATGAATTGTAACGCGCGCCGCCGGAGTTATAATCTTTTCCTTTCTTAATACAATCGTCAATCAATATAGATAAAAATGGTGAGGGCATGTACTCAGCATAAATTTGTTCGATGATGACATTCCCTTTGATTTTAATATCTATGAAATGATTAAGCTGTTTTTCGAATGCAGAATAAAGTTCATCAAATGATTTAAATGATTCGGGATTTCCTGTTTGCAAACCGATTTGCTTTTCTGTTAGCGGATCGTAACCGTTGTGAAGAGTGATTTTTAAAATTTTTGGAATATTGAAATAGCCGGTAAGAATATATGCTTCTTTACCGAAAGCACCGGCTTCAACGCATCCGCTTGCGCCACCACATCGTGCATCAATTATTGATTTACCTTGTCTAGTTAATTCTTGAATGATGGCATCAGTATTAAATATAGATGGCTGACCGTAACCTGTCTTAATTATATTCAGTGCACGTTTTAATAATCGATCCGGATTTTTTTTACTTACCTGTACCATCGAGCTTGGCTGTAGAAGACGCATCTCTTCAATCGTATCAAGAAGTATATAACTCATCTCGTTGGATGCATCTTCGCCTTTTTCTGTAATGCCGCCGATGTTGATCAAACAAAAATCTGTGTAAGTGTTGCTCTCTAGTGCAGTAACTCCAACCTTTGGTGGAGACGGTTGATTATTAAATTTAATCCAGAATAATTGAAGAAGTTCGCGTGCAAATTCTTCAGTGAGCAAACTGCTTTCAATATCTCTCTTATAAAATGGATTGAGATGCTGATCAAGTCGTCCAGGATTGAATGAATCCCAAGTATTGAGTTCTGTTGTAACTCCGAGATGAACGAACCAATAATATTGAAGCGCTTCCCAAAATGTACGCGGTGCATTTGCAGGAACTCGCTCGCAAATACCTGCCATCGTTTCAAGTTCGTTCTTGCGTTGTTTATCTTTTTCTTTTTCAGCAAGCTCTGAAAGTTTTTTGCTGTAACGTTTTGCAAATGCTATTAAAGCATCGGCAGAAATTTCCATAGCACGGAGTTCTTCGCGTTTTGAAAATGCTTCCGGATCGTTATAAAAATCTAACATGCCGATTGATTCTTGAATCTCTTTTTTGAAATCAAGCATTCCTTTCTTAAAAATTTTATCATCGCCGACCGTATGCCCCGGCGCCCGTTGTTCCATAAACTCCGTAAAGATGCCGGCTTTGTAAGAATCGCGCCACTCTTGATCAACTTCTTCAAGAATTTTTTCGCGTATACTTTTTCCTCTCCAGAATGGAGCTACCTCGTTAAGAATTACATTGCGTGTTTCATCGCTAGCTCTAAACCAAACTTTTTCGCGGTTGTGAAGAATTTCCAAATCTTGTTCTGAGTGCACACACAGTTCGGGATAAGTCGGCGTTGCTTTCGGTGCGGGACCTTTTTCGCCAACGAAAAGTTCGCCATCATTAATACAAAGTTCTTTATGCTTTAAAAGATATTTGAAAGCAAGAGCACGTGCGACCGGAACTGAATGTTTCTGCGGTTCACCGCTTTTGTAAAATTCAGTTAAAAGTTTTGCACGTTCGTGTGAAAGTGTGGGAATTGCATCAAGCGATTCTTGTCTAAGTTTTTTTATCCTTTCGTTCATTGCTATCCTCCGATCTTGATCGGAACACCAAATTGTGAGAATCTATTTTTTAATTCATCCATATATTCTTTTGTAGGCGGCACTAAATTAACAACTTTGTTTTCTTTTTGCATCCGTTCGTATTTGGATTTTGCAGTGCTGTGAAAAGGAAGCAAATCAATTTCGCGGATGTTTTTCAAGGTTGAAATGAAAGAAATAGTTTGAGAAATATTTTCATCTGTGTCGGTTATTGTTGGTATGATGGGAAACCGCAAAACAACTTTAGCACCGCGGGAAGAAAGTTTTTTAAGATTGTCATGAATCTGCTTATTTGACACACCGCAGTACTCGATGTGAATTTTATCGTCTATAAGTTTCAGATCGTAAAGAAAAATATCTGTATGGTCATAAATCTTTTCAAAGTCGCTGAATGGCGCATAACCGGTTGTATCAATTGCGGTATTAATGTTTTTCTTTTTGCATTCGGCAAGAAGCGATTGAAGAAAATCAATTTGAAGCATCGGTTCGCCGCCGGAAAATGTTGCGCCACCGTTTGATTCTTCATAGAAGGGAATATCTTTTTCTACTTCTTTCATTACCTCATCAACAAAAACTTGAGAACCAATCTTGTTTCGATGTGATTGATCGTGCGAAAGATTCCATCTGAAAATGCAGTTATCAACTTCTTCAGGCTCCGTGTGTTGAGATTCGGGATTATGACACCACCAGCAATTGAGCGGGCATCCTTTGAAAAAGACAGTCGTACGGATACCCGGTCCGTCATTAACCGAGAACTTTTTTATATCAAAGATGTAGCCTGAATTCTCCATTATTATTCACTAACAAGTATCAAAGTCACATGAAAAATAGATTTTATTAATTCCCTATTCAATTTATTTTTATTCGTCAAATATTCGGGTAAAGTGCTACTTTCGTTTAATCAAAAATTCTAAGTAATGAAAGATAAATCTAAATCTTTGATGTATACTCTTTTAGCGGTTCTGTTTTGGTCAACAGTCGCTACTGCTTTTAAGCTTACTTTACAAGGGATGAACTCCGCACAACTTTTATTTTATTCTTCAACAACAAGTTTAGTCGTATTGTTCTTTTTTGCCCGTATAAATTCTCCGAAAATGTTAACGCAGATATTTTCGAAGCACCAATTGAAAAAAAATATATTGCTCGGGTTCATCAACCCCTTTGTTTACTATTTAATTTTGTTTAAAGCTTATTCGGTATTACCTGCGCAGGAAGCACAACCGATTAACTTAACCTGGCCTCTGATAATCTCAATTCTTTCGGTTATTTTTTTGAAACAGAAATTATCGGTTAGCACAATTATAGGTTTGCTGATTTCTTTTTCAGGGGTAGTTGTTATTGCTACACGAGGAAATATTCTTTCACTTCATTTTGAAAATTTATTTGGAGTATTATTAGCAGTCAGCAGTTCATTTATTTGGGCGGCGTTTTGGATTTTGAATTTGCTTGATAAAAGAGAAGAATCAATAAAATTATTCGGAGCGTTTTTATTCGGAACAGTTTATACAAGTATATACATTTTCTTTTTTGATTCTTTTGGTCCTGTTGAGTTTAAATATATTCTTGGCGCCGTTTACATCGGTTTGTTTGAAATGGGAATAACATTTTTCTTGTGGCTGAAAGCTCTTTGGCTTAGCGATAACAAAGCTAAGACGTCGACAATTGTTTATCTCTTTCCGGTGATCTCTTTATTCTTTATTGCTTCTGTACTCGGGGAAAAATTATTCGCTTCTTCAGTTATCGGGCTGGTTATGATAATAGGCGGGATTTTGTTCCAACAATTGAATGAATCTAAGAAAGTGATTTAACTTAACATAAACGTTTGCCCGATCTCATCGAGTCCTATTTTAATATTATAGTTTACTGCAGATCTTTTCATCCAGTCAATTGGTTCGTTGAACGGTTCGATACCTTGCTGAAATGTTTTAGTGTGCATCGGAATAAAATATTTTGCGTTGATCTCGGTTGCCATTTGTAATGCTTGTTCCGGATTGCAATGGTTTCTTAACCAAGGATTATAAGCGCCAATGGGCATAAGTGCAACATCGATGGTTTCTTTTTTTAGCTGATGGAATTTTTCATGCAGAGAAGTATCTCCGCCGAATAAAATTTTCTTGTTTTTATATTCGATCAAATATGCATTGTAGCTTCTTCCATCCTTAAAATATCCGCGTGAGCGATCTTTCTCCCACGGAAAACGCCATCCGAAATGTTTTACTTCATTAGCTCTAAATCTTATATCGTTAAGAATTAGTTCGTCATTCCAATCCATTACATGAAGCGATTTCCATGGCAGATCCATAATAACATCTTTTGTTAAGTATGCTGTGATAACATCAATTTCGTTTGGATAATGTTCTGCGATAGTTTTTAATGTCGGATAATCCATGTGATCCATATGTGCGTGAGAGAGAAGAATAATATCCGGTTTTGGTATTTCATGAACTTCAAGTGCCGGAGGTGTGAGTCGTGCGGGACCGATCGAACCGCCGAAGAAATATACACCTATCCGTTCGAATAAAACGGGATCTGTTAGAATCCACTTACCGAAAAAATTTATTAGAATCGTTGACTGCCCGATCCACGCGAGAGTTAATTCATTGTTGTCCCATTTATTTGGTTTGGGTTTATAATTTAATTTAACACTTGGTTTTGCTTTTGAATCGGAATTAATAAATAGCGGAGCCAGTATTATTGCGCCTGCGGTTAATAAACTTTTTTTTATAAAATTTCTGCGTTTCATACTGTTATAAACAATGCGGATTGTTAAATAATTCCCATACAGTTAGCAGCAGGCAGTTTGAGGTTGGCAGCAATAATCATTCGATAACAATTTCATTTGAAAGCTCGTTTGTGTCGTCTGCTTTTACAGGAAAGTGATTTGAAAGAATTATACCGACCCTTTCGATTCCCCAAATTAATCCTTCGGAAAAATTTCCGTTCTTAAAATGATCTTGTATTTCATCGCGGACCTTGTGCCATGTTTCGTCGTCAACTTTTGTATGAATACCTTGATCAGCAAGTATATAGAATTGCCGTTCATTTAAAAGAAGGAAAAGCAGAATACCGGTTTTATCGCGGGTGTTGTGCATGTTGAGTTTATAAAATTCTTTTTCCGATAATTGCCGAATATTTTTTTTACGGTCAAGAAAATGTTTCTTCTCTTTTACTGCAACGCGAATTTCACCGGAAGTATTTTTCTCCATCTCTTTAATCTTATTTGAGATGCGAAGAAAATCATCATCGCTAAAGTAATTATAGATCAAACGGTCCATTACGCTCATACTTTTGCAACAAAGATAACAGAAGAAGCAATCAAAAGAAACTCTCCTTTTTTCAAAATTTCCTATATTTGCCAAAGCATTTATAACAATTATGGAAATCAAAAATGTACAAAGTAGTTTTACTAAGGCACGGCGAAAGCGAATGGAACAAATTAAATCTATTTACCGGATGGACGGATGTTGATCTTTCCGAAAAAGGTTTTGAAGAAGCAAAACAAGCCGGGGTTGTTCTTAAACAAGAAGGCTATACTTTTGATATCGCGTTTACATCTGTTTTGAAACGGGCGATCAGAACTTTAAATATGACTTTGGAAGAATTGGATTTATGGTGGATTCCGGTAGTTAAATCATGGCGGTTAAATGAAAGGCATTACGGAGCGCTTCAAGGATTGAACAAAGCGGAGACTGCGGAAAAATACGGGAATGAAAAAGTAAAATTGTGGAGAAGAAGTTACGATGTTCCGCCTCCGTCTCTTGATGAAAATGATGAAAGATATCCTGGCAGAGACCGCAGATATTCCGACATGGATAAAAAAGATATTCCATTAACTGAAAGTTTAAAACTTACCGTTGACCGCTTTCTGCCGTACTGGCATGATACAATTTCACCGGTTATTAAAAGCGGAAAGCGCATTATCATTGCGGCACATGGAAACAGTTTACGCGCGCTTGTAAAATATCTTGATAATATTTCCGAAGCCGAGATTACAGAATTGAATATTCCAACCGGCGTTCCTCTTGTTTACGAGCTTGATAAAGATTTGAAGCCGATTAAACATTATTATCTAGGCGATCAAGAAGCAATTAATGCGGCAATTAATGCTGTTGCAAAACAAACAGAGAAAAAGTAATATTGCATCATCAAAAGGAGAAAGCATATAGTTATTTCTACAATAACTATTTCAGAAGGAAAGCAATTATGAAAAAATCAGTTCTTGCGTTATTCTTTCTCCTTTGCTCGATCACTTCGATTTATTCCCAAACGGTGATAGGTAAGTATGCCGGAGAATTTTTAGCTATCGGCGTTGGCGGACGTGCGCTTGCAATGGGCAGCGCTCAAACTGCGATTGTTAATGATATTACTTCCGGATACTGGAACCCAGCGGGACTTGCACGTATCAATTATCCGCAAGTTGCTTTGATGCATGAAGAACATTTTGGAAGTCTTGTTAACTACAATTACGGCGCAGTTGCAATCCCTTATGGAAAAGATATGAGTTTTGGTATAAGCATTATGCGAACTAGTATTGATGGTATTCCCGATTCAAGAGATGCCGGGCTGGATGTTAACGGAACTCCTATTCCGCGCGATCAGTATCAGAATTTTTCCCGTTTAGATTATTCGAAAATTACCGAATTCAGTAATACCGATTGGGCGATGTATTTAACATTTGCTAAACGTTATTCAAATGATTTTTACTGGGGCGCCAATGTAAAATTAATTTCTAGAAGTCTTGCGGAATACAGTGCATTCGGAATCGGTTTTGATCTTGGTGCAGTTTATGTCCCTATGGAAAATTTATTTCTTGGCGCTAACATTCAGGATATTACTACAACGCTTGTTGCATGGAGTACAGGTCGCAATGAATTAATTACTCCAACTGTAAAAATCGGTGCGGCTTATGCATTGCAATTTTTGGGAGGAAGATTCCTGCCGGCTGTCGATCTTGATCTTCGTTTTGAAAACAGGCAAACCGCTTCAACATTTAATATTGGACCCGTTAGTTTTGATGCGCATGCCGGATTTGAATTTAACTACAAAAATATTTTTGCAGTACGCGCCGGATATAATGATGTAAAACAATTTACAGTTGGCGCAGGAATCTTTTTACCGAAACTTCAAATTGATTATTCCTTTGCAAGATTCAGTCAGTCTGAAACCGATAGATTACCAGATACGCACCGGATTTCTTTGATTCTTACACTTGAACAGCCTAAGTTCATGCGTGACGGGATATAATATTTAATGTAGAGACACACTATGTCGTTTTACATCTATTATGAGACGCAGCATGCTGCGTCTCTACGTTTTTAAACCATTCAAAATCTTTTTCGTATTTTTCACTTATGAATTATTTTTTACAAAAAAACATATTAGGAGATAAATAAAATGTTAAAAATTGGTCAAGAAGTTCCGGACTTTAAATTTGACGTTTACCATAATAATGAGTTCAAACAAATGAAGCTTTCCGATACACGAGGTAAATGGACGGTGCTTTTATTTTATCCGGCGGATTTTACTTTTGTGTGCCCGACTGAATTGGAAGAAGCCGCACATTATTACGAAGAATTCAAAAAAGCCGGCGCCGAAATTATAAGCGTTAGTACCGATACCAAATATGCTCACTTCGCATGGCATGATACATCAAAAGCTATAGGTAAAATTAAATATCCAATGGCAGCGGATCCTACCGGGACTATGTGCAAAGCTTTTGGAACTTACATTGACGAAGACGGTCTTTCACTCCGCGGAACATTTATAATTGATCCGGATGGAATTTTGAAGACGATTGATATTCACGATAACAGTATCGGAAGAAGCTCAAAAGAAATTTTAAGACGAGTTCAAGCTGCCGCATACGTGCGCCAACATCCGGAACAAGTTTGTCCTGCGAGCTGGGAACCGGGTGCTGAAACTTTAGTGCCGGGTGAAAATCTTGTTGGAAAAATATAATCTAAAATTAAATGCGGATTTTTTTATACGGGTCCGCATTTTTTATAATAATTTGAATAGCCAAATTAAAATATCACTCTTTTTAATTCTGATTGTTTTAATTCAATCATGCTCAAGCGGTTTATCTTCGCTGTATGAATCCAACTATACACTTACAAATGAATATGCAAAGGCAAAATCATCACAATTATCTGTTAAAATCCCGCAAGGCTGGTTCGCTGCAGAAGACAATGAAAACAAGTTGATTGAGCTTTGGCTTGTTAAAGACGATTACTCCGCCACGTTAAATTTTATTTCGCTGAATGTTGATTCACTTACTATGAAGGAAATTCAAAGCGATGAGATAAAATCTGTTGTTGAATTCAGTAAAATTTTTAAGAAAGTGAAGTATGAAAAATCATTCGGAGGTTTTGCAAATCAAGAAAACTTCGAAATAAACAAAAAGAAATTTTCTGCTTACGAATATCTAGATGATGCAAAAAGAAATATCAGAGTTGTGGTATTTAAGTCTGACAATAAATTTTACGAACTAACAGCCATTCCCGTAAAAACCAGAAACCTTCAAGAACTCTATAAAATTCAGAATTCTGTTTTATCTTCTATAAATAAATAGGTAATAAAAAATTACCAAGCAACATTTCTTAATCTCATGCATCTTTAAGTAAAAGGAAAGACCGGTTTTGAGCGATTCCTCAAAAAATATCGTTGAGTTTACGCTGATTTATAATCAGCACAAAGTTAAGCTCTATAACTACGCGCGAAAAATGCTTAACGATAAAATGATGTGTGAAGATATCATTCAAAATGTATTCGTAAAGTTTTTTGAAAACATGAACCGAATAAGAAACAGCGAGCGCGTTGATGTGTGGCTTTTTAAAACTACCCGGAATGAAATTTATACTATCTATAGAAATAAGAAGACACATGTTGATCAATTCAGTGTAATAGATGCAGACGAGATCGATATTGATTCTTCCGTAAGACTCGAAGAAGATTTTGAATGGAAAGATATGAATCAGCTTGTTATGAAAGAACTGGATAAGATTGCAATTGAACAGCGGGATGTGTTCCTGTTGAAAGAATACAGCGGATTTTCTTACAAAGAAATTGCGGGGATGATGAAAATAGATGAAGAGTTGGTTAAGAGCCGTTTATATAGAATACGGCAAAAATTAATCAATAAGCTTTCAAAAGTAGTGAATGTTTAGACAGAGGAATAAATTTGAGAAAGAAAATTATTTCATCCGCCGTAGTTAGAATAAAAAAAATAAAAGAAGGTGAATCAACATGAACACAAATGAAATTATATCAATGATAGATCTCTATTTTGACGGAGAACTTGAAAAGGGGAAGGAGCCGGTAATGTTCACAGTCCTTGCTCAAGATTTGGAGGCACGCGAACATTTTAAGAAGATGAATCTGCTTAAAAATGTTTTCACAACTTCTATTGAACAATTTCCATCTTCTTTAGATGAAAAAATTCTTCGCTCTGTCGGCGACTTGAATGAAAAACAAACAGCGTTTTTCATAAACAAAAAAGTTTTTTCAGTAATGACATATTCGGTTACTGTAATTCTCCTGATCCTAACCATGTTCTTTTATTCAAAATCAGAAGAGTACAAAGTTCAGTTTTTTGATTTAACACGCGAGGTCAAAAAGCAGAACGACAAGCTCGAACTACTTATGAATGCTTTACCGCAGGTTGATGTTTCGGGCAGTTATTATAGAACTAAACAAATAATAGTCAGACCAAATAGTTGAGGATAAAATGAAAACAAAAATATTTTTATTAGCAATTATAGTTTCACTTTCCGGAGTGTTCGCACAGCAAAAAGATGCAATGAAACTTCAAACGGCGGACGAATCTAAATTTATAGAAGTAGATAAGGCACCGGAACTGATTACCCGGTTGAATCCGGAATATCCAAAAATAGCAAGGTTAGCGGGCATTCAAGGCACGGTTTATCTAAAACTTCTTATTGATGAAAAAGGAAATGTTGCCAAGGCGAAAATTGAGCAAGGTGTAAGAGATATGCTCGATGAATCAGCATTGAAGGCTGCGAGGAAAGCAAAATTTTCTCCTGCAATGTTGAAAGATAAACCGGTAAAAGTCTGGGTTGTTCTGCCGATAGCTTTTAAGCTGGATGTTGACAAAAAAGATTCACCAATTGTTTCTAATGGAGAAAATAATAATGATCCCGGCATGAATGATTATGTTCAGGTAGAAAAATTTCCCGAGATGATCGAATCTGCAAAACCTGTTTATCCTGAGGAAGCAAAGAAGAATAAAATTACCGGTAAGGTTTTTGTAAAAATTCTAATTGATAAAACCGGGATGCCCACGAAAGCAATTGTAATTAAGAGTGATTCAGATCTTTTTAATCAATCTGCAGTTGATGCTTCAATGAAATCAAAGTTTACTCCGGCGATTAATAAAGGGGAAGCAATAGCTGTATGGGTTGTGTTGCCGTATAAATATCAATTGGATGACGCGGAAAAGAAATAAATAATCTGTTTAATTGAAAAGCGGGCTTAGACCCGCTTCTCTTTTTTTAAAGACTAATTATATCGTTGTAAATAATAAATGCCATCAACAGAAGAAGAATTACAAATCCCGCATTTTGAATTGCCATTTTAATTTTAATCGGCAGTTCTTTCTTAAATAAACCTTCAAGCAAAATAATTACAAAGTGTCCGCCGTCTAAAACGGGGAAGGGAAGAATATTTATAATTGCCAAACTTAAACTGAGCATTGCAAGAAAGAATAAGAAATCAATTCCGCCTTTATTTGCCGACTTAACAGCTATCTGTGCAATCTTAATTGGTCCGCCGAATGCTTCCTTAAATGCAACCTTTCCGGTAATAACATTCTTCAACATTCCGAAAGTAAGTGCTGTGTATTGAGCCGCATCATCGAACGCATGATTAACGGAAGAAATGAAATTGTAAGTAATGAACTCGATAGGACCGGTATACATCATTGAATGTGAAATACCGATTTTCCCGTCGCTTCCAGGTTTAACATTTGCACGAACTGTGTCTTTCTCTCTTAATAAAACTACTAGAAGATTTTTCTCTTTGTTCGATGAGATAATATCATTGATAAGCTGTCCATCATCAACATTTATTCCGGCAACAGAAATAAATATATCTCCGGCTTTCATTCCGGAATCTTCAGCAGGAGAATTTTTCATAACTTCAACAACAAAAGGTTTTGAAGGACTGGGTTGTATGAAAAATCCTTTTTTAGAATTTTGAGAGACTAAATGACGTGCAACAGTTAAATCCTTTTCTTTCCCATCACGTTGAACTTTTACAACAACATCGCTTGTTGAATTTTGAACAAATAATTGTTCAACAGTTTTTTGCCAATTGTAAGTTTGTTCACCATTAACGGATAAGATTTTATCGTAGGACTGGAATCCTGCTTTTTCTGCATCACTACCGATTTCAACCTTATTAATTGTAGTTGTATTAAAAACTTGTTTGCCCTGGAAAAAATTTATTCCCCAGAATATCATAAGAGTAAGGGTTAGATTCATCATTACACCGGCAGTAATAACAAAAAGTTTAGTGAACGTTCCCTTAGCTCTAAACTCATATGGTTTCGGTTCGGTTTCTGCAAATTTAGTATCGAAACTTTCATCCACCATTCCGGCAATTTTAACATAACCGCCCAGCGGAAGGAGGCATAATCTGTAATCGGTATTTCCTTCTCCGTCAAAATCTTTTGGTAGATCGCTGAACGTGAATCCGGTTAGTTTATTCCAACCGAATAATCTCTTACCGAAACCAATAGCAAATACATCAACGCGCATCTTGGAAATTTTTGCCGCTGCAAAATGCCCGAACTCATGTACAAAAACCAGAATTCCAATTGTAATAATGAAATAAATAATATAATTCATTCAATTCCCTTAGCTCAATTTTTTATTTAGATATTTTCTTGTTATTGAATCGCATTCAATTATTGTTTGAAGATCCGTATTGTGCTGAATAGCGATAGTATTTAGTGTATCATTAATTATTTCCGGTATTCGGGTAAACTTAATTTTACCCGAGAGAAATTTCTCTACTGCAACTTCATTAGCTGCATTAAGGATACACGGTGCGGTACCGCCCTCTTCAATTGTCTTATATGCAATTTTAATACATTCGAATTTATCAAAATCCGGTTCAAAAAACGTCAACTGATTTATTTTCTTGAAATCGGTATTGATGCTGTCAAAATAATACCTTTCGGGGAAAGTTATAGCATATAAAATAGGTAATTTCATATCAGGTGAACTTAACTGTGCTTTTATAGATCCGTCACAAAATTCAACCATTGAATGAATGATTGATTGCGGATGAACAAGAACCTCAATCTGATCTTTGCTGAGATTAAAAAGCCAAAATGCTTCAATAACTTCGAGACCTTTATTCATCATTGTTGCGGAGTCAATTGTAATCTTGTTTCCCATTTTCCAATTGGGATGATTGAGAGCGTCTTCAATTGTAACATTCTTAAGTTCGGTTTTACTTTTATTCAGGAATGGACCACCAGAAGCAGTAAGAATTATTTTTTTTATATTGTTCCTATCTTCTCCAATTAAACTTTGAAAAATTGCGCTATGTTCTGAATCTACAGGGATTAATTCAGCTCCATATTTTCTGCAAAGATCAATAATAATTTCACCGGCAGTTACCAGGGTTTCTTTATTGGCCAAAGCAATTCTTTTTTTCAACTTGATTGCTTCAATTGTTGGGGCTAATCCGGCAAACCCGACAAGCGCTGAAAGAAGAATTTCATAATTATCACGGCGTGTTAATTCCAATAACCCTTCATCACCAATAAGAATCTCACATTTATTTCCGATTCTGTTTTTTAATTCCGCCGCACTTTTTTTATCTCTTACAGCAACAGTGCAAGGACGAAATTCAGAGATTTGTTTTTCGAGCAATTCAATATTATTGTTAACTGAGAGCCCGACAATTTCTATTTTATCAGGAAATGTCCGTGCGATTTCTAAAGTGTTTATACCAATTGAACCTGTTGATCCAAGGACTAATATTTTTTTCATGACAATTGTCTGTTAGACAAAAAAGTTATGGGTGATCGCTAAAAGAAAATTAATTAATACAATCAAATTAATTACAATGTTCCATTTAAATAGTTTATACAAATTATTATAGAGATCTTCACTAAGCTGTTCGTTCTTCTCAAAATCAGTACCGATTGCAGCTCTAATCTTTTTTGAAGTAGGTATGATGATTGATCCCAGTATAATTAATAATAGAACCATAAGAACTTGTTTAGATGCAAGCCAATGATTTGTTGTGAATTGAAAGAAACCATATAAAGGGTTATCGGTAACCATAAATATCCCTGTTAAAATAATTCCGAGGCCCCCGATCATACCAAATAAATTTCCGAATGTGAGATAGAGGTGAATGAGTTTTTTCTCGCCGGATTTATTTTTGTTTTGAAGAACGGACTTTCGTAGTACTGGATACACAGCCAGGTTGATGAGCCACATTCCTGCAAATACAATATGAAATTTCATAATTAAAAGATAAAACATTTTTAATCTTTCTGAATATTTTTGAGATTAAATATACTAAAAAGAAGGTGAGAATAAATTCCCGCTATTAACTCGGCCAGCTAACTTCATTCACTTTATTAGCTTGATATGATCGCTTCAAACCCAACATGCATAATGGCGCATTTGTTCCGCAGTTTCATTTTTGGTATTAATACGCGAGAGGCAAGAAGTAAGAGGTTGGGAATTATGAGCGGGTTTTCTAACTCTTTTATTTACTACTGCTGATTTTTTCTAATGCATCGTCATATTCCGAAATTAATTTTTCCATTAAATCTTTAACTGGAAGAATTTCTTTTATTAATCCGGCTCCTTGCCCAGCTTCCATCATTCCGTTTTGTTCATCTCCTTCAAAGATTCCGAGCCGTTCGCGTTTTTCTCCGAGCAAAGATTTTAACTTTACTTCATCAGCACCATTTAATTCTTCTTTATGTACTAAAGCAGTAAAATCGTTCTTGATCATTCTTGCCATTCCAATTTTTTTTAGAACAAGAATTGTATCGTTATCTTTTGTTTCAACAACTTTCTTTTTATAGTTGGAATGAGCGGATGATTCTTCGGTCACAGCAAATCGTGTTCCTATCTGTACACCTTCCGCACCGAGAGAAATTGCGGCAAGAATTCCTCTTCCGTCTGCTATTCCACCAGCCGCGATAATCGGAATTTTTAAAGCATCAACAAGCTGTGGTATCAAACAAAAAGTAGTAATTTCATCAGCACCGTTATGTCCTCCGGCTTCAACTCCTTCACCTACAATAGCATCACAGCCAACGCTTTCTGCTTTGAATGCATATTTTAGTGAAGGCACAACATGTATTACCGTGATATTATTTTTTTTCAATTCATCAATAAATTTTCCTGGATGACCAGCAGATGAAAAAACAATTCTCACATTTTCTTCGATTATTACTTTTATTAATTCACCAACATCTGCGCGGAGAAGTGGAACGTTTACACCGAATGGTTTACCAGTTGCAGCACGGCATTTTTGAATATGTTCACGTAGAAGATCGGGTTTCATTGAGCCGGAGCCTATTAGACCCAGTCCACCATTATTAGACACCCCAGATGCAAGTTTCCAACCGCTAACCCAAACCATTCCCGCTTGAATGATTGGATATTTTATTCCAAAGAGTTTTGTAATACGGTTATTAATTACCATTATCAATCACGTTTAATGTTCGGTTTATTTTCCTGTATTCAAAATCATAAATTCAAAACTCAAAATCCAAGAATCAAAATTTATTATTAATTACTCACAACTTATAATAGTTACTTAACCAAGTTTGATATACGCTAACCTATTAATTAAATTGCCACATGATTTTAAACAACGAAGGAAATTTTTGAGGGCAGTAATACCGGCAGCAGGAATTGGCACACGCCTTAAACCGCATACTTATTCTCTTCCCAAAGTTTTACTCAATGTTGGCGGTAAACCGATACTCGGGCATATAATTGAAAAGTTACTTGCTGAGAAAATTACCAAAGCTACTTTTGTTACGGGTTACCTTGGCGAAAAAATTGTTGAATATGTTCATAAAGAATTTCCAACTCTAAAAGCAGATTTTGTTGAGCAGAAAGAAGCACTTGGATTAGGACATGCAATTCAAGTGGCAATACCGACTTTTGATGACGATGAAATTTTTATAATACTCGGCGACACAATCTTTGATGTTGATCTTAAAAAAGTTTTTTTGAAAAAGAAAAGTGCTCTTGGCGTTAAAATGGTTGACGATCCTTCAAGGTTTGGTGTTGCTGTTTGTGAAAATGAAAAGATTGTTAAACTAGTTGAAAAACCGAAAGAACTGATTTCTAAACTTGCACTTGTAGGATTGTATTATATTACAAACTCGAACGCATTAAAAGATTCATTAAACGAACTTTTCAATAAAAAAATAAAGACTCGCGGAGAATATCAATTAACCGATGCTCTTCAAATAATGATTAATAAAGGAGAGAGTTTAACAACATTTCAAGTAGAAGGATGGTACGATTGCGGTAAGCCGGAAACACTTTTATCTACTAATCAATTTCTGTTAACAAAACGCGGAACCAATAGACGCGTAGAAAATGTTGTTATTAATGATCCGGTTTTCATTTCTGAAAGCGCAATAATAAAAAATTCTGTAATTGGTCCATTTACAACAATTTCAGATAATTGTGAAATTACTGATTCAATTATCCGCAATTCAATTATTAGTTCCGGTGCAAAGATTGAAAAAGCAATGCTTGAAGATTCGATCGTTGGAAATAGTGCAATTGTGAGAAGCAATTTTAGAAAGTTAAATACCGGCGATTCATCCGAAATAGAATTTAATTAATATAATAGAGGAACAGATGTCATACTTATTCACTTCAGAATCCGTTTCCGAAGGTCATCCGGATAAGGTCTGCGATGCAATATCAGACGGAATACTTGATGCGATTTTTTCAAAAGATCCTAAAGCACGTGTAGCTTGCGAAACTTTTGTTACAACCGGACTAGTTGTAGTCGGTGGTGAAGTTACCACGAGTGCTTACATTGATGTTGAATCTGTCGTTAGAAAAACAATTCGTAACATTGGTTATACAAAGGCAGAATATAAATTTGATTCGGAATCTTGCGGTGTGTTGAATGCAATTCACGCACAATCACCGGATATAGCTATGGGTGTTGATACTGGCGGGGCGGGAGATCAAGGAATTATGTTCGGTTATGCATGTGATCAAACTCCCGAGCTAATGCCGATGCCGATTGTGTATGCACATAAATTAGTTAAACGTCTTGCAGATGTACGCAAAAAAAATCCGCGGCTAATGCCTTATTTAAGACCTGATGCAAAATCTCAAGTCACAATTGAATATGATGATCAAAATAAACCACTTCGTGTAGATGCCGTTGTAATCTCTACTCAGCATGATGGGGATATTCCTCAGAAAAAAATTAAAGATGATGTCATAAAACATATTATTAAAAAAGTTATTCCGGCAAAATATATTGATAGAAAAACAAAATATTTTGTAAATCCAACCGGAAGATTTGAAATCGGCGGACCACATGGAGACAGCGGGTTAACAGGAAGAAAAATTATTGTTGATACATACGGCGGCTGGGCACCGCATGGCGGCGGTGCATTCTCCGGCAAGGATCCATCCAAAGTTGATAGAAGTGCAACTTACGCCGCACGACATATTGCTAAAAATGTTGTTGCCGCTAAACTTGCTAAAGAATGTTTAGTGCAGGTAGCTTATGCAATTGGTGTTGCAGAGCCGGTATCGGTATATGTTAATACAAAAGGAACCGGTAAAATTTCCGATCTAAAAATTGCAAACATGATCAAGAAAGAAGTTGATTTGACACCTCGCGGAATTATAGAGCGGCTAAAACTGCGAAGACCGATCTATCAAAAAACTTCTGCGTACGGTCACTTCGGCAGAAACGAAAAAGATTTTACATGGGAACATTTGGATCTTGTTCCAACATTTAAAAAATATTTATAATTAAAAAAGGAAGTACAATGAGTCAAGCAGTTGAAACGAAAGCTATTGATTATAAAGTAAAAGATATATCTCTTGCTGAATGGGGAAGAAAAGAAATTAAATTAGCCGAAGCTGAAATGCCCGGTTTAATGTCGTTACGAAAACAATACGGCAAGTCAAAACCATTTAAAGGTGCTCGGATAGCAGGATGTCTTCACATGACAATTCAAACTGCTGTTCTTATAGAAACATTGATTGAATTAGGCGCCGAAGTGAAATGGTCTTCATGTAATATTTTCTCTACACAAGATCACGCCGCTGCCGCAATTGCTGCTGCCGGTATTTCTGTTTATGCGTGGAAGGGAATGACGCTCGAAGAATTCGATTGGTGTATCGAACAAACTTTATTTTTCGGCGATGATAAAAAACCATTGAACATGATATTAGATGACGGCGGTGATTTAACAAATATGGTTTTAGATAAATTCCCCGAGTTGGTAGAGGGTATAAAAGGAATCTCTGAAGAAACCACGACCGGTGTTCATCGTTTATACGACAGAGTAAAAGCTGGAACACTTCCGATTCCGGCTTTTAATGTAAATGACTCTGTTACAAAATCTAAATTTGATAATAAATACGGCTGCCGTGAATCTTTAGTTGATGCAATCCGTAGAGCAACAGATTTAATGATGGCCGGTAAAGTAGCAGTTGTAGCAGGTTATGGCGATGTTGGAAAAGGTTCCGCGCAATCTTTAAGAAGTGCCGGAGTAAGAGTAATTATTTCTGAAATTGATCCTATATGTGCATTACAAGCAGCAATGGATGGTTATGAAGTCAAGAAGATGAAAAACGCCGTTCCTCGTGCGGATCTTATCGTAACAGCAACCGGAAATATTGATATCATAAAGGAAGAACACTTCCGTCTTATGAAAGATAAAACCATTGTTTGTAACATAGGACATTTTGATAATGAAATTGATATGGCATGGTTAAACAACAATTATGGAAACACAAAAGATACTATCAAAGCTCAAGTTGATAAGTACACAATCGATGGTAAAGATATTATTGTATTGGCTGAAGGAAGATTAGTTAACCTTGGCTGTGCAACCGGCCATCCTTCTTTTGTTATGTCCAATTCATTTACAAATCAAGTTCTTGCCCAGCTTGAGCTTTGGAATCATTCTGATAAATACGAAAATAAAGTTTACATGCTTCCAAAACATCTTGATGAACAAGTAGCACGATTACATTTAGAAAAAATTGGTGTGGAATTGGATATGCTGAATGAGAAGCAGGCAAAATATATTGGTGTGAAATCAGAAGGTCCTTACAAACCGGATTATTACAGGTATTAATTTTTGTAAAATAATTCTGTTATAAAAAAGCCCCGATTGCATCGGAGCTTTTTTTAAGATGTGGCAAAACCCTGTGGGGGATTAGATCCTAAAATAAATTTCCCCTTCTCTCGTAGAAGATCAAATAAGGAGTTAAGAAGAGTGTGAATATCCGATGGTTTACTTAAGTAAGCATCACATCCGGCATCTAGAGCATTTAATCTGTCTTTGTTAAATGCATGCGCAGTATAGCAGATAACCGGAATATTAGAATAATTCGGATCATTCTTTAACTCTCTTGTTAATTCAAGACCATCTTTCTTTCCTTTAATAGAAATATCCATAAGGATGATATCATACGTCCCTTTATTCATTAAAGCATAGAAAGATTCGGATGAATCGCAGATATCAATTGTGAAATATTTCTTGAGAAACAATTCAAGAAATTTTTGATTTTCATAATCGTCTTCAGTAATAAGAAGTCTGGGTTTTTGTTCACCTATATTCCCCATTTCTTATCTCCATTTAATATTATTGTGAATGTTGTTCCAACATTTAGTTGGCTTTTTACTTTTATCTGAGCTTTATTAATGTCTATAAAACTTTTTACAAGTGCTAACCCTAACCCTGTTCCCTCGTATCTTCTTGTATATCCCATTTCTTCTTGTGAAAACGGAGCGAACAGTTTATTAATATATTCTTTAGACATTCCTTTGCCGGTATCTGTTAAATCAACACAAATATTTGTGTTATTTCTGTAAATATTTAAGTTGATCTCGCCTTTATTTGTGTATTTGATCGAATTATCTAAGAGATTTGCAAATATTTGAGTAATCGAATAATGATCTGCAATAACAACAGCATCTTCTTTAATCGGATTATTAAGATTAATTATTAATCCTCTTTCTTCGGCTAAAGAGGTGTACTCGCTTTGGAGAGTTTTTAATAGAGCATGAAGATCAATTTTTTCCAAGCGAACATCGTATTTGCCCGTTTGAAGCTGCGACATATTTAACAGCAGATCAAATGTTCTATATAATCGCTTGCTGTTATTTTTCATTGAACGCAGAATAGTACCAAACTCTCTTTCGATCGCCTCGTTTGCTTCTTCGAGCAAAAGATCAGTACAACCAACTATAACATTCAATGGTGAACGGATCTCATGTGAGATTTGTGCTAAGAAGAACTCCTTTAATCGTTTAGATTCTTCCGCATTAACTAACGCTACTTTTAAATTGCTTTCTGTATTTTTTAATTCTGTTATATCGCGGCCATAAACCTGGCAAATATTTAGTTTACTAATACCTTCGAGAATGAATTGAAAATAATTATTTCCTAATAGTGCAGATTGATTGACAGTTCTTTCTTGATCTATAATCTCTTTTATTTCTTTATTTTGGATAAAAGGAAAAAGTGTCTCAACTGTCTCGCCAAGTAATACTTTATGAGGAAATATTTTGTGTGCGGAATTATTCGCAAGAGTAATTTTTCCGGATTCATCAAGTCTGAAAATAGGATCGGGAGAAAGTTCGGCAAAAAGAGCAATTGATTCTGCTTGCTGAAGACGTAAATTTTCTTCTTCTTTTAAATGCTTCTTTCTCATTGGAATTATTACAAAACGGTAATAGATAAATGTTATTGCCAAAATTAGGACTAGCAATAACAAAGAAAACAGGAGTGGATTCTCTACGCTAAACAGCTGTTCCGGGTTTATTTTCTCTGTAGAACGAAAAGTAGAGTCCAAAGATGATTTGCGCAATACTTGTAATAATAAAGAAAGCAGTTGCATCAGCAAAACCTACAAGGATAATTAAATATTTGGAAATATTAGTGAGTATGTAAAAAACTAATACTAGATAGAAAAAACTAAATCTTGAATTAAATGCATATTCCACAATAAAAGTTTTTAGGAAAATAATTAGTAGGACGATTTGTAATATAATTGCTATTAGATAAAGATCTTTTGGTGTAAAGTTAAAGAAATGTAAAAAGATGATAAAAAATATACTTCCTACAAGAAGCGAATATTTAATTTCACTTTTACTATTAGGTAAACATACTGCAACCAAAAGTAGATATATTCCAATCAAATAATAATTAAAAGAAATAGCACTTCTAAAAATTTCACCATATAAAACAGCGATAGGGTCCATTAGGGCAAGAATTAAAAAAAAATAAAACTTGTCTGTACGGAATTGCCTTATTGGCGGGAACAACCATACAGCTATACTAATAAAAAAAAGAATCTTAAAAAGATTAACCATCACATACTAAAAACACATGGGCGGACAAGCCATTGACAACTCGAGAGTTGTTTCGCCCGCAGTTAATGTTAAAACTGATGCTCTTATTTCAACTGTTACAATCGGTACTGTTGAAGCTGCTACGCTAAGACTATTTGTTTTTCTTGGTTTAGCATTACTGAGTAATTGTTCTACTTGGCTCTTACTAAAAATATACAACTGATCGTTATCATTTAATAATTCATTTTCTGATGATAATGATCTTTTCCTTTCATCACGGATAATTACTCTATTATTTTTAATTGTAAACAAAACATAATCTTTAGCATTTGAAAGAGCATTTTTAAGTTCATTGGCGCTAATCTCCATTGACCCAATGACTTTTCCGAACAAAACCTTTGCTTCTTGCTGTGTAAATAATTTACCAACAACACCAAATTTACCTTGGGCACTAACAACTGATGAACCGATTATCAATACAATAGTGAAAAAAGTAATAATTGCTTTAAACTTTTTCATACGAACTCCTTAAGACTAGATTGAAAATATATCTTTTTAGATGATTTTTTCTCTTGAGAGAGATATTACATATATCAATATATTCATATTAAATTAATTTATACAATAACTTTTACTTGTTTTGCGCAAAAACACCGGCAATTAGAATGCCGCACAAGGGGCATTTATTACTTGTTAAGTTATAACTCTTGACAGAATGCCAGTCTCTAACAATAAGTTGATGACTGCAATTAGGGCAATAAGTATTTTGTCCAATTGAATCATGAACATTCCCCACATAACAGAACTTTATTCCGGATTGAAGCGCAATTTCTCGAGCCCTTATTAATGTTGATGCCGGGGTTGGTCCTTTATTTATCAACTTAAAATCAGGGTGAAACGCAGTAAAATGCAACGGTACATCATCTCCAAGATTTTCCAAAATCCATCCGCACATTTTTTTTGTTTCATCTTCGGAATCGTTCTCACCGGGTATTAGAAGCGTAGTAATTTCAAACCAAACAGTGGTTTCTTTTTTTAGCCAGACTAAAGTATCAAGAACATAATTAAGATGTGAGAAAGTTAATTTGTGATAGAAAGTTTCTGAGAAAGCTTTTAGATCTACGTTGGCGGCATCAATATATTTGAAAACATCTTTGCGTGCATTTTTATCAATATATCCTGCAGTAACCATTACGGATTTAATATTTTCTTCCCGCGCAATCTTTGAAATATCAATAACATATTCACCGAAGATCACAGGATCGTTATATGTAAAAGCAATAGAAGGAACATTATGTTTTTTGGCAAGTGCAACAACATCTTCAGGTGAAGCATAGAGGGAATGAACGCTGTCTAATTTTGCTTTGCTGATTGACCAGTTTTGGCAGAACTTACATCCGAGATTACATCCAGCAGTTCCAAAACTTAAAATTTCAGTTCCGGGGAGAAAATGATTGAGCGGTTTTTTTTCTATCGGATCAATTGCGAAGCCGGTTGGTTTTCCATAACCTGTTGAGTATAGTTTTCCTCCAATGTTTTGACGGATGTAACAAAATCCCGCTTGTCCTTCACCAATAGTACAGTAACGCGGGCAGAGTGTACAGAGCAGTTTTCCGTTTTCAGACGGCTCCCACCATTTTGCAAGTTTCAGATTTTCTCGCGTCAAATTCATTTCAACTTTTTCTAAAAAGACACTTTATTTAAACTGATCAAACAACTTCAAAACGAACCCAGTTTTCCCGAACGTTTTTAATTTTCAATCCGCCTTCGGTAAAGATTACCAAATCTCCTGGTTCAACAAATTTTTTTTCAAGAATAATTTGAAGGACTACTTCGGCGGCTTTATGTCTATCACTGATATCTTGACAATAAATAGAAACAACTCCCCACTTCAAAGACAGAAGGTTCATCGTATCAAAACTATCGGATACGGCAATGATCATAGCTTGCGGTCTAAACTTAGAAAGACTGATCGGTGTATTGCCTTTTGCAGTAAACGCAACAATTGCTTTTGCGTTGATCTGTTTACTGATTGAAGTAATTCCTTTGTTCATCGAATCGAACAAGTTCTCGTCAATTAATTCCGGTTTTGCAAAATTGATTTCGTGTTCAAATTCATAAGCGCGTTCTGCATTAAGAATAATCTCATTCATCAACTTAACAGCTTGTGCCGGGTATTTACCAACGGAAGTTTCTGCGCTTAACATTACAACATCGGTTCCATCCCATACTGCATTTGCAACATCGGAAGCTTCCGCACGCGTTGGAACCGGATTATTCACCATCGATTCCAGCATCTGCGTTGCAGTAATTACAAGCTTACCAAGTTCGTTGCAGCGTTTAATAATTCTTTTTTGGATGATTGGAACATCGTACGGTTTTAATTCAACGCCGAGATCGCCGCGCGCAACCATAATCCCATCTGAAACGTTTAGAATACTTTCGAAGTTTGTAACGGCTTCCGGTTTTTCAATCTTTGCGATGATAGGTTTTTCGTAACCCCGTTCCTTCAGCCATTTTTTTAGTTGAGTAATATCCGCTGCATTGCGCACAAAAGACAAAGCGATAAAATCAACACGGTGTTTTAATGCGAACTCGAGATTAGCAAAATCCATTTCGGTTACTGAAGGCGTGCTTAATTTCATTCCTGGAAGATTCATACCCTTTTTAGGTTTCAATATTCCGCCTTCAATTATCTCGCATGTGATGGAGCTTTTCCCTTTGGCTACAACTTTAAGGTAAATCAAACCGTCGTCAATCAGAATCCTATTTCCAATTTCCGCATCCATCGGAAGAAGAGAATAAGAAGTGGAAATTAATTTTGATGTTCCAATAACTTTTTCAGTTGTAATTTCAATTTTATCGCCTTTGAAAATTTCGATTTCCGGCTGTTCCAATTCACCAATTCTAATTTTTGGTCCTTGCAGATCTATCAAAATTGGAATCGGTAATGATTTGGTTATGCACAGCTCGTTGATGGAAAGAAATACTTTCTCGAAGTAATCCAAATTGCCGTGAGAAAAATTAAGACGGAACGCATCGCAGCCGGCGTCTATTAACGCGCTTAGTTTCTCAATCGAATCTGAAGCAGGACCTAGTGTTGCGAGTATTTTTGTTTTTGCAAATTGAGTATTCATTTTTTCTTTTTACCTTTTACTGATTTTTTTACTATCTCTTTTGGTTTTGAATTGTTTTTTCTTTTTTCCTGCGGGCGTAATCTCTTTCTCATTGCAGTAAGTTCTTTTTCTACTTCGCCGAAGATGGTCTTTGGTTCATATTTTCCGGTTTTTAATTTTTTCCCGGCGCGTAAACCTGTAAGAATTTCAATTGCTTCTTCCACTTTTGAAACTGCATAAACATGAAATTGATTTTTCTTTACGGCATTTAGAACTTCATCTTTCAGCATCAAATCTTTTACATTCTGTAATGGAATAATTACTCCATGCTTTCCTGTCAAACCTTTCATTTTGCAGACATCAAAAAATCCCTCGATCTTTTCGTTCACTCCGCCGATTGGCTGTATCTCGCCTTTTTGGTTTACAGATCCGGTAATTGCAAAAGATTGTTTTATAGGAATGTTTGAAAGTGCAGATAGTAAAGCACAAATTTCCGTAATTGAAGCGCTGTCGCCGTCAATCATTCCGTATCCTTGTTCGAAGACCAGACTAGCTGTAAATGAGAGGGGAATCCGGTTGCCGAAAATTTCTCTGAAGTAACCCGAGATGATGAGCACACCTTTATTGTGAGTATTTCCGCTTAGTCCTGCTTCGCGTTCAACATTAATAATATTTCCATTGCCTAAAGAGACCGAAGCGGTAATCCGTGTAGGTTTTCCAAATGAATGCTGATCGCTTTCATAAACAGCAAGACCGTTAATGGTTCCAACCCGTGCCCCATCCGTATCAATTAAAATTGTTCCGTCAGTTATCATTTCAGAAAGTTTTGATTCGTAGAGTCCATGCCGTTCTTTTGATGCATTGAATGCTTCGTCAACACTTTTTTTAATAACCATTTTATGCCCTTCACTTTGCGCCCAAAAATTTGATTCTCGCACGAGATCTGCAATGTAAGCGAAGCGGGTTGTTAATTTATTTTTTTCACCGGCATAACGGGCGCCGTATTCAACAATTTTTGCAATAGCTGATTTATCGAATTCCAAAAGTTTTTCACTCTCAATTAATTTTTTTATGATCTTCGCATATTCAGTCATAGCCGTGTCTGTCCGCTTCATCTCGTAATCAAAATCAGCTTTTATCTTAAAAATTTTATTAAAGTCGTCTTCATAAGAAGAAAGTATTGAGTAGATGTAAGCATTACCGATCAAAATTACTTTAGTGTCAATATTGATCGGTTCCGGTTTTAATATGCTGGGAGAAAACTGATAGATATTTGCAAGATCTTGTATTTCCAATTGTCCGAATAGTAAAACACGTTTTAATGTTTTCCAAACACCGGGTTCACCAAAAGCATCCATTGCATTAATAATAAGATAACCGCCGTTGGCGCGAAGCAATGAACCGGCTTTTATCCTTGTGAAGTCTGCGTACCAGCCGCCCTTGCCGTCGCTGTTTTTTTCTATTGTGCCGAAAAGGTTGTTGTATGTCGGCGACGTCTCAACAATTACCGGGCATTTTTTTGTGGAAGAATTATCAAGTATGATATTAACTTCATATTCCTTTAGGTAATCAATTATAACTCCACCTCCGGTCTCTTCCCGTGCCGGTTTTTGTCCTTTAAACACATCGAGATTTTGCAGAACACTTTCATGGACTTGATCTAAATATTCTTTTATCGAATGCGTCTTATATTTCTTTTTGAGATCATCAATTGTAACCATGATGAATCCGTTTACAAAATCTGTTTCGAGTTGTGAAATTTTTTCTTGAAATTCCTGTGTTAACCTTAAACTTCCTTTGAAGAGAACCTGAAGTTCATCTTGATAAGATGCATACTTATTAATTATTTCTTGCGCTTTTTCCTTTGATAATTTTTCAGCCTTGACCAGCTCTTCCAACTGCTGAACAAAAACCGGTTGATTTTCTACCACTGCTAAAATTTCCGGACGGACCATTTCGCCGACTTTAACCTGTCCTAACGTAAAATTCTCTTTACATAATTTTTCTTCGAAGCCGCTCATCATTTTTTGCTGAGTCTGCCCGAACTCATTGAGCATTTGTTTCTTTTTTGATGTGAACGGATCGGTAGAGAGTAATTGCGGAATCTTTTCCTGTAAGAATTTTATTATCCATAATAGATCTTTTCTAAATTTAGTTGCTTGACCGGAAGGAAACCGCAGAAGTGTTGGTCTGTCTTCATCTTGAAAGTTATTAACATATGCATAATCACTTAGATGAAAACTATCCGGTGTGATTGATTCTAGCATTTGTTTTATTGCCGTGAACTTTCCGGTGCCGGATAAACCCGTAATAAAAATATTGTAGCCTGGACTTTTTAAATCAACTCCCAAACGTAATGCTTTCAGTGCCCGTTCTTGTCCTACAATTCCTTCGATCGGTTTTACTTTCTCCGTATCTTCAAAATCAAAAACCTTTGTATCGCAAGTCCATTTTAGATCTTCCGGTTTTAATTCTTTCGGTTGATGTGCTTTTAGAAGCGCCATTGTAAATTTCCTGCGATTAGTGAATGGAAATCGGTATCAAAAATAATATAAAAAGGATGTTATTGAAAATCATTATTACGGCTACATAATATGAACTAATTCACTTACCTTTACCGGAGTAATTTTAGGAAATTCCTTTCCGCTTCTGCGGAAAAGGGTGTGGTATATTTTAAAAACGGTTTACCCCCTTTTCCATTTCCAAACCTGTCTGCCGGCAGGCAGGGGAAAGGGACTTTGAAATGGAGAATATGGAAAAGCAATTTGATATTGTAATAAACTCGATTCAAGCATTTAGTGAATTAAAAGAAAAAGTTTTTTCTTCCAGTCCTCAAGAAAAGATTTTTGTCTCTCCGTTCGCCGGTTCGTCTAAATCTCTTTTCATCAAAACTATAGTAGAGAGTGAGAAACAAATTCTTCTTCTTTGTCCAACAGCTCAATCCGTAAATGAAACTAAAGTTGAACTGAGTATTCTTGAACTGGAAGATTTAATTGTATCAACCGATGAATTGAATGCCGAAACTTTTCAAGAAAGATTAACCGATCTAAACAAAAGAAATAAATTCATTCTTATTTCAACTTATGAAATTCTTAAACTGAAATTACCTTCTAAGAATGCGATTGATAAGAATACCACCAAAGTAGAAATCGGCGACAACTTAACGTACAATGATCTTATCGAATACTTTAACACAATAAATTATAACCGCGATAAATATGTTGACGGTCCCGGCGATTTTGCTGTACGCGGTTCGATAATTGATTTTTGGTCTTACAGCGAAAAACAGCCGGTACGGTTGGAGTTCGACGGAGATTTTATAGAATCAATCCGCCACTTTGATCCCGACAGCCAGCGCTCGCTTGATAAATTATCTTCTGCAACCGTTGCCGCATCAATCAATGAAGAGGAATTGAGCGCAGATATTTTTGATTACTTGAACGATCCGCTTGTTTTTGCCGATGAATATGAATTGCGCAATCTGTTCAGTAAAAAAACAAATACAACTCCGCAAAAGTATGAAGAAGAAATAGATGATGATTTGAAAGAAGAACTTTACGAGGGAGATAGAAAAGAACAAGATCATGAACAAGATCAAGATCATGAGCAAGAAATAAAGCATGATTTATCAATTGAAAAGTTATTTGAAAAAAATGTTCGATGGATAATCGAAGACCCAATCGGTCATAACGATGAAAGAATTAATCTTCAGCTTAACCAGGCTCCGGCAATAAACTCCAACTTTGAACTGCTCTTTACATTCTTAAAAGATTATGCGAATAAAAATTTCCAAATAGTTATTGCTGTTGAAAATGAATTGCAGAATCAGCGTCTTTTTGAACTGCTGGCAGATTATAAAAAAGAGTTGGCGGAATTATTTGAAGCAGGGAAAATCAAAATAATTGTGTTCGGAATTAAGAGCGGATTTATAGCAAAGCAGGATAATCTTATTCTCCTAACCGATTACGAAATTTTCAACAAGCCGTACCGCACAAAACTTTCGACAAAACTTAAATACAAAAAATCCCGCGTTAAGGATTTTGCTTCGATCAAAAAAGGAGATTTTGTTGTTCATGAAACTTTTGGAATCGGGCAATTTGTTGGATTAGAAACGATTAAGATAGGAACGACCGAACAGGAATCAATAAAAATTTTGTACGCTGAAGGCGGAGTTGTTTATGTTAATCTGAATTATCTCTCGCTTGTTAAAAAATTTTCTTCCAAAGATAATATTGCACCGAGACTTTCCGTCCTTGGAGGCGGTGAGTGGAAATCAACAAAGAAAAAAGCCAAAGCAAAGATCAAAGAAGCCGCGCGCGAACTTATTACTCTTTATGCAAGAAGAAAATCCGCACAAGGATTTTCATTCAGCGCAGATTCCATCTGGCAAAAGGAACTTGAAGCATCGTTTTTTTATGAGGACACGCCCGATCAGACAAAAGTTACTGAAGAAGTTAAACGCGATATGGAAAGCGAGAACCCAATGGACCGGCTTGTATGCGGAGATGTAGGATTCGGTAAAACTGAAATTGCTGTACGTGCTGCGTTCAAAGCGATCAATGATGGCAAACAAGTTGCGCTTCTTGTGCCGACAACAATTCTTGCAGAACAGCATTACAATACTTTCAAAGACCGGTTAACACAATTCCCGGTTAAAGTAGAAGCGCTTTCCAGATTTCAAAACAAATCCGAACAAACAGCAATCACAAAAAAACTTGAAAAAGGTGAAGTTGATTTAGTGATCGGAACCCACCGCTTGCTTTCGAAAGATATTTCTTTCAAGGAACTCGGTCTGCTTATCATTGATGAAGAGCACCGCTTTGGAGTTATGGCAAAAGAGAAATTACGTTCTCTAAAAGCAAATGTTGATACGCTTACTTTAACTGCGACACCAATTCCGCGGACGCTGAATCTTTCTCTGCTTGGTGCACGCGATCTTTCCATCATAGCAACTCCGCCTCCAAACCGACAATCGATCTATACAAAAGTTGAAATGTTCGATATCCATAAAGTAAGAGAATGGATTTTAACGGAGGTGAAAAGGAACGGACAAATATATTTTGTTCACGACCGCGTTCAATCAATTGATAAAATTGCTGCTTATATTCAAAAATATGTACCGGAAATAAAAATCGGCGTTGCACATGGACAAATGAAACCGTCTCAACTTGAAGACGTGATACATAAATTCTTAAGCAAACAATATCACATGCTGATCTCCACAAAAATTATTGAGAGCGGACTTGATATACCGAATGTTAATACAATTATAATTAACCGCGCAGATCGTTTTGGATTGGCAGAACTTCATCAGCTAAGAGGGAGGGTTGGAAGAAGTGATAGACAAGCATACGCATATTTTCTTGTTCCCTCATTAAACACGATTACAAAAAAAGCAATTAAGAGATTACAGGCGATAGAAGAATATACTGATCTTGGTGAAGGATTTAATCTATCAATGCGCGATCTTGAAATCCGCGGAGCGGGAAATTTACTTGGTACCGAACAAAGCGGATTCATTGATACGATCGGCTTTGATATGTATCTAAAACTTCTTGATGAAGCTGTGGATGAATTAAAGCAAGACGAATTCAAGGAAGTATTTAAAGATCTACCGAGACAGCAAGAACGTTCTTCGCCAACAATAGACACATTTTTCGAGATTGGTATTCCTCACTCATATATGCCTGATCAAGCAGATAGATTAAGTTTTTATACTGCACTTTTTTCTATGTTAAGAATTGAAGAGCTTGAAGAAATAAAAGAAGAAATGACAGACCGGTTTGGAAAAATTCCGCCAAATGTTGAAAGATTAATTCTTGCAGCAGTTCTAAGATTTTATTCTTCATTCGCATTTTTTGAAAGAGTAGTAATTCAGTTTAATAAGATTACAATTATTTTGCCTAAAGGTGATAAGGAGAATTTCTACCAGAAAAAATTTATTCCGCTTTTGACTTTCATCAACAGTAATTATTCAAAAGATATTAAATTTGCACAGGCAAATGAAACTATGAAATTCGAAATGAACAATAAATTCGGTTCTGCAGAAGTTGCGATGAATTTCCTAATCAAATTTTGCCAGGAAATCATTGAAGTAATTTCTAAGATCAGTTAATTATCTTTTTTAAAAGTTAAAATTGATCATGATAAAAAAGGAGTTTTTATGAAGAGAATACGTAGGATATTTTTTGTTTTATTGATTCTTGCTTTCATTGGGATACAATTTGTAGAGGTAGAACGGGCAAATCCCCCGGTAACTGCAGATATAAGTGCGCCGTCGGAAATAAGGTTTATTTTTAAGAATTCATGTTATGATTGTCATTCAAACGAAACGGTATGGCCCTGGTATAGCAAAATTGCACCTGTTTCCTGGTTGATCGTAAAAGATGTAAAAGACGGTAGAGAACATCTAAATTTTTCCGAATGGGAAAAATTATATTCCGACAAACGGACGAAACTTAAAAATAAAATTTGGGAAGAAATAAATAAAGATGAAATGCCGACGGATATTTATTCCATCATGCATCCAAGTGCAAAATTAGAGCTTATACAAAAAAATGTTATTAAGAAATGGTCTTCTCAGTAAGATAATATTAAACAATGGCTGAATTAAGAATCGGAACTTGTGGTTGGAAGTATGAATCTTGGAAAGGGTTAATATATTCGGATAATCCTGATATAAATTATCTCAAAGAGTATTCGGCAAATTTTAATTCTGTAGAAATTCCACAATGGTTTTCTGCTCTTTATGGAATTAATAATATTATTATGCCTCAGAGTTATGTGATAAAAAACTATAAAGAATCCGTAACGCCGCAATTTAAATTTTCTATTAAACTTCCAAACACGATAACGCTTACACATCTGAACAAATCAGATATAGATCAACAATCTGTTATCAATCCTCATTTTCTCTCAATAGATTTGCTTAAAGAGTTTATTAATTCCATAAAACCGCTGCATAAAAATCTTGGTCCACTTATGTTTCAGTTCGAATACTTGAATAAAGAAAAAATGAAATCTCAGTTTGAATTCCAAGGACTCTTTAGAGAATTTGTTAGTAAGCTCCCTGAAAGATTTTTATTTGCAATAGAAACCCGTAATTCGAATTATCTTAATGAGACGTACTTTCAATTTCTTAGAGATAACAAATTAGGACATGTATTTATGCATGGATATGACATGCCTCCGGTTTATGAAACTTATGATCGCTACAAGGATTACATCAAGGATTTTACAGTAATAAGATTACACGGACCGGATAAGCAGGGAATTGAAACAAGAACCGGCGGCGAGTGGAATAAAATTGTTGATCCTAAAGATGATGAAATTGAAAGAATTTGTTTTATGGTAATACAATTACTTGAGAGAGATGTTGATGTTTACTTAAATGTAAATAACTACTATGAAGGTTCTGCACCGCTGACGATTCAAAAAATTAGATATATATTAAAACATAATTAAGGGAGTTAATATGGATCACTCACTTATTACTACAACATTTACACTTGACGGCTACAAAATTGTAAAAAACCTTGGCGTTGTGAGAGGAATAGTCGTCCGCTCGCGCTCTGTCTTTGGAACAATCGGTGCCGGTTTACAAACAATCTTTGGTGGAAACATTACCTTATTCACGGAACTATGTGAAAAAACACGGTCGGATGCATTTGAATTAATGGTTCAGCATGGGCAATATATTGGCGCTAATGCATTACTTGGCGTTCGTTATGATGCTACAGAAGTTATGAGCGGTGTTACGGAAGTGCTATGTTACGGTACAGCAGTTGTTGTAGAAAAATTAAATTAAAAATTTTTTACTGAAAACCTGAATTTGGCGAAAGTATACAATTATCGAAACAATTTTGCAAATATTTAGAGAATTGTCGGCTATAAATCATCAATGTGAAGAAATTTATTTTTGAAATACATTGCAAAAAGATATTAACATCTCTAAGTTGCATATGTAAAATTTTTCCTTATTCGGGTAAATAGTAATGCAACACAATCATAATCGCGTCGCTGCTCTATCAGACAAAATCGAGAAGATCACTTCAGAATCACCTTTGTTATGTTACCAATGCGGAAAATGTTCTGCCGGCTGCCCAATCCGGGATTATATGGATGAATCGCCCAACCAGGTTGTAAGATTAGTACAACTTGGCTTTGATGACGAGGCATTGAAGTCGTCAACTATCTGGCTTTGTGCCGGATGTTTAACCTGCAGTTCACGCTGTCCTCAAAATTTTGATCTGGCAAAATTTATGGATGCAATGCGCAGCACCGCTTTGCATGAAGGAATTGAGATTAGTGAAATAGACACAGTTAAGTTTCACAAAGTGTTTTTAAATCAAGTAAAAAAACATGGAAAGATGTTTGAGTTTGGTTTAGCACGCGATTATAAATTGACAACCCAAAATTTTCTTCAGGATGTTAATGTTGCCCCCGAAATGTTTATCAAAGGAAAGATCGGTTTATTCCCTCACGAAGTGAAAGATAAAAAGGGAATAAAAGAGATATTTGACAAAACAGATTAAGAGGTAGCAAGTGAAAATCGGTTACTATCCCGGTTGCTCTTCAAGCGGTACGGGGAAAGAGTACGACATTTCATTAAGAAAAGTTTTAAATCTTCTTGATGTTCAGCTCGAAGAACTAAATGATTGGTCCTGCTGCGGTGCCACATCGGCACATGCAACAAATCATTTGCTCTCCGTCGCACTTCCTGCACGGAATTTAATTATTGCCGAAGATCAAAAACTTTCCGAAGTGGTTGCGCCTTGCGCCGCTTGTTACAATAGATTGATCGTAACCCAGCATGAGCTTGAAACAAATCCTCAACTAGAAAAAGAAACTTCGGAGCTCCTTGGAAAAAGTGTTCGCTCGGGAATTTCGATAATAAATATTATAGAATTGTTTGTGCATATTGGTAAAGAAAAAATCACCGAGAAGAAAAAAAATGATTTGAAAGGAATCAAAGCCGCATGTTATTATGGTTGTTTGCTTGTCCGCCCGTTTAATATCACACATTTCGACGATCCCGAACAGCCGTCTTCAATGGAAAAAATAATTTCCGCAACCGGCGCGCAAGCAATTGATTGGAATTATAAAATAGAATGCTGCGGCGGGGCGCATTCATTTGCACATAAAGAAATTGTCGTTGATCTCTCAAGGAAAATTATTGATGATGCAAGACTTCACGGAGCCGACGTGATTGTTGTTGCATGTCCGATGTGCCATTCTAATCTTGATATGCGCCAGCGGGCAATGAAAAATCATCAAGAGATGCCGATACTTTATCTTTCAGAATTTATCGGTCTGTCACTTGGTATAGAACCAAAAGAACTTGGAATAGGATTGCATTTTATTTCTTCAGATTCACTGTTGGAAAAAGTCGGAAGCAAGGAGTAAGAAAATGAGAATTGGAGTTTTTATTTGTCACTGCGGCGAAAATATCGGCAGAACAGTTGACTGTCCCGCCGTTGCAGAAGCCGCCGGAAGATTTCCCGGAGTTGCATACGCAGTTGACAACAAATATATGTGTTCGGATCCCGGACAGAACCTGGTTAAGAATGCAATCAAAGAAAAAAATCTTGATGCGGTCGTTGTCGGTTCATGCTCGCCCCACATGCACGAAAAAACTTTCCGCAAGGCATGTTCAGATGCCGGATTGAATCCTTATTTATTTGAAATGGCAAACTTGCGCGAACATTGTTCGTGGGTTCATGAAGATATTGTAGAAGCAACTAAGAAAGCAATTGATCTCACACGCATAGCAGTTGAAAAAGTAAAAAGAAATGTTCCGCTAGAGCCAATCCGCGTTCCGGTAACAAAACGTGCGCTTGTAATAGGCGGCGGAATTTCCGGTATTCAAGCCGCACTTGATATTGCAAATGCAGGATTCGAATGTGTGCTCGTTGAAAAGGAGCCGTCAATAGGCGGACATATGTCTCAACTCTCCGAAACATTTCCAACATTAGATTGCTCTCAATGTATTTTAACGCCGCGCATGGTTGAGGTTTATCAGCATCCAAAAATAAAATTGCTCACTTACTCCGAGGTTGAAAACGTTGAAGGATTTATCGGCAACTTTAAAGTAACGATACGAAAGAAAGCGCGATCGATTGATGATACCAAATGCAACGGTTGCGGAAATTGTGCTCAGAAATGTCCGATCAAGAAAAAAGCTTTCAGCGAATTCGATGAGGGTTTATCGTTTCGTTCAGCGATTTACGTTCCGTTTCCTCAAGCCGTTCCAAACATACCGGTGATTGACCGGAGCGTGTGCACGTATTATCAAACCGGCAAATGCCAGATGTGTGTAAAAGTTTGCGGACGCGAAGCAATTAAATTTGATCAAGAAGATTCTTTTATCACGGAAGATGTTGGTTCTATAGTTGTTGCAACCGGATACAAACTCTATACTATAGATAAGAAACTGGACGATAGCGAGATCAAAGGTTATGGAGAATACGGTTACGGAAAATACAAAGATGTGATCGACGGTTTACAGTTCGAAAGAATAGCAAGCGCATCGGGTCCGACATCAGGAGAGATTCAGAGACCATCCGATAAAAAAACTCCGAAGAAAATTGTTTTTATCCAGTGCGTCGGTTCTCGTGATGAATCAAAAGGGTTTTCTTACTGCAGTAAAATTTGCTGCATGTACACTGCCAAGCATGCGATGCTGTATAAACATAAAGTTCACGATGGTGAAGCGTATGTTTTTTATATGGACATCCGCGCCGGTGGAAAAGGTTATGACGAATTTGTCCGCCGTGCAATTGAAGAAGATCATGTAAAATATATTCGCGGAAGAGTTTCCCGTATCTATGAAGAGAACGGAAAATATATTGTTAAAGGCGAAGACACACTTGCCGGAAAATCAATTACGATTGATGCAGACATGGTAGTTCTTGCAACTGCAATGATCGCTCAACCAAACGCTTCAAAACTTGCGCAGACTATTGGAATCTCTTATGATAAATATGGTTTCTACAACGAAGCGCATCCGAAACTCCGTCCGGTAGAAGTAAGCACAGCCGGAATATTTCTTGCGGGTGCATGTCAATCGCCAAAAGATATTCCAGAATCAGTTTCAATGGCATCTGCTGCCGCTGCGAAATCGTTAGTGCTATTCGGTTCGGATGTCTTGGAACGCGAGCCAACGGTTGCGCATGTAAATGATTCTGTATGTGCGGGATGTTTCTATTGCCAGAAAGTTTGCGCGTACAATGCAATTGAGAAAAAAGAAATTAGAGATAGACACGGCAACCTGATCAGAACAATCGCATATGTTAATTCCGGATTGTGTCAAGGATGCGGAACGTGTAACGCCGTTTGTCCGTCAAAGGCGGTTGAATTGATCGGCTTTAATGATGAACAAATTTATGCAGAGATAAATGCTTTATAAAGAAAACATTGTTGTCATTCCGGCGTAAGCCGGAATCCATTTAAATAGATTCCGCATCGCGCTCCAACTTAGTAGTTGCTTGTGCGGAATGACAAAGAGGAAATATGGAAGAAGAAAAAAAGTTTGAACCGAAGATCGCAGCATTCGTTTGCAACTGGTGCACTTATACCGGCGCCGATCTTGCCGGAACATCAAGATTAAAATACGCAACCAATATAAAAATGATACGTGTGCCATGCACAGGCAGAATTGATCCTGTATTCATTATCAAAGCATTTGAGAAAGGTGCAGATGGCGTACTAATCTCTGGCTGCCACCCGAACGATTGCCATTACAACACCGGAAATTTCCATGCGCGCAGACGGTGGATTCTTTTTAGACAACTTCTTGATTTCATCGGGATAGATTCATCGCGGTTACATTTCTCGTGGGTTTCGGCTTCCGAAGGAAAAAAGTTTGTTGATGTTGTTACTGAAGTTACAAACACAATAAAAGAGAAAGGTCCGTTCGAAAAATATGCGAAGATAAACGAGGAGTTTGTGATTCATGAATGAACTTAGAGAAAAAGCAAAAGAACTTTTGAATGCCGGAACGGTAAAAGTAATTATTGGCTATAGCGAAGGCACAACTCCTAATAGAACAAAACCGTTCATCGTAAGAACAATTGAAGATGCGGACAAACTTGTATTTAATAAATTTTGTGTGAACAATCTGGCTATGTATCTCACGCGTAAAGAATACAAGAACAAAGGGACTATCGGAATTGTTGCCAAGGGTTGTGATGTAAAAGCAATCGTTCAGCTCATTCAGGAAAACCAGGTCAATAAAGACGATGTTTATATCATCGGTATGAATTGCAGCGGAGTTGTTTCGGAACTCGGAGAAGAATTCAGCGCTGAAACAATTGCAACAAAATGTTTGCACTGTTCGGTCCGCACGCCGCATCTTCATCATACCTTGATTGGTGCTTTGGAAGACTTACCGCAAAGAGAAGATAAAAATTTTGCGGCGATGCAAAAACTTGAAGCAATGACACCTGAAGAAAAATGGGATTTTTGGGAAGCTGAATTTAAACGATGCGTAAAATGTTACGCATGCCGTCAAGCTTGTCCGCTCTGTTATTGCGAAAGATGTATTGCGGATAAAACAATACCGCGCTGGATCGAGAGCAGCGCGCATACACGCGGAAATTTTTCTTGGAATATTATTCGTGCGTTTCATCTTGCGGGAAGGTGCATCGGCTGCAACGAATGTGAAAGAGCATGCCCGGCAGAAATTCCTCTTTCTCTTCTTAATAGAAAAATGGGAATGGTTGCAAAAAAAGAATTTGACTACACAGCGGGAATCGGTTTGGATACGCCGACTTTAGTTGGTACTTACAATGTGAAGGATAATGAAGATTTTATAAAATGACGAAGTCATCCTGACCCCGATGAAATCGGTGGAAGGATCGATCAAATATTTAGTTAGAGATTCTTCTCCCGTTTTGAGGGATTAGAATGACAAGGAGAAACAGTGGAAGAAAAAATAATTAGCAAAGAAAATTTAATTTCGTTTGTAAACGATCTGATAAAAGACAATCATTTTGTTGTGGGACAAGATGAAAAAGCTGTCGGCTGGAAGAATATTATAGATGCGAAAGAACTTAGGATCAACCACGGCGGTGTTCCTTCCAACATTTCGTACAAAGAATTTATTTTTGCCAAGACCGAACCGATCTTTTATTTCAAGAACAAGAAAGATGATTACGACCTGGTTGAGAAAAAACATGATAACAGAAAAATTATTTTTATTGGTGCAAAACCATGTGATGCACGTTCAATAGAAATTATGAGCAAAGTATTTAACTGGGATTACAAAGATGAATTTTTCAATGAACGCGCTGATAATTCCATCGTTATCGGCACAGCGTGTAATTATCAAGACGAGTTTTGCTTTTGCACTTCTGTTGGCTTGGATCCTACCACGGAAAAAGGTTCAGATATTTTCTTAATTCCGCTTGATGAAAATAATTTCGGATTTAGGATCGTTTCTGAAAGAGGAAAAGAATTTATCCAGCCGTATCAAAAATATTTGAACGATGGAAATACCGCACACTCTACCGAAATACTTTCTAAAATTAAAAATCCGGAAAAGAAATTTGAAAGCTCGAAAGTAAAAGAATGGATCACCAACAACTTTGAGCACAAACTGTTTGATAAAATCGGCGAGACATGCCTGGGCTGTGGTCAATGCGCATTTGCATGCCCGGTTTGTCATTGCTTTGATATTGTTGATGAAGAATGCGATTACTCATGCGGACGCAGAATGAAAAACTGGGATGCATGTCAATTTAGTTTGTTCACACTTCATGGATCCGGACATAACCCGCGAGATAATCAAGGAAAACGATACCGCCAGCGCATCGCGCACAAATTCAAATATTACCCAGATAAGTTTGATGAAATACTTTGCACAGGCTGCGGAAGATGTTCACGCGGCTGTCCGGTTGGAATTGATATTGCGGCAGTAGCAACAGAAATTTTTAATATTGAGCGAAGCGAAATATCTCTAACTAAGTAAATTTGAGATTCTTCATCTTCGCTAACGCTCGTCATCGGAATGACATAAGGAAAGAAATATGAGTAACACAAATATTTACAAACCGGAATTGATGGAAGTAACCGATATAATTGAAGAAACTTGTGATACGCGTACTTTCCGGTTAAAATTTAAAAATGAAGAAGTTGCCAAAAGTTTTTCTTTTAAGGCGGGACAGTTTGGCGAATACTCTGTCTTCGGTGAAGGTGAATCAACGTTTTGTATCGCATCATCACCAACAAGATCGGAATACATAGAATGCTCATTCAAGCAGATCGGGAAAGTTACAACTGCTTTAAAAAGATTAAGCGTTGGCGATACAATCGGTTTTCGTGGACCGTATGGAAATTACTTCCCGGTTGATGAGATGAAAGGGAAAAATGTTTTGTTCATTGCGGGTGGAATCGGTTTAGCTCCGGTGCGCTGCATTATTTGGAACGTTTTAGATTTGCGAAACGAATTTAAAGACGTAACAATAGTTTACGGTGCGCGTTCGTATAAAGATCTTGTTTATAAACGCGAGTTGAAAGAATGGAAGGAGAGGGCCGATATTAAAACTGTTGTTACTCTCGATCCGGGAGGGGAAGTTCCCGATTGGGATGGAGAGATTGGTTTCGTTCCGGCTATAGTTGAAAAGGTCGCACCCAAAGCTGAAAATACAATTGCAATTGTTTGCGGTCCGCCAATTATGATAAAATTTACAATCCCTGTTTTACAAAAACTCGGATTCAAAGAAGAGAACATTATCACAACACTTGAGAACAGAATGAAATGCGGACTCGGTAAATGCGGCCGATGCAACGTTGGAAATGTTTACGTCTGCAAAGATGGTCCGGTTTTTACTTATGCTCAGTTGAAGGAATTACCACAGGAGTATTAAGATTAATCCCATCCTTTTTTCCTTTTAGAGCGAGCCTTGTGCTCGCTTATTTTTTTATTACTTTATAGACAAGAATAATTTATAACTTGTAATATGGCTGGAAATAGTAAAGCAACGGAAGAAAAAAAATCTATTGCTTTAACTTCGGTTATAGCAGCAATTTTTTTGACTGGATTTAAGCTTGTGATTGGAATACTTACCGGAAGTTTGGGTATCCTTTCCGAAGCTCTCCACTCTGCACTTGATCTAGTTGCAGCGATAATTACTTTTTTCGCCGTTAAGTTTGCCGATGTTCCTCCCGACGAAGGACATAATTACGGTCATGGTAAAATTGAAAATTACTCGGCGCTTATAGAAACACTTCTTCTCGTTTTGACTTGCGTGTGGATTATATATGAAGCCATAAGAAGATTAGTGACACATCGAGTTCAAATCGAAGTTACTATTTGGAGTTTTATAGTTATTGTATGCTCAATAGTAATTGATTTTTCCCGTTCCCGCGCACTTTATAGGGTTGCAAAAAAACACGATAGCCAGGCTCTCGAAGCGGATGCGCTCCACTTCTCAACAGATATTTGGAGCTCTTCGGTAGTATTAATCGGATTAATTGGCGTATCATTTAATTTTAATTACGCCGATCCGATTGCAGCATTGATTGTTGCAATGATTGTTTTAACAGTTAGTTATCGTTTGGGTAAAAGATCGTTTGATGCTCTAATTGATAGAGCTCCCAAGGGATTACATGAAAGAGTGGAAGCTATTGTGAAAGATGTTCTGGAAGTAAAACAATTCCATGATATAAAGGTAAGGGAATCCGGTCCTTACAAATTTGTTGATATTAACATTCACGTTGATAAAAACATGACCATAGATCATGCTCACGAGATCTCTCACAGAGTTGAAAAAGCTATCAACAGTAAAATCAAAAATGTAAAAGTAATGGTTCATGTCGAACCGGAAAATTAAATTGAACTTACCCTTCATAGACCTCGTTATCTATTGTAAGAGCATTCTTAGCTAAGAAGAATAGAATTCAATCATCAGAATTATTAAATTTGACGCGCAAGTTAGTGAGCACTCAAATTTGTTACTCTATTATCAATTAGTCTGAAGAGAAAAAGGATCATATATAATGAACGAAAATAATAAAGACGGATATTCTGGCTTAGATGAAACTGAAGTCCGGGAATGGTTGGAATCATTAGAGTATGTATTACAATCTGGCGGACCGGAAAAAGTTAGAGAGTTATTACATAATCTTGATACTTACGCACATGAATCCGGTGTTGATCTTCCATTTACTGCAAACACACCTCACATAAATACAATACCAAAAGAACAAGAACCTCCTTTCCCCGGCGGCAGAGATATAGAACGCCGCATTAAAAGTTTAATTCGCTGGAATGCAATGGCAATGGTTGTCCGGGCAAACAAAGAAGAATCCGGAATTGGCGGACATATTTCCACTTACGCTTCGGCAGCAACTTTATACGAGATCGGCTTCAATCATTTCTTCCGCGGTAAAGACGGCGACTCGGAAGGTGATATAATTTATTTTCAAGGTCATGCATCACCAGGAATTTATGCGCGCGCTTTTCTTGAAGGAAGAATTTCAAAAGAGCAATTAGAAAATTTTAGAAGAGAATTAAAACCGGGCGGCGGACTTTCTTCTTATCCGCATCCCTGGCTTATGCCTGATTTCTGGGAATTCCCAACAGTATCAATGGGACTTGGACCAATTCAGGCGATCTATCAAGCGCGGTTCAACAGATATCTTGAAGACCGGGGATTAAAGAAAGTGAGCGATCAAAAAGTTTGGGCGTTTCTTGGCGATGGCGAAACAGATGAACCGGAAGCTCTAGGTGCAATTTCTTTAGCTTCACGGGAGAAGCTTGATAATTTAATTTTTGTCGTCAACTGTAATTTGCAAAGATTGGACGGACCGGTTCGCGGTAACGGAAATATTGTTCAAGAACTTGAAGCAAATTTCCGCGGTGCCGGATGGAACGTTATAAAAGTAATTTGGGGAAGCGATTGGGATCCTTTACTTATTGCGGATAAATCGGGTTTGCTGATTAAAAGAATGAATGAGGTTCTTGACGGCGAATCTCAAAATTATATCGTTCATGATGGAAAATATATCCGCGAAAGTTTCTTTAGTAAATATCCTGAAGTACTAAAGCTTGTTGAAAAATATACAGATGAACAATTGGAAAAAATGAAGCGCGGCGGGCACGATCCCGAAAAAGTATATGCCGCTTTAAAATCTGCCGTAGAGCATAGGGGTGCACCAACAGTTATTCTTGCGAAAACGGTTAAGGGTTACGGACTTGGTGAAGCCGGTGAGGGGAAGAATATTACACATCAGCAGAAAAAATTGAATGAAGATGAGTTGAGAGAATTTAGAACAAGATTCTCGATTCCTATAAGCGATGATGAAGTCGCAAAGGCACCCTTCTACTGTCCACCGGAAGATTCCCCAGAAATTAAATATTTAAAAGAAAGAAGAAAAGCTCTCGGCGGTTATATTCCAAAACGAGTTGTTAAAACTGGACCGCTTAAAACTCCTCCCGAAGAATTATTTCAAGAATTTTATTCGGGCACGGAAGGACGTGAAATTTCAACAACGATGGTGTTCGTAAAAATTCTGGCCAAACTTTTACGTGATAAAGAAATTGGTAATTTAATTGTTCCAATCGTTCCGGATGAAGCACGTACATTCGGTATGGAAGCTTTGTTCAGACAGGTCGGAATTTATTCTCACTCCGGTCAGCTTTATGAACCTGTTGATAAAGACAGTTTACTATATTATAAAGAAGCAAAGAATGGACAGATACTTGAAGAAGGAATTACTGAAGCCGGCTCGATGTCGTCCTTCATAGCCGCCGGAACTTCTTATGCAACGCACGGCATTAATATAATTCCGTTCTTTACTTATTATTCAATGTTTGGATTCCAAAGATTTGGCGATCTTGCCTGGGCTGCGGGTGATATGCGGTGTAAAGGATTTTTGCTCGGTGCAACTGCCGGACGCACAACGCTTGCGGGCGAAGGTTTACAGCATCAAGACGGAAATAGTCATTTGTTAGCATACACAATTCCGAATGTTGTTGCCTACGATCCGGCGTTTGCTTACGAGCTTGCAATAATTATACGCGATGGAATTTATAGAATGTATGAAAAGCAAGAAAGCATATTCTATTATATAACTGTTATGAATGAAAATTACTCACAGCCGGAAATGCCTAATGGTATTAAGGATGGAATATTAAAAGGAATGTATAAGTTCAAAGCGAGTGCAGCTAAAGACCAAAAAGTTAAAGCTCATTTACTCGGAAGCGGAACAATTTTAAATGAAGTGATCAAAGCTCAGGAAATTCTTGAAAGCAAATACAATGTCTCAACCAATATCTGGAGCGTAACCAGTTATAAAAATTTACATCTTGATGCACAAGAAACCGAGCGCTGGAATATGTTTCATCCCGATAAGGAAGCAAAAGTTCCTTACATCTCTCAAGTTACAAAAGGGGAGAGCGGAGTTTTTATTTCCGCTTCAGATTATGTTCAGTTATCGAGTGATGCTGTTTCGAAATGGCTGCCGGGTCCACATCATTCTCTTGGTACATTTGGTTTCGGAAGAAGCGAAGGAAGAACTTCTTTGCGCGATTTCTTCGAGGTGGATGCAAAACATATTGTTTATGCAACACTTTATTCTTTAATGAAAGAAGAAAAGATAAAAGCGGAAGTTGTAAAAAAAGCGGCTAAGGATTTGGGAATTAATCCGGATAAAAAGAATCCGGCTAAAGCATAAAGTATTCATTGTCATTACAATCCCGACAAGTCGAGATTCGCAGTGACAGTCAAAGGAAAAGAAAATGATTGTAGATTTTAGATTACCGCATCTTGGGGATGGAATAAACTCAGCGGATGTGATCAAAGTTAATTTGAAAGAAGGCGATAAAGTTGAAGTTGATCAAGTGGTTGTTGAGATAGAGACCGATAAAGCAACCGTTGAGATCCCCTCAGACGTAGCCGGAATTGTAAAAAAAGTTTATGTGAAAAACGGGCAGAAAGCTAATGTGGGTGAGCCGTTGGTATCAATAGAAGTTACCAGTACACAGCCGGCAGTCAGCAGTGAGAATGAAAAAGCGAGAGGCGAGAAGCAAGAGGTGAGAAGTGAGAAGCTAGAAGTGAGAACTATGAAGGAAGAAGAAAAATCAAAATCTGAAAACCCAGCAACTGATAACCAACAACCGATAACTAATAACTACGAATTCAAAATTCCACCGCTTGGAGAAAATATTACCACTGCAAACATCACCAAAGTTTTAGTTAAAGCTGGGGACAAAGTTGAAGCCGATCAAATTGTTCTTGAGATAGAAACCGACAAAGCTACTGTAGAAATTCCGACAGAAGTTAGCGGAGTTGTTAAAGAAGTTAAAGTAAAAGAAGGAGATAAAGCAGCAGTTGGGCAAGTTGCCTTTGTAATTGATAGTGGAGAATTGAAAGCTGGGAATGAAAAACCAGAGCCGATCACTAATAAACAATCATCGGTAACTGATAACCGACAACCGACAACTGACAACCAGCAAACAACTTCTCCATCAAAAATAGATTTAACACATCACTTACCAAAGGTGATATCGGTTCCAAAAGATATTTCCAAAGTAGTTGTTCCTGCGGCGCCTTCGGTAAGAAGATTTGCACGTGAGATCGGAATTGATATTTCACAAGTGCAGGGCAGCGGATCAAGCGGTAGAATTTCGATTGAAGATGTTAAGAACTATGCAAAAAATTTGAATGAAAAAATTCAAACGGGTGGTTTCGCTTCTGGAAGTGCTGGAGTTGTAAAAGAATCACTTCCCGATTTTTCTAAATGGGGAGAAATAGAACGCCAGCCGATGAGTAATATCCGGAGAAAAACGGCAGAGCATTTATCTTATTCATGGGCAACTGTTCCGCATGTAACACAGTTTGATAAAGCTGATATAACCGAACTAGAAAATTTGCGGAAGCAATTCGGCAAAAAAGTAGCTGAAGCCGGCGGTAAATTAACGGTGACGGCAATTCTCTTGAAAGTGATCGCATCAGCATTTAAGGTTTTTCCTCAATTCAACACAAGCGTTGATATGGAAAAGAACGAGATCATAATCAAAAAATTTATAAATATTGGCGTTGCCGTTGATACAGACCGCGGTTTGCTTGTACCTGTTATTCGAAATGTAGATAAGAAAAATATCATTCAGCTTTCAATTGAACTGCAGGAGCTTTCTAAGAAAGCGCGCGATAAAAAACTTTCTCTTGATGAAATGCAAAGCGGATGTTTTACAATTTCTAATCTTGGTGGAATCGGCGGAACGTATTTTACTCCTATTATTAACTCGCCGGAAGTCGCAATCATGGGAGTTTCCAAATCGTCTTATGAACCGGTTTACATTAATGAAAAGTTTGAACCGCGTTTGATTATGCCGTTATCACTTTCGTATGATCATCGAATAATAGATGGAGCCGATGGAATTAGATTTTTGAGATGGGTTGTTAACGCTCTGGAAAATCCTTTCTTACTATCTTTAGAAGGATAATTTTTATGTAGAGACGTTGTATACAACGTCCCTACTCTGCAATTTTTCTGATGTCAACACATTCTAATATTTTTTTCTCAGAACCTTTCAGTACAACATTAATCATCGCTTTGCCAATCTCTTCAAGTGTAATAATATATTTCGGAAAAAGTATTTTCCAAAGTGGATAAAGGGGAGCGAGTACTTTATATATCTTATAAGTGTTCTTCAATCCTTTTGTGGGGTGGATATAACCGGGTCTAAACATATAAGCGGCTTTGAAGGGAAGTTTTAGCAGATCATTTTCTGTCTTACCTTTCACACGTCCCCACATGCTTCTTCCTTTTTCAGTGTTGTCGGTTCCAACTCCCGATACATAAGTAAAAACCATTTCCGGATTTAATCTTAGAAGAGTTTTGGCGAAGTTCATTGTTAGATCATATGTGATTCGTTTATACTCATCTTCCTTTTTCCCGACGGAAGAAACTCCGGCGCAGAAGTAGCATGTGTTATATCCAGATAATTGATTTTCGATCTGAGATAGATCAAAGAAATCCTTGAGAATAATTTCTTTTAGTTTATCGTGAATAATTCCGCATGGTTTTCTGTTTATTACAAGTACTGATTCAACATCGGGATGTTGAAGACATTCGTGAAGAACACCTTCGCCAACCATTCCGGTTGAACCTGTTATTATAGTTTTAATTTTCATATCTCTAATATCCTTAGTTTATTAATTTGTCACAAAATTAATTCATGTCTTTTTTATTATTTTACCCACATTAAAATTAACTGATTGGTATAAATGATGTCAACTCAAACACAATTAGCAGTAATCGGCGGCGGACCGGGTGGATATGCTGCTGCATTTCTTGCTGCCGACTTAGGTATGCAAGTTACATTGATTGATCTAGAAAAAAATCCCGGCGGTGTATGCTTATACCGCGGATGTATTCCATCGAAAGCACTTTTACATATTGCTAAACTTATTAAGGAAGCCGAAGAAGCAAAAAAATGGGGAATTGAATTTGGTGAACCGAAAATAAATATTAATAAATTACGCGATTTCAAAAATGGAGTTGTAAATAAACTCACCGGTGGACTTGGTCAATTAGCAAAACAGCGTAAAGTAAATTTCATTCAAGGAAAAGCATCGTTTGTAAATTCGAATACCCTGCTTATAAATAAATCTGACAGCACAACCGAAGAGATTGTTTTCGAAAAGGCAATTATTGCTACTGGTTCTATTCCCGTAAAAGTGCCGGGACTTTCAATAAATTCTCCGAATGTTATGGATTCAACCGCGGCTCTTGAATTGAATGATATTCCTAACCGGCTGCTTGTTATTGGCGGAGGATATATCGGTCTGGAACTAAGCACGGTTTATGCCGCACTTGGAAGTAAAATTACAGTAGTTGAAATGCTGCCGGGAATTTTACCGGGCGCTGATCGTGATCTTGTAGCTGTCCTGGAAAAACGTGTTAAAGCTATGATGCAAAATGTTTTCGTTGAAACTAAAGTAATTGAATTGAATGAGACTAAAGAAGGAATTCAAGTTAAGTTGGAAGGAAAAAACATAACGGAGCCGTTACAAATTTTTGATAAAGTTTTGATATCCGTCGGACGTAAACCAATAACAAGCGGATTAGATTTAGAAAAGACAAAAGTAAAAAAAAATGAACGCGGATTTATTGTTGTTGACAAAACATTAAATACTGACGATCAGAATATTTATGCAATCGGAGATGTTGTTGGTAACCCGATGCTGGCACATAAAGCCTCAGCAGAAGGTAAAGTTGCTGTTGAAGCAATACTTGGTCATAAGGTTGCGTTCGAACCAAATGCAATTCCTGCCGTTGTATTTACTGATCCAGAACTTGCTTGGACAGGATTAAGTGAAATCGAAGCACGTGAAAAAGGAATTAAAGTTGAAGTTGCAAAATTTCCATGGGGCGCCAGCGGACGCGCAACTACATTGGATCGGAATGATGGATTGACTAAGTTGATTATAGAACCAGAGACGGAAAGAATTCTTGGCGTTGGAATCGTTGGAGTTGGTGCAGGAGATATGATAGCTGAAGGAACATTGGCAATTGAAATGGGTGCGGTAGTTAAAGATTTAGAATTAACAATTCATCCACATCCGACTTTATCTGAAACTATAATGGCAGCCGCAGAAGTTTTTTACGGACGTGCTACGGATATGTATCGTCCTAAAAGAAAATAATATGTTAACATATCATTCTGAGAAGTCCCGATTATTTTTATCGGGACGACGAAGGATCTCAGATTATTCGTTTGAACAAATCTAATCTCAGAGTGATAAAACCAAAGAGTATTACTTGAAAACAAAAATATTTCTCTCAATTATTTTTTTACTTACAGTTCGAATTTCTGCACAAAACTATAATTGGGTTCGTCACGATTCGCTCGTTAAAGCCGGTGTGAATCAAATCTACGGTATTGAATTTGACAAAGCAGAAAAGACTTTCGATGTTGTCACAAAAGAATATTCAACACATCCTTCGGGGAAATTTTTTAAAGCAATGATAACTTGGTGGAGAATTCTTCTTGATCTTGATAACGAAAGCTTAGATGATAGATTTTATGCTCAACTTGAGGAAGTGATTGATCTTTGTGATAATATTTTAGATAAAAATGAAAAAAATGTAGATGCGACATTTTTCAAAGGCGGCGCACTTGGATTCCGAGGACAACTGCGCGCTATACGGGAAAGTTGGTTCAAAGCAGCGCTAGATGGAAAAGATGGACTTGCTCTTGTATTCAGAGCTTACGAATTGAATCCGAAATATGTCGATGTTCAACTTGGTTTTGGAATCTATCATTATTATGCAGATGTGATTCCGGAGCGTTATCCGGCTGTAAAGCCATTTATGATTTTGTTTCCTAAAGGAAATAAAGCTAAAGGGATCAAAGAACTTGAAAATGTCGCGTGGAATGGAAGATATACTCGAATTGAATCTCGAAATTTTTTATTGAAATTAAATTTCCAGTTCGAAGAGAGGATGGATGAAGCAAGAAAATGGGGGAAGATACTTCTCAACGATTTTCCCAATAATCCTTATTTCCAGAAATATTATGGACTCACTTTCATAAAAGAAAATAATTACACGGAAGCTGTAAAGACTTTCCGAGATATTTATAATAAATCAAGACGTGGAATGCCTGGATATAATAAACGGTTTGAACGCGAAGCTACTTATTATTTAGGTATGGATTTTAAATTAAAAGAGAAAGTTGATTCTGCGGCGGTTTATTTTGAAAAATCGGAAAAATTTTCCCGGGAGTTAGATAAAGAAAATGTAACCGGGTTTTTAATTAATACTGTCTTTTACCTTGGAATGTTGTACGATCAAATGGGAAAGCGTGATAAGGCAATTAAATATTATAACGAGACTTTGCAATTACGCGACCGGAATGATTCTCATAAGTTAGCGGAACAATATTTAAAAACACCGTATAAGAGATAATTAAAAATTAATAATCTTGCCTGCCGGCAGGTTGCGAATTGAGAATTCTCTTAATTCTTGTATTCTCAATTGCTGTTATAGATTTGTTGAAATGCCGAATCTATGTAATGCTCCGATGGATCCCATAGAAGAGAATGAATAATCAACATTGTATTTGCTTACGATAAATCCAAGTCCTACGCTGAATCCTGCCAACCCTGCAGAAGTTCCAATTTTCATCTCTCGTCTTTTCTCATTATCATAACCAAATCTCAAACGCATATTTTTACCTAAACGGAATTCTCCACCAACAGTTATTTGTCCGAAGTGGTCAAAAAAGTTGTCTTTCCTTTCGTTAAGTCTGTTGAATGACCAATAAAGTTTAAAAGGAAGTTTCTCAAGTTCTTTTGAAAAACCTAGACGTATGTCGAGAGGTAAATCTTCTTTTGTGCTGAAGTAACTTGATAACTGCTTTCCGAAATTTAAAATAGAAAAACCAAAATTCCACCTTAATTCCGGTATTGCATAATGCAGACCGAGATCAAGAGCTAAACCCGTAGAAGATACATCTGCAATGCTTGAATAAATAAATTTTAGATTAGCGCCGTAATAAAAATTATTGCTTAATTGATTTCCATACCCAATAAGTAAAGCCATTTCTCCCGCGCTAAAATCGCCAAGTTTAGTTCCGTTGGCATCTGCCCTGGTAAACGTTCCGTAATTGATGTATTGAATTCCAGCAGCAAATCTTCCGATATCTTCAAACTCTTTTGAAAATGCTAAGCTTACTGAATTGATATCTAAAACATGCTTTAAAAATGAGAATGAAACCGGCGTACCTGTAAGTAAATTAATTCCTGCAGGATTATAGAAAATAACATTAGGGTCATCATTGTTAGATACAAAACTTCCGGCAACAGCCGCTGCACGCGGACTTGTATCTAATTTTAAAAATTCAAACGTGTTTTGTGCGAAGATTACAGGCGAAATTATAAATGCGAGAAGATAGACTAATTTCTTTGTCATATTTCCTATTAATTTTGATGTGATTTTACAGATAAATGCCAATAAAGGCAAGCCAAACTTTAACCGCTTTTATTTTGGAACAATTTAATTTCTATATCTGTTAGAATAACCACCCTAACAAACTTTATAGAACAAAACTTTCAACCTAAATTTAATTCAAAAAAAAGGAGCAATTGATGAACGGTTTTAAGACAGCTATACTAATGACTGTGATGATGGTGTTGTTTATTATTGTCGGAAATTTGATTGGTGGTCAGTCCGGTATGATGGTGGCATTTTTAATTTCGCTTGTAATGAATTTTGGTTTGTACTGGTTTTCGGATAAAATTGTTTTAACGATGTATCGCGCTAAGGAAGTTAAACGGGAACAATATCCACAACTTTATGATTCAGTAGAGAAATTAGCAATGAAAGCAGAACTGCCAATACCAAGAGTCTATGTAATGGAAAATCCCACACCGAACGCTTTTGCCACGGGGCGAAATCCCCAGCATAGCGCTGTAGCAGTAACGGCTGGAATATTAAATCTTCTGAACCGTGATGAACTCGAAGGCGTAATCTCACACGAATTAACTCATGTGAAGAACAGAGATATTTTAGTCGGAACAATAGCAGCAACATTGGTTGGTACAATTACCTTTATTGCAAGAATGGCCGGCTGGGCTGCAATATTCAGCGGCGGAAGAAATGAACGAGATAGAGGAAATGTTTTTTCTGATTTGGCTTTAATCATCATAGCACCAATAGCAGCTTTATTAATTCAAATGGCAATTTCACGTTCGCGTGAGTATATGGCAGATCAAGGCGGCGCGCAAATCTCAGGCAACCCGCTTGCATTGGCTTCCGCATTAAATAAACTTCAACACGGAAATGAAGTTATTCCGATGATGAATGCCGGAACATCTTCTGCACATATGTTTATTGTTAATCCTTTGGGCGGAAAATCTCTTATGAAATTATTTTCTACTCATCCGCCCATTGAAGAAAGAATTGAACGTTTATAGGAAATTTCTGCAGGAAGGAGATAGAGACTTCCCCCATGTTCCCCTCTTTACTTAGTAGGGGGAATAAAAAGAAGTGGTTGAAATTACTTCCCCGAATTTCTAATTTGAAATCAGTCCTCAACAAATTTTGTAATTAATTGAAAACAAAACGATTTTTAATTCTAATTTTATACTTATTAATATCCGTTTCATCTTTTGCTCAGACAAAAACCAATCTTGATGTCATCTATAAATTAATTGATAGATCTGTTTCAAGAGCAGATTCTATTCTTAATTCAAAACAAACAATTAATCTCTCATTTACATCATCTTCAATACTTGAAGTTCTAAAGCCGAAAATATTTCAAACTTTTAATGAACACGGATATGCATTAACATCTTCTACTACTGAATCAAACTCTACAGTTAATTATACAGCTACTTCTCTAAAAGTAGAATACAAAAATCCTTTTTCCGCTGGTTTGTTCGGCGGTCTTTTGTCGGAAAGGGAAATATCGTTCAATTATTCTTTAACTATTACCGGAACAGATAAAACTATTAAGTCATTTAGTTATATAGAAAATCAAATTGATACCGTAAAGCTTGATGAAATATCCGGATTGGAAAATAAAACACTGCCGTTTACACAAGCACCAATTCCTTCAACGCCTCTTTTAACAAATTTGTGGGAACCGATTATTGTTATCGGAACTCTAATCGTAACGATTGTATTACTGTTCAGCATACGAAGTAAATAGCGTAGAATTGGTATTTCACAGCTATCCTAAATTGTTTATTTTTACAACGCTTAAAAGAGAGGAACTACTTGTTAAACAAGATGAAATTATTAGCGGTCATTCTGTCTTTATCATTTATAATCGGTTGTTCACACGCTTCGGACACAAGTAAATTCACTGCAGAACAATATTATAATTATATTTATCAGCTTTACAACGATGAAGATTATGAACTGGCAATTCAGGAATTTCAGAGTTTTCTATTACAGTATTCCGGCAGTGCATTTAATGATGATGCACAATATTATTTAGGGATGACATACTTCAAACGCGGGCAATATTTGTTAGCGGCATATGAGTTCAGTAAACTGATCCGGAATATTCCGGCAAGTCCATTTGTCCCCGATGCACAATTCATGCTTGCGGAATCGTATTTTCAGTTATCCCCGCCTTATCAGCTCGATCAAACATATACAAAAAAGGCAATTGAGGAAATGCAGTCGTTTATAGATTTTTTCCCTGCAAATAAGAAAGTTGAAGAAGCAGAACAAAAAATAAAAACACTCACAGAAAAATTAGCTCAGAAAGATTATCAAAGCGCATTGATTTATGAAAAAATGGAATATTCGATTGCAGCGATTAAATCTTACAACGCTGTTGCTGAAACATATCATGATACTAAGTTTGCACCAATGTCTCTTTACAATAAAATAAAGTTAGAGATGAAAAAAGGATTGAATAATGAAGCGCTTGCAGACATAAGTTTATTTGTCAATCGTTACCCTGATGACACAAACGCAAAAGAACTTAAGGAAACAGAAACACAGTTAATGAGCAAGAAATGACTGGGCCAAGAAGAAAAAAGAAAGTAAGTGAATCAATTATCACAATGACTGAACTCGTTTTGCCGAATTATACAAATCAACTCGGAAATTTGTTAGGCGGTCAACTAATGCACTGGATAGATATTTGTGCAGCACTTTCTTCTGCCAAACATTCTCAACGAGTTTGTGTTACAGCTTCTGTTGATCGGATTGATTTTCATCATCCCATTAAACTTGGCAATGTTGTAACTTTAATTGCATCAGTGAACCGTGCTTTTAGAACCTCTATGGACGTTGGAGTAACGGTATTTGCAGAATCACACATAGATGGAATACGCATTCACACTAATACAGCATACTTAACTTTTGTTAGCGTAGATGAAAATGGAAATCCGGTTGAAACATTCGAAATTGTACCTGAAACAGATGACGAAAAAAGAAGATTTGATGAAGCACTTCAAAGAAGAAAAAATCGTCTCGGCGGTTAAACATATTATAATATATTCATTCCTTGTCAATCTCATTTATCTTTCCGACATCATTGCTCAAATTCCAATAAATGGGTTTTGCAGATACAGAGAATTTCCCGTTAAGAAGAATTTTACTAATATATTCCCGGTAGATTACAACTTGGATGGTTATAGAGATTTATTGATCTATAATCCATTTAATAATAAATATGTTTCGATTCTTTCGGATAAAAAATCCAACCTAATAAATCTATCAGAAAAATATTCACCTCTTGGAATTTCAAATATTCATTCTTTAAGCAGTGGATCATCTGAGAAAAAATTTATTTTTCTTTCGCGTAGAACAAGACATGTCGGGGTTGCTTCATTTTCCAAGTCTGGTATGATCTCTACACAAAGCAAAATTAAATTAAACGGTTTTCCTTCGAGCATTGATGTTGGCGATATAGATGGTGACGGAAAGTCGGAAGGATTAGTTTCCGGAACCTCGCTCAGCGGATTCTCTATAATAAAAGAAAAAAATAAAAATCTACAAGAAACAAAAATTGAACCTCGGAAAGTATTTTTGGCTTCAATATTTATTGATCTTGACTATGATTCGTACCCAGACATTGCCGCTGTTGATCTCTATACCAATTCTATTTTGTTATTCTATAATAACGGATACGGACATTTTACAAAATCCCGTTCTATCGGGTTGAGCGGGGAAATTAGCGAGTTCAAATCCGCCGATCTTAATTCCGACGGATTTAATGATCTGGTTTATATCAAGGATGATCATTTTGAGGTTCTGATTGGAGATTCGGTTTCCTCATTTCAAAAAAAGTTTATTCTTGAAACACCCGTTAAGCCGGATAAATACGCAGTTCTAGATTTTAATGGAGACGGTTTTAACGACATTGCTTTCATTAATAAACAAACAGGAACTTTGTATATCTCATTTGCAAAAAGTACGAATTCATTTTACCCGCCAATTCTTTATATGCAGAAGAAAGGATTAGTAGATCTAACTGCATATATTGATCGAACCGGAAGAAAATTAGCTCTCATAAGCACTGAAGGGAAAATATATCTTATTAACAATCCGGGAATTGATGACGATCCTTTTTCGATTACGCTTGGACTTAAACCTACTGTGTTAACAACTTTTGATTACCTGAACGACAAGTTTAAGGATGTTTGTTTTATTGATGAGACTGAGAAAGCACTCAAACTTGTATTAAGCGAGAGAAGGAACTTGTTCAGAACATATTTTAGTATTCCTCTTTTATATGATTGTACAAACATATTTGTTGATGAGAACAAATCAAGAATCAAAACATTTTACTGTTATTCAAATAAAAGTGCAATTGAAATTATCCGGATGAATTTTGATGATCATAATTACAAAAAACAAACTTTGTATGTAGACGGTTCGCTCGAAGATTTTAAAGTTGTGAACGATCTTACGAAAGACCGTCAGACTATTAATGCGTTGATTAAAAAAGAGAATAAAACATATTTAGAAGAATTTGAGTTTAGAGATTTCAATCTTGTCTCTTCACAGGTCAATTTAATTGATTCAAACGTTGAAAAATCGTGGTTAACATTTGGAGTTTATAAAGAAATTTACAGTATTGAGAAAAAAGAAAAACAGTTAAATTTGGTCAAAACAGTTTTTGATAAAAAAATAATTGATCGTAAAATTCTTCTCAACTTTAATATCAATAAGAAAGATAAATTTAATTATACGGTGATTTGTCTAAACGAATTAATCGGCAGGGCAAGACCAGTTACATTCTGGATTACTAACAATAACAAATCTTTTCTTTATACATTCAACAATGATAAGATGAACAAGTATCCATTAAAAATTTCTATAAATCAAAATGTAACAACCGGATATAATATAAGCGACAATGGTGATGAACTGTCTTTTTGCTTTTATAATGCAGGTGCTAAACTTAGGAGTGTTTCATTTACAGAAGAGAAAAAATTACCTATTGAAAAAGATTTATTTGTTTCAAAAAACATCAATAATTATCTTGTTGCCGTCTTAAACAATAGAAAAACATTTTTGATCTATTCAAACAGCTTACTCAACACATTAACTTTTGAAAAAATTAAATGAAGAAACTTTTATCGCTTCTTTTTGTTATCCCGATCTTAATATCATCAGCACAAAATATAGATTCTTTATACAATGAATTTTTACGCGTTAGAGGAATCAATCAAAATGTGAAGCCGCGGATTGCGGGTGAAACCGGTCTTCCAATAAAATGCGGATTCGGAATAATCAATCAAGTAAAAACAAATTACGATAGATTCAGCCCATCGCAAAAAAAAATAATTAGTTCACTTTTATTAAGACCAACTACGGACACAAGTTTTGTATCGCCCAGTGGCTGGTTCAGAATTCATTATGATAAAA
>Ga0182021_10000158_pt1 | contig 64303 bp, 55 predicted proteins | sample 612E3MmetaG_FD_120493 | JGI IMG/M metagenome (GOLD analysis project Ga0182021, IMG submission 120493) | Permafrost microbial communities from Stordalen Mire, Sweden - 612E3M metaG (Illumina Assembly) | ecosystem: Environmental > Terrestrial > Soil > Wetlands > Permafrost | place: Sweden...
AGTCTTTGAGCGTGTCGCCTAAAATCAACCTCCAGTTTTTCCATCTGGCGGATCAGTTTTTCTCCTTCCGTTGATAAACCAAACCAGTCAGAAAAAATCTGCGGGGTAACCTCCACATGAAACTGCAATCCGTAAGCATTGGAGTACCGAAATGCCTGATTAGGGCATGCTGCCGAAGTCGCGAGAAGGTGCCCTCCGACAGGGAGTTCGAATGTGTCCTCGTGCCACTGGAATACAGGAAGTGTTTCCGAAAGACCACGGAAAAGCATATCTTTTTTCCCCGTATCGGTAAGGAAAACCTCGCTCCAGCCTACTTCCCTCTGAGAAGCCTTAAACACAGATGCACCGCATGCCCGCGCGATCATCTGAGCACCAAGACAAATGCCAAGTACGGGTACACCACGATCCATTGTTTGCTTTAAAAAGTTTACCTCGTCACTCAGAAACGGGTATTTTTCATCTTCATAAACATTCATCGGACCGCCCATAGTGACTACAGCATCGTAGTCATCAAAAGCTTGCGACAGCAATTCACGAGCATAGAGCCTCACCGTATAAACATCAATTCCCTTAAGCACCAAATAGTCTTTAATGGTCCCGGGCCCTTCAGATGGATCATGCATAATGATGACTACTTTCATTTCCTTTATCATCGCGGACAGGAAATAAAATGCCTGACCTTATCAAAAACCGATCAATCGAGACACCATCTCAATAATGCCTCTTACAAGCAAGCGTGTTGGCCACCTTCCCCATAAACACTATCATGCAACAAAACTTCTCCCCTTCGTCTTTCAAGGGATTATGCAGCCACGTCATTACCCATCCAACATACTGCCAACAAATTCCAGCAGTTATGTCTTTTGTGCGCCATCCTGAGAATAGTCAAGATGCATGAGGAGGTCCGTGCGTCCACGAAGTTCGGTGATGCTCCGCATTCCAAAGCGCTGAAGGATGCCGATCAATTCTTTTCGCCAAGCATTATAAAGGTTGATAATTCGTTGGCTGGCCCATTCTACGTTCATTTTATCTGCCAATTCAGTATCGGTCGTTGCAATGCCGCGGGGGCAGCCGCGTCCGCTTTCGCAACGCCCGCACCGTACGCACTCAAGCGCTACCAGCTCAGCCGTGCCGATTATAACGCCGTCGGCACCGAGAGCGATCGATTTTGCTACGTCATGGGCAGTACGCACTCCACCGCTGACCATGAGGGTGACTTTCTCTCGCACCCCTTCGGAGGTAAGAAAATCGTGTACTTTGGGTATGGCATATTCAATCGGCATGGCAATATTTTTTTTTGCAATGTCAGGTGCAGCGCCAGTGCCTCCGTAAGCTCCGTCCAGGTGGATAATGTGCGTTCCTGCAGCACAACTTCCCACCGCAACCATATCGACATCCGTGGGAGTTGACACCTTGGTAGATACCAGAGCTCTCCGGTTGATGTGTTTGATCCAGTCAATGTGTTTCATGTGATCTTCAATGGAATAAACACTGTGAAACGGAAAGGGGGAAAAAAGCGGGATCCCGACCACTGCCTCCCGCATGCGGGCTACCGCTGGTGTGTTCTTATCACCCAGCAAGTGCCCCCCAAGACCAGGTTTGGCTCCTTGTGCATACTTAAATTCTACAATCGGCACCCGCTGAATCGTTTCTTCCCTGACCCCGAATAGCCCGGTAGCAACCTGGGTAATCATAAAATCATCGTAAGGCTTCATACGCTCCATGTATCCACCTTCACCGGTGCAGGAAAAGGTGTTCCAGGCGGCAGCACCACGCACCTTTGCCAGTTGTGTTACATTGCTCACTGAACCGAAAGACATCCCTCCGCCATACCATGGGACATCGATTCTAATACGAGGTCGACCGTCATTTCGGCGATTGAGTTCAATGCCTATATCGATGTCATCTTCGCTCAGCGCCACCGGAGGCTTATCAGGAAACGCGAACCTGAGACGATCAAATCCCCCGCCGGAATTGCCGCACTGATAATTGAAACCATAGTCTTCTGAGGGACTATCACCAGTTGTCGCCATTTTCCAGGTAGCCAAAATCATGTCCGCAGTCCAGCGATAATCCCCAAGTCCTTTCATCATGGGGTTTTCCACCATCCGCAGTGCCCCCTGGGGACATAACCGCACACAATAATGATCGGTCTTTTCGCAGGCCGGACCTTTGCAAAGATGGTTTTGAGCACCAGCAAAATATTTGTAACCTGCCTTTAGCACATGTACGTCGCAAGGGCAAACGTTTACACATTTCCCGCATCGGATACACATATCCTCGCTGCGACGGATAATGTATTTCGCGATTTCATTACGGTATCGCGACGGAGCAGGCTTGATCTCACGGTTGACTTTAACCTGCGGCACAAACGTTTTCCGCGTGTTTTCCGGTAGTATGTCCTCTAGCTTATTTTCTGGTTCCGAAAAGCTTTCCAAAGATTTGCTCCTCAAGTTCTTCAAAAAACATTGCCCGTCCCACATCTCCTCGAAGACGACGAGCTTCACGTATTCCCATTGCACCCATAACTTCAATCAGCTGTAAATGCCAGGCCGAAACCAAATTGGTCATCCGGCCCACGCCGTAATCGAATGGAATATGCTCAAGTTTTGCCGGGCACGAAAAACCGGGCTCACAGGATTCACACAGATGACATTCAAGAGCGATCATAAAGGGCAGGGTGGTGGTCACCAGATCGGCACCACAGATTATCGCTTTTGCCATGTGCTCTGCCAAGGCTATTCCTCCGCCAGCCATGATCGTCACTTCATCCCTTTTACCGATTTCTATGAGCGTGGTGTGGATCTGGCGAATCATATCTTTGATGAAGCGCGGCTTTTCGGCTCCAATCTCATTACCGTTAAGATCAGCAACCACATGGATCACCTCCATGTCTTCCTCCTGAGCAAGCGCGACAGCCCGCTCTACACCATGCGAATCTAATTTAAGCCTCACTGCCACAACGAGCTCCGGGTTTATGTCCTTGAGCTCCTTTATCCGCGTGGTCACGCCATCATGGTCGGCTATTTCCACCAGCCTTGTTTTTTTCAGCACTTCCTTGGGCACGCCAGGTGAGTCGGGGCGCAAAAAGAATGCCACGTGAGGCAGATGCCGATCTTCATCAATGTTTTCAAGGGGCCATTGGTCAGCGTCAATAATAGTAATTAAATCAGTTCGAACTGCGGTCTCCACAAAAATAGACTCAAGCTTTGGCAAGCGGCAAACATTTGGTCGCTTGTCAATAATCAATGGTAAAGGCACGGAAACCAGTGGCGGTTGAAAAGTGAGCAGGTTTTTTTCCTCGAAAGATAAGACTGCCGGTTTTCTCCCAAGGTCAACTGATGTGCTGATATATTCACGCCCGTGGATCCCATCTCGCGTGGGACGAACAATTTCAGACATATCTGTCCACATGGAATCAAAACCCGGACCGGAGAATCTCCCTTTATACCCTGCTCCTGAAACCGGGACCTTACCGGTCTCAGCCTGTAGCCAGGTTGATAAAATAATATCAGGAGTCCAGTAACTGTTCCCCAGCTGTTCGTATACGGGGTTGATGGTGAGGCATAGAAGACCTTTGGTGCAATCTTGCACGCAGGAGAAACAGCCCATGCAATCAAAAAACAGGTCATCCACGTTCTTGAGGTTTCTGATGTATTCGGCTTCCTGTCGGTGGCGATCGTAGATACATGCTTTCTTTACGCAGTTATGACATCGGGCGCAGTCTTCCCGCCAGTCGACAATGCCGTGCTTTCCAATGCGCGGGAGCCGTGGTGAAACCGGAGTGGTGTTAATGTGGTATTTCTCTGGCATAGTTTCGAATCGGTTATCTTTTATTGGTAATTTTTTGTTCGTGCTATTTTGTTGCGGCCATCAGTTCGGGTACGGTAGATTCTTTCCCGCCGGAAAGGATATGTATCCCCCGAAGGCCTTTCATTCCTTTAATTTTTTTGATTACTTCCGTACAAATGGCAAGCCCTTCCTTTTTCTGGGCTCCCTCCTCCCCTGCTGCTTTCAATCGTGTGATCACCTCGTCTGGAATGGAGAAATCAGTTAAGGTATCGCGCAAGTTCTCTGCTTCCGCAGCGCTTTCTAACGGTCGCACTCCTGCCAGGATAGCGGCTTTCTCAGTGATGCCCTCCCCACGGACTGCTTCGAGCCACTGCTGAAAGCGCTCCGTATCAAATACTGCCTGGGTCTGGATAAACCGTGCACCCGCCTCCACTTTTTTGGTAACCCGAAAAATATTGAGTTCCAGAGGAGTCAGATAAGGATTCGCCCCCGCGCCCACCAGCAGGGAAAATGCTCCCTCAAGTGTAGTTCCGTCCATCAGGATTCCCTGTTCATTCATTTTCTTTATCGCAGCAATAAGTTGAATCGAATCAATGTCAAAGGCATTGCCGGCTTCATAGGATGTGGTCAGGGTTTGATGGTACCCGGACAGGCAGAGCACGTTCCTGATCCCTAAATAGGCCGCCCCCATAAGGTCGGACTGGAGAGCAATGCGGTTTCGGTCGCGGGTTATAAGCTGATAGACTGGTTCTATATTCGCCCGATACAAAGCAATTGATCCTGCCAGGCTTGACATAACCGGGCCATGCGGGTTGTCAGCCACATTTACTGCTACCGGTCCATCTTTTAGGGCACCTACTGCTTTTTCAATTGCCGCGGGCTCTGCGGTAGCGTGTGGCAGAAGCTCTGCGGTAACAATAAAAGTCCCCTTCTCTATCGCCTGTGCAAATTTACTGTCCTGTGTCATACTGTCATCTCCCCACCCGGACAAAGCCGGAGGCAAAAAAACTTTCGAAGCGTTTCAATGAGAATTTGAACGAGCCAAGCTGCCAATCTTGGCGCGAAAATTATCTACTTCACGAATAATTTGTTCTACGTCACCTTCTTCTTTTGGTTTAATAACCTTTATTCTTCCTCTGCCCAGCCCGATCTCCTCGAGGAGTGAGTCTACTGCCTCCACTCGCCGCGCCGCCCGCAGGTTCCCCTCAAGGTAACGACAAGCATCCTGTTTGCAGGTTATCACCATCACACCATCTGCTCCGGTTTCAAACGCTTTAATCAAATAGAGCAGATCTACCTTCCCCGAACAAGGCAAGCTGATTGCTTTCAGCTCTTCTCCTTCTTGTCCAGCACAGTAACGTCGTGCTGTATCGGAATCGAAACTATTAGAACAAAAAAATAAATATATCTTCAACGGTCGATTATCCATAACACTTAGATCCTGTGGTCTTCCCGGACGATGACACGAAGTCCGCCATGAATGCTCGCGTTCCAGTTTTTCGGCGGCTTGATTTGTTTGAGCCGGTCAAGCTGACCAATGCCTTTTAGCCGCTGATAGATAAGCTGCCAAGCGCAGGGGCGGTCGGGCAGGACCTCACAACGGTCTTCCCGGGAACCACCGCAGGGACCATTGAGCATATGTTTGGCGCACCGGGTAACGGGGCAGATACCGCCGTATTCGTGCAGCACGCAGGCGCCGCAGGCAACACATTTCTCGGCCCAGACCGCCCTTTCTTCGAGAATACCAAGGAAGGCGGTGTTCAATCCGGCATAAACCGGCTTTTCAGGATACCGTTCCGCAATGGCCTGAACGCCGGCACCGCACCCGAGAGAAAGCACCGCATCGTTTCTTTCGATTGCTTCGGCAGCCTTCTCGATGAATACATTGTCGCACTGACGCTCAATGGTAAGCTCTTCAATCTCGAGAGAAGAGCCGGCCAATCGCGAAGCTATGCGTAGTGCTGAAGAAATAATACTCACCTCACGCTCACCACCAGCAAGGCAGACGGTAACACACGTGCCGCATCCCAGCACTAAAACCTTTTTGTGCCCTTTTAATATCTCAATAAGTTCAGGTATGGTTTTTCTTTCTGCAACGATCATGCGAGGGCCTCCGCTCTATAAATGACGTTTTAAAATTTCCGTGTAGTACCATTTTCGAATAATTGCTACACCGGACGTTGAAGGTAATCACAAACCAGCGCTTATGTCTGAATAAAGTCTTTCTGCTCTTCTTTGTTTCCGCTCGCTGACTTTAAGGGATTAGGGCCAAGCGCGCGAACAGTTTCGATCATGTTAGTAATGATATCCACCAAAGGGCGCCCCATGGCGGCAGAAATATTAACCATTTGCAACCGCTCCTTGTCAATTCCAATTTCAGCCAAAAGTTCCCGAGTCTGATTGACCCGGCGTTTCGCCACAAGATTCCCTTCGATAAAATGGCACCCGCCCTCAAGACATCCCGCAACAAGCACACCGTCTGCCCCATTTTCAAAAGCCCTTAAATAATACTCAATCTCCAGCCTGCCCGTACAGGGCGTGCGAATAATGCGAATATTTGGCGGATACTGAAGCCTCATCGATCCAGCCAGATCCGCGGAAGCATAGGCACAATAGTGACAAAAAAATCCCACAATCAATGGTTCAAAGGCATTTGCATTCATGATAAATTTCCAACTGCAAATAAGTTATCAAGCATCATACAAAACTGACCGGTCTCAAAATGACCCAGCTGGATTGCGCGAGCCGGGCACTCTGCGGCACAAATACCACACCCCATACATTTGGCCCCGATAATCTCCGCCTTTTGATCCCTGTTTACCAGAGGCGCCCCATAAGGACATACCTTCAGACACGTCATGCATGAGATACATTTATCCTGATTGACGTGCGAAACCTGAGCTCCTACATCGAGATGCGTCTTTGAAAGCACGGTGGCCGCCCGCGCAGCAACAGCCCGGGCTTGAGAAATATTTTCGTCAACGAGTTTTGGTGAGTGAGCGAGGCCGCACAGAAAAATACCCTCACTGGCAAAATCTACCGGTCGTAGCTTCAAATGAGCCTCGACATAGAAACCATCGGCGTTAAGAGGCACCTTGAGCATGTTAGAAATAGCCTTGTTGTTTTCGTCCGGTATAACACCAGTGCTGAGCACAACGCGATCAGCTTCAATCTCAAGTGACTCCGGAAAGTCAGGACTGTCAAGGGTGACAACGAGACCATTCTCATCAGAAATTTTCGGGGGGGAGTCCTGATTGTAGCGGATAAAGATAACCCCGGCCTCCCGCGCGTTCTTATAGTAAGTTTCCCGGAACCCGTACGTCCTCACATCCCGGTAAAGGACAAAGACATGTGCATCAGGATCCTTCTCCTTGATGCTCAGCGCATTCTTAACCGCCATGGAACAGCAAAGCCGACTGCAATACGGACGTTCGGGATTACGGGAGCCCACGCACTGGATCATGACCACGTTCCCACCGCCGGAAGAAAAGGTTTGTTCATGGATCTGCTTCTCTAATTCAACTTGGGTTAGCACCTGTTTTGATTTACCATACAGAAACTCTGAGGTCTCGGCCGGCTTAGCTCCCGTGGCCACGATCACGGCACCGCACGGAACGTCAATTCTTTCTCCCTTCTGGGCAAGGGTGACCAAGAAGTTACCGATGTGTCCGACAACATGTGCAAGCTCCGTCTCCAGGAAAACAGTTATATTGGGATGATTCTCAACCCGCTGGATGAGAGAAGCGGCAAAAGTAGAGATGTCATCCTTTTCCAGGGTGCTGTATAAGTTGAGAAGATTTCCTCCCAGACGATCAGTGCGCTCAACGAGACTCGTCTTAAAGCCTTGGTCAGCTAAGGAAAGGGCCGCTGTCATTCCGCTCATGCCTCCTCCGATGACCAAACCGCCTTGATTAATTTCAAGCGATTCACCCCCCAGCGGAGCAAGAGACTGCGCCCGGGCAATGGACATGCGCACCAGGTCAATTGCTTTGTGCGTGGCCTCCTTCGGATTTAATGGGTGAACCCATGAGCACTGGTCTCGAATGTTGGCAAGCTCGAACAAATAGGGATTCAGACCTGCTTCGCGTAGTGTTTCTCGAAACAAGGGTTCGTGGGTTCGGGGAGTGCACGAAGCAACAACAATCCGGTTCAGCCGGTATTCACGAATTTTCTCCTTGATTTCTGACAGGCTTGTGTCCGAACAGGTGAACATGCTATCTTTGGCAAAAACAACTCCCGGCTGCGACTTAACACTATCCACTACCTCCATAACATCCACGACTGAGGCAATGTTTATTCCGCAGTGACACACGAACACCCCAATTCTCGGCTCCTCGTCGGTAATGTCTCGTTCGTTAGGGTAGCTTTTCTTTGTAACCAGTGTATTGCGGGACTCTGCGAGCAGTTCCATGGCCATGGATGCTGCACCACTTGCCTGGGTAACGGTTTCCGGAATATCCTTGGGCTCCTGGAACGCTCCGGCAACAAAAACCCCGGGCCGGGATGTTGTCAGCGGAAGAAGGCGGTTCGTCGCACAAAAACCGAATCCGTTAAGCTCTATCCCCAAGCGAGATATGCTTTCCGTGACCGATGTCTTCGGATCAATGCCCGTGGCTAGCACCACAAGATCAAACTCGCGTTCTTCAACTCCCCGGTTTTCATGAGCAAATCGCACCCGAAGATTCTTGGTGTCCGGGACCTGCACAATCCGTGACGGCATACTGCGAACAAAATGGATGCTCGTTTCACTTCGGGCACGTTCATAATACTGGTCAAAATCTTTTCCGTGAGCCCGAATATCCATATAAAAAATGGTTGCATCCAAGCCTTCCACATGCTCGCGTGCAACCATAGCTTGTTTTATCGAGGCCATGCAGCACACAGATGAACAATATTCGTTTCCACAGTTACTGTCACGAGACCCCACGCACTGAATAAAAGCAATCCGTTTGGCTTCTCCACCGTCTGACGGACGCACAATATGTCCCTCAAAGGGGCCCGCCGCAGAAAGCATGCGTTCAAACTGCACATTGGTAATCACATTACCATAGCGACCAAAGCCAAACTCTCCTTTCTTGGCAGCGGGAAACTCCTCAAAACCAGGGGTAAGGATAACCGAGCCTACCTCAAGCTCAATCATCTGCCCCTCCATGGCATGATTGATCGCGTTTTTCTCACAGGCAGCCACGCACTCCAAGCACTCGGAGCACAAAGCGCAGTTGAGGCATCGCTCAGTTTCGGAAAGGGCTTCTTCTTCGGCAAAGGCTGCTTCTATCTCAGCAAAGTTATTGATCCGTTGTTCCACCGGCAGTTCCGGAGCCTGAGCGCGCGGTCTTTTCCCCACATCTTCTGTTGAAGGCAGGAGTTTTTCAGTAACCGGAGCGATTGTATTTTCAAAACGAGGACTTCTCTGGTCTTCTTTTCTTATATACCGATTAATCGATTCAGCCACCCGCTTACCAGCAGCAACCGCTTCAATGACCGTTGTAGGGCCGGTGACAATATCCCCGCCGGCAAAAATCCCGTCTTTCTCCGTGAGACCGTATTGGTCAACAATGATGTTCCCCCTTTGATTTACTGGTAAATCCGGCGTAGTGTCGAAGAGGAACCGGTCAGAGCGGCTTCCGATAGCCAAAATCAGCATGGCCGTTTCAAAATCCGCTGTTTTTGTTTCATCATAGGTCGGATTAAATCTTTTTTGGTCATCAAATACTGACGTGCATTTTTTCAGCTCTATACCGTTCACCATCCCTTTTGAACCCTTAATTCTTTTTGGTCCCCAGGAAGTGTGGATCGTAATCCCTTCTTCAAGCACTTGCTTTTTCTCTTCTTCATTGGCGGGCATTTCATCCCATGATTCCAGACAAGCCACCTGCACTTCTTTGGCTCCAAGCCTCTTGGCACTTAACGCCACGTCAATCGCCACGTTTCCACCGCCGATGACAAACACGCTATCTTTAATGTCCGCTGTTCCATCTTTGATGGCCTTCAGGAAATCGAGACCCTGAACGACTCCGTTAAGATTCTCACCTTCCACATCCAAGGTGCTGCCTTTCTGTAAGCCCATGCCGATAAAGACCGCATCATGGTCTTCACGCAGTTTATCAATGGTGATGTCTTTGCCCACCGGGCAGTTAAACACAAAGGTAACTCCCTTGCGCCGGATAAGCTCAATTTCATAATCCAGGACCTTCTCGGGAAGGCGGTATTCGGGAATCCCCCAGCGAAGCATTCCACCCGCAGCAGGGCGCGCTTCGTAAACAGTCACGGCATAACCACGATCAGCGAGGTCCTGGGCGGCAGTCAGGCCGGAAGGGCCAGCTCCAACAACGGCAACTTTCTGTGCTTCCGGTGAAGGTGTCTTCTCCTCGGGAAGAGCAAGCTGACCTGACGCCACCATTTCCATTTCCTTGTCCGAGGCGAAGCGTTTCAATTGCCTGATAGCAACCGGTGCATCAACCTTACCCCGGGTGCACGCGGTTTCGCAGGGATGAGTACAAACGCGTCCGCAGATAGCAGAAAGGGGATTTCTTTCCCTGATCAGGTTTACTGCCTTGATGTACTCTTTTTTCTTGATAAGCTGAATATACCCCTGCACATTAATGTTTGCCGGACAGGTCGTCTTACAAGGGGCATGCCCCAGCTTAAGAATGCCCGGAAGGTTGGGCACTGCCTGAACATATTGTTTGGCAATCGCTTTACGAGTCCCTAAACCGCGATTGAACCAGTCAGAAATGGCAACCGGACAAACTGCGGTACAGTCTCCGCAGGCATTACAGATTTTCTCATCCACATAACGGGGAGATTTTTTAACGGTAACAGTAAATCGGCCGGGTTCTCCCTCGATGCTATAAAGTTCCGACAGAGTCAGAATCTCAATGTTCAAGTTACGGGCACATTCAACTAGCTTAGGCGAAACAATGCACGTAGCGCAATCACCAGTGGGGAAAGTCTTATCCAGTTGAGCCATCATGCCGCCGATGGCACCTGATCGCTCAATGAGGTAGACCTTAAAACCGGAGTTGGCCAGATCGAGCGCTGCCTGCACTCCGGCAATGCCGCCACCTTCCACCAGTACCGCACCGATCTTTTTATTGTTGTTATTGTTGTTATTCATAGTCAGTTCTTTTACCTTGTTCTCATCCTCATCCTGCTTGTCAAACAAGCTCCTCCACTCGCGTTAAGCGCTTCACAACGCTCTCTGGAGAAACCATAAGTTTTTCTAACCCAAGTTCGTCAGCAGCAATACCGAGACAAAGCCCGAGTAATTGGGTAATATAGATAATCGGCAGGTTATGGTCTCTGCCGGTTTCTTTTTTAATGTCACTCTGTCTCAGGTCCAGATTTATCTGACACATGGGACAGGCCACAGCCACGCAATCTGCACCCGCAGCCCGAGCCATAGTCAAAACAGCATCAGAGAGCTTTACCACGACATCGGTCCGAGTGAGCGAAAGGGCTCCTCCGCAGCACTCAACCTTGTGGGGCCAATCAAGGCTTTCCCCTCCCATGGCAGTAACCAGACGATCCAGGGACGTGGGGTTCTCCGGGTCATCAAACTGATTCACTTCCGGGGGACGCACAAGCAGACAACCATAGTAGCACGCCACCTTAAGCCCGTTGAGAGAATGCTTGAGGGCTTTTCTGATTCTGTCAATCTCCACATCTTCAAGAAGCACTTCTACAAAATGGCGCACACGCACTGAACCGTCATAATCCTGACCGAGCGCTTCGCTTACGTGCTCACGGACTTGGGGGTGGTGCAGAACTTCGTAGTTCGCCATTTTCAGCATGCTGTAACACGCTGCGCAGGTAACAACAATATCAAGTCCCATCTTCTGCGCACGAACCAGATTGGCTGCCGGCAATGAGGCTGCCAGCACCCGGTCAGTCTGGTGAGCAGGGGTGGTACCGCAACAGATCCATCCTGCGATCTCGGCCAAATCAATCCCCAGGGAGCGGGCAACTGCTACACATGATGCATGCTGTTCCCGGGCAGTGGAATCTGATGCGCAGCCAGGATAATATGCGTATTTCATTTTTGGCTTTCCTTCTTTCGTCTCACTGAATCAAAAATGCGTTTTGCCATTTTCCGGTCAGCCCCCCGGGGAGGCAAAAGCGCAATTTTTCTCTTCTTGAGCATAACAGGAAATTTGTCCGCGTCTTTCATGTAAGTTCTCGTGCCGATCTTATGGGCAACGATCATACCAAGGTCATAGGTGCGTCCAAAAAATTTTACGGTTTTAAGAAAGACTCGGTTAAAAAGCGGCATGTTGCCTTCCGGGGCGGGTGTTTTCCGCTCCACTGCTAAGCCCCGCAAGGCATCGATTACCGAGGGAATATCGATTCCCATGGGGCAGCGGGCAAAACAGGTTTCACAGGATACACACATCCACACAAGATCGCTTGTAAGCAACTCATTTCCTGCGGCCAGATGTAACCGTCTTAGGATCTCTGACGGTGGAGACCCGGTAAGGTTGGACACGGGACAACCACTGTCACACTTCTTGCATTGGAAGCAGACACTCATATCAACATCCGTCATTTTTTCCACCGTGCGGAGGAGTCCTTGAGATATTTTGTCTTTTTTAATTCTGATTGTCATGATGCCTATTTTCCCTAATCACTAATGGTCTCTGGCGCCGCCGGACCTTCATCATCCCAGTACACTTCTATTGTTTCAGAAGCTGAATGAGCCCCCGAACTGGGGGCGACTTTACGATAAACTCGTTCTGGTGATCGGCGCTCCCCATCAACCGTCAAGAGCTCGTCAACTTTGATTCCGAAAAGACGCTCATTTTCAACAAGGTAAGGAAGAATCAAATTCCAGTCCTTCCTGGTGAGCGGAAGAAACACCCCTCCGTTTAATTGCTCCTCCACAAGTATTTTATTAGGATCACGAATAAAAGCAGCACCCCCTGATGATAACGAAAAGAGGTTACCCCCGGGGTAGGGTTCCGCTAAAGGGATAATATGTCCCTCGTCATCAAAAGTAACGCTGTTCAGGATAACAAATCCTCCGCCATTATGGGGATCACCAGCCATAAAGGACTCGCCCAAAAAATCAAGGCAGGTTTGATTAATAACGACCCGTGGTCTTCCCACTGAATTAATAAGGGGCCGACCCGCCGCGTTCCCTAACACGTAGATCTCGCCTCCCTTGGCGCCATACATGAATGTCTGGCCAACATCGCCGTGGACAATAAGTTTCCCGGCTTTTATGATCTGACCAAGCTGGTCTTGGGCATTGCCGTGAACGGTGATCGTCAACCCATCGATGCCCGAGCCCAGATAATCCCCTGAGCTGCCGTACACGTCTATGGTGACATCTTCGGTTTCCGGCCCCAGACCACAGCCGATAAACCGCTGGCCGGAACAGCCAAAACAGATAAAATGCCGCCACCCTTTCATATAAGCATCCATAAGAAGCGATGCATCAGACTCATTGCCTTCTGGAGGGAAATGTTTTGCGTTTATTACCAGCGTCTTCTCCTCACGGCTCGGCGGCCTCAACGTCTTGCGGGTTTCAAAGTCGATGCGGCGATACAGCTTTGGCTCACCTTCGTGATTATCCAAGCCGGGGAGGCTGCTGAAAAACCGATCCAGCTCACTGCGCACGATGTGGATAATATGGTTCCGCTTTTTTTCACCCGCAGGGTATTTCCGATCGTTAAGGAGCGTAAGCCCCTGGATTGCAGTGGCCGTATTGTTTGGGTCTTTTGCCAAACCAGTAGTTATTTCGCACGCTGTCCAGATATCGTCAAAAGACCAGGAGGGGATTTTGTCGCAAACATACTCAAAGAGAGTGACGGGGTTACCGGTTTCAAGGCAGAGCCGCAACTCCTTTTCTACCTCGCTATCTTTCGGGACCGTAAAAATCCGTTCCCGAGTAAAATCGCACGATTCGGTTTTCTTCGGCATAGGCACCGACGTCCCGAATTTATCCGTACAGGTCATGCGCATTTTTCCGGCATCGTCGGGGGTGACGTTAAAGATAAATGCTCCGCCGTCAGTGTGGCTTCCGCCCCGGGCGTTCCAGTACCGGTCAGCAACCGGACAAATCCTCTTATCATGCTTGGAGAGGCTGATAAGGGTTGCGTCAATCGCTTGTTTTTCCGAGCCGATCAGCCCCACCTGGACCTCACCGTCGGAAAAAGAGAATACTTGGGGTCGCAACATCGCGGTGTCAGTTATGCCCAGAAGTTGGAATGTTTTTTGATCAGGGATAGTGCGGGTAATGATGAAAAACCAGGGCCCATCTGGGGAACCATGGATATGGCTCGCCTGTATCGCTCGGTAAATCTTTTGCTTATCTTGAGGAAGACGATCAAAGTCGAGTTCGGTTGTGGGGGCAATCGCCTCGATTATGTATTCAAGAGGATAATGATACGTCCTGCTCAAGAGGTCGAATAAAAGCGCAGACACCTCGGTGTCAGTGAGAAACTGCGGATAAATATGCCGTTGTTTAAGATACTCAGTAACCGCGTGATAATTTGCGAAATCACCGTTGTGAACGAGGGCCATATTGATGCCGGCAAAAGGATGGGCGCCACCCGGATGCCATACACGTCCCTTGGTCGGATAACGCTGGTGTGCGATCCATGCGTGAGCTGAAAGCTCCTCAATCTGGTAATATTTTACTATTGCCTCTGCATAGCCAACCACCTTGAGAATCATGATATCCCGGCCGTGCGACAAGACAAAAGCCTTTTGATCCCCCAGGGAAGCATAGTATTCCTGATTGAGTCGGAAGCTGTTTTGGTTTACAAATTCATCTTCGGCTTCGCGACGGTCGATTGCGGTGAGCTGGTTTTCTATAATAAATGCGTCAAGCACGCTTCTCTTTACCCGCACAAAGTAACGCCACACATCGGGTGGCTTTACTTCCAGGCCTTCCACTGAGTGCCAATCATCAACTGCCTCAAGGGCGGTGGAAGCAGCAACATCAAAATACGGGATGATAAAACGTTTTTCCAGCTCTGCTCGAATACCTGGCAGGAGAAAAGCCACGTGGAGCATATAATGGTCATCCAGTACTTCCCGGCTTACTCCCAGCTGCTCAGGAACAAACCCGACCGCTGCAACGCCTCCGCCTTTTCCGTTACCCCGGTTGTGCATCAGGCAGGAAGGCTCATAAATATGGCGTCCCGGAACCGGTTCGGTACAACAAAAACCAACAACGCCGCACCCGCCTTCTTCCTCGCCTTTCTTTACACCCTGGAGAAGACTAAGCTCATTGACGAGTCGCTTTTTTGAACCCAAAAGTTGTCGTATTCTTTCACTATTCATTTTTATTCAAAACATATTTAATTCATGATAAAGGAGTCAGCCACCTGAAATTATATTCTCTCTGAATTCGTTTCAACCTTTTTCTGCCAATAAAGACTGAAAAAGCGCTTTTGTAATAAAAGCGCTAAGGGCAAAAAATACCCTTTAATGATAGGCGGTGCTGGGCAAGGCATCCTAACGGAAATAAAAAGAAAAATAAAAAATCAACTTAATATATCGCCCTGAATCTAAGTCCGTGATTTGCCGAGAGCCACCCCACTTTACTTGACCTAAAAAACGTGCTTCAGGATCAAAATACGAAGAACAATGAGGAGGAGAGGCACTCCCTAAGCAAATTGTCAATATTAATTAAGTGTTATTTCATGAACACGTTACCTCATAAAAACTCTCTTACTATTTGCACGTGGCCAAATATATATTAATATTTTACCATTTTTTTGTTGAAAATTAAATTAAGTTATATTAAAATATTTAATAAGAATTAATTGTTAAGTCAAGTAAAAACAAAGAAATTTTTTAAAAAATAAAAATAATTAAGTAAAATTAAATATTCTCTAACCATTTTTATAGGAAGGGAATAATGGGAGAAGTGATAAGTTGTGGGATACCGTACTTAGATAAAATCATGGGGGGATACTTCCTCGGCGATAACATCGTCTGGGTTTTAACGCCCGGAACCGACTTTGATATCTTTTTAGAAGCCTTTCTTACAAAAAGAGATGACCCTCATTTTAAAATTGTTTATGTCAGCTTTGATTTCCCTCCCCAAAAAATTTTGAACCGATACGAAAAACTTTTTAAACCTGAAGACTTCATTTTGGTAGATGCCTTTACTTTTGGAAAGGGAAATGGTGATAGATTTTTCCAATCATTCTATCAGAGTGAAGCAATCCGGTCAAAACCATTTCGGATCTATTGCGTAAAGGATTTAACTGAGCCGAGTGAATTTATCAGAACCCTGAGCAGCATCCAGGAAGAGTTTAAAGCGGACATTGCCTGCAAATATTTCTTTGGTAGCTTGAACGGGATGCAAGAGCTTTGGGGTGAGCGGGATACCCTTCATGTTTTTACCTTTACCTGCCCTAAACTCTTTGAACTCAAGGCGTTAGGCTACTGGCCTTTGGTAAAAGAGGCGCATAGCAAAGCATTTTTAGCAAACATAAGCTATATTAGCCAAGTTGTCATCAGTTTGAGTTTTGAGGAGGACAATCCCTGTTCAATCCGATTCTTAAAACTTGAGGGAAGACCATCGAAGCTGCTGAATACAACGCATTATTATAATGTTCAAGAGAAAAATATAGATTTTCTTAATCCCTTAGAACAGGCAGAAATTGCACATAAATTTGACACCCAGAGAATACCGAAGCAGAAGCAAGAGCCGGCAACTCCCCCCAGTTTTTTAGAAACTAAAGAGCCGATACGGATCGGCGGCCGTATCCGGGGTTTCCGTTTGGCAAAAAACCTTTCTCAGGTAGAATTAGCCCAAAAACTTAGCATAACCCCCAGTGCCTTATCTCAAATCGAAAACAACCAAAGCCTACCCTCTTTACCTTTGTTTGTACAAATTGCGCGCTTTTTCGGAAAGTCCTTAGATTCCTTTTTTTCCCCGGAGCAAAAAAAAATGGAAGTTAAAACATTCCATCAGTAAATCATCTTGAAAAAATCTGGAGGTTCTCACCAAAATTTTTTCACCCATAAAAACTAATGCTCTTGGTACCCCTCAGCCTTTCGCAGAAGAATATCTTTTATCCCTTTTAGAATTCCTTTTGCGCGGCGAAGTTTTCTCTTGTCTAAGGAAAGAGGAATGAGGATAACTCTCGAGAGTACAAATCCAATGAGCGCGTACCAAAACAAAACCCAGCTCCACCACCCCTTCTTAACCTGGTCTCTAAAAAAAACGAAACGGTGAATCATTAAATTCCTCCCTATGCGTTCCTGATCAGGACGCATCTTCTCCGACTCCAAATGCCAAACCCTGGCCCGCGGCGTCACGATGAGTTTATACTTTTTTGAAACCCGGTAGGAAAAATCCTGGTCTTCACCCAGACCATAACCCTGATATTTTTTTTCATCAAAAGAAAACTCCTGAAATATTTCCTTGCGAAAAGACATCGCGTAACCATGAAAAAAGTCAACCTCTTGAACTTTCTTCAAAGGAACTCCTTTTGTACCAAAGTCAGTAACAAATCCAGAAGGCAAAACTTTTCCTTCTTTCAAACCCACCGTGAGAAAAATCATATGGAATATTTTTCTAAGATGCTGAAAAGCGGTTAAGGGCGTAATATTTGACATGACGCCTTCTACCCCGCCAAAGGACTTTTCTTGGTCCTCCTCATAAACTTTTAAGACTTCCTCAATATACTCAGATGATAGAATGACATCATCATCAAAATAAAAAATGATATCCCCCTGGGCAACCTTTGCGCCCACGTTTCTTGATTCGGTCAGGCCAGGTTTTTCTTTCTTTATATAAAGGTAATAGATCCCGCGTTCAGTACACTCCTTTTGTAAGGCGGGTGCAGGAAGAGTGCTATCATCAATAATAATCACTTCATCGGGTTTTTTCGATTGCGCCAAAATAGACTGGATACAATTTATCAACTCCGCTGGTCGATTAAAGGCAGGAATTATCACGCTTGTTTTCAGCATTAATTATACAAAAAAAGAAGTGGAAATGCTAAATAGCCTCAATGAAGGACAGGCTTTTTTCTCCACAAATTTCATCTTAGCCCCATCTACTTTTTCAACAAGGTTCCGGGAAGGATTGCTCCTTCGCCAAATTTTTTTTGGATCGCATCCAAGGCTTTATTAAGCCGCTTGGTTTTCTGCGAACCTGGGTGCTGAGGAAAAAGGGCGCGCTGTTTTACTTCCGAACTCGTTAAATGAGAAACCGATACCCCTAAGAGCCTTATCGGCCTTCTCCCAACTTCAGTTTTTTTCAGAAGAAGATAGCAAACCTTCGTGATTTCTCCGCCATCGTCCGTGGATTCTGCTATGGTCAGAGAACGCGTTATTTGGACAAAGTCGTGGTACTTTATTTTTAATGTAATGGTCTTTCCCCGCACTCCTTCTTTTCGCAAGCGCCAACCTACTTTGGTAGATAGGGAAAGAATTTCTCGCTTGGCTATTTCATCGTCAATGACATCTTCCGCAAAGGTCTCTTCCTGGCCGATTGATTTAACCTCATCTTCGATCTCAACCTCCCGTTCATCTCTTCCCCGGGAAAGCTGGTGGAGGTGAAGTCCGTTTTTCCCTAGCTTCGCAATTAAAATATCTACCGGGATATGCTTCAGATCACCAATGGTCTTCACCCCCAGGGCGGCAAAAACTTTTTCGGTTGCTTTGCCAACTCCCCAAAGCCTGTCAATCGGAAGTGGGTCCAGAAACTCCTGCACTTTCCCCGGAGAGACGACGGTAAGCCCGTCCGGCTTATTCATGCCCGAGGCAATCTTGGCCACAAATTTAAGAGGAGCAATCCCGGCAGAAACCGTAAGCCCGATTTCTTTTTTCACCAGGCTTTTGATCTTCCGGGCTATTTCTTCCGGCTCACCAAACATGCGGGTAGAGCCAGTCACATCAAGAAAAGCCTCGTCAATGGAAAGCGGCTCGACCAACGGCGTGAAACGGCGAAAAATCTCAAATAGTTGCTCCGATACTTCCTGATAGCGGGACATCCGTACCGGCAAAAATAGTCCCTGCGGACAAAGCCTCATTGCTGTTGCTATCGGCTGAGCCGAATGCACGCCACACCACCGGGCTTCGTAGGAAGGAGAGGACACCACTCCCCGCTGCTTGCTTCCGCCGACAATAACCGGTTTCCCTTGCAAGCTCGGATTATCCAAAACCTCCACCGCAGCATAAAAGGCATCCATATCCAGATGCATTATTTTTTTGGGATTTTTTTCGGATTCCACATCCACACCTCAGGTTCATTGTCAAAAAATTTTTATTTTATATTATCACAGGCGCTTTAAAAGAAAAAATCCCTTTTTGTGGCGGAAGATCTACACCCTCAAACATGGAATATTAAAAAAAAACCGGGTATAATAAAAAGTTGTGATACAGGGTTTTTTCTCCATAAAGAAATTTAACCACAATGAGGAGAAAAAAAAGCTCCTTAAGCCAAATGATCAAGCCCAAGATTTTAAGTTATCCGATCAAAACGGAAACAAAGTTTCCCTTTCCGCCTTCCGGGGTAAAAAGGTTCTTCTGTTCTTTTCTCCCAAAGCCGAAACTCCCAGCTGAAAGAAACAGGCCGTGATCCTGAGGGATGCTGGTCAGCATCTCGCGAAACTGAACGTGGCGATTCTGGGAATCAGCCCCCCCGATACCGCGCCGGAGGCATTAAAGGTGCTGGAAGGGTAAAGCCTTTTTCGGGATTACGGGGTGATTATTTAATACTCCAGATATTGCTTAAATTTACCCAGGATATTGAGTAAATTGTTATCTTATGAATAATTAACATGTTTAAAAGGTTTTGGGGGAACTTGGACTTTGGGGATTTTAATTTCTCCTTCCCAAATCATCAACGCCACAACATATGATGATAGCGGCTTGGAAGTACTCGGTATTATGTCAGTTCCACCAATACTGCACCCGATATTTTCGGGAAATAAGAAAAGGATAAAATGGAATCTTTGCAATCAATGGCTTCTGCTTTACTGGTAATAGTTCCTTTTGTGCTGGTCTTCAGCCTGGTTTTTAAGGAAATCGGGAGACAAAAAAGGAAATGGGGCGTGCTCCATGAATTAAGCCAGCGCTTAGAAGAACTTAAGCAAGACATTCTCGTTGTGCCCACACCAACCGTACCGGATAAAAAGATAGAACAGGAATTGGGGGAGATAGTAGCGGAAAGTGCGGTAAGTGGCAGCTCTTACAGGGTAGCAGAAAAAAAAGCACTGATCGTTTTGATGCTTACGGCTAAGGAAAGGGGGGCAAATGCGATTTTAGAACTCCACCGGGAACGTGCGCCGTATGATGCAACCAGAAAGATGCAGTGGCAGGCAAAAACAATTCGCCTGGCCGGAAAAGCAGTAAAAACAGGTGACATAACAAGCGGTAATAATAAGAATCTTGCAAACGATCCTGACACGTAAAAAAATAAAACTGGAAGATCGACCAATAAAAGACTACAGTACTTTTAAGGGAAGGGCCGGATATTGGGTAAATCGCTTTGGGTGCTATTGTACTATTACCGGAGGAACTTATGAGCTTTGACGTAGAAGAAAAAACAAGTCTCATCGCGCAATGGATAAAAGACCATGACCGGGTAGTGATTTTTACCGGTGCGGGCGTGAGTACGGATTCAGGGATTGCGGATTTTAGAAGTCCGGGAGGGATTTGGGAGCGTTTTGATCCCAATGAGTTTCTCTTTGATAATTTTTTAGCGAGCGAAAAAGTCCGGGAAAAATACTGGCAGTTTCATACCGAGGTTTATTATACCATCCTTAAAGCGAAGCCAAATTCCGCTCACCAAGCATGTGTGGCGTTAGACCAGATGGGAAAGTTAGACTGTGTGATTACTCAAAATATTGACAACCTCCATCAAAATGCCGGGCTTCCCCAAGCGAAAGTGATCGAGCTCCATGGAAATGCCCTCAGGGTAAATTGCCTTTCCTGTAAAAAAGAATACGACCGTAAAGAGATTCAGCAACGAGTCGAAGGGGGAGAGTGCGCTCCTCAATGTGATTGCAAAGGACTTCTTAAACCAGCTACTATCGCATTTGGCCAACCCATGCCTTTTAAAGAAATGCAAGCGGCAGAAACGCGGTCAGCTAATGCCGAGGTTTTCTTAGCCATCGGCTCCTCATTAGTAGTGTATCCGGCAGCCTATATGCCTCTTTATGCCAAACAAGGAGGCGCCAAGCTCGCTATTATCAACCTGGCCCCTACCCCTTATGATCATCAGGCAGATGTGGTAGTCCAGGAAAAAGCAGGTGTGGCGATGGACATGATTCTCGAGAGCGTGAAAAAACGGATGTGAGTTTTGGTCACAGCAAAAGCTCACTTGATTACTCAATTTTATCATTTTGTTTCTTTCCTCGCGTGACCCATCCCAAACAAGGGAGTGAGCAGAGTCAGGTACTGCTTTGCTAAAACCTCAGGTTTCTTTTGGCCTTCTTTTAACCACTCAACGATCTCAGCCCCATAGTTCAAAAAAGCGCCCATGATTCCGCATAAGCGGTAAACTTCTTCATAATAAACTGTGACCTAACAGCAGCTATGGAAACAGCCTCCATAGGGGGTGATCACCCACCCTCCGCCGGGGGATGATGTCTGATTTATAGATAATTTCTCAGGTGATCCAAGAGACCAAAAGGAAGTATCCCGGAAAAACCTTTCTTTTTCATCTAAGTTTACTGGAGCTTAAAAAAACCAGCAGGCAAAGAAGCTAAGACCCCAACTGTATCCATGAAGAATGGTCTGATGAATTTAAAATGACTTTTTCGGAAATGTGATGAAGACCTTGCAAAATTTTAAAAAATTTTTGACTAATATCTTAATTTATTATATCTCTTTTAAAAGTCGGATCCAGCATTCCTACGTGAGAACAACCGACCCTGCTATGTTTTAAAACGTGTATCAATGCAAAAAAAACAATCTTTACTTTCACCAATATTTTTTTCTCGGTTCTAATGTTCTCATGCCCCTATGCAGCCGAACCTCTTTTTTTTTCTTTAGAGAACCAGCTTATTGCTGATGGCGTGGATGCCGATCTCGTTCGGAGTATTTTTCAGAATCCTGCCGTTAAACTGGAACCCGATATTATTGCCGGGAATCTCAAGCGGCGTGAAAAAGTCTTGGATTATAGCCAGTATCTTACGGACGCCTCGGTTTTAAAAGCCAAGAACTATCTCAAAGAACATCGTGTTTCGCTTAAAAAAGCTTTTAAAAAGTTTGGTGCGTCACCTTCGATTATTGTAGCCATTCTAACCGTAGAGACCTAGCTGGGATCCTATACCGGCAAATACCCCACCAACGTGCTCTCCACTATGGCGCTAGCGGGTGATCCTCAGGTCCAGGAAAAGATATTTTCTTTTTTTGGCAATGAAATCAGCACGCCCGACATCCGAAAACAAATCCTCTCTTCTCTTAAACAGCGAGAGAGGCGTGGATACCGCGAACTAAAATTTCTTTTAACTTACATAAAGAAAAACGGCTTGGACCCTTTAAGCATCAAAGGATCGGTTGAAGGTGCTATTGGCATCCCTCAGTTTATGCCCTCTAATATTGATCACTACGGGCAAGACGGGGATGGAGATGGCATTGTTGACCTCTTTAACCACGCTGATGCTATCGCCAGTATTGCTTGCTTTCTCAATGCTCACAAATGGAAAAAAGCCAGGAAGGTTGAGGAAAAGGAAAGGGTTCTGCTTCGTTATAATCGGAGTATCTATTATATGGATACGGTGTGGGCGCTCGCGGAGAAACTCAAATAAAACACACCTGAGTAATGATCGGTATGGCCTGGAATCTATTTCTTTGTTAATTTCCCGACTTTTTGCCGCGGTGCGAGTGCTTCCACTGTATCCAGAGTTTTCCTACCACTATTACCCCAACTGCAGAGAAAACTTGTACCCCATATTCTAAAATTTTACCTGGATGAACCAACCCCTCGACCCACGAGTCAGTAATCATCATCTCTCCCCCCACCCTTCCGAGAACTGCTGCACCAAGAAGAATAATAATCGGGTATTTATCCATAAGCACAGAAAGAAAGTTGCTGGTAAAAACTACCACGGGGATACTGAGTGCGAGCCCGAAAAAGAGGAGAAATAAGTTCCCGCGTGATGCCCCCGCTATAGCGAGTACATTATCGGTCGACATGGTGATGTCTGCTATCACAATAAGTCTCACCGCCTGCACAATAGTTGCAGCCTCTTTATCTGGACCTTCTTCCATCCCTCCCTCAACAAAGAGCTTTATCGCAATCCACAAAATTACTATCCCCCCGATAAGCTTTAAAAAACTTATTTGGAGAAGCTGGGAGACAAAAAAGGTAAGGGCAACCCTCAATAAAACGGCAGCACCAGCACCAAAAACAATTCCGGTGATCCTCTGGTTCTTCGGAAGCCTTCGAACTGCCATCGCGATAATGACCGCATTATCTCCAGCTAAAATCAAATCAATTACTATTATGCTTATAATACCCATAACAAACTGCATATCCCACGTAATATAGCTGCCGATTGGACCTAAATCCACTTTTTAACTCCTCACTTTTAAATATGTTACCGCCTGAACCGTATCGTTGATACTAAACTTTTCAGTCAATGAGTCATTGAAAGTTTTTAGATTGCTTCCTTCAATCATTATCCTTTTACCTTATAAAACCTTACGAAAAAATTCTTCTGTGCGTGTTAAGCTTCAACCGAAAATCAAAAAGCTGAGATCAATCGCAACGCTCCATTTTTCTAATTGTTACGAATTCTTTCTCAACCCAATAATCATGGGATGATAATAACCGTTACCCACCCATATTGCTAAGGGAGAATTCTCATGCCGCTCAATACCGAAACCATGACTGCCGCCACCAACACCGAACCCACCTGCACGCCAGCATTCACGCCCATGGGATGCATAAACAAATAAGTTTCCCTATTGTACTTTTGTCCTTCCCCTTGTACAACGCGGGCAGATATCGGGAAAGCCGAGATGCCTGCTGCGCCAATGAGCGGATTAACCGTGCCCCCGCTTAAAAAGCACATAACTTTTCCAAATAAAACTCCGCATGCAGTATCACAACAGATTGCCAAAAAACCCAAGCCTAAAACAATTAAAGTCTTAGGATTAAAAAACACACTCCCAACCATGGTTGCGCCAATGGGAAGACCGAGGAAGAGGGTAACGATATTGGCAATTTCGTTTTCCGACGCTTTAGTCAGCCGCTGCACCACACACACACCACACTCTCTCAAAAGGTTACCCAGAATAGTAGATACCCACGGGCTTACGCCCGTGGTCCTCAGCGTTGTTTTGATAGGGACAAGCAGTAAAGGCTCACAATCTTTTTGGATGCCAAGATAAAAAAACACACCGCCAACCACAAGCATTACCAGACTCCGCCAATCAAGACATTGAAAGCCCGCAATGAGTCCACTTAATCCGTTGAGAATTCCCTCTAACTTTTTGCATTCTTCCTTTTTTACTAATTTTCTTCTTCTTTTTTATAAGGAAATACTTTCCTTAAAACACCCATGATAAGGCTCATAATCCACAGCGTGAGCAAGGTGCCTCCCATCCCACAAATGAGCAGGGTAATGCCAAAAGTAAATTTATCAATACAACAACCTTCTTTCCTAAAAGCAAATGCCCATTTGTTTGAAAAATGGGCAGTGGTAATTAAAACAATTGCTAAAAGCCATCGATCATTCAGTAGGTAAATGAATTTAGCTAAACATTGAACTTAAAAGTTATAATATCTCCGTTTTTGATCTCATAATCCCGGCCTTCCAAAGCGATTATCCCCTTTTCTCGAGCCAAGGTCAAGGAACCGATAGAGACAAAATCTTCATAGCCAATCACCTCTGCTTTAATAAAACCTTTTTCCATATCAGAATGGATTTTACCAGCCGCCTCCGGTGCCTTGGTTCCTTTAACGACAGTCCACGCCCTTAGTTCCTTGCTCACCACCGTATAAAAGGTAATGAGTTTAAGCAGGCGATATCCTTCCGCCACCAAGGCTTCTAAACCGGAGCGTTCCAGTTCGTATTCGCGAAGAAATTCTTGCCTTTCTTCCGCTCCCAGATCCTCGAGCTCTGCCTCTAATTTTCCACAAATGGTAACTCTCGGGGCCTTCTCTTCTACCGCAACTTGCATTACAGCTTCCCGGTAACCTTTACCACCCTTAATTTCTTTTTCTGATACATTGGCAACATATAAAACCGGCTTAAATGTAAGGAACTGCACTTCCTTTAAAAACCTTACCATCTCCGTAATGTCTGGAATTTGCCTGACGGGAATTCCTCCATCTAAATGGGTTGCAATCTGTTTTAAAACTTCCAACTCTTCCCGATATTGTTTTTCCCCTACGCGTGCCAGTTTCTCTATCTTGGTTAAGCGTCTCGACAAAGTCTCTATGTCCGCAAGCACAAGTTCGGTATTCACGATGCCTATATCACGGACAGGCTCAATGTTTTCTCCTTCATGGGCTATGTTTTCATCTTCAAAGCATCTCACCACATGAATCAGGGCATCAACATTGCGAATATGGCTTAAAAACTGATTGCCCAATCCTTCTCCCTGGCTGGCTCCTTTCACTAAACCGGCAATATCCCAAACCTCCAACGTGGCCGGAATAGTTTTCTTGGGCTGGATAAGTCGGGCAATTTCCTTAAGACGGGGATCGGGGACAGGTGCTATCCCCTGATGAGGTTGAATGGTGGAAAAGGGATACGAAGCAACTTCTGCTTTAGCAGCAGTGAGGGCGTTGAAAATAGTTGACTTGCCCGCATTGGGCAAGCCAACTATTCCGCATTTAAAACCCATTTATTTCCTTTTAACGCGTTTTTTGTAAATCAAACTCCCCTAATCAAGGAGCATGGTGCGTTACCAAAATTACTGCTTCTTCGGTATCCGCATGCAGTAAAAGGACCTGTAAACAAAAGTTAACGCAACGGCAAAAAAGATCATTCCTACCCAACCGGCTTTGCCCTGCATACCCGGAGCAATGGCAATCTCCATCGCCAGGAGCCCGAACAGGGTGGTGAACTTGATGATCGGGTTCAAAGCAACCGAGGAGGTATCTTTGTACGGGTCGCCGACCGTGTCGCCCACGACTGCCGCGGCATGCAGATCCGTACCTTTCTCTTTCAGGTCGACCTCGACCACCTTTTTGGCATTGTCCCAGCAGCCGCCGGCATTAGCCATGAAGAAGGCCTGGAAGAGACCGAAAACGGCGATGGACAGCAGGTAGCTGACGAAGAAAGAAATGGGGGCACCCGCAAAAATCCTGTCGTGACCGGTTAACGTGGCCATATTGCCCGTAGGTGCGGAGAAGAAGGCAAAGGCCAAAGCAAAACTGAAGATGGCGATGAAGATGTTGATCATACCCTTCTGGGCATACTGGGTACAGATCTTCACGACCTCTTTCGAATTCTCGGTCGAAGCGGATAAGCTGGCGTTTTCATCCAGCTTAATATTGTTCTTGATGTACTGCACGGCCTGGTAGGCGCCCGTGGTAACGGCCTGGATGGAAGCGCCAGTGAACCAGTAGATGACCGCACCGCCGCAGATCAAGCCGAGCAGGGTGTAGGGATTGAGCAAATTGAGGATAGATTCCGGTTCTACTTGGAGCTTCTCTTTAATGAGCAGGATGAGCGAGAAGATCATGGTGGTGGCTCCGACAACGGCCGTACCGATAAGAACCGGTTTCGCGGTGGCTTTGAAGGTGTTGCCGGCGCTGTCATTTTCCTCAAGATACTGTTTGCCAACATCAAAGCGCGGTTTAAAGCCGAAGTCCTTCTCGATTTCTTTTCCCACATTGGGAATGGATTCAATCAGGGAAAGCTCGTACACGCTCTGGGCGTTGTCCGTAACCGGACCATAGCTGTCAACCGCGATGGTGACCGGTCCCATGCCCAGCATGCCGAAAGCCACCAGACCGAAGGCAAAGACCGACGGATAGATCATGAAATCGGCCAGTCCCATGGTGCTGGTTATGTAGGCGAGGAACATGAGCCCGAAAACCGCCATGCCGAGCCAGAAGGCGCTAAAGTTACCGGCCACCAGACCGGAGAGGATATCAAGAGAGGCGCCGCCTTCACGGGCCGCGGTAACGACCTCTTCGGTATGTCTGGACTTGGAGCTGGTAAAGACCTTGACAAGCTCCGGAATGACGGCCGCGGCGAGCGTACCACAACTGATGATGACCGAGAGCTTCCACCACAGGCCGTTGGGAAGGGCGCCCAGCTGCCATTTGCTCGCGGCAAAGGTTACGGCGATGGAAACGAGCGACGTAATCCAGACCAAAGTGGTCAGAGGGTGCTCGAAATCGATCTTCTCCTTGCCCCCCTGCGTGGCGCTGGTGAGAACACCATTGATCCAGTAGGAGACAATGGACGTGACGATCATAAGGACACGCATGACGAATATCCAGACCAGGAGCTCAGCTTGAAAGGCCTGATAGTCCGTACCCTTAGTGCAGGCCAACACGATGAAGCTGATGATGGCAACACCGGTAACGCCATAGGTTTCAAAACCGTCCGCCGTGGGGCCCACACTGTCGCCAGCATTGTCGCCGGTGCAGTCCGCGATTACGCCGGGGTTGCGCGGGTCGTCTTCTTTGATGGTGAAGATGATTTTCATCAGGTCGGAGCCGATATCAGCGATCTTGGTAAAAATACCGCCGCAGATACGCAGGGCCGAAGCGCCCAGTGATTCGCCGATGGCGAAACCGATAAAGGCGGCACCGGCCACTTGGCGTGGCAGGAACACGAGAATAAGGAGCATCATGATAAGTTCGACGCAGACCAGCAGCACGCCGATGGACATGCCAGCGGTCAGGGGGATGTCGAGGAGTTTGCTCGGTTTGCCTTCCAACGAGGAGAAGGCCATTCGGCTGTTGGCCAAAGTGTTCATGCGGATGCCGAACCAGGCCACGCCGTAGGAGCCCAGGATACCAACGATGGAGGCGCCCAGGACAATGGCGACGTTCCCGAGGGGCATCTCTGACAACACGCGGAAATAATAAAAGATACAGATGCCGATGATGATCTCCAGGCCTAACAGGAATTTGCCCTGCTGGATCAGATACGTCTTACAGGTCTGGAAGATGATCTCCGAGACTTCCAGCATGGACTTGTGGGACGGGATCTTCTTTACCTTGGAATACATATACACGCCGAAAAGCATGCCCAAGATACAAATCAAAAATCCCCAATACAGCAACTTACACTGAGCCGGGCTAAGATCCGGAATTTTTAGGTCTGCTTCACTGGCAAAAAGCGGGGTTGCCAGCAAGAAAAAAAGCAGGCCAGAAATAATACTACTTGCGAAGCGGGTTATTTTTTCTCGTGAAACCATTTTATCTTCTCCTTTCAAATTACTAAGTACCTAAAACACAAAGAGCCACTTAATTTTTTCGGTTGAAGCGATTCATGGCCTGAGCAGTTCCTTCTAACATGATTGCCTTTACTGCTTCCGTGGCCTGATCAAGAAGAATGGTCACATTCTTCTTTTCCAGTTCATCAAAATCGGCTAAGACATAATCTCTCCCTTCACCTTTTTTTTCAGTACGGCCAATGCCCAGCCTAACCCTGATGAACTCGCTTTCTCCCAAGCTCTCGATTATTGATTTTACTCCTTTATTGCCGGCGTCACCTCCTTTGTCTCGAATTCTCATTTGTCCAAAATTAAAATCCAAATCATCGTGGATTATGATCACCTTGTCCGTTGCAATCCGAAAAAAATTTTTTAACCTTACAACCGCCTCCCCACTTAAATTCATAAACGTCTGGGGCTTAGCCAATACTACTTTTTGTTCCTGCCAACTACCCTTGCCCCACAGGGCCATCATCCTCTTTTTATCGAGAGGAACGGATAATTCTTTCGAAAGCTGGTCGATTACTCGAAATCCAATGTTATGGCGAGTAAATTTAAATTTTCGACCTGGATTACCAAGACCAACAATTAACCACACGTAACTAATTTGGGTTGCGAATTTTTATCAGGCTTCTGACTCTTTAGTTTTATCCTCTTTTTCGGACACAGCTTCGCCCTCTTCAACTACCTCCTCTACCACTTTTTCCACTTCTAATTTCGGGCTTAAAACAGTAACAACAGTTTGTTCTCCGGAAGAGAGGACTTCAATGCCTTCTGGCACCGCAATATCCCTTATATGAATTGATTCCCCCATCAACAAGCTACTGACGTCAACGTCAAACCGGTCAGGGATGGCAAGGGGCATACACCGAATTTCCAGTTCCCTTTCAATCTGCTGTAATATCCCTCCGAGTTTTACTCCTTCCGCTTTGCCGATTAATTCAATGGGAACTGCTACCGTTATTTTCTTCTCCAAATCAATTTTTTGGAGGTCAATATGGGTAACATCCCGCTTTATCAAATCGACTTGGAAGTCTCGGATCATCACTACCTGGGGGCCGATCTCTTCCTTTCCCTCAACCGTGAGGTTAATGATGATGTTCTCTCCCACCTTTCCCTTCAATGCTTTCTTAAATTCTGTTTGGGTTATCGTCAAGGGAATTGACTCTACCTTGGGGCCATAAAAGACTCCAGGAATTAATCCCTTTTGGCGGCACCGGTGGGCAGGCCCTTTGCCGGTTTCTTTTCGTAATTGGACTTTTAAATCTATTCTTTCCATCTTTTTTCCTTTATATAAACCTTATATAAATAAAGCACTCACTGACTCATTATAGTGGATTCTCCGAATTGCTTCACTGAGGAGTCCCGCCACTGACAATACTGTTATCTTGTCACTTTTTTTCTTTTCTTCGGTTAAAGGAATCGTGTTGGTAACAATAAGTTCTTTAATGACCGAGTTTTCAAGTTTTTTCATCGCATTGCCAGAAAGTACCGCGTGGGTGCAGCACGCATAAACCTCTTGAGCCCCATCATCTTTGAGGGCTTGGGCTGCCTGAACAATTGTCCCTCCGGTATCAATCATATCATCAATGATAATAGCGCGTTTACCCTCCACCTCTCCGATAACATGCATAATTTCTGAGACATTCGGTGCCGGTCTTCTTTTATCGATGATTGCCAGCCTCGCATTGAGTCTCCCGGCAAAATCCCGGGCCCTTTCTACCCCACCCGTATCCGGTGACACAATCACTAAGTCATTTAAAAATTTTTCCTTAACATATTGATAAAGAACCGGAGTGCTGTAAAGATGATCAACCGGAATATTAAAAAACCCCTGGATCTGACCAGCGTGCAGTTCCATCGTGAGTACCCGGTTTGCTCCGGCAACTGATATAAGGTCTGCCATCAATTTGGCGCTAATGGGCGCACGAGGAGAGACCTTCCGATCTTGCCGGGCATAACCATAATAAGGAATTACTGCGGTAATCCGAGCCGGGGATGCCCTTTTTAAGGCATCTAACATTATCAACATTTCCATTATGTGTTCATTTGCCGGGGTACAGGCCGACTGAACAATAAAAACATCCATCCCGCGAACATTTTCGCAAATATCAACCGAGATTTCTCCATCGCTAAATTTTTTTAAGGAAGCCTCTCCCAAGGGGATCTGGAGGAGATCACACATCTCTTGAGCCAAAAGAGCATTGGAACTCCCCCTAAATATCTTTAATTTTTCCAATAAGTTAGTCAAAGTATTCCTTTCTCTCCTAAAAAATTTATTCCGCCTTCGAAATGATCGCTTGATAACTAACTTAAAAAATATTATTTTTTTTCTAAAACTAGCTCATAAGTTCAAATTTCAATAAATTTAAATATAAAATGTTTTTTATTATTGCATAAAAGATAAAAAATCAAGTCTTTTTTGCTTGCTGGTTTATCGGTTGTTTTTGGGGTTCAACAGATTAAAACTTATTAATTTTCAACACAGTTAGCACATTATTACTAAAAAAATTTGCTAATTTCTTTTTTTAGTTTTTTTGTTTAAAAAATAGTTTCTTTTGGAGAAAAAACGGAAAAATAGTAAAGGGAAGATTATTAAATCAAATAGGGGGCTTATTGGAAATATTCTTTGGTTTTTTTTTGGGCAAAAATCTTTGGCCTCAAAATAAAGTTCATCTCTTTCTCATTTACCAAAACAAAATATTTCACCCTTTTGAAAGATATTTAAAAAGAAATTCCTGCGTTGGTGGTCATAATGCAGGAATTTCTTTTCACTCGTCGGTAATTTCTAAGAAATTTGCAAAGGAAATGAGCAATTGGATCAAGGAGTAAAAAGGAAGTCGTAAGCTCCTCAAGCCCTCCTTAGTCTAAGTAACCTTTTGCCTTCATATACTCAGCATTAAGAATCGCCGCACCGGCAGCGCCCCGGATAGTATTGTGGCTTAAGACTAAAAACTTATAGTCAAGAATGGAGCATTTTCTGATCCGTCCCACCACACAAGCCATCCCCTTTCCTTCATCGCGATCAAAGCGGGGCTGAGGCCGATCATTTTCTTCCCTGACCACAATTGTCTGAGGTGGTGCAAAAGGAAGATCAAGCCCCGTGAGAGGGTTGTAAGTCCTAAGGGTTGCGATCAACTCCTCGCGGGATGGTTTTGCTTTCATTTCGACGCTAACGGTTTCCAGGTGGCCGTCTTTCACGTTAACCCGGTTGCAGCTTGCACTGATTAGCATATCTGCCATGACAAATCGGTTATTTTTAACCGAACCCAAAATCTTTTGCGGCTCAGTCTCTACTTTGTCTTCTTCACCGCCAATATAGGGGACTACATTGTCAAGAATATCCAATGAAGCAACACCCGGATATCCGGCTCCACTTAAGGCCTGCATCGTGGTAACCATAATCTTTGTGACCCCATATTTCTTATGCAGGGGCGCAACCCCCATCACCAGGCCAATCGTTGAACAATTCGGGTTAGTAACAATAAAACCATTTGACCCGATTCTTTTTTTCTGCGCGGGAATTATTTCCAGGTGATCGCCATTGATTTCAGGAATAAGAAGCGGAACATCGTCATCCATCCGATGGTTTTTAGAATTACTGCTCACCACATACCCTGCGCGGGCAAATTCTTCTTCTACTGGTCCTGCCACGCTCGAATCGAGGGCAGAAAAGACAACCCGGCAGTCCAGGTCAGGAGTACATTCCTTCACTTCCATACCTGCCACGTCTTGAGGAATGGGGGTTTCGAGCTTCCATCTTCCGACCATACTTTCTTGATAAGTTTTACCCGCACTCCTTTCAGAAGCTGCCAAAGCAGAAATTTCAAACCAGGGATGGTTTTCCAGGAGCTGGATAAACCTTTGTCCTACCATCCCCGTTGCTCCTAAAATCCCAATTTTTATTTTTTTCATCCTTTTCTCCTTGGGACAAAATACTTATAAAATTTTTTGATTTTCTAAAACCACCTTAAGCTTTTCTCTATTTTTTGGATCCATCCTACACAGGGGAGAGCGAAAAACCTCTTTAACCATTCCCAACATCGCCAGCGCAGTTTTAATGGGAATAGGATTCGTCTCAATAAAAAGCGCTTTAAAAAGAGGTAATAAAAGATAGTGGTATTCCCGCGCTTCGTCCCATTGCCCCCTCAAGCCGCGTTGAACCATATCTGAAACCTGCCGAGGAACAATATTGCTTGCTACGGAAATAACTCCATCACCACCAAGAACCATAAGCGGTAACGTCAAGTTATCATCGCCACTTAACACCGTAAACCCTGCTGGCCGTCGGCTTAAAATATCCATCATCTGGGGGATATTCCCGGAAGCTTCTTTTATTCCAATAATATTTTTATGTTCTGCCATCCTCAGAAGAGTATCAGTTTCGATATTTATTCCTGTTCTTCCGGGGATATTGTAAATAATCATCGGCAGATCAATTGCTTCGGCAATAGCAATGAAATGTTCATAAAGCCCTTTTTGAGTAGGTTTATTATAATAAGGAGCCACTTGAAGGCTGGAGTGCGCCCCAGCTTTCAAAGCGTGTCGAGTAAGAAGTATTGCCTCGTCCGTGGAGTTGCTTCCCGTTCCCGCGATAACGGGAACCCGCCCCCGGGCTTCATCAATAACAATGGCGATCGCTTGACTGTGTTCTTCGTAGCTGAGCGTTGGGCTTTCTCCCGTCGTTCCGCAAGGAACGATACCCGAGATATTATTTTCGATCTGAAAGTTTACTAATTCTCTTAACGCCTTTCCATCAATGTTCCCCTTTTCGTCAAAAGGGGTGACGATAGCGGTTATGGCTCCTTGGAGCATCCTTTTTCCTCCTTTGAAAAAATTTTTTTTAATATCATTAGAGAAAATTCTTTTCAACAAAAAATGATTAATTCCGTCTTTTTTAAGAAAAAAGTTTTTAGGGGGCGACAAAAGTCTCCTCTGGCTTTATTATGAGCAGAGTATAGTGAGTAAGGTCTAAATATTTTTTTGCCGCTCTTTGGACATCTTTTACTGAAACCTTGAGTATTTTATCAAGGTACGTCTTAGAGTAATCATTTCCCAAGCCATAGCGTTCGTTGAATCCCATCTCTGCAGCTACAGAGGCATTGGTCTGGTGTTCGATGCTAAAAATTCCCACCAAATGGTTTTGGGCTCGTTCTAATTCTTTCGGGCTTACTTTTTCCTCGGTAATCTTTTGGATTTCTTTTTTTATTCCTTCAATGGCTTTTACCACCTTGGGAGGTTCACAGCCAATATAAAAAGCAATATATCCTGGGTCAATCCCCTCCCAAGCAAAGGAGGTTACCACATAGGCCAAGCTCTGCTTATCACGAAGTTCGGTAAAAAGCCTGCCTCCCTGACCGGCAAGAATTGCGTTTAACACAGCCAAGGAATACTTATCAGGACTTTTTATATCTACCCCGGGAAATCCCAACATCACCTGAGCTTGGGCTTTTTTTCCTTGTTTTATTTCTTTTTGGCGCATAACAACAGACTTTGGTTCTTGGGATACTATTGGGCAGGCACAAGGTAGATCTGGAAATCCATAAAAAAGAGCTTCGACCATTTTTTGGGCTTTATCTGCCTTCACATCTCCCACAATAGTGATAACCAGGTTTTTCGATCGCGCTAAACTACCATAGTATTTCTCCAACTCCTGGGAAGTCAGTTGGCTTACAACGTCTTTTGTTCCCAAAGCATCCATTCCATAGGGATGGTTTTCAAAAAAGAACGCATCAAAATCTTTACGGATAAAAGAAAAAGGCTGATCTTTCTCCTGTTCGATGGCTGCTATGATATCTGCTCTTTTCTTCGCTAACTCTTCTTCTGGGAAAGAAGGGTTGATAAGAACATCAGAAAATAAGTCTAATCCCTGCTCAAAAAACTGACTGAGAATTGTGCAGGAAACTCCAAAGCTGTTCCGCCCTGAAAATCCGCTCATCTCTCCGGCCATTGATTCAATTTCCTTCGCAATGTCGAGTGCTGAACGCTTCTTCGTCCCCTTAGTAAGCATTTCAGCAATAAAATTGTTAATTCCATTGTTTTCCTTTTTTTCAAAGCGAACGCCGCCCAAAAAAACTGCCTGCATTGAAACTATGGGTAAATTCCGATTTTCCCGAACAATCAAGGTAATTCCATTGGGGAGAACAAATCTTTGGGTTGCCGGAGAAGCGGTGGCCGCAGCGAATACGGATGGCTTTTCCAGTTGAGCAATTGAGTCCTTAATCTCCACATATGTTATAGGAGAAGTCTCCTTTTCCGGAACAAGCAGTCCAATGGTTGCGTTTTGAGGAGTAAGATACTTCTGCGCTACTTTAATAATATCCTGAGCAGTTACCTGATTTATCCGTTCCACATATGTTTGTTCAAAGGCCACATCTCCCACAACCGTTTCAAAATAACCGTGCTGGCGCCCTTCACCCTGGATGGTTTGTTGACTATAGAGAAAATCGCTTGTTAGTTTGAGTTTGGCCTTTTGAATTTCTTCTGAAGACGGTGGTTCATCCTGTATCCGGTAAAGCTCTTGAAAAATTTTTGTTAAGGTCGGCTTAGCCTTATCACGCTCCAATAGGCATCCGATCATCAAGACCCCGGGATCCTTGGGGGTAAATGAGGAAACATCAATAGAATTTACCAACCCTGCCTCTGATTTTACCTTTTGGTAAAGGCGGGATGATTCACCATCTCCAAGGATTGAAGCCAATACATCCAACGGATAGAGATCGTTGTGGTTAATGGCAGGGATATGAAAAGCCATTTCAAGATAAGTTTTTTGAACATCATCCGGTAAAATAACGCTCCGCATTTCTCCTTGCGGAGGCTCGGCAGGCCTGTTTGGAGTCGCCTTGATATGAGAAGTAAAATTCAAAAAAGCTTTTTTTATGGCAGTCATGGCCTCCTCCGACTTGAAATCCCCGGTTACCACGAGAGACATGTTATCCGGAGTATACCATTTACAAAAATATTCCATCACCTTTGCCCGATCAAAACTTTGCACCGTCTTTTCAAAACCGATGATCGGCCGTTGGTAAGGATGAACCGTATAGGCAGCGGAAAAAAGTGCTTCATTGAGCTTGGTCGAAGGCTGATCAGTCCTCATTCTGACCTCTTCCAGAACAACCTCTTTCTCTCTTTTAAGTTCTTCGGGATCAAAGGAGGAGTTTTGAATCGCATCCGCCATAATATCCAAGCCAGAAAAAAAATATCGGCTCGGGATCACTAGATAAAAGACTGTCTCATCATAAGAAGTAAAAGCGTTAATATCCCCTCCGGCCGTCCCGACCTCCCGAGCGATCTCGCCTACTTTCCTTTTCGCAGTGCCTTTAAAGAGCATATGTTCAATAAGATGGCTTATACCCGCCTCTTTATCCTGTTCATCTGCGCTGCCAACTTTAATCCACATTTGGAAGGAGACAAGGGGGGAAGAATGGTTCTCTTTTAAAATTACTGTTAAGCCATTATCCAACGTATTCTTTTGGATCGGGGAATTTCCCCAGCTCGGGATTGCCCACAACATACTTCCCCATAAGGTTAGACAAAGAATTATCCTTTTTTTAACCGAGGGAAAAAACAACCTGTTTTGCACTGTGCACCTCTGTTTTAACGTAATGAGAAATTGATGATTTTTCAGATAGACTCTTTAACAATAAAGAAGGTGCGAAAAAAAGAAGAAGAGTATGGATAAAATGAGGAACAAAAATTCATTTCTGTTTCTCAGAATGAGCAATTTTGTCCAAAATCCCATTAATAAAAGAAGCGGATTTTTCAGTGCCAAATTTTTTTCCCAATTCAATGGCTTCGTTTATGCTCACTTTAGAAGGAATATCGTTGCACCAGAGGATTTCAAAAATTCCTATCCGCAAAATATTTCGATCTATTGATGAGAGCCGCTCCAAAGCCCAATGCTTTGAATAATCCTTTAAAAGCTGGTCTATTTCCCCCTGGTATTGTCCGACTCCTTGGACCAAGCGGTTGACAAAGTCATCTACTGTCTTGTGGGAGACAAGGTGGGTAAAGAACAAAGGGACAACTTCTTTTTCCCGCTGATTGGTAAATTCCACTTGGTAGAGAATCTGTAAGGCGAGTTCTCGGGATTTTCTTCGACTTGTTGCCAATTTATAATTTTTAGATTTTAAAGAGCTCAAGAACAGGGAGCGTTAATGAAAAGCAAAAAATTACGTGAGGGATCTAACCCCGCAACACAAACGCAATTCTTATTGCTAACCCCAGTGAGATATTTAAGAAACATTTTTAAAGAGGTTTACCATTTCTACAGCCGCATTAGCGGCGTCAAAGCCTTTGTTGCCGGCTTTGGTGCCTGAGCGTTCGATTGCTTGTTCAATATTTTCCGTAGTGAGTACTCCAAAAATAACTGGGGTGCCAGTATCCAGACCAACCGAGGCGATTCCCTTGGATACCTCAGCCGCAATATACTCAAAGTGCGGAGTATCACCACGAATAATCACCCCCAGACATATAATGGCATCGTATTTTTTGGTAAGTGCTAACTTTTTCGCAGTGAGAGGTATCTCAAATGAGCCGGGGACTTTAAAGACATTAATATCAGCGTCGTTTGCTCCATGACGAAGAAGTGCATCGATCGCCCCCCCAACCAGTTTCTCTCCGATAAAGTCATTGAAACGGCTCACGATGATTCCAAATTTTAATCCTGAGGCATCCAGGTTTCCTTCAAATATTTTCGGCATGGGTATTCTCCTCTAAGCGTTAATGAAATCTAACAAATGCCCCAACTTGTCCCTTTTCGTTTGAAGATACCGAAGGTTATCTTCATTCGGGGGGATCACGATGGGGACTCGTTCCTCAATCGTGAGGCCATAGCCTTGAAGCCCAATGATTTTTTTCGGATTATTGGTCATGAGACGAAGCCGCCTGATTCCCAGATCTCTCAAAATCTGAGCTCCAACTCCGTAGTCCCGCAAGTCAGCTTTAAAACCAAGGGCTTCATTTGCTTCCACCGTATCATGTCCACAATCTTGGAGTGCATACGCCTTACATTTATTTACCAGGCCGATTCCCCTTCCCTCCTGTCGCATATACAAAATTGCACCCTTCCCTTCTTTCTGGATCATCCTCATCGCGGCTTGCAGTTGCAAACCACAATCACAACGCCGGGAACCCAAAGCATCGCCGGTTAAACATTCGGAGTGAGCGCGGACCAAGACCGGCTCATCAACATCCCATTCCCCTTTAACCAAAGCCACATGGTAAGAGCTATCGAGCTCATTTTCGTAAATAATTGCTTTAAACTCTCCCCCGTAACTGGTCGGCAAATTCGTAGTAACAATCCGTCTTACCAACAATTCTTTTTGAATTCGGTAGGTTATAATGCTCGCCACCGTAACAATTTTTATGTTATGTTCAACGGCAAATTTTTCTAAATCCGGCATTCGAGCCATGCTTCCATCATCTTTCATAATTTCGCAGATAACCCCGGCTGATTTTAATCCAGCCAACCGGGCTAAATCTACGGAACCTTCTGTCTGTCCGGTTCTTTTCAACACCCCGCCCCGCTTTGCCTGTAAAGGGAAAATGTGACCAGGCCGCACCAGATCATCAGGACGGGCATCATCAGCAATTGCTGTAAGAATCGTGGTAGCTCGGTCGTGCGCGGAAATTCCGGTCGTAACTCCCCGCCGAGCATCAACAGAAACCGTAAACGCGGTGGTAAAAGGCGAGGTATTATTATCAACCATCATGGGGATATCGAGTTGTTTAAGCTTTTCTTCGGTCAAGGTAAGACAAATAAGGCCTCGGCCATGTTTCGCCATAAAATTGATTGCCTCTGGGGTGACTTTCTCCGCCGCCATGGTAAGGTCACCCTCATTTTCCCGGTCTTCATCATCGCAAAGAATCACCATCTTCCCGAGTCTAATATCATTAAGCGCTTCTTCAACTGTAAAGATTGGCATGTCAAAATTCCTTCCATTCTTCAAAATTCAAACAACAAAAAGCTGGCAATTTAAATAACTTACTATAACCATCAAAAAAATCAAGCAAATCCATGTTTATTCAAAAAATTATAATCAATTGATGAGGATTCTCCTTTTCCCTTGGAGATTAACCCTGACTCTTTCAGAAACTTTTCCACGTATTTTCCAATGAGATCGGTCTCAATATTGACCTCATCTCCAACTTTCCTTCTGCCAATGGTGGTGATCTGAGCAGTATGGGGGATAATATTCACCGAAAAAGTATTACCCGCAACTTTGTTAATAGTGAGACTTATTCCATCCAAACACACCGAACCCTTTTCAATTAAATACGGAGAAATGCCTTTGGACACCTCGATCGAAACTACGAGGGAATTTTCCTTTTTGTCGATAGATTTAATTGTCCCAACTCCATCTATGTGTCCGGTTACTAAGTGTCCACCTAAACGATCAGAAATTCTCAAGGCCCGCTCGAGATTGACAAAATCTCCCCGTTTCCTTTTCTGCAGGGTAGTTCTTCCCAAAGTTTCCGGCGACACCTCAACCGTGAATTTTTGCTTATCTAATTTCACGACCGTAAGGCAAACCCCATCCACCGAGATGCTTGCCCCAATGTCTTGAGTATCTAAACTAAAATGAGAGGCAACCGTGAGTTGGAAGGAGTTTTCCTTTTTCCCCATCTGAACAATTTCCCCTAAATCTTCAATCAAACCGGTAAACATTGCTTATTCCTTTTACATAGTGCGAGGGTTATCTATTCTTATTGGTATTTTTTGACATCTTTTTTAATATACCCCTCAATCATCACGTCATCACCAAACCTTTGGGTGGTGATGTTATGAAGCACGAGAGCATCTTTCACTCTGGCAATTCCCTTGCCACCTACCATCAACGGGGCCTGTTTACCGCCGATTATTTTGGGGGCATAAAAAAATAAAACTTTATCAACGATCCCCGACTGAAGCGCCGAGGTATTGATCTCACTTCCCCCCTCAATCAACACGCTGGTGATCTCCTCTTCGCCCAGGATCTCCATGAGCAGACGGAGATCAACCCGGTCCTCAGAAGGGATTACTAAAACCCGTGCTCCTTTTTTTTCGATCAGCGCCCGCTTTTTCAGAGGGGATTTTGGAGTAGTGGCAATAATAGTCAGAGCTTGGGAGTTAAGGTTTAAAACTTTAGCTTCAGGAGAAATGCTTAGGGTTGAGTCAACAACTACACGAATCGGGTCCTTTTCCTTCCGATTTTTTAACCGGCAGGTAAGTTGAGGGTCATCTTTTTTGACTGTCCCAATCCCTACCAGCACTGCGTCAACCGCACTCCGTACCTGGTGAACATACTCACGGGATTTTTCATTCGTAATCCATTTTGAATCACCACTCTCTGCCGCGACTCTCCCATCGAGACTAGCGGCTGCCTTCAGGATAACAAAGGGGCGCTTCGTATTAATGTATTTGATAAACACCTCATTCAGTTTGCGACATTCTTTTTCCAGAATTCCGGTCGCAACTTCAATTCCCGCTTCTTTTAGTCTTCTTATTCCCTTCCCCCGCACTAAAGGGTTAGGATCCACCATTCCCACAAATACTTTCATTATTTTTTTTTGGATAATAGCATCCGCACACGGTGGAGTCCTCCCAAAATGGCTGCACGGCTCTAAATTCAAATAAAGTTCAGCTCCTTGGGCTTTGTTTCCTGCTTCATTGAGTGCATTTATTTCAGCATGAGGGGTGCCGGCTTGGTGGTGGAATCCTCGACCCACTATTGTGCCATTTTTAACGATCAAAGCCCCAACTAAAGGGTTTGGGCTAGTTTGGCCTTGTGCCTTTAAAGCCAGTTGAATGGCCAACCACATGTATTCTTCAGGAGTTTTTTGAAGGACAAGGTTTTCCAATCGAGTAGATTTTTTAAGACTTTTTTTCTTTCTCACGGGTTCCGAGTAATTCCTTAACTTCACTCATAAAATCGGTGAGATCTTTAAAAGACCGATAGACCGAAGCAAAACGGACATACGCAACTTCGTCCAACGCATGTAATTCCTGCATAATTTTTTCGCCAATAACCGAGGAGGGGAGCTCTTTTTCCCCTTTTTCCTGGAGAAATTCCTCTATCCTTGAAACGGTTGCTTCCATATCCTCTGCGCTGATCGGTCTTTTCTGACACGCTTTTTGAATCCCCCCCAAAATCTTGTTCCGGTCAAACGGTTCTCGACCTCCATCCTTTTTAATCACCATGGGCATAATCTCTTCGATCCGTTCGTGAGTAGTGAACCTCCGTTGACACCCAAGACACTCTCTGCGCCGGCGAATCACACTTCCATCCTTACTCATCCGGGAGTCAATTACTTTGTTTTCCAAATGACGGCAAAAAGGACATTTCATGCCATAATCCTTTAAGAAAAATTTTGGTAATGAAGACCACAAAAAATTTAAATATCGAAAAATTTTAATGTTGTCAACAGGAAAGAAGTTAGACAACGTAAAGAAAATTTTTTATAAACCAGAAAAAACTTTTTCCACCAACACACCTTGAAACGAATATATAAAAATCCTTAGATAAAACTAGTGCTTCTTGTCGGGTGCTTTGCGGGACCATTTTAAAAAACCACAAAGGAAGCAAAATATTTTTTTGATGGCTTTAGCTCAAGCACGAAAAATGCTTGCATAAAATATTCCAATTTGAGATTTTATCTGTTGACTTTGTTGGCTTTATATTATAATTTTTAAACAAAAACCCTGTCCTATAGTGATGAAGATTGTCGCTGTAATTCCTGCACGTTATCAGTCAAGCCGTCTCCCAGGCAAACCCCTTGCCAAAATAGCCGGAGAGCCAATGATTCGGTGGGTGTACGAACGAGCTCGAAAAGCTCAATTTATAGATGAAGTTTGGGTGGCAACGGATGACGAGCGGATACATAAGGTAGTAAAAAGTTTTGGTGGCAATGCATGGATGACTTCATCCGAACACCAATCCGGAACCGACCGGATCGCCGAAATAGCCCGGCACATGGATTGGGATTTGGTGATCAATGTCCAGGGGGATGAACCACTGATTGATCCAGAAATGATTGATGAAGTAATTTTATGCTTTAAAAACAACCCTTCGGTTTATATGGGTACATTGAAGCGAGAAATAAAAACTACCAATGAAGTCTTAAGCCCAAATGTGGTAAAGGTCGTTACCGATAACGAAGGATATGCCCTTTATTTTTCACGTTCTCCTCTTCCCTTTTTGCGAACCCTTTGGAATACTATTCAAGCAATTGAGCACGCACCCTTATCTTTCCCTATCTTTAAACATATTGGGTTATATGGCTATACGAAAGACTTTCTCCTCCACTTTGCGAGCTTGAAGCCAACCCCATTAGAAAAAATCGAACACTTAGAACAACTGCGCGCCTTAGAACATGGCTATAAAATAAAAGTTGGGATAACCGAAAAAGATTCCCTCGGGGTCGATCACCCCGATGATCTGCAACGAGTTAGGGCCCTAGTTAAACATCAGAGGTTATCCTTTAATCTTCCATAGGAGACAGAGGTGGTTAAGCCCAAATATATTTTTATTACTGGTGGAGTTCTCTCATCGCTTGGTAAGGGAGTAGCAGCTGCTTCGATCGGTGCCCTTTTGGAAGCGCGGGGCCTTACGGTTACTTTTTTGAAACTTGACCCCTATATCAATGTTGACCCTGGAACCATGAGCCCCTTTCAGCATGGCGAAGTTTTCGTAACTGATGATGGTGCCGAAACTGATTTGGATTTAGGCCACTATGAACGATACACCTCGACTCGGATGGGGAAAAAAAATAATTTTACCACCGGCCAAATTTACGATGCAGTAATCAATAAAGAAAGAAGAGGGGAGTATTTAGGGGGCACCGTCCAAGTTATCCCCCATATTACTGACGAAATCAAACAAAAGATCAGGGCAGTAGGTGGAGGAGCTGATATTGCTATTGTTGAGGTCGGTGGCACGGTGGGCGACATTGAATCTCTCCCTTTTCTGGAAGCAATACGACAGGTTAAAACCGATCTTGGAAAAGAAAATGTCTTGTATGTACACCTCACCCTCGTCCCTTATATCGCGACTGCTGGACAACTTAAAACCAAACCCACTCAGCATAGTGTGAAAGAGCTCCTGGAGATCGGGATTCAGCCCGATATTCTTATATGCCGGACTGACCGATTACTTCCGGATGATGTTAAGTCAAAAATTGCCCTTTTCTGCAACATTGATAAAAGCGCTGTAATAACAGCATTAGATGTGGGACACATTTATGAAGTGCCTTTAGGCTTCCATCAGGAAGGGATTGACGAAAAGATTGTTGAATTCCTCAATATCTGGACTGGCATGCCCAATTTGAGCAAGTGGGAAGAAATAGTAAGAAGAATTAATCATCCTGAGTCATCAACCACCATCGCGGTAATAGGGAAATATGTCAATTTAATTGACTCATATAAAAGTCTCAATGAAGCTCTCATCCATGGTGGCATTGCCAATAACTGCCGGGTTAACCTTAAATTCGTCGACTCGGAAGAGCTTGAAAAAAAAGGAGCAAAAGATTTACTTTCTGGGTTTCCGGGTATTCTTGTACCCGGGGGATTTGGGAACCGGGGGATTGAGGGAAAAATTGAAGCTATCCGACATGCCCGGGAAAATAAAATACCTTTTTTTGGAATCTGTCTCGGGATGCAGCTTGCGGTGATTGAATTTGCACGGACTGTCTGTGGCTTAAAGGAAGCCCATAGCGCGGAATTTGATCCCGATACTCCTTATCCAGTCATTTTTCTTTTAAAAGAATGGATTGATTATAAAAATAATGTAGTGCAAAAGCGGGATGAAACTTCTTATTTGGGCGGGACCATGCGGCTCGGTGAATATCCTTGCAAAGTTCAAAAAGACACCTTCACCTATCAAGCCTATCAAAAAGAACTAATTCATGAGCGTCACCGCCATCGGTATGAATTTAACCAAAAGTATCAAGAAATCCTGGTTAATAATGGTCTTAAACTTGGGGGAACTTCACCAGATGGAAAGTTGGTGGAAATAATCGAGATCTCTGACCACCCTTGGTTTTTGGGATGCCAGTTCCATCCGGAATTTAAATCCAGACCAAAAGACCCCCACCCTTTGTTTCGAGAATTTATTCGTGCATCCTTAAGGTACAAACCATGACCGGCGAAGTAACCATAACCAACCATATTAAAATCGGAGGGGGGAATCCTCTCGTATTAATTGCCGGTCCCTGTGTAATCGAAACCGAAAAGAAAACCCTATGGCTCGCTCAGGAGCTTAAGACAATCACCGAAAAAATGAACATCCCCTTTATCTTTAAATCGTCTTATGATAAGGCTAACCGCACCTCGATCAATTCTTACCGGGGACCTGGATTAAAGGAAGGGTTGAGAATCTTGGCAAAGGTGAAAAAAAATTTGGGCGTCCCTATTCTCTCGGATGTGCATCAACTCTCAGAAATCAGCCAAGCAGAAAAAGTTTTGGATATTATCCAAATCCCTGCCTTCTTATGCCGTCAAACTGACCTTATCGTTAAAGCTGCTCGTACCGGGAAACCAATCAATATAAAAAAAGGACAATTCCTTTCCCCCTATGAAATCGGGCCGATCACCAAAAAGATAACCACCTGTAATAATCCCCATATCCTTTTAACTGAACGAGGGACATCTTTTGGTTACAACAACTTAGTCGTTGATATGCGATCATTGGTGATCATGCGAAGGTTCGGGTTTCCCATAATCTTTGATGCCACCCACAGCGTCCAGCTCCCCGGAGGAGAAGGCACTGCTTCTGGTGGGGAACGGGAATTTATCCCTTATCTGACAATGGCTGCAACCGCAGTAGGTGTTGATGGCGTATACTTAGAGGTCCATGACAATCCCGAAGAAGCACTTTGTGATGGCCCCAATTCCTTAAAGATTTCTGAACTTACTCCTTTACTTAAGAAAATGAAAAAAATATCCACCACCAGTGAAAAAAGGTAGAACATGATCTTGGAAACTGCCAAGCGAGTTTTAAAAATTGAAGCTGAGTCAATTTTGAACCTTATTGACACAATTGATGACAACTTTGTCCGTGCCGTTGATCTCATCTCAAAATGCAAAGGCAAAGTGGTCCTGACCGGGATTGGAAAATCAGGGTTTATCAGTACAAAAATCGCCTCCACCTTAGCGAGTACCGGGACTCCGGCTTTTTTCCTCCACCCTGCTGAAGGCATCCACGGCGATCTGGGGATGCTCTCTCCCAAAGATGTCGTAATCGTTATCTCCAAAAGTGGTGAAACTGATGAAGTCCTTCAATTACTTCCGCTCCTTAAACATTTGAGTCTAAAAATAATTGTCTTTACTGGCAATGCTAATTCTACGTTAGCCTCGCGGGGCAATATCGTCATCAACACTAGTGTCAAGGAAGAAGCGTGTCCCTGGGGTTTTGTTCCTACCTCTTCAACCACTGCTGCTTTAGCTATGGGCGATGCCCTAGCCATGGCAGTCCTAAAAAAAAGGGGGTTCAAACAAGAAGATTTTGCCATTCTTCATCCCGGAGGAACGTTAGGGAAAAGGCTCCTCTTAAAAGTTAAGGATCTTACGCACCGCGGAAGCTCTGTTCCTTTGGTACGAGAAAATACCATCATGAAAGATGCTTTATTAGAAATGACCTCCAAGCGGCTTGGGGTAACTGGAGTGGTGAATAAAAATAAAATTTTGGTCGGGGTGATTACTGATGGAGACCTGCGCCGAGCTTTGGAAAAACATAGCGATTTGCTCAACAAAAAAGCCTTAGAAATCATGACTACCAACCCGAAATGGATCTCCGAGGACACACTGGCTGTCATTGCCCTCGAAATGATGGAAAAGTATACCATTACCACCCTTTTTGTCTATAAAGGGAAAAAACCAAACCGGGTGGTTGGGGTTATCCATTTGCACGATTTGCTCAAAGCAGGAATTGTTTAGGATGATAGAAAAAGCCAAAAAAGTCCGGCTGCTGATTTTAGACGTTGATGGAGTTTTGACCGATGGAGCAATAATTTATTCCGATAAAGGAGGAGAATCAAAATCATTCAATGTCAAGGACGGGCTGGGATTAAAGATGTTGATCAAAGGGGGGATAAAAGTGGCAATCATTTCCGGTCGGAAGTCACGGGCAGTAGAATATCGAGCTAAAGATTTGGGTATCCAGGAAGTTTACCAAGGAATAGAAGACAAGGTGGCGGTATTTGATGAAATTTTAAAAAGGAATAAAATAAATCCTGAGGAGATAGGTTTTATGGGGGATGACCTGATTGACTTACCCCTTTTATATCGTGTGGGGTTTGCCATTGGGGTTTCCGATGCAGTGAAAGAAGTTAAAAAAGCTGTTGATTATGTAACCAGACTCCCGGGGGGAAAGGGAGCGGTTCGAGAAGTGTGTGAGTTACTATTAACATCACAGAAAAAGTGGAAAGGATGTCTCGAACAATTGCAATAGTCCTACACACCTTTTCCTTTAGGGTTTTGCTAACGTGAAATTTATACCAAAGAAAGTTACTTATAAGAGAACGAAACTTTTCTTGGCCGGAATAGGGGTCGCTTCTTTTTTGGGGATCATAATAGTCTTAACCCTAACGTTATCAGAAAAAGAAACCCCCAAACGTCCACCTGTACCTGAAAATCCTCAAGGGGCTGATGTCATAATAAATAATTTTGAATATACTTCAACCAATGCGCAAGGTGTTAAGGAGTGGACGCTTAAGTCTGATACTGCCAGCTATTTTCAGGATAATAAGATGGTGGGATTCAAAAAAGTAAACGCCACATTTTATACGAAGGAAGGCCGAACTTTTACCGTGCGGGGAGATAAAGGTACTTTGAATACCGAATCCAAAGACTTTGAGTTATCAGGCAATGTAGTGGGCACTTCAAGTGACGGCTATACATTTCGAACCGAGACGTTAGCCTACTCGGCTGATAAAAGCCAAGCCCGTACTAACAAGAAAGTTTATCTGGAAAATCCTCAGTTTAAGCTGGAAGGAACAGGAATGGTTTTGGACGTAAAAGAACAAAAAGTATTTCTGGCCAACAGTGTAACGGCTAAGATAACAAAAAAGAAATAAGACATGCTGTTTAGTTTTGGCGTAATGGGGTGATAAGGACTTTTTGATTGTCTGCCTTACTCCCATACTCCAATTTTTGACAATCCATAACCCCTACGTAGGGAAAATATTATGATTAGTTACAAAAATAGCGATAAATATTTGCAAGGATTCCTTTCCAAAAAAACAGTTTTTGGTGTTTTTTTGGTCTTACTCATTCTGTTGTGGGTTGGAGGTAAAAACACCCTCTGTGGCAAAAGCACTGCCCAAGTCGGGATCCTTCCCTTTCAAATTTTTAGTGGGGAGAAAGTGGAATATCTCAACGAGGTCATTGCCACTAATTTATCCCAGCAATTACAAACAAAAGAGGGGTTTACCATTCTTAACCAAAAAGAGATTAATAGCCTGTCCGGGAAAAAAGCAGGTTCGGGAACTTTTTCCCTTCAAGAACTAAGTCTTATAGCAGCGGAAACGGGAGCTCAGTTTCTCATTTATGGCAGCCTAACCAAAATCGAAGATAATTTAAGTATCGATGCCCGAGTATTTACTACTTTGGGGTCCTCGCCCCCGTATAAAGATTTTGTGGAAGGAAAGGATTTGGACCTCTTGCTGAAAAATTTGGGAGATAAAATTTCTCATCATGTCTCACAGGTAGTTCTTGCGTCACCGCCCCCGGTGGTAATCGCAGAAGCACCCAATCAGCCAACCCCATCCGCTCCTCCCGCAACAGGATCAGAAACTGCGCAGGGGAAAGTGCCATCTTCTTCCGTCATAAAAGAGTCCCCTTCGGGTAAAACCAAATCTCCCCCTCAAGGGGAAGAAACGGCAACAACTCAAGCGCACGTAATGAAGCAGCCTTCTGAGCCAAGGGCTGAGTCTACTGCCGAAGCTTCTTCCGTCATAAAAGAGTCCCCTTCGGGTAAAACCAAATCTCCCCCTCAAGGGGAAGAAACGGCAACAACTCAAGCGCACGTAATGGAGCAGCCTTCTGAGCCAAGGGCTGAGTCTACTGCCGAAGCTTCTTCCGAACACCCTAAAAAAGCATCTGATGATAAGACGCAACTTTTTAAACCTAAAGCCTTAGGCTCAGACCAACCCGTAAATATCACCTCTGACCGAATGGTGGCGGATAACCGAAATCGGACGGTAAATTTCCTGGGTAATGTGGTATCCAAGCGGGAAGATATGATTATGTTTTCTGATCAACTTTCTGCGGTTTATACTGAACAAAGCAATATCGAAAAGATCATCGCCCGGGGCAATGTAAAGATTCATCAAACTGATCGAACTGCCACCTGTCAAGAAGCAACTTTTTTTCAATTGCGCCAACAGATTGTCATGACTGGAAAACCCAAAGTCTGGCAAAACAAAAACATCATAACCGGAGATAAAATCACTATTTTTATCAAAGAAGACCGTGTGGAAGTTGAATCCGACAAGCAAGAAGGCGGAAAACAAGGCCGGGTAAACGCAATAATTTATCCGGGAGCAAAAGGATCTAAACCAATAACCGAGTAAAAACCCATGGAAATTATTTCAGAAGGCTTAACCAAATTTTACGGAAAACGGAAAGTAGTTAATGAGGTAAATCTCAACGTTAAAGCTGGTGAGGTCGTAGGACTCCTCGGCCCAAATGGAGCAGGGAAAACCACTACGTTTTATATGATCGTAGGCCTTATTAAACCTAATCAAGGAAAGGTCATGCTCAATAACGAAGAAATTACTGGTTTTCCCATGTATCTCCGGGCACGAAAGGGGATTAGTTATCTACCCCAGGAAACTTCGGTTTTCAGGAACCTCACGGTAGAAGAAAATATTATGGCCATCCTTGAGACCCTCGATATAAGTCAAGAAGAACGAGAGCTTCGTTTAAATAAACTTCTTAACGATCTGAATCTTCAGGCTTTGGCAAAAAACAAAGCCTATTCTCTATCCGGAGGAGAACGTCGCCGGGTAGAAATTAGCCGGGCTTTAGTAACCTCACCTTCTTTTCTTCTTTTAGATGAGCCTTTCACCGGTATTGATCCTATTGCGGTTGGAGAAATTCAAGAGATTATTCGCGGCCTCAAGGGGAAAAATATGGGTATCCTTATTTCTGACCATAACTACCAAGAAACCCTGCTGATTTGTGACCGATCATACATTCTTTATAAAGGTCGGATTGTCGAAGAAGGTGATTCGGAAAAAATTTATCGGAGCAAAAAAGCGCGTGAAGCCTATTTGGGAGAAAAGTCCCTCCTGGGAATCGGTGAGGTAAGGGCTGAGTTGAAAAAGTTAAGAGATGAATTATCATAAAATGTGTTGATATGGCGTTGGAACTCAAACAAACTTTAAAACTTACTCAACAGCTGGTAATGACCCCTCAGCTCCAGCAGGCCATTAAACTCCTCCAGCTTTCGCGAATAGAACTGTTAGACCTCATCCGCCAAGAAATGCAAGAAAATCCCATCTTGGAAGAAGCCCAAGAAAACACCACGGAAAAAACTGATAAAGAAACCCAAATTACTGAAGAAATAAGTACGTCCGGAGAAGAAAGAGCAGGCATTAACAACGGGTCCAAAGACGCTGATTTTGATTGGCATAATTATCTCTATCACGACGCTAAAACCCCATGGGAACCTTCCTTCTCTGATCGAGAAGAAAATGATGATGAATCTATGTCGTTTTTTGAAAGGAGTCCGAATAAGAAAGGCAGCCTCCAAAATGATCTTTTCGAACAGCTTGTATTCTCGCCCTTAACCTTGGAAGAAAAAAAACTGGCGCAACTCATCATTGGCAACCTCGATAATAATGGATATTTAACCGCTACCTTAGAAGAGCTGGCCTTATTATCCAGCACCACAATCAATACAATTGAAACCATTTTGAAGGCGGTTCAAAAATTCGATCCCCCGGGAGTGGCAGCACGAGATTTAAAAGAATGTCTTCTTCTTCAACTGACTAATGTTAGAGAAAAAGATAAAATTTTTATCGAAAAAATCCTTGACCGCCACATGAACAACTTGGGCGCCAAAAAATATGATGTTATCGCCAAAGACCTCCAGGTTCGCCGGGAAGATGTGATCAGGGCAGTCAAAATCATTCATTCTTTGGACCCAAAGCCTGGTCGAGCTTTCGATACCGAAGAGCCCAAATATATTACCCCTGATCTTTATGTTTATAAAATCGGAGAAGAATTTGTTGTAGTACTTAACGAGGATGGGTTGCCTCGACTCCATATTAACGCTTTTTACCGGCAAATCCTCGCTAATAACAACCGTGTCGCCGAGGATTCTAAAGAATATATTCAAAATAAACTACGCTCAGCGGTATGGCTGATAAAAAGTATTTATCACCGTCAAAATACCTTGCGAAATGTCATGTATAGTATTATTAACTTTCAAAAAGATTTTTTTAACAAAGGGATCGACTGTTTAAAGCCGCTCGTTTTGAGGGACGTAGCGGAAGACATCAGCATGCACGAATCAACCGTAAGTCGGGCTACCAATAATAAATATGTCCATACCTCGCATGGAATTTTTGAGTTAAAATTCTTTTTTAATAGTAGTATAAACTCTATGGATGGAGATCACGTTGCCTCAAAAAGCGTTAAGGATATGATCAGAAAAATCATCGCCATAGAAAATACAAGCTCTCCTTATAGTGATCAGAAAATTGTGGAAATTTTAAAGGGTAAAAATATTAATATTGCTCGGCGAACGGTAACCAAATACCGTGAAATGATGTCCATCCTCCCCTCCCATATAAGGAAGCAAGCATTTTAAAACAAAAAATCACTAGGGAAGACAACAATGAAGTTGTTTGTTTAAAACTAATTCAAGTTGAGGTATAAAAAGCTATGGAAATTTCTGTGACCTTTAGGCATGTAGAACCAAATGACGCCCTAAAAAGATATGCGGAAGAAAAAATCTCCCGAATTAAAAAATTTTTTGATCGGGGGGTAAAAGCCGAAGCAGTGCTTGCTGTAGAAAAAAGAAGGTTTATTGCAGAAGTGAATATCATTGCCGATGGAATTAAGCTCAACAGCAAGGAGACTTCTAACGAAAACCTCTTCACCGCTATTGACCTTGTCATGGATAAACTGCTGACTCAGGCGAGCCGCTACAAATCAAAGCTTAAAAAGAAAAAAGGAGCCCCAGAATTTACTGTCCGCCACAATATTATCTCCTTCGAAAGCGGAAGCGATACTCAAAGCCATAAAGTAATCCACACCGAACACTATTTTGTAAAACCCATGACAGTAGAAGAAGCGGTCATGCAGCTTGACGTGATAAAAAAAGATTTTTTGGTTTTTACTAATGCTCAATCACATCGAGTCAACGTTTTATACCAACGCCGCGATGGAAATTACGGATTAATTGAAACCGAAAGTTTGAATGAATAAAAAAAGACCTTATTTGTTCCGAGAGGATTTGTCATGAAAATTACCGAATTAATGAACAAAGACCTTATTATTCCCATGCTTGTCGCCAAAACAAAAAAAGAAGCATTAAAAGAATTGGTGGACTGTGTAGTAAAAAAAGAGTCGACGGTTGACAGCGCCGAACTTCTCCGAGTGCTTTTAGAACGAGAAGAACTCGGCTCAACCGGGATCGGAGATGGAATCGCCATTCCGCACGGAAAAATTAAAAAGATAGAAAATTTGATCGTTTCTTTTGGCCGAAGCCTTGATGGAGTGGATTTTCAATCCATGGATGGAAAACCAACGCACATTATTTTCCTTCTTATTGCTCCAGAAAATTCGGCTGGTATCCATTTAAAAGCTTTAGCACGAATTTCGCGGTTATTGAAAGACAGCGCCTTTCGAAGAAATATTATGGGAGCCACCACCTCCCAGGAAATTTATGATATCATCGCCCAGGAAGATGAAAAATATTAAGGTTACCGATTGCTGCTTACACAAAAAAATCACGGGGTTGATCTTCGGACGATCAGCCCCTTTTTTGTGCACGTTGTGATTGTGACTGAGGGTGAGAATTTAAAAACTGGGTTTACAAAAAATATTATGGCGGCAAAATATATTAGAATCGTTATTGTTACCGGTCTTTCGGGCTCAGGTAAGACCACGGTTTTAAAAGCTTTAGAAGACCTTGGCTTTTACTGTGTGGATAACCTGCCCCCTATCCTTTTTCCACGGTTTATCGAATTGTGTGAAGGTTTTACGTGGGAAAAAATTAGTAAAATCGGTCTCGGGATGGATATCCGAGAAGGAGAATTCCTTAACGAATATCCCAGAATCTTTAAAGAGCTTCGCTCGCACGGTTATACTCCTGAGGTTATCTTCTTGGAATCATCCGATGCGACTTTGGTACGCCGTTTTAGCGAGACCAGGCGCCAGCACCCCCTTGACATCAAAGGCTCTATCCCAGACAGGATAAAGCTGGAAAGGGAGCGCTTATCGGCATTAAAGGAAACGGCTTCTATAATTATTGACACCTCAGAGTACACGGTACATGACCTGCAGAAAAAAATCTTCGCGGCTTTTCAAGTGCTCACAAATAAATCGCGACTAACCATTCACGTGGTTTCTTTTGGCTATCGGTTTGGCATTCCGTTTGAAGCGGATATTGTGATTGATGTCCGTTTTATTCCCAATCCTTATTTCATAGACGAGCTTCGCCCGTTATCCGGGAACGATGAAAAAGTGAAAAATTTCGTCTCCGAAAAACAAGAAACAAAACTTTTCCTTAAAAAATTTGAGGAACTGTTAAACTTTTTGATCCCACTCTATGAAAAAGAGGGTAAATCAAACCTTACTATCGCCATTGGTTGCACCGGCGGACGTCATCGTTCCGTCAGTATCGTTAACCTATTAAAAATCTTTTTTGATGAAAATATTTACTCACTTCATATCCGTCATCGAGATGTGGACAAAGTTTAAAAGAAAGAGGTGCCAAACATGATTGGAATAGTTATTGTTGCTCATTTTGGTTTAGCGGAAAAATTTCTCGACGCAGCTGAGAAGATTGTCAGGAAAAAACCAAAAAATACGGTAACCGTTTCGATTGATCCTGGGAAAGATGTAAATGAATTCAAACAGGAAATCGTTAAAGCGATCAAGAAAGTTGATGAAAAAGAAGGCGTTTTAATTTTTACCGACATGTTTGGTGGAACACCGTGTAACATGAGTCTGGCGTTTCTCAAAGAAGGAAAAGTCGAAGTACTAACCGGACTTAATCTTCCCATGCTCATCGAAGTTTTGGATATTCAGACCAACGGAAGGTCACTTAACGATTTAGCCCAATACATCCAAACATTGGGACAAAAAAATATTTGTCTTGCGAGTGAAATACTTAATAAAAAATCAAATAATACAAAAAATTGACTCAAACCAGTTTCTCATCGAATCTATGGAGGAGCAAGACATCAGCAGTAGCTTTGCTGTGCGAGCGGATAATGATTTCATCTATCACAATTACAATAAACGCGCTTTTTTGGCACTGAGGTAGTATGCCCATGGATACAGGTAAAAGTGGTTTATCGAGGGAACGTGATTGAAGGTTTTTTTACTAACAACGCTTAAAAAAATATCGCCTAAAGTTCCATGAAGGATAGTAAAACTAAAATCGTTTTCAATCAAGAGGTAGCCCCTGCTTGTTTTCGCATGGTTTTGTCTGGTCTTTTAGATAATTTTATTATTAAGCCAGGACAGTTTATTATGCTCAGACTTGGGATGAATTATGATCCCCTTCTTCGCCGCCCTTTCGCTACGCATAGGTGTAAAACTCCTGAAAGAGTTTTTTTAGAAATTTTTTACCAGGTTGTTGGTTATGGTACCCACATCATGTCCCGCATGCTCCCTGGTACTGAACTGGCGTTATTGGGGCCATTAGGAAAAGGATTTGAATTTTCTGGCACCCTGAGAACTGCATTGATTGTGGCTGGAGGCATGGGTATTGTCCCTCTTCGGGGACTGATTTACTCTTTGGTTGAATCGGGTATAAAAAATATTCAGATTTTCATGGGGGCAAAGTCTACTTCGCAACTCCTCTTTCTAACGGAATTCCAGAGAATGAATATCCCCGTGCATTGTGCAACTGAAGATGGAAGCAGCGGATATCATGGTTTGGTAACTGATCTTTTCCACCGATTTTTAGATAACCATGCTTTTAAGGCTGATAATCATACGATGTGTTTTGCTTGTGGCCCTCGTCCAATGTTAGCTAAGACGGCAAGCCTAAGCTTGAAATACCAATTACCCTGTCAAGTCTCTTTAGAGTCCCGGATGGCCTGCGGCAGTGGAGTGTGCCTTGGCTGTGCGGTTAAACTGAAGCAACAAACTCACCACGATCAGGATCAAGCAAAATACGGACGGGTTTGCCTCGAGGGTCCAGTCTTTGATGCCAAGGAAATAGAATGGTAAACACAGCAGTCAACATTGGCGGTATACCTCTCAAAAATCCGGTTATTGCTGCCTCCGGAACATTTGGATACGGCCTAGAGTTTTCCCCGTTGTTAGATTTAAATGAGCTCGGGGGTATAGTGGTTAAGGGATTATCTTTAAAACCTTATCCGGGAAATCCTCCTCCCCGCATCATGGAAACCACCGGAGGCATGCTTAATTCCATCGGACTGCAAAATATTGGAGTAGATTCTTTTACCAAAGAAAAACTTCCGCTTTTGCGTAACTATGATGTGGCTATCTTCGTTAATATCTTCGGGCACACCATCGAAGAGTACGTAAGGATAGCTCGACGTTTGTCCGCGACTGAGGGGATAGCGGGACTCGAAGTTAACATCTCCTGCCCCAACATTAAAAAAGGCGGGATGTCCTTTGGCAAAGAGCCCAAACAGGCCGGCCTTTTAACAAAGCGGATTCGCAAGGCCACCTCCTTACCCCTTATGATAAAGCTGACTCCTCAGGCATCTGATATTGCCGACGTTGCCAAAAGAGTTGAAGGAGAAGGTGCAGATAGCATATCCCTGGTGAATACTTTTTTGGGCATGGCAATTGATGTTGACACTGCCGCTCCATTACTTTCAACAATAACCGGAGGTCTCTCTGGTCCCGCAATTAAACCTATTGCTCTCCGGATGGTGTGGGAGGTAGCTCAAAAAGTCTCAATACCGGTTGTGGGATTGGGAGGAATTGCTTCCTACCGTGATGCTCTCGAATTCATGATTGCCGGAGCACAAGCAGTTCAAGTGGGCACAGCTAATTTTATTAATCCCACTATGTGTAGGGAAATCATTTGCGGCATTAAGGAGTATCTTAAGGCTAAACATATTGACGATATAAAACAACTTGTCGGAAGCTTAAATCTATCTGGTCATGAAACGACATCCAACTAAAAGCATTAGTATCGGTAATATAAAAATTGGTGGGCGGGCGCCTATATCGGTCCAATCTATGACCAAAACCGACACCCGAGACGCAGCTGCGACAATTAACCAGATCCATGAACTGGAAGAAGCTGGCTGTGAGATAATACGGGTCGCCGTGCCGGATGAAACCGCTGCTCAACAATTAGAAACGATAAAAAACCGTATTGCTATCCCTTTGATTGCCGATATTCATTTTAACCATAAACTCGCACTGATGGCCATCGATGCCGGGGTTGATGGCCTCAGAATAAATCCCGGTAATATCGGAGAAAAAAGAAAAGTTGCTGAAGTCGTAAAAAAAGCTTCCACCCGCTCAATCCCCATCCGCATCGGAGTTAATGCCGGGTCACTGGAAAAAGACCTGTTAAAAAAATACGGTCACCCTACTCCCCCAGCGTTAGTCGCAAGCGCCCTTCGCAATATTAAACTCTTGGAAAGCTTTGACTTTGATCTTATCAAAGTCTCCCTTAAGGCTTCTGACGTGCTTTCGACCGTAAAAGCGTACCGCCTGATTGCTTCCAAAACCCATTATCCCCTGCACGTTGGTATTACCGAAGCTGGTCCTTTGCTCAAGGGAGCGATTAAGTCTTCTTTGGGAATGGGTATTCTTTTGGCTGAAGGGATTGGCGATACCATCCGGGTCTCTCTTACTGCGCCCCCGATTGAGGAAGTGAAAGTTGGTTATGCTATTTTGCGGGCATTAAAGTTGCGGCGTTTTGGTCCGGAGATCATCTCCTGCCCTACCTGCGGCCGCTGTGAGGTAAGTGTTGAAAGGATCGTTAAAGAATTAGAAAACCGAATTTCACATCTAAAAAAGTCCATCACTATCGCAGTCATGGGTTGCGTGGTCAATGGCCCGGGAGAAGCCCGGGAGGCGGACATTGGGATTGCCGGAGGGAAAAGCTCAGGCTTGCTTTTTAAAAAAGGAAAACCTCTCGGCAAAGTACCTGCACAGAATCTTGTGGACCGGCTCATTGAGGAAATTAATAATTTTTAAGTGACGCATTTTTCTGTTTTGGTTACCCACAACCCAAGCTTTTCACTATCGTGCAAATTATAAAATTTTTTCTATCAAGAATCATAAGAAGGGATTAACCATGAGGAATTACCTCTTGCTTATTGCGAATCGTCTTGCCCGGGAAAACACCAATAAAAGGATACGGAACATAGAACCGAAAGAGGAGACAAAATAAATGCTATTTTCAAAAGCGTTGATACCGACATTGAGGGAAACTCCAGCGGATGCGGAAGTGATAAGCCATCAACTCATGCTCCGGGCTGGCATGATCAGGAAGTTAGCCGCGGGAATTTATTCATACCTTCCGTTGGCCCAGCGGGTTTTCCAGAAACTTAAAACCATTATCCGAGAAGAAATGAACCAAATTGGCAGCCAAGAAGTGACTCTCCCAGGGGTTCAGCCCGCGGAACTTTGGCAGGAAAGCGGCCGCTGGCAATTTTATGGAAAGGAACTGCTCCGATTGAAAGATCGAAATGAACGCGATTTTTGTTTAGGCCCTACGCATGAAGAGGTCATTACTGATTTGATCAGAAGAGAAGTTAAGTCCTACCGCCATCTCCCGTTAATCCTTTACCAGATTCAGACTAAATTTAGAGATGAGATCAGGCCACGATTCGGCGTGATGCGCGCCCGGGAATTTGTTATGAAAGATGCTTACAGCTTTGACCGTGATGAGGCAGGGGCGGAAGAAAGCTATCACAAAATGCATAAGGCTTATTCGAGAATCTTTGAGCGATGTGGTTTGGACTTCAGAGCAGTAGAAGCGGATACGGGTGCTATTGGAGGAAGCTTTTCCCATGAGTTTATGGTCTTAGCCGATTCGGGTGAAGATATCATCGCTTATTGCGAATCCTGCGGCTATGCCGCAAACCTGGAGAAGGCTGAAATTAGACCGCCAGAGGTTTCTCTATCGCAAGAAAATCAAAAGCCCCGAGAAAAGATACCTACGCCCGGGCAAAAGACGGTTGAAGAAGTGACGAGATTCCTTGGTGTATCACCTATTCAACTTATCAAAACGCTTATTTTCGCCACGGATAAAGGACCAGTTGCCACTTTGGTACGAGGGGATCATGAGATTAACGAGATAAAACTTAAAAATTACTTGGGATGCGGTGAATTATTTCTTGCTGATGATTCGTTAGTTGAAAAGGTGACGCGCGCCCCTCGAGGATTCGCCGGTCCGGTCGGTTTAATCATACCGATCTATGCTGACTATACCTTACAAGGAGCTGTCAACATGGTTACCGGAGGAAATGAAAATGATGTGCATTTTAAAAATGTCAATACCCCTCGAGACTATCAGGTAACTCACTATGCTGATTTACGCAAGGCGGAAGTCAATGACCTTTGTGCCCGCTGCGGAAAGCCGTTAAAAATGAGAAAGGGGGTTGAAGTTGGACACATCTTCAAACTCGGGACAAAATACAGTGAAGCCCTTCATGCAACCTACTTAGATCAGGCCGGCAAAGAAAAACTGATCGTGATGGGGTGTTACGGAATTGGCGTGGGAAGAACAATCGCGGCCGCGATTGAGCAGCACCACGATAAAGACGGTATTATCTTCCCGCCTACCTTAGCTCCCTATCAGGTACTGATCCTTCCCGTAAACGTTAATGAACCGAAAGTCCATGAAACTGCCTTTAAAATATATAACGGACTTAACTCAGGCGGCATTGAAGCTCTTATGGATGACCGCGATGAACGGCCGGGGATAAAATTTAAAGATGCTGATTTAATCGGGATACCCCTCCGTATCACCCTTGGCCAGCGCACGCTCGACGAAGGCAAGGTAGAGATAAGAAATCGAAAGACCGGAAAAGTTGATTTGGTTAACGTTGAGGAAACAATAGGTTATGTCAACGATCACTTTTCTGGCAAAGACAAACTCCTTTAACGCTTATCGGTCGAGGATAAAGAGATAATAACCTTGGGTTAAAAATAATGGAGGAGTATTTCAAAAAACAAACGTCCATCCAAACCGTGTAGAGGAAGTTTATGCCCATGGTAACCACCCATAAAACGACCCACACATTACACAGAATACGAGGTTCATAGATGGACTCTTTACCCCTTCCATCACAAAAATCTGATCAGAATAAACTGTGGGATATAAAAAAAGATGATCCTCACCAAGGCCTTCCTATTGTCCGCATCAACGACATCATTGAAAGTCTGCAATCCTACTCTCCTCATGCTGATACTGCCCTGATTGAAAAAGCCTATATTTTTTCGGCCAAGGCCCATCAGGGACAGATTCGACTTTCTGGAGAGCCATACCTTACCCACCCATTACACGTTGCTTTCATTCTTACCAAAATGAAAATGGATGATCTCTGTGTTGTCACCGGGATTCTTCATGATACCATGGAAGACACCTCGACAAGCCTCGAAACAATCCAGACGCTCTTCGGCCCTCATGTCGCTTCCCTTGTAGATGGATTAACAAAAATCAGTAAAATCAACTTCAGTAGTACCGAGGAACAACAAGCAGAAAATTTTCGCAAAATGATCCTGGCAATGGCCCAGGATATTCGCGTGATTCTTATCAAGCTCGCGGATCGCATCCACAATATGAGGACCTTAGAATTTTTATCTTCGGAAAAACAAAGAATCATCGCCCAGGAAACCCTTGATATTTATTCTTCCATCGCCAATCGTTTAGGAATTGATTGGATCAAAACCGAACTCGAAGACTTGTCTCTTAAGTTTCTTCACCCCAAAGAGTTTCATTACCTCGACGAAATGATCAGGTCAAAAAAAGAGGAACGCAATCAGTATGTCCAAAAAGTAAAAAAAATAATTTCGGAGAAGCTGGAGCAGTTCAATATTCAGCCCGAGGTCGTTGGACGGTTAAAGCACTATTACAGTATTTACCAAAAGATGCTCCGTCAAAAAATCGATTTTGATCAAGTTTATGATCTTATCGCTTTTAGAATGATCGTTAATTCAATCAAGGATTGTTATGCCGCTCTCGGAATAATCCACTCACTGTGGACACCGGTGCCCGGACGGTTTAAGGATTTTATTGCGATGCCAAAGGCCAACATGTACCAATCCCTTCATACGACGGTGATTGGTCCTTATGGGGAAAGGATGGAAATTCAAATCAGAACCTTGGAGATGCATAAGATAGCCGAGGAAGGGATTGCTGCCCATTGGCGTTATAAAGAAAGTGGAAAAGAAATTGACAAACAATATAATCAGCTTTTTTCGTGGCTTCGCCAGATGTTAGAATGGCAGCAAGAGCTCAAGGACCCGGGAGAGTTTTTGGAAACTTTTCGCATTGACCTTTTCCCTCAAGAGGTCTATGTATTTACACCCCGGGGAGAAGTAAAATCTTTCCCGAAGGGGGCGACCCCGATTGATTTTGCCTATGCTATCCACACCAATATTGGTCACCAATGCATAGGAGCCCGTGCTAACGGCCGGATGGTCCCTTTGGGGTATGAGTTGAGGAATGGTGACACTATTGAGATCATTACCTCAAAAAATCAAAAGCCAAGTAAAGACTGGTTGAAAATCGTAAAAACTCCTCACGCCCGCACCAAGATACGACAGTGGGTACGGCTAACCGAACGTGAAGATGACATTCAGGCAGGACGAGAAGCGTGTGAACGTGAGTTTAAACGGTATCACCTCAATTTCACCCATCTTTTGAAGTTAGGAAAAATTGGCAAGGTGATGGAGGATGTTGGTTTCAATAATGTGCAGGACCTTTTGATTGCCATAGGGCTTGGAAAAATCCAAATCAGTCACCTTATCCAAAAATTAATCCCGCCGGAAGAACTGGAGAAAAAACTAAAATTCCTTTCCAAAAAAGGCGAATCAAAACCAAAACCAGCTGACTCTTCAAGTGGAGTGCGCGTAAAAGGTATTGACCACATTTTGGTAAATTTCGCAAAATGTTGTAGTCCGCTTCCGGGAGACAAAATTATCGGGTATATCACGAAAGGTCGGGGTGTAACGATTCACATAGATGCGTGCCCTCGTCTCCTTGAAACAAGCAAGGAACGAAGAGTCGAGGTGGGTTGGGACCGTACTAAAGAAGTGAGCCGTTCGGTAAAAATTAAAGTTTTATCACAGGATAAACCCGGCTTGCTTTCTGAACTTAGCGGGGCGATTACAAAACTTAAAAGCAATATCAAAAGGGCAAATGTCATGACGACCGGAACTCAGCAAGGCCTCAGCACTTTCGAGTTAGAAGTTAAAGACCTTACCCATCTGGAAAGCATTCTCAACCATATCAAAAAAATTAAAGGGGTTATTGAAGTAAGTAGGATAAAGATGTAAAGGGAAAACAGCCTAAGAAGCTTTGTTCAAAACGCGGGATCGAAGGCATTGGGTACAGACCTTCATTCGCCGCCTCGAACCTTTTTCGCCTACTCGAACTTTTTGGAGGTTAGGGTACCACACATGTTTGGTTCTGTTGTGCGCATGACTCACCGTATATCCAACTTGATGCCCTTTCCCGCAAATCTCACATTTTCTTGCCATTGTTTCACCTTAACTAAATAAAATATAAGTAAAATTATTTTGTTTTCATTAAAACCATTTGAATGTGCAACTATCGCCGGAACTTTTAATTTTTACCATAAAATTTTTTTTTGGCAAGCTTTTTTTACTCTATTGCTATCCTGACTGAAGTTTTCATTTTTTTGAGTTTAAAACCATTATAATATCAAATAATTAATCAACCAGTGCGTTTTTTCATTCGAAAATAATCCTGAAGAATTTTATCATGATCAAACACTATGGGATGGGGGAGATCGTCCGGAGTGAAAATTCCTAAATCCTGCGCATCATCAGCCGCATAGGGCATTCCCCGGCCTTGGGCAATAAAAACGATTGAGAGTGTATGTCGTCGTGGATCCCGCGTGGGGTCTGAATATACCCCAAACTGTCGCATAGACTCTAATTCCAAAGAAGTCTCTTCTTTTGCCTCACGAGCTGCTGCCGCTTCAACTGTCTCGCCATAATCCACGAATCCCCCGGGAAGCGCCCATCCGTGAGGATAGTTTTTCCTTTTTATTAAAATAATTCCTTGAGCTTCAACCTCAATGATGATATCCACGGTAGGGACAGGATTTTGGTATTCCAGTAATTCTTTCCCGCAATGAGGACATATTTTTTTCTTTCTGGCCATATGGCTTCCTTTAGTAAGATTTGGGTTCAATTTTTCTTTTTATTTTATCTTATTATAAAAGAAGATTTCTATTTTTCTTGGAAAGTAAAGCTCCTTGACGGATGTTCACTATCCTGCTATACAATCATTCTCGACAAGATTTTAAAAATGAATTGAATTTCAAAAAATGCCAACGTCTTCTTTCTGACTCCCAAGATGGTTTTAAATAAGTTTACACCAAAAATCAAAATAATTGATCTTTACCTATTTAAAGAGTTACTCACCACTTTTGGGTTATGTATCTTCATTTTTACTTTTACCATGCTCATGGGTCAGGTCTTCAAACTGACTGAAATGGTAATAAATAAAGGTCTTGGATTCGTAGCCACTTTAATGTTTTTAGGATTCATTCTTCCTTCCTTATTAATGTTCGTTATCCCCATGAGCCTTTTACTCGGAATCCTCACCACCCTGGGAAGGATGTCAACTGATGGTGAAATTATTGCGCTTAAAGCCTCAGGCATTAGCCTTTCCCAAATTTTGCGGCCAATTCTAATGGTCTCGTTAATTGCATTTTTTGCGTCCAATTTTTTTAGCCTTTATTTAAGTCCCAAAGCAAATTACTCTTTAAAAAAACTGATTTTTGATGTTGCGAAAACCAAAGCAGAAGTTGGAATCAAAGAAGGGATATTCAATTCTGACTTCGAGGGTTTAACGATTTATGTTAACCACCTAGCCCCAGATGGAAAATTAGAGGGAGTCGTGGTATCTGATACCCGCCAAGCCGAAGAGCCTTTAACCATATTCGCCAAAGAGGGGTATTTAATCCCTCATCCTGAAGACCTTGCAATGATCCTTCATTTAAAAAACGGCTGCAATCATCATCTTAGTCAAAAGCAAAAAAATTATCAAACATCTAATTTTGAAACGCAGGATCTGATACTAAACTTCCAAGACTCCTCTGCCGGACCTACAAAAAAGCAAAAGGAAATGTCACTTCAAGAATTATGGCAGTTCGCAGTCCAACAAAGGGACAACAAAGAAAAATATTATGATATCTTAACAGAATTAAACAGCCGGTTTTCTACCCCTTTTGCTTGTTTAGTCTTTGGCTTTTTAGCAGTTCCACTCGGCATTTTTTCTCCCCGGGCCGGAAGAGCATACGGTTTTGTTATTAGTTTAATGGTAATACTCATATATTATATTCTTTTTTCTCTGGGAGAAAATATCGGCAGCCTTGGCATGGTGCATCCCATGATTGCCATGTGGGTACCTAATATATTTTTTCTTTTGCTCTCTTTCTACCTTTTCAAAAAAATAAAGTCTGAATCACCAATAATGATTTTAGAGAAACTCAACGGGTGCCTGGAAATAATTAAAAATGCATTTCGCCGTATTACCGAAGGAACAAAGTCCGAAAAATTCGACGACCTTCCCTCGCTCATGTGGGACATTAATAACTCTACCAAAGATGGCCTGATGTTGAAGCTGGGCATTGGGGAAAAAAGGGCCGCTGCAATTATCACCTATCGAGAAGCCCAGGGAGGCATAAAAGAGCTTGAGGAGCTAAAAAAAATCCGAGGCATTAGCGACAAAACCTTGAATAAAATTTTAGAGAATCTCCTTGGCTAAATGGATATTCCCAACATTTATCTGTTGTAAAAGAAAAATAAATTCACCATGACGATTATCACCCGGTATATCCTCCGCGAATTCATCAAACTCTTTTTATATAGCTTAGCGGTAATAGTTGTTCTTTTTTTTATCGGTGACTTGGCTGAGCGCCTTGGAGACTTTTTACAATACCAGGCAAGTTTTGCATCACTCTTGCAACATTTCCTTTTTAGGATCCTTGCCATAATTTTCCAGATTACTCCCGTCCCGGTACTCCTTGCTACTTCTATTGAGCTCGGTATACTATCTCGAAATTTCGAGATCATCGCCCTAAGGTCAAGCGGAGTCAGCCTATCACGGACGATATCGCCTATCCTTATCGCCGCGTTATGCATCAGCATTGTTACTCTCTTGGGCAACGAACTTGTTTCCCCTTATGCTACCAAAAAAGCTGCGGCCCTTGCCCGCAGTATCAAAGGGAAAGAAAATAAAAAAATCTTTAATCCAGATCAAATCTGGTTGCGGGGAAAGGGGATTATTTATAATATCAAGTATTTTTCCGCTCGCAAGAATACGCTTCATGGCGTTACCGTGTATTTTCTTAACCATGATTTTAGGCTCTACAAAAGAATCGATGCTGAACAGGCTATCTGGCAAGGAAATACATGGGTTTTCCAAAATGTTTTCACCCGAGAGTTTGAAGCAAATAACGTTATTAAGTCTTCTTTCACCAAAGAAACATCCTTTCCCCTTGAAGAGACACCGGAAACCTTTAAACAAGAGATCAGGGAACCCGAAGAGATGGGTTATCTCGAGTTAAAAGCATATATTGAAAAAACCACCCAGGAGGGGTATGATACCACCAAATATTTAGCAGATTTATACGCTAAACTTTCCAGCCCCTTCATCAATTTTTTTATTGCTTTATTTGGGATTCCCTTTGCCCTGAGGATTGGAAAACATGGGGGGTTTGCTATCGGGGTAACATTAAGTTGTTTTATTGGACTTTCATACTGGTGTTTTTACCAAATCTGCAATGTTCTCGGATCGGGAGGGGCTTTGCCCCCGCTTATTTCTGCTTGGGCCGCAAATTTTATTTTTGGCATTTTGGGAGTCTATCTTTTGTTGCACGTAAAATATTAGCATGAAAAGAATATCGTTACCCACGCGCTCAGAAAAGAGTGAATAACTAATTGTCTTCAGGGGTTAGTACTCATGAAAACCAAGTCCTTTTTCATCGGTTAATCAGCATGTTAAATTTACCAAACATCTTAACTCTGAGCAGAATTGCTTTTATCCCGGTTTTGTTCATCCTGTTATTTTTTCCTGACAGAACAGCCAGCTTTTTTGCTGCCTTCTGTTTTGCCCTAGCCTCTCTCACTGACTTTTTAGATGGTTTTTTTGCTCGAAGAAGAAACAGTATTACCCGTCTGGGAAAAAACCTTGATCCCTTGGCTGACAAGCTTTTGATCACTGCTTGTTTAATCATGCTTATTCCTCTTCATGGGGTTGCTGCCTGGGTGGTAGTCATCATCGTATCCCGAGAAATAGCCATTACCGGCTTAAGAGGAATTGCCGCAATCGAGGGCTTAGTTATTCCTGCTGAAACGTTGGGAAAGAAAAAAACTGCCCTCCAGGTTGTTGCCGTCTTTTCCTTACTGCTCCATTATGAATATTTTCACATAAATTTTCATCAAATCGGAAACGTCTTATTATTCTTGGCTATGCTTCTGGCCGTATGGTCAGGTTTAGTCTATTTCTATCGATTCTCCTATTTGATCAACCTAATGCCTAAAGAAGAAAGAAGAGTTTCTGTTGACAGAACAAAAAATTTACTTTAAATTTTAATATTGCCTTAAAAGCGGGAATAACTCAGCGGTAGAGTGCAACCTTGCCAAGGTTGAGGTCGCGGGTTCAAATCCCGTTTCCCGCTTTAAAAGGCGGCATAGCCAAGTGGCTAAGGCAGAGGTCTGCAAAACCTTTATTCCCCGGTTCGAATCCGGGTGCCGCCTTTCGTACCAAAAAAAGCAGCCTATTAATTGGGCTGCTTTTTTTCACTCCACTCTGTTTAT
>Ga0182021_10000159_pt1 | contig 63700 bp, 70 predicted proteins | sample 612E3MmetaG_FD_120493 | JGI IMG/M metagenome (GOLD analysis project Ga0182021, IMG submission 120493) | Permafrost microbial communities from Stordalen Mire, Sweden - 612E3M metaG (Illumina Assembly) | ecosystem: Environmental > Terrestrial > Soil > Wetlands > Permafrost | place: Sweden...
GATGCAGCTCGAAAGACTGAACGCCTGCTGCTCCAGGTCCAGCTTCCCCGACTCGATCTTCGAAAAATCCAGAATGTCGTTGATGATCGTCAACAGCGCGTCCCCGCTCGTCCGCACGATCTCCATAAACTCCCGCTGCTCCGGCTTCAGCTCCGTGTCCAGCAGCAACCCCGTCATCCCGATCACCGCGTTCATGGGGGTCCGGATCTCGTGGCTCATGTTCGCCAAAAAGTCGCTCTTCGACTTCGTTGCCGCCTCAGCCGCCTCCTTCGCCTGGCGCATCTCCAGCGCCGCCTTCTTCTGCAGCGTGATGTCGGTCGCCACACCGAGGAGCTCGCGCGCGACTCCGTCATCCGACACGATGGGGATCTTCATCGTCTGCATCCAGTGCCGTTCCCCGTCCGAGTCGGTGAACTCCTCCTCGGGGATGAACTTCTCAGTCTGCGACGTGAGGACCTCCAGGTCGTCCTTCCTGAAATTCTCCGCATTTCCCTTGTTGGGATTGAAGTCGGCGTCGGTTTTCCCAAGCAGCTCATCTGCGCTCGGCGCGCCGTAGGCCTGGGCCAGGGCACGGTTGGCCAGCGTGAAGCGTCCCTCTGCATCCTTGGCAAAAATGTGGCCCGGGTTCAGGTCGATCACTTTCCGCAGGAACGACTGCTTGTCCTGCAGAAGGGTTCGCTGCTCCTGCAGCTCCCTGGTCCGTGTGAGTACGAGGGACTCAAGCTGCATCTTGCGCGCCGTCAGGCTTTTTACCCGCAGCGTGATGATCCCGATGGTCGCCAGAACCAGCAGGCACGCGCATGCTCCGTAGAACCAGAAGGTCTGATAGAAATGCGGGGTCAGATAGAAGCCCACCTCCGCTCCGCTCTCGTTCCACAGACCGTCGTTGTTGCATGCCATGACGCGGAACGTGTAGTTCCCGGCCGGGAGGTTGGTGTAATAGGCCACGCGCCGCGTGCCCGCTTCCACCCACTCCCTGTCGTAGCCTTCGAGCTTGTACCTGAACAGCACCCTGCGGGGCACGAGGAAGCTGAGAGCCGTGTAGTGGAACTCCAGCTTTTCCTTCCCGGGCGACAGCACAATCGGCTGGTCCAGCGGCTGCGCCTTCTGGTCGACGACCACTTCCTGGATCAGCACCGGAGGGGGAAGAGCGTTGAGCTTGATGCCCCTCGGGTCGATCGACACGGCCCCCTTGTTCGTCGCGAACCAGAGAAGTCCGCTGCGGTCTTTCCAGATCGAGGGCTGCCAGTGGCCGAAGCATTCCTCGGTCTTCATCCCGTCTTCGCTCGTGTAGACGTGAGTCTGGAAGGAGCCGGTGCGCCCCCCGTCAAAATCATCCAGATCCTTCGGGCTGACCATGCCGATGCCCTTGGGACTTCCCATCCAGAGATCGCCCTTATCATCTCCCTGGACGGAATAGATCTCATTGGTGAAGAGTCCGTTCTTCGTGGTGTACGAGGTGAATTTACCATCCCGGAAACGCGTCAGCCCGCCGTGCGGAGACCCTATCCACAGGCTCCCCTTGCGGTCATCGAAAATCGAGTTGACCCAGAAGTTGTCCACCCCAACCGTCCCTCCATAGATCGTTTCCTCGCCGTTCCGGATCCTCACCAGGCCGCGCGATGTCCCGATCCAGAGCACCCCTGCAGAGTCATACAGAAAGGATGCGACGAATTCCGTCGACGTGTAGGGTTTCCCCCCTTTGAGGAGGAAGGGCTTGAGGGCCCTGCCGTCGTATCTGCGGATCCCTATCACATCGAGGTAGAGGATCAAACCCACGCTGTCTTCGGTGATCGCAGAGATCCACCTGGCCGGCAAACCCGACGTCGTGTCGTAGAGTTTGATCTGATCTCCCCTGATGTTGCACAGTAAACCGGTTTGGCCAATCCATATGCTGCCGTCCCGCGCCAGGTAACTAGGTCCGACCGGCGTTGTCCATTTCCTGACCTGGCCTTCCTTCAACCGGCTGATGCTTGAACCTTCGTCGCTAAGGAAGTAGAGCGCTCCATCGGTGGTACCGACAACGCTCGAGATGTTGTCGCTTGCAAGTCCCTCCCTGGTCGTGTAAGGCGTGACGTTGACGTCCTTGACCCTGTTCAGTCCTTCCTGCGTGGCGATCCAGAGGCTCTTCTCGCGGTCCTCCGTCAGAGACTGGACATGATTGCTGCACAGGCCCTCGGAGGCAGTCAAGACCGTAAACCTGCCGCCGCTCAGGCGGTTGAGACCACGTTTGTTCGTCCCAACCCAGATGTTGCTTTCACGGTCCTCGGTGATCGCCGTGACGTGAGAATCAGAGAGGCCGTCCGCCTCCGTGTACGTGCTGATCGAGCCGTTTTGCCACCGGGCCAGGCCCTTGAAGGTGCCGATCCACATGGCCCCCTTGTGATCCCGGCAGATCGTGCTGATCAATTGCATTCCGGGAGCCGGAATGATTTCCTCCACCTTGCGGCTGCCCTTGAAGATCTTGACCCCCTCGTAGGTCCCGAACCAGATCCTGCCGTGTGTGTCTTCCGCGATCGACGTGACAAAGCTGGGGGTGATGGGGATCGACGTGAAGACCTTATCCTTCAGGAGGTAGAGGCCATAGGATGTGCCGCACCAGAGCTCACCTGTCCGGCTCTCATAGATCACGTTGATGTTGTGACTCCTGATCCCTTCATTCTCTCCGTACAGCTGGATTTTCCCATCCTTGAGGCGGCACAGGCCGTTGAACGAGGTACCGATCCAGAGGCTGCCGTCCCTGGATTCGCACAGCGCGGTGATGGAGGCACTGTTCTCGGCATCTTCCTGATCCGTGCTGACTCTTCCGAACCGGTCGCCGTCAAATCGGAATAATCCCGCCGCGGTGCCGAGCCAGAGGTAACCGTCCCTCGTCTGCAGAACCACATTGATGGTGTTCGCCGGAAGGCCGTTCTGCCTGGACCAGCTCGCGAGCTGGTACTGGGTGATGGCTTTCTGGGGATCGAGAGCAAGGAGCGGAGACGTGGTGCACAACCCCAGCACAAGAACCAATGCCACGTAAAGTGCCACAGAGCCTGATCGCCTGCTTGCCATGTTCGGCACGTGAATGGAATTTCTTGGCACGAGTATCAACCTCCTTGGACCGCAGATACCACAAATGCGCGGGGGCTCACCAAAGAACGCGCGTCACTCCCCATGTTCCGTCCTCGTCGGCCGGTCACTCTCAGGCCCTCAGCGCCCCGCTCTTTTCCTCATTATCGTCAGGTTTTTCCATTAACTTAACTCCCTTCCGCGTCGCACACCCCTTTCCGCGCCATTTCGCGTGCCCCAACTTTCTTCCCTGACGCCCCGCTCAAGCCCCGCCGGCCTGCAATCTTTGGCGCGGCCCTGCATGTGCGGACCCGGGTGATGTGAACACCGTCAGGAGCCGGGGTGTGGCCGCTCAGGAATGATCACACATCGTGCCACCACTTCCACGGCAAGGCGAGGCAACTCGTCAAATAAGGAGAGATTTCGAATGGATACGACAGAATTCCGGGGGGACGACAGGAATTCTGGGTATACCCTTCACCTATGTCTATACATCGGTGCAGGGGGAAAACGGAAGGAACGCCATCCCTCATTCCGTCCCAAAAATGCGGTCTCCCGCATCGCCGAGGCCGGGCAGAATATACCCCTTCCGGTTGAGTGTCCGGTCAATGACCGTAGAGAAGACCTTCACATCGGGGTGCGCTGCCACGACCTTTTTCACACCCTGGGGAGCCGCAAGGAGTGTGACGAATCGGATCTGCGTTGCCCCCTTCTGTTTTAGAAAGGTGATGGCGGCGGCGCCGCTCCCGCCGGTCGCCAGCATCGGGTCCAGGAGCAGCACCATGGACCGCCCCAGCGACCGGGGGAATTTGGAATAGTAATCAACGGGCTCAAGTGTCTTTTCGTTTCTGTACAGTCCCACATGCCCGACCCGCGCCTCCGGCAGGAAATCGAGGAAGCCGTCGACAAGCCCCAGCCCGGCGCGCAGCACCGGCACAATGACGATGTCATCTTTAAGGACATACCCTTCCGTCCTCTCCAGCGGAGTCCGGACCGAGGTGGCCCGAAGCCGCAGATCCCTCGTGACCTCGAATGCCATGACCGTTGCGATGCGCCGGAGCGTTGTGCGGAAGAGATGATTGGGCGTCGAGCGGCTTCGCAGCACGGAGAGGTCGCGCTTGATGAGCGGGTGTTCGATGAGGATCAGGTTTTTCATGGTCGTCCTGAACTCGGGGATGGGGAGACCCGCCTGTCAACGGTCGCGCCCTTTGCGCTTGAACGCAAGGACGAGGGGGACACCGATGAACGCATAATGGTCGCGGATCCGGTTCTCCAGGAACCGGCGGTATCCCTCGTCGATGAGGGACGGGTTGTTGCAGAAGAACGTGAATACGGGCGGCTTGATCTTCACCTGTGTGACGTAATTCACCTTGATCTCTTTCCCGCTCTTGCTATGCGGTGGCCGCTGGCGGATCTCGGTGCCGAGCAGCTCGTTCAGATCGCTCGTGGGGATGCGCTTGCGCTGCTCTGCGTCGACCGTCCTGACCAGGTCGATAACCTTGAAGATCCGCTGCCTGGTCAGCGCGGAGATGAAGATGACCGGAAGGAAATCATACTGGCGAAGCCTCTCCTTCAGCGCCTTTTCGTACGCCTTCGCCGTCAGCGCGTCTTTCTCGATGAGGTCCCATTTGTTCACCGCGATCACGACTCCCCGCTTCCTCTCCACCGCCGTCTCGATGATGCGCAGGTCCTGGTGTTCCAGTCCCTGCTCGGCGTCGAGGAGGACCAGAGCGACGTCGCATCGTTCGATGCTTTTCAGGGTCCGCACCGTGCTGTAGAACTCGATGCTTTCCTTGATCTTGCTCCGTCGCTTCAGTCCGGCGGTGTCCACCAGGATAAGCTCATCCCCCTGATACTTGAGGACTGCGTCGATGGGGTCGCGGGTCGTCCCGGGAATGCTTGTCACGATGTGGCGCGCCTTCCCGAGCAGTGCATTGACCAGCGACGATTTCCCGACGTTCGGCTTTCCGATGATGGCGATTTTCAGCCGCGGATCCTCCTCCTCTCCCCCTTTACCGGGGGATATTTTCTCGGTAATCAGGTCCAGGAGGTCGCCGATCCTCCTTCCCCCCAGGGCCGATGCGGGATAGGGGTCCCCCAGGCCGAGGGAGTAGAAGTCGCCGAGCCCCGCCTCCCCTTTTTCCCCATCCACTTTGTTGACGACCAGAATGACAGGTTTGCTTGATTTTCGTAGGATCGCCGCGATCTCCCGGTCGGAGGCAAGGAGTCCGTCCTTCGCGTCGACCAGGAACAGGATGATGTCCGCCTCCTCGATCGCGATCTGCGCCTGTTCGCGGATGGCAGTCTCCATCACGTCTTCCGAAGCCGGGACGAACCCGCCGGTGTCCACAAGGGAGAACTGTTTCCCGGCCCATTCAGCCCGGGCGTAGTGCCTGTCGCGGGTGACGCCGGGGAGGTCGTGCACGATCGCCGATCGCTCCCCGACGATACGGTTGAAGAGCGTGGATTTCCCCACGTTTGGCCTGCCGACAATTGCTACGAGGTGCTCCACCATGGTTTTTCCCGGGATACCTGTGAAACCGGGGCCCGCGCATCGCGTCCCCGATTTTTTGGAAATGCAATTGCCATTTTAGCGGGGAATGTGTATGGTTTCCGGAGGAATCTCATGCAACACCAACCATGAGGGAGGCTTCATGATCGTCCGGATCCACCCCGACAACCCCGAGCAGCGCACCGTGCGAAAAGCCGCGGAGACCCTCGCCGCCGGCGGCATCATCATCTACCCCACGGACACGGTCTACGGAATCGGCTGCAGCATCATCGACAAGAGCGCCATCGAGCGCATCTACCTCATCAAGCGCTGGCGCGCCGACAAGCCTTTCAGCTTCGTCTGCTCCGATCTCACCCACATCAGCGAGTACGCCCGAGTCAGCAATGCAGCGTTCAGGACGATCAAGAAACTGATCCCCGGCCCGTACACGTTCATCCTGCCGGCGACAAAGATGCAGGGGCTGCCGAAAATCCTCGTTTCAAAGCGCAAGACCGTCGGCATCAGAGTGCCGGACAGCCGGATTACGCTGGCTCTGGTCAAGGAGCTCGGCCACCCGATCCTGAGCACGAGCGTCAGCATCGGGGACGAAGGGGCCTTGAACGATCCCGAGCGCATCGCCGAGCATTTCAGGAACCAGGTGGACATGATCATCGACGCCGGAACGCTTCCCGGCGAGCCGTCGACGGTGATCGACCTCACGGGCGACTTCCCGGTGGTCGTGCGGCAGGGCGCGGGAGACGTGAGCTTGCTTGCGGCCGGCTGACTCAGTCCCTCTCCGGCCGCCTCAGGAGAGCCCGATGCTCTCCGGATGTGACAAGGTGGGAAACCCGATCTGTTGCCCCTGCGGTGGAACGGGGCAGCCAGTACAGGCCGCCCGGTCGCTACTCCCCCTCTATGTGCTCGTGTATCTCGATGATCGTTGCCCGCCTTTCGCCAAATTGGCTGAAATAGACGATCACCCAGACCCGGCGGGGCGGCCCGGCCCCCTCATTGTCCAGAAGGATGTTCGAATAGTGCCAGCGCCCCTCAGCGCTCCGCGTGTAGAACCCATCAGGCCGTCCAAGCAGGTCCTTCACTTCTTCCCGGGTCTTCCCCTGGAGTGTCCGGATTTCCCTCTCCGTCCATTTGCGCCCGGAGGGTGGTGGCTGTTCATCGGCTTTCCGGCAAGCAGGAGCCAGAACAAGCACCAAAGAGAGGATAATCAGGAACCGCATCATGGGGGGAGCGCGGAAAGGGCGCGTCCAATCCTTATTTGTTGCCTCATGATACCCAGAGACCGCAGGAAAGTCAAGGGAGTGTGGGAACCCTTGCGGCGGTGAGATTGTTGACGATTTTTGAGGCCCTGCTCCCCTCCATTCATCATTCCGTTCATTCCAAGGTCTACCGTCATGAATCCGAACGACACGCCACGGCGGTCGCATGTGCATGCCCGTCACCTTCCCCATCGGATGACGGCCAGCCCCGGCCTTCTTTGCGCTGAAACGCCGGAGGGCCAGACATCGACACAGGATGAGGGAATTCAGCACATCGAGAGATCGCTCAAGGAGGGAAAAACCTTCCGCCAGATGCAGCTGGAGTGGAGGAAAAAACACAAGCGGTGAATCGTGAGATGGAAGCTGTCGGGGCGCGGGGATTTGAACCCCGGACCTCCTGGTCCCGAACCAGGCGCGCTGACCGGGCTGCGCTACGCCCCGATGAAACTGACGGCCTCTAATATACGAAAACTCCTCAAGCCCATCAAGGCAGGCGTCCGAAAAAAAGGGAGGCAATCCTGCCGGCGGACCCCTCGCCGGGCATCGTCGTCCACTTGATCCGGCTGTCGGACCGGAACCACGTCATCTGTCTCTTTGCATAGCGGCGCGTGTTCCGCTTGAACAGCCTGACCATCTCCGTGCGGCCAATCTCCCCCGCCCGGCAGGCAAACCCTTCAGCATAGCCCACCGTATTCAACGCGCTGAGCCGCCGGTCATACCCCAGCCCGGCCAGCCGGTCCACCTCCTCCATCAATCCCGCCTCCAGCATCCCATCACACCTCGCGTCGATCCGCCCGTTCAGCAGGGCGCGCTCCCAGAGGAGGCCGACCTGCACCGCTTCGAACGGGATGACCGGCATTTCGGTGCGGTGGAGCTCCGACATGGGCCGGCCCGTGAGAAGGCATACTTCCAGTGCCCTGACGATCCGCCTGGGCTTTGTAGGATCGATGCGAGCAGCGCTCTCGGGGTCGAGCCGCTGCAGATCCTCAAGAAGCCCGGCGGCTCCTTCGCTGCGCATTCGGTCTTCGAGCGTCGCCCGGAGATCCGGGTCTGCCCCCGGGCCGGAAAAGAGCCCGTCGATGAGCGACTTCACATAGAGGCCGGACCCTCCCACAACCAGAGGAATGCGCCCCCGGGAGAAGATCTGCTCGACGACCGCTCTCGCCTGCACACCGAACAATCCCGCGCTGAATCCGGCATCCGGTGGGAGGATGTCAACGAAATGGTGGGGTACCTCCGCCAGCTCTCCCTTCGTGGGTTTCGCGGTCCCGATATCAAGGTAGCGGTAGACCTGGCGGGAATCTGCCGAGATGATCTCGGCATTGAGGATGCGCGCAAGCTCTATCGACAGCGAGGTCTTCCCCGAGGCGGTGGGGCCAACCAGAACCAGGATCCGACCCTGAGGCGTCTTCATCCCTCCCAGCCCATCTTCCCGATCAGTGGGACGAACTTGAAGCTCTCCACCTCACGGCGATCATACCTCTCCCCAATCCGTGTGATCACTGCGAGCGCCTGGATGTCACGGCTCCCGACCGGGATCACGATCTTCCCCCCCTCGTCCATCTGCTTGAGGAGGGGCTGAGGGACGTCGGGCGCGGCGGCAGTGACGATGATCCCGCTAAAGGGAGCAAACGCGGGCCACCCGATGGATCCGTCGCCTCCCTTTGAAACGACCCTGAAACCGAGGCGGTCGAGGATCCGGCGCGCCCCCGCCAGCAGTTCGGGGTTTCTTTCGATGGTGAACACCCGCACGCCGAGGGCCGCGAGGACCGCCGCCTGGTACCCCGATCCCGTCCCCACTTCAAGCACCTTCTCCCCCCGCCGGACGCCGAGACATTGCGTCATGAACGCCACCGTGAAGGGCTGCGAGATGGTCTGCCCCTTGCCGATCGGGAGCGCGCTATCGTCGTAGGCTTTGTTCGTGAACGGCTCCGGGACGAACAGATGACGCTCGACCTGTGCCATCGCCCGCAGAATGCGCGTGTCGGTGATCCCCCGCTCGCGGAGCTGCTCCACCATCTCATTGCGTTCAGTCTCGAATCGGCCCACGGTCCTGCCTCCTACCTTCGCGTCCTGAGTAGCTTCCAGACGGATTGCTCTGTCTCGAGTGTGAGGCGGCCTTTCAGCTCCCGCCTCAGGACGGCGGGAGTCAGGCTCCGCAGGAGCGTGCCGTTCTCTGCAATCGACACCGTGCCGGTTTCCTCCGACACGATCACCACGATGACGTCGGCCTGTTCCGAAATGCCCAGGCCCGCGCGGTGCCTGGTCCCCAGAAGCTGGCCCTCCCACGCCGTGATGTTCGAAAGAGGGAGCGTGCATCTGGCGGCTTCAATCAGGCGGTCCTTGATGATCACGGCCCCGTCGTGCAGGGGGGAGCGGGGATTGAAGATCGAGAGCAGCAGGGTCCTGCTCACCAGTGCCTCCATCCGCGTGCCGGTCTCCGCATGCATCCGGACTCCGGTGGCGCGGACGAAAACGATGAGCGCCCCGAACTTTTTCTTCGACAATTCCGTGACGGCGCCCACCACCTCGTCGATCGACTCGTCGACGTTCAGCTTGACGAACATCCTGATCAGCGGGCTGCGGCTGATCAGGACGAGCAGGCGGCGCAGCTCCGGCTGGAACAGGATGATGAAGGCGATGACCCAGATATCCCTCAACGTGTGCAGGATCCAGCTCATCCCCTTGAAGTTGAGCGTCTGCGCGACAAAGGAGAAGGCGACGATCAGGATCAGGCCGACGAAGATCTGGATCGCGATCGTCCCGCGCATCGCCAGATAGAGGCGGTAGAAGATGAACGACACGAGGGCGATGTCAAGGACATCGGAAATGCTGACGCTGAGAAACCCGATGTGAAAGAGTTCCACTTCTCAATCCATCCGGTTGAAGATTCTTGACGTTGCGTGCGGCGGCGGCCTTCGGCAGGGGACGACCTCCCGCCAGCACATCGGGGAGCACGCTCCTGAAGTCCGGCCATTTCCTTGGGAGAATTCCCGCATCACAATGATTGATTTGCGGCCAATGGGCGCCGCTGACCGGTCCCCAGGGCGCGGCACGGGCGGGCCGCGGAGATCGTCTCGCAACGCGTTACGACCCCCGGAGGACCGCATCAGCCACCGCCGCCGCGCGGCGCGATGCATCCACGTCGTGGACTCTCACCACGCTCGCCCCGCCGATGACCGCGGCAGCCAGCGCAGCGAGCGATCCCTCGAGCCTATCCTCCACCGGGAGATCGAGGATCTTACCAATAAAGGACTTTCGCGACGCCCCCACAAGCAGAGGATATCCAAGCGCGCGGAGCTCTCCAAGCCGGCGCAAAAGCTCGTAGTTCTCCCCAAGGCTCTTGCCGAATCCGAGCCCCGGGTCAAGCAGGAGCTGGCGAACACCGGCCCGCTCAGCAGCCCCGACGCCCTGGCGGAGGTAAGCCTGAACCTCTTCCATGAGGTCATGATACGATACTCGGTCGGGCATCTCCCAGGGTGGGAAAGGGGTGTGCATCAGGATTGCGGTTGCTCCTGCGGAGGCTACGACCGCCGGCAGTGCGGGGTCGAAATGAAAACCGCTGATATCGTTGACGATGACTGCCCCGGCCCTCAGCGCAGCCTCGGCCACCGGAGCCTTCCAGGTATCGACGGAGATTGGGGTGGCGGTCCGTGCGGCAAGGGCTTCGATCACCGGCACGACACGCGCCGTCTCGATATCGGGAGAAACGGCGCTCGCCCCTGCCCCGTATGTCGATCCCCGGGGGCGGGTGGATTCCCCTCCCACGTCAAGGATGTCCGCGCCTTCCTCAGCCATCCTGAGCCCGCGCTCGATGGCTGCCTCCGGCGACAGAAACCGTCCGCCGTCCGAAAACGAATCCGGCGTGACGTTCAGAACACCCATCAGAAATGTGCGGGTGTTGAAGTCAAACTCCCTGCCGCCAATCGTGTACACGGGCAGGAGAGGAAATCCGTCTTTGCGAGTCGCCATCCTTGCCGTTCGGACTGACGTTTTCCCTGACTGGCCCCCATCGGGGCTGAAAAGACCTGACACCGGCCTCTCAAGTATCCCGCTTCGCGGGACTGGGCGTACTGCGCGAAAAAGGTGACCGTGAGGTCACCTTTCCGCGCTACGGGTGCGATTTCTTATTCGCTATCTGTGCTCTCCGCTTTGCCTTAGCTCGTTCGACGGCCTTCTTGTGCTTCTTGCGGACAACTCGTGTCTTCTTGTTCATCCAGCCTCCTGTTTTGCTTTCCTGTGGACTTGCACTTCAGTATACGCATTGCTTCGAAAAACAGCAAGACTCCAACCCCCCGGCCATCACTTGCCATACCGGGCTGCACCGGCGGGCTGCCATGGCAGGCTGCTAAGTCTCCAGCCACCCCATACGGGAGTTCGTTGAGTAACCCTCACCAGCCTCCTCGGGTGGGAAATCCGGGAGAAAGAGCCATGAGCCTTTCCACTTGGGAGATTTTCGATGGCCGGATGCGCCCGCGTCGCCCGAACATGAAGACCGTGAGTCCGCTTGCCGGGTCACACACAGAAAAAGGCCCCTCCATCAACATCAAATGAAGGGGCCTGGTATTCAAAAGACGCAGGGCAAATCACTCCCTGCACGCTGGACGGCAACCTTCCTCCCTGCAGCCCTGAACCTCTGCAGCACCGGGCAGAGTCTGCCGACATGTGACCAGCCGGGGGTTCGCGTCCCCATTCAGCCAGGCCCACAGCTCACTTCGCGTATTTCTTGTAGCGGGCTTCCACGCGGCCCCAGTGGAGGTTGCCCAGGAAGTTGTCGATGTAGGCAGCCCGCTTGGGACCGTCCTTATGGTAATAGGCGTGCTCAAAAACGTCGACGGGGATCAGCGGGATCCCTCCCCACATCGCGCCGTAATGATGCTCGTCTACAAGAACGTTCAGGAGCCGGTGGCTGTAGAGCATGTCATAGGTCAGGACGCCCCATCCGCTCAGCTTGGCCGACACCGCTGTCGCCTTGAAATCCACTTTCCAGGCATCGATCGATCCGAATTCCTTCTCGATGGCTGCCTTTATCCCGGGGCCCTTCGCCGGATCGCCGTCACCCCCGAGAACCTCCCAGTAGACATCGTGAAGCAGCGCGCCGGCGTGGTTCCACGTCGTCCTGCGCTTCAATTCACCCACGACACTGAAATTGCCGTTCGCCGCTCCGCGGTCGGCGCTCTCGAGCGCCTTTTCGATATTATTCAGCGCGGTGACGTAACCCTTGTGATGGGTGTTGTAGTGCCAATCGGTCGTTTCCGCGTCAACAACGGAAGAAAGAAGCTTCTTCGCTTCTTCATCGGAATATGGCCGGGGGTTGAACTTCCATTCGTACGCCATCGATGGTGGCTCCTTGAAGTGTGAGTTGAGAGAAGTGATTTCTGTGGATCCAAAGTCCGGAAGCGCGCTCATTGCGCCGGCGGCGGCTGCCGCCCGGATGAAGTCTCGTCTTTTCACCGGTGCCTCGCTGGTCATAGCTGCATGTCACGGAATGGAACCGCGGAGAGGGCGGACCTCAGCCCGGAGCCTCCCGCGCTCAGCCGGAGAGGTCAGACGCCGAACGACTGGCCGCAACCGCACGTCTTGGAGGCCTGGGGATTGTTGAAGACGAATCCCTTGCCGTTCAGGCCGTCGCTGAAATCCAGCACCGTTCCAGACAGGTGAAACAGGCTCTTGGAGTCGATATAGATGGTCACTCCCTCGCTCTGCATGACCCTGTCCTTCTCGCCGGGTTTCTCGTCGAAGCCAAGCACATACGACAGTCCGGAGCATCCGCCCCCCTTGACCCCGATGCGCAGGGCGTGGGTCTCCGGGATGTTGTTTTCCGCCTTGATCTTCGCAACCTGTGCCGCCGCCTTTGACGTCAGGGCGATCTCTTCATTGAACACCTGCTTGGTGATTGTGGTTTCAGCCATGGTATGCCGTTCCCTCCTTCGTGTGAGAGCGCCTTACATGAATCCAAGCTCAAGCTTCGCGGCCTCGCTCATCATGCTCGGGTTCCAGGGCGGCGACCAGACCACCGTCACCTTGACCGATGTTACGCCGGGGACCTGGGAGGCGCGCTGCTTCACCTCGCCCGGCAGCGACTGCGCGGCCGGGCAATGCGGCGAGGTAAGCGTCATCGCGACCGCGACCGCGCCCTGCTCGTCGACCTGCACATCGTAGATGAGACCGAGCTCATAGATATTGACGGGGATCTCAGGGTCGTAGCACAGCCGCAGCGCGTCGATGACCCGTTCCTCGATCAGTTTCTTTTCCACCGTGCTTATGGGGTCCTGCATGTCGTCGTTCCGCCTCTTATTCCGTTGTCACCTTGTCCCGGCCCTCACCGCCCTCCAGAGCCGCCTTCAGAGTGTGCCAGGCAAGGCTCGCGCACTTCACCCGCGCGGGGAATTCGCTCACCCCTGAGAACGCGGCAAGGCGCCCCAGCCGCTCCGCCTCCCGTTCGGTATCAGTCCGCCCGGTGACGAGTCCCCGAAATTCGTCGAACAGCGCGTTCGCCTCTTCCACAGTCTTCCCCTTGAGCACCTGGCTCATGACCGATGCGGACGCCTTCGAGATCGCGCACCCGGCTCCCTGGAAGCTTACGTCGGCGATCACCCCTCCTTCGAGCCTGACATAGACCGTGTAGTGATCCCCGCACAGCGGATTATAACCCTCCTTGCTCCGGGTGCAATGATCCATCACGCGGAAGTTGCGGGGGTGCTTATTATGGTCCAGAATCACTTCCTGGTACAGATCGCGGAGGATCGCCATCAGCCGAGCACCTCAATGACTTTTTCGACGCTCTTGACAAGCACGTCGACATCCTCTTTCGTGTTGTAAAACGCAAACGACGCGCGCGCCGTTGCGGGAATGCCGAATCGCTGCATCACCGGCTGAGCGCAGTGATGGCCCGTGCGTATCGCCACGCCTTCCAGGTCGAGGATGGTCCCGATGTCGTGGGGGTGGATGCCCTCCACGGTGAACGAGAGCACGGCCGCCTTCTCTCTCGCGGTTCCGACGATCCTGACGCGGGGAACCGCCGACAGCCGCGCCGTCGCATATTGCAGCAGATCGTGCTCATAGAGCCCGATGGCGTCGAGATCGAGTTTCGTCAGATACTCGATGGCGGCGCCGAGACCCACACCGCCCGCGATGCTCGGCGTCCCGGCCTCGAATTTGTAAGGCAGGTCGTTGTACACGGTCTTCTCAAATGTTACCCACTTGATCATGTCCCCTCCGCTCTGGTAGGGAGGCATCGCGTTCAGCAGCGACTCCCTGCCGTAGAGGACCCCGATCCCGGTCGGACCGAACACCTTGTGGCCGGAAAATGCGTAGAAATCGCAGTCGAGATCGCGCACATCCACACGCATGTGCGGCACTGCCTGCGCGCCGTCGAGAAGCACCGGTATTCCCCTGGCATGCGCCATCGCCACCATGGTTTTGACCGGGTTGACGGTCCCCAACGCGTTCGAGACGTGCGCGAGCCCCACGATCTTCGTCCTGGGAGTGAGCAGCTTCTCGTATTCCTCGACCAGCAGCTCGCCGGCGTCGTTCATGGGGATCACCCGGAGACGCGCTCCCCGCTCCTCGCACACGATCTGCCACGGGACGATATTCGAGTGGTGCTCCATCGCCGAGATAAGCACCTCGTCGTCTTTCCCGACGTGCACCCTGCCGTAGCTGTGCGCAACCAGATTGATCGCCTCGGTGGTGCCCCGCACGAAGATGATCTCGCGGGTGTCACCGGCGTTCAGGAACTGCCGCACCGTGGCCCGGACGCCTTCATACGCTTCGGTGGCCTTCTCGCTGAGATAGTGCACACCGCGGTGGATATTTGAGTTCTCCTCCATGTAGTAGCGCATGATCGTGTCGATGACGACCTGCGGTTTCTGGCTGGTGGCCGCGTTGTCCAGGTACACCAGCGGCTTCCCGTTGACGCGCTGCCGGAGCAGCGGGAAATGGTGGCGGCAGAGCTCCAGACGGGCCTTTCCGTCCACCTGGGGTTGAGCGGTATTCAGGGTGGCTTCGATCATGATTCGGTCGCTATGCGGCCGGCCTGCAATCTCGCGCGAAGCAGCCGGTCGAGTTGGTCACGGAATGGCGCGGCGTGAATGCGGGAAACGACATCGGCGGCAAAGGCAAACGTCAGCATGTCCCTGGCCTCCTCCTCGCCGATTCCCCTTGCGCGCAGGTAAAAGAGCTGTTCCTCATTGAGCTGGCCGACGGTAGCCCCGTGGGTGCACTTCACATCGTCGGCGAATATCTCGAGCTGGGGTTTGGTATTGATCGTCGCATCGGCCGAGAGCAGGATCGTCTTGTTCGTCTGCTTTGCGTCGGTCTTCTGGGCGCCCGCCCGCACGAAGATCTTGCCGTTGAAGACGCCCCTGGATTTGCCGTCAAGGATCGATTTATAGAGCTCGTGGCTGGTGCAGTGCGGAGCCGCGTGGTCGATCACGGTGTGGTTGTCGATGAGCTGGGTCCCCGCGGCCAGCGTAAGGCCGTTCAGCGTGCATTCGCATCCCTCTCCGGCGAGCACAGCGGTCACTGTATTCCTGGCAATGGCGCCGCCCAGAGAAACCGCGTTTGAGGAGAAGTTGCTCCCGCGTTCCTGCCGCACCGCCATGGTCGCAATGTGAAAAGCCTGCGTGCTCTCGATCTGCAGCCTGTCATGCTCGACCACAGCCCCCTCCCCCAGCACGACCTCGGTCACCGCATCGTCAAAATAGACGCCCTCCGACACCGACGCATAGGTCTCGATCAGGCTGAGGCGGCTCTCCCGTCCCGCCGTCACGAGAACGCGGGGATACGACGCGTGCGGCTCGGCCGAAGGACGGCTGAGAAAGACCACCTGTATGGGCCTTTCGAGAATCACCCTGTCCTCGACCGTGATCACAGCCCCCTCGCGGAGGAAGGCCGTGTTCAGCGCCGTGAACCCGTTCTCGCCGGCAGCCACCAGTGACCCCAGCCGGGAGAGCACCACCTCGTCGCGGCGCGCGAGCGCCGAGGCCAGGCTCTCGATGCGGACGCCTGCGGGAAGTCCCGCAGAACGGGAGAACTCTTCCGACCAGAACCCGTTGACGAAGACCACCATGAAAGGATCCCCGTCCGCGGAGCCGACACGGTTCAACACCTGCCGCGTCACACCCGCGCCGTCGTACCTGAGAACGGGAGCGAACGCCGTGCGCGCGATCGGTGCCACGTTCGTGAACCGCCACTCTTCATGCCGTACCGTCGGGAAGCCCACCGAAGCAAACCGTGCAATCGCCTCCCGGCGAACTGCGTGCAGGGGCGAGGCAGACTCGCCGTTCAGGCTCTTTTCAAAGAGCTCGAACCCGGCAATGTAACTCCCCCTGTACTGCTGATCCTCCATGTTCTTCGTTTCTCCTGTTCTCGAATGCCGGAAATGACTCTCGCCCTTCCCGGTGCCGAATTTCTCCCGGTCGACGAGATCACCCACCCTGCCCTGCCAGAGGCTGACTGCTCCCCTGCATAGACAAGCGTTCCCGGAAGTCTCGGCGAGGCCCCGGATGAGACATTCCTTCCGTGCTAGGCCCCCACCGGAAGACCCTGCTCCTTGATCCAGTCGTATCCCCTCTCTTCCAGCGCAAGAGCGAGCTCTTTTCCCCCCGATTTCGCGATGCGCCCGTCGATGAGCACGTGCACGAAATCCGGAATGATATAGTTCAGCAGGCGCTGATAGTGGGTCACCAGGATCACCGCGTTTTCCGGCCTGCGCAGCTTGTTCACTCCCGCGGCCACAATCCTCAGAGCGTCAATGTCCAGCCCCGAATCCGTCTCGTCCAGAACGGCAAGCTTCGGATCCAGGACCGCCATCTGGAAGATCTCGTTCCTCTTCTTCTCTCCGCCCGAAAACCCCTCGTTCACCGGACGGTTCAAGAGGTCCTGGTCCATCTCCACAAGGCCCATCTTCTTCTTCATAAGGGCAAGGAACTCCATCGCATCCAGCTCTTCCTCGCCGCGGTGCTTGCGGATGGCGTTCAGCGCCGCCTTGAGAAAGTAGGTGTTGCTCACACCGGGGATCTCGACAGGATACTGAAAAGCGAGGAAGAGCCCTTCCCGCGCCCTTTCTTCGGGGGCAAGGTCCAGCAGGTTTTTTCCCTCGTAGGTGACCTCCCCGGCGCTTACCTGGTATTCCGGGCGCCCGGCAAGCACTCCAGCCAGCGTGCTCTTGCCCGAGCCGTTCGGGCCCATGATTGCATGCACTTCGCCGGCGTTCACCTCCAGATCGATCCCCCGCAGAATCTCATTGCCGTCGATTCCGGCATGGAGGTTCCTGACTGTCAGCATACCTGTCCCTTTATCACGTTGATGATTCATGCAGCGCTACCCGACACTCCCTTCCAGACTCACGCCCAGCAGCTTTTGCGCTTCCACCGCGAATTCCATCGGAAGCTCCCTGAACACTTCCTTGCAGAAGCCGTTCACAATCAGGTTGACGGCATCCTCCGCCGAAAGGCCGCGCTGCTTGCAGTAGAAAATCTGGTCCTCGCCGATCTTTGAGGTGGACGCTTCATGCTCGACCCGTGCGCTCGGATTCCTGACATCGATGTACGGAAACGTGTGCGCGCCGCACTGGTCGCCCAGGAGCAGCGAATCGCACTGCGAGAAGTTGCGCGCGTTCTCGGCATTCCTTCCGACACTCACCAGCCCCCTGTAGGAGTTGTTGCCGTGTCCCGCGGAAATCCCCTTCGAGACGATCGTGCTCCGTGTGTTCTTGCCGAGGTGGATCATTTTCGTGCCGGTGTCGGCCTGCTGCCGGTTGTTGGTGACTGCAACCGAGTAGAACTCCCCGACCGAGTTATCCCCCTGGAGGATCACTCCGGGATATTTCCAGGTGATTGCCGATCCGGTCTCCACCTGAGTCCACGAAATCCTGGAGTTGACTCCGGCGCACTTGCCGCGCTTCGTCACGAAGTTGTAAATCCCGCCTTTCCCCTCCTTGTCGCCGGGATACCAGTTCTGGACCGTCGAGTATTTTATCCGGGCATCGTCAAGCGCGATCAGCTCCACTACCGCCGCATGAAGCTGGTTCGTGTCACGCATCGGGGCGGTGCACCCTTCGAGGTAGCTCACGTACGCCCCCTCCTCCGCCACAATCAGCGTGCGCTCGAACTGGCCGGTCTCGGCGGCATTGATCCGGAAATAGGTCGAGAGCTCCATGGGGCACCTGACACCGGGCGGGATGAAACAGAACGACCCGTCGGTGAACACCGCGGAATTCAGCGCCGCGAAGTAATTGTCGGTAGGCGGCACAACGGACCCCAGGTACTTCCGGACGAGATCGGGATGCTCCCTGACTGCCTCGGAGAACGAGCAGAAGATGACCCCAAGCTCGTTCAGCTTCTCCTTGAAGGTCGTGGCCACAGAGACGCTGTCGAACACCGCATCGACTGCCACTCCGGCCAGATGCATCTGTTCCTCGAGCGAGATGCCGAGCTTCTGATACGTCCGCAGGAGCTCCGGGTCGACCTCTTCCAGGCTCTTCGGGCGGTTCGTGCTCTTCGGCGCGGAATAGTACCGGATATCCTGATAATCGATCTTCGGGTACTTCACGTTCGGCCAGCCCGGCTCCGTCATCGTGAGCCAGTGGCGGAATGCCTTGAGCCTCCATTCAAGCATCCAGGTGGGCTCGCCCTTCTTCATGGAGATCGTCCGGATGACCTCTTCGCTCAGGCCCTTGGGAACGGTATCGGCCTCGATATCGGTCACGAACCCGTACTTGTATTCCCTGTTCGCCAGCTCTTCTATCGTGTTTTGCTCGGTGCTCATTGCTTCATCGCTTTCGCTGTTTGTCCCTCGCAGGCCGGCTGTCAGCTTTCCGGCGTGGGAGGATGTTCCTTCCTGTCCGGGTCTGGCGGCTTCGCCGGCGATGGAATCCCCGGCACCCCTGGGACCGCCCCTTTCCCCTGAACCGGAGGCTGCGCGCCGGATGCCGGTCCCTGCCCTGCTCCCGACGGCGACGGTTTCACACCAGCAGTCCCGGCAGGTATCGCCCCCGGCGTCGCCGACGGTGCCACGGGTCCAGACGTCTTGACGACAGGCGTCTTGAACGGGGGGTAATTCAAGACCCAGGTCTGAGGATCCACGGGAACAAGCACGCCATCCTTCTCGAGTGCCGACGTGAAATCCCGCGCATGGCGCTCGGCACTGGCGTAGTTCACATCAGAACCCCGCTCCTTCAACAGGATCTGGATCCCGTACTGGATGTCCCGAAAGAAGACGTTTGACTGATGAAACATCGGAAACCGGCCTTTGAGATACTGCAGTACCTCTTCCTTGTTCTGAAGCAAATCACTTCCCATCGATTCCCCATTTTCTTACTGCTCAGGATGTATCTCCACGGCCATTTGCCCCGCGCGCGCACGACGAACAAAGGCAATGATACACTCCGCGGCTTTTTCAATTTCTTCCCTGGTGGTAAACCGGCCCAGGCCGAACCGCACCGTCGACGCAAGTCCTGCCGGACCCAGACCGATCGCCTCCAGGACGTGCGATGGGCGAGGCGAGGATGAGCTGCACGCCGAACCGGTCGACATGGCCACCTCCCTCACATCCAGCATAAGCCTGTCCGCCCTTACACCCTCGACAGTGATGCTCGCATTGTTTGGCAGGCGGAGATCCGGATGCCCGTTCACCGTCAAACCTTCCAGGTCCGCAGACAACCTGCCCACAAAATCATCGCGGAGCTCCTGCTCCCTCTTCGCGTCGCCCGCCCCTTCCCTCCTGGCCAGCTCGGCTGCCATGCCCAGTCCTACAATCCCCGGGACATTCAGCGTGCCGGAGCGGAAACCCCTCTCATGCCCCCCTCCGTCAATCTGGGGGGATGGCCTGATGCCGGATCGAACGTACAGTGCGCCGACCCCCTTGGGGCCATAGAACTTGTGGGCGCTCAGGGAGAGCAGGTCGATGTTCATCGGGCCGACGTGCAGAGGCACGGCCGCCGCGGCCTGCGTGGCATCGGTGTGGAACGCGATCCCGGACTCGCTGCACAGCGACCCAATAGCGCCGACCGGGGCAATCGTGCCGATCTCGTTGTTCGCGGTCATCACGCTCACGGCGAAAGTCCGCGGAGTGATCGCCCGCCGGATATCGTCGGGATCCACCAGGCCCCAGCCGTCCACCTTCACCCGGGTGACCTCGAAGCCTGCCCGCTCGAGCCGGTCGCATGAGTCCAGCGCCGCACTGTGCTCGGTGACCACCGTGACAAGATGTGTTCTGCCCGGCGGGGCGTTTTCGGCCAGGCCCTTGAGTGCCAGGTTGATCGATTCGGTCGCCCCGCTTGTGAATACGATCTCCTGTGGCTGAGCCCCTATCAGTGCAGCAACCTGCGCCCGCGGCCGTTCCACGGCCGCTTCGGCTTTCCATCCGAATTCGTGCTGGCGGCTCGAAGCATTCCCATACATTTCCGAAAAGTACGGAAGCATCGCCGCAACAACTCTCTCATCCACGCGCGTTGTCGCGTGGTTGTCCAGGTAGATCGGCGTCATCAAACGATCTCCAAGAGTGTCATCGAGCTGAATGCGCGCTCGATGTTTGCCTGGACCTTGCTCAAAGGCGACTTTATCGTGCAGACCGTGAATACCGTGCAGGTGTCCGCCCCCTCCGCCATGCACTGCGCAATCACCGGGGTTGTCCCTTCGATGCTGTGGATGATCGAAGCGACGGCTATCTCCGCGGGCGGCTTTGCGAGCGTATAGCCACCGTGCACTCCCTGGTGTGAAAACAGGAGCCCGGCCCTGGCCATCTTTTGCATGACTTTCGCAAGGAGCTCAAACGAAATACCGTAAAGGGTGGAGATCTCCTTCGCCGTCACCACGCCGCTCTGATGCTGGGCCGCGATGTGCCGGATGGCAATCAGTCCGTATTCTGCCTTCTTGGAGAGTCTCACCATATAAATACGACCAAAAGAGTCCGACTTACAATCAAAAAAAAGGAGCTCATATGCTCAGCTTTTTAACGCTTTCGACCAGAAGTTCGTTCCGTTCGTCTTCTCAAAAGTACGAAAAGAGCAGGGAAATGTCAATACTCGAAGAGACATCGAAGTTGGACATCGAAGAAGGTTAACGATGAAGGCCGACCAACCGGGCTATTGAGCCAGGACGGCCCCCGGTACGCCGTTTCGAGGTGATGGCGATACTCTTTCTCGGCCTCACGATAGAACTCCGCGAACTCTTCCATGAGAATCCTGCAACCGGCGCATTCGGCAAGGTGGACCTCGATTTCGGCCCTTTGGATGTCGAGCATATCCGGCTCGATGATGAACAGGTCGATCGTATGTTCATCGAGATGAGCCATACAACACTGACTCGTCGCAGTCGACGGCGATCGCGGAGACTATTCGACCGTTCCTGCTCACTCTTGAGGGGGCTGGCCCTGCACTGCCTTGACTCTACTGTCCCTGCATGGTCCTGATTCGACGGTCCCTCGACTGTCCCTGAACGGTCCTGACTCAACCGTCCCTCGACTCCCCTTCACACTCCTGACTTGACCGTTCATGCACGGTCTTCCCCGGAAGACTCGCATCCGCCCATACACCATGGAATTCACTATACCGCCGACATTTCCGACGCGGACTCACCGAATAAGTATCATTCTCGTTACCGCGGTATATCCCTTATAGACAAGCCGGCAAAAGTAGATCCCCGAAGGGCGTTCGTTGCTCGTCCATCTTGCAAGGTGAGTTCCTGCCATCCTGTAACCTCCTTCAAGCCGGTCGACGAGTGCTCCCTGGGCATCGAAGATCTGGAGCGAGACATTGCCCCCTTCCGGAATCGAGTACTGGATCGAGGTCGTCCCGTTGAATGGGTTGGGGTAGTTCTGAGCGAGAACGGTTGCCTCTGGAGGCCGTGAAGGCTGGATGGACACGGCGTCTGTCCCGTAGAGATACGGCTCATTCACGAGGTGCCACTGGTCCTCCTGCTGCCCGTTATAGTCTCGTCTCAGGTAGCCGGTTTTCAACGGCGTCCGTGTGAGAGATCCGAGATCAATCTTCGCGGCGCTCCCGTCGGACTTCCACTCGTAGAGCGGGATGCCGGACGGGTTCAGGATGGTCGCGAGTTTCCGCTCGATTGCCAGGTGAAACAGGCCGAAGTTCCCGGGCTCATGCCCGGCGAGCCAGTGCCCGATATTGTCGACATGAAACTGGTTCTTGCCGAAGATGATGATGTTGGTCATGTAGTCTGTGGCCAGGCCGCCGGGACCCGGTCCATCGATGAAATGTCCGTCCCTTCCATAGATGCCTTCGACGATGTGCAGCCCCGGCACGGTGACCGAGTTGTTGTCAAGGCAGCGTGCCGCCCAGGCCTCCATCCAGAGGCCTCCGTTCGCCTCCGGCCTGTCCCATCTCGGGATGCCGGCGGCACAATGACGGGCGTACATCGCGCGGATTGTCTCTTCAGCTCCGGCTCGTATGTCCGCGGGCCGGATGGGCCAGGCATCACCCAGAGCCGTGCAGTGGGCCTGGTAATTGTGGACGATGGTCCCCTGGATATTCTTTGCGCAGAGCGTCAACCCCATCGCGTGCGTCTTGAACTTCGCCACATTGAGGAGCCACGAACCGGGAGTGTTCACAGGCCGGAGATAGGGGATTCTGTTGAACCAGACGCCCTCAGGAACATCCTTCCAGATGATCGAATCTTCAGGAAGCACTCCAACGGGATTGCTGAAGTCGCCGATCTGTGCGCCTGTCCTCTCGCACATCTGCGGGTAGCCACCCTCGGCAAACTCCGAGGAGCAATTCACCTCCCTGATCGAGATCCTTGAGCCTGCCACACCGAGTTCCTTCAGGCTGTCGATCAGGCCGCCCACAAAGTTCGAGTCCGTAACGATGCCCATGGTCCCGAGCGTCGTGTAACGGGAATCGGAGGAATCCCTGCAGGTGATGTTCGGCTTGATCGCGATTTCCGAATCCAGGGGAACGGCTCCCGGGCCGGGGTCGGAGAGACCGAACAGCGACCGTCCCAGGCCCAACCCCGCCGTCCAGATATCTGCGGAATCGGTCTTCTGTGTGATGCTGGTCCGGAGGACAAAAACGGCGTCGGGGTGGTTTTCGACAAACGGATGGACGCTGAAGCATGTAGCGTCCATTTTCGATGCCGCCCTCCCCTTCCGGGCATACAACAAGAGCGCCGCCGAGGAAGCGGACTGCAGAAACGTTCTTCTCGTGATCATCACACTGTCCCGCTTGAATTGAGAATTGAAATGCCAACTGAACTCTCTCGGGAGGTAAAAAAAAGGGCTCCTTCGTCGTTTTCCCTCGAGGGTTTCCGACAAAGAAGCCTATGGGAAAGACCTGTTCTGTGTCTCCTGAAGACAACGTACTCCTTATCCGTGCGAAAGGCAAGGCGACGTCTCCGCTCTCTCCAATTGCCCCTTCGAACCGCATAACTGGCGGGGGAGGGAAGGGAAACTTACGGAGTGCAAGTCATACGATGAAGGGGCGCTGGATTGGATTCACTTGAAATTTTCTCTACATTGAGTTTTGCCTCGCAATAAGGCAATTCCCACCAAACACCGTCATCGCGGACCATGTCAGCCATAGACGCATCGGGTCTCACGAAGATTTACAGGAGAGGTTTCAGGGGGAAAACGGGGGTCACCGCCCTCAACAATCTTTCCCTCACGGTCGAGAGAGGAGAAGTGTTCGGTTTCCTGGGCCCCAACGGGGCCGGAAAGACCACTCTCGTCAAGGTCCTTCTCTCTCTCGTCCGCCCGACGGCGGGTCAGGCATCCCTCCTGGATACGAGGCTCCCCGATACGCGTGTCCGCGAGCGCATCGGCTACCTCCCGGAGAATCACAGGTTCCCCGGATACCTCACAGGCGAGCAAGTCTTGAGGCTGTTTGGCCGGCTTTCCGGCGTGACCCGCCCCGTCCTTGATTCAAGAATTCCCGAGCTCCTCCGGCTGGTGGGGATGGAGCAGTGGAAAGCCATGAAGGTGAAGCGCTATTCCAAAGGGATGCTCCAGCGGATCGGCCTCGCTCAGGCCCTGGCCAATGATCCGGACCTCCTCTTTCTGGACGAGCCCACCGATGGCGTCGACCCTGTGGGGAGAAAAGAGATCCGCGATATCCTCCGGGATCTCCGGTCGAAGGGGAAGACCATATTCCTGAACTCCCACCTCCTCTCCGAAGTGGAGCTTGTGTGTGACAGGGTCGCGATCGTCGACAAAGGCTCCCTCCTGAAGATCGGAACGATCGCGGAGATGACCGAGGGAGGGGCCCAGTACACGATCGGCATCGACGGTGAACTCCCCGAATCAGCGCTCATGGAAGCGAAGGCCATGGTTGTGAAATTCACGATGCAACCGGGCACCCTGGTCGCGGATGCGGGAACGACGCGGGAACTGAACAACATCATCGACCTGCTCCGTCGCCACGGCGTCATGATCACCTCCCTCCATCAGCAGAAGACCACTCTCGAAGAGTCCTTCCTTGCCCTGCTGAAGCGGGAGGGGGAGGCCGCCTCATGAAAACCCTCATCCTGGCGGCCTTCACAGCCCGGGAGCTTGTCCTCAAGGCAACCATGCTCGTCCTTGCGGGCATCTCCACGGTAATCCTTCTTTTCGTGCTTGCGGGGGTAAGCACCGTCACCACGCCCGAAGGTACGTCGATAGTCCTTTTCGGACAGCAGGGAAGCCCTCCGCTGAGCGGCGAGGCACTTGCCGTGTTCGTGCGCGGATTTGAAGCGTCTTCCGCCAGCGGGCTCTTTGCTGGAGTGATCCTCTTCGGGGTGCTGGCAACGGCGGGACTCCTGCCCGACACGCTGGAGAAGGGTACGGTGGATATCTACCTCTCCAAGCCCCTTGCGCGGGCGGAGGTTCTTGCCGGCCGGACGACAGGGGCCGCCGCAGCGATCTTTCTGAACACGTTGTACTTCCTCGGAGGACTCTGGCTCATCCTTGGGCTGCGGACAGGTGTGTGGGATGTTCACTTCCTGGCGGCGCCCCTCGGAATGACCTATGGCTTCCTCTGCCTGTACGCTCTTGTCTCGTTTCTCGGCATTCTCTCGCGCAATACCGCCATCGCCGTCATAGGTGCGTTCATCTACCAGTTTGTCATCGTGCATGTCCTCCAGAACAGGGCTGCCATTCTCTATCCGCTCACGTCGAGCGAGATCGTCCACCGGATCCTCGACGGAGCGTATTATCTCTTTCCGCAGACCGGAGGAGTGCAGGAGTCTGTGACCGGGTTCGTGTCGGGATCGGCCATTCAGTGGAAACCGATCGCCACGGCGTTCCTTTCATCCGCCGGGTGGTTTGCCGCGGGGTGGTGGATCATGGAGCGGTCGGACTATTAGTCCATTGAGCCGGGCTGGCTATGCTCCCTCCTCTCGACATCGAATCATCGCGCCGCAGGCCGGCAGGCAGTTGAGGGGTTTGGATCCAGTCCCCAGCAACGCCCGAGGGACCGGGCACTTGAAACAGGGACAGGGGGTGCTTTCGTCCGGAGAAGGCGCGGGGTGCTTTGTGTCAGCGACCTTCGCGGCTCCTCGACGAGCGCTCATCGAAAGTCTGATCAGGAATGCGATTCCTCATCTTTCTCTTCATCGCGAGCCTGGCAATCACACTGCTGTTGCTTCCGCTTAGGCAACCGGGAGAATCGGCAATCCCACGTACCGGACCTCCGGCTTCGCCGGTTGACAGCACGGCCACAGGCTTCTCGCGCGCGGTGCGGTCTTTCAGCAAACCGGCGCTTGAGGAACGGAAAGCCTCCCGGCGTGCACTTCAACGGGCCGGATACGCAGATGTCGTGGCGGGCCTTCTCCGCCTCGACGCAGCCGCCGCACTCGGCTCACTCATCCGCATGAATGCGCAGGTCGAATTCCGCCTCTCCCACCGCCCGCTCTACCTGTATATCCCGGTCACACCCGCCGGAACCGATTCCCTCCTTCCCCCCTCGTTGTTCTTTTACAGGAGCCCGCCCATGGCGATCGAGCTGGCGGACGACTGGTCGATGCCCGAGGATCCATGGAAGTGAGCCAGTTCAGACCGGAGTGTATCGAGGATGATCGGCTGCTGGCCCTCCGGGCGATGTCTGCCCGCCGCCGGCGGGCCGGCGGCATCCGGATCGTCCCCATCACACTCGCCGTCCTCAATCTGTTCGTCTGCGGTTGGAGAGAGGACGCCTTCCGGACAGGACACGGTTCTTCGGATCTTTCATGGCTTGTACTTGCGGAAACCATCGCCATGCTCGCGCTGATGCTCGCCGCTTCCGTCAGGGAGTTTCATCCGCTTCTCGACCGCGCAGAACACGCAGGCCTCCCGGGGAGCCGGAAGTTCGCTTTCCTCTTCATCGAGTTCGTTACCGACTTCCGGCTCATCGCCCTGGGGGCGAGCTTCGGCTTCGCCGCCATGGTGTCGGTTCATTTTCAGATGCCCGCGACCTCAGCCATCCTCGCCGCCGCGGCTTGCTGGTGGGGAGTCATGATCGCTTCAGGGAGCGCGCTCATCCTCCTCGCACGATCGTCCGGGACAAGCCTCGAATCCATTGCGATTGCAGGCGGCATCTCCCTTTTCCTCCTCCTGACGCTCCCTCCGGTCGCACTGGCCGAGAGGGTGATTCAGGCTCTGCCCGTTTCGGGCTGGACCGCGTGGACGATGACCGCCGCCGCTGCGGGGAACACGGGTGATGCAGCCCTCTGGCTGATCCCCTCGCTGGCATTCGGTGCCGCCTGCGCGCTCTGCGCACGGACACGAGGATAAACCATGAAGCCGGGAACAAGGGTCCGGATCCTCATCGCGGAATACGAAGTCAAGCGGTTTTTCTCCGCCCGCGGTCACCTCTTTGTCATCCTTTTTCTGCTCGCCGCAATCCCGGCAGCCCTCTCCACACTCCTCCCGGGTCCCTTCTTCGCTGCCGGAGTGATTTCTATCCTGATGCTTCACAGTATCATGGACATGATCCCCGTCCGGGAGCGGGAATTCATGAAATTGTCGGTTCTCCCCGTGCGCTGGGAGGACGTGTTTGCAGGGAAGGCGGCCGCCATGATCATCCTCGGGGTCCTTATCGCCGCCGCTTGCAGCCTGCCTCTCTGCTGGATGCTTCCTTCTCCCCCGGGCCTCCGGGAGGGCGCCGGTGCATTGGTCGAATTTCTCGCCGTAATTATCCCTCTCGTGCACTTCGGCATGTCGTATTCCGCAAGGGCGCTTCGCTATCCCGCGGCAGGACCGCTCGATCTGCTCGCGCGGGGGATCATGATGCTCGTGAGCGCCGGGCTGTGCCTCATCCCACCCCTGGTCCTCATGGCGGTCAGCAGCTCGACTGTCCTCCTCGCCTTGTACGCTGCCGCTGCGGGCATCACCCTCCGCGGGATCGGCGTCCCGCACGCCGCCGCCGCGCTCCGATCCCAGTTTCCCGACGGAGAAGTATCTTCATGAATGCGCTGGAGATCGTCAACCTCAGAAAATCCTACCCGGGAACCGGCCAGGTCCTCCGGGGCGTAACGCTGCCGGTGCCCGAAGGGAGCATCATGGCGCTCCTGGGGCTGAACGGTTCCGGGAAAACCACCACACTCAGGGTCGTCATGGGATTGGCCCCCTTCCAGCACGGTAGCATTGCACTCTTTGGCGCCGGGATCGATCCCCCCGCGCCAGGTCACAGAAATCTGCTCGGGGCCGTACTCGACGAGCCGCTCTATTTCGATTGGCTCTCCCCTCGCGACTTTCTGGTGCTGAACGGAAGGCTGCGGGGACTCGACAGGCGGACCGCGGCGGAGCGGACGGAGGAGATCCTGGTCTTCTTCGATCTGTATTCCCGGCGCCACGAGCCGATAAGGACACTGTCGACAGGAATGAAGAAAAAGGTGTCTCTCGCGGCGGCGGTCCTTCACCGGCCGCGGCTTCTGGTCCTCGATGAGCCGTTCGAGGGGATCGACCCCCTCGCGGCCCGCGATATCCGTGAAACACTCCAGGTGATGTCATCACGGGGAACGACGGTGCTGGTCACCTCGCACATTCTCGACACCGTTGAACGGCTTTGCACGGACATTGCCGTTCTTCATGACGGCCGCATCGCTCTGCAGTGCGGAGCTGAGGAGCTGCGCCCCCGGGCCGCGTCGCTTGAACGAACCGGCGGCGGCGACCTTGAAGCGGTGTTTCTCGAGCTTGTCTCGACTTCGGCGCGCAAGATTCCTCCTGAGTTCCTGTCATGACAGATCAACTCCTCCTTTTCCCTTTCCGCCCGGCCCGGTCTGCCCTCGGCATGCGGGAGCATCCCCTACTCTGGCCTGCAGTGCTGATCCTCGCAGCCATCCGCGCAGGCACGCTGCTGCTGGAGTGGCCCGCCGTTCTGGACTCGGTCGTCACCCATCTCCCCGCCTCCGCGACGGCGGCAGACCGGGCATGGGTCCTGGAAAGCCTGGGGAAGGGACTCCCCTTGCGGTGCGCCATGGAGCCCTTCTTCGTGCTCGCGGAACTCTCGTGCTTCTCTCTCCTGCTCCACCTGCTCGGGCGGACCGTTCCATCTCCCGGCAAACCCCGGTTCCCTCACCTTTTCACGCTTGCTGCCTCTGCCGCAATGATCCCCGCCGCGGGCGATCTCGTCTCCGCCGCAGCCGGGTGGCGGAATGCAGCGGGATTCTCCCTGGGCGCACCGGGACTCGCATGGCTGGCCGCGGGGTCTCAGGATTTCGTGTTCTTCGCGTTGCTTCGCACGGTGAATGTTCTTACATTGTGGTATCTTTTCGTCCTTGGCGCAGGTCTCCGCGTTCTTTTCAACTGCACCGCTCGATGCTCCCTCATCTTTGCCGCCACCTCGTGGGTTCTTTCCATGCTTGCACACCTGTGGTTGCTCCGGATGATGCTCGGTTTCCTGCATCTCGCCCCGTGAGGCGGGCCGCCGAGGGCCCGGGACGGGGCGCCGCCACATCCGTTTCATCCTGAGGATACGAGTACCATGCCAGAGAATTTGAAGTTTGAGGACCTGGAATCACCGATTCTAGCACCGCACAGGGGGGAGGGAGCTTTCCAGACCGTGGGGGTGATCGGCCTCGGCGTCATGGGGCAGGGGATCGTGGAGACGATCGCCAGCTCCGGCATCGAGGTGATCGGCGTCGAGAAGAATGACGCCTCGCTCCAGGCCAGCGTCGAGGGACTCAACAAGTCCATCGACCAGGAGATCAAGAGGTGGGCGAAAACCTCCTCCGAAAAACGCGCGATCATGTCCAGGGTCCGCACGACGACCGATCTGGGGGAGCTGAAGGATTGTGAAATCGTCGTCGAGGCTGTGGACGAGAATTTCGAACTGAAGCGCCGCCTGATCGAATCATTTTTCGCGGTCGCGCATCGCGACGCGGTGTTCATCTCCAACACCGCAACGCTGAGCCTGAGCAAACTTGCGGTAGCGAGCAAGAACCCGGAAAGGATCATCGGCATGCATTTTCTGAATCCCGTGCCGCAGGTCCCGCTGGTGGAGATTGTCCGGGGCATGAAGACCTCGGACGAGACCTTCAACCTGGTCAGGGCCTTCGCGCGCCGGATCGGGAAAACCCCCGTCGAAGTGTTCGAATACCCCGGGTTCATCACGACCCGGACCATCCTTCCGCTCCTGAACGAGGCGATGCACCTTGTCATGGAAGGAAATGCCAGCCCGGAGGATATCGACACGGCCATGAGGCTCGGCTACGGGATGCAAAGCGGCCCTCTGGAAATGGCCGACTCGATGGGGCTGGACGAGGTATTGATGTGGATGGAGACCCTCTACCACGACCTCGGAGAGCCCCGCTTCCGCCCCTGTCCCCTCCTCCGCCGCATGGTTCGGGAAGGAAAGCTCGGGAAAAAGACGGGAGAGGGCTTCTTCAAGTATAACGAGGACGGCAAACGCGCATGATGAATATCCTGGTGTTGAACTGCGGCAGCTCTTCCGTCAAGTACCAGCTCATTGAGGCCGAAGCGCAGAAAACTCTCGCGCGGGGTAGTGTCGAGCGCATCGGCATGACCGGCGCCACGCTGGCCAACCTGCGCCACGACGGGGACGAGATCAAGATCGCGGGGGAGATCGTCGACCATACGGTCGCCATCGAATACATCCTCGCCGTGCTCCTGAGCCGCAATCACGGCGTCATCGCCGACAAGTCGGAGATCCATGCCGTAGGCCACCGGGTCGTGCACGGCGGAGAGGCATTCGTGCAGTCGGTCCTGATCACCAACGAGGTGATCAAGACCCTGCGCGACAACATCGAGCTGGCGCCGCTGCACAATCCCCACAACCTCCGGGGCATCGCGGCGTGCGAAGTGAATCTCCCCGGCGTCCCCCAGGTGAGCGTCTTCGACACGGCCTTCCACCAGGGGATGCCGAAACGAGCCTATCTCTACGGTATCCCCTATTCTCTCTATACGCAGTACAAGATCAGGCGGTACGGCTTCCATGGCTCCTCCCACCGGTATGTGGCCTGGCGGGCCTCGGCCTTCCTCAGGCGGAAGCTCGACACCCTGAAACTCATCACCTGCCACCTGGGCAACGGATGCAGCATGGCCGCGGTGGACCAGGGTGTCTCCATAGACACCTCCATGGGGTTCACTCCGCTCGAGGGGCTTCTCATGGGGACGAGATCCGGAGACATCGACCCCTCCGTGATCCTCTACATCATGGGGAAGGAGGGGCTGACACTTGGAGAGGCCAACACGCTGCTGAACAAACACAGCGGACTGCAGGGGATCTCGGGAGTAGGGAGCGACATGCGGGAGGTGATCGGCGAGATGAAGAACGGCGACAAGAAGGCGACCTATGCCTTCGACGTGTTCACGTACCGTGTGAAGAAGTACATCGGAGCCTATGCCGCCGCCATGGGGGGCCTCGATGCCGTCGTGTTCACCGGGGGGATCGGTGAGAACAGCCCCGACGTCCGCCGGGCGTCCTGCGAAGGACTTCAATTCCTGGGGATCAATGTTGACGAGGGCCGGAACGTTTCAAGCGAGAAGGAGAAGCTTATCTCCGCCGACGGGGCGAAGACGGCGGTGATCGTCATCCCGACGAACGAAGAGCTGGTGATCGCCATGGACACCATGGAGATCGTCAAGACCCTGAGACCGGAGCCGGCAGCGACAAGATCCTGAACCGCAGCACGGCTGCGCGCCGCCCTGATCGACGGCCCCACACCTGATCATGCTCCACCCCGCGCTCCGTACCTGCCGCAGGCGCTGCGTCTCCCCCAGACGCTCCCCAGGTCATCTGCACCGATGAGATCGCGGTCTCCCAACCTCCGGCAGTACACCCGGAGCGGCCGCTCAAGGGCAGAACTCCGGCGGCAGCGGCGCGGCTGTTCAGCGAAGCCTGCCCGCAGACGGCGTGCTACCTCTCCCCTCCCCTTGCGTCACCTGCACCGATCGGACCGCGGCGGGGATACGCCTGCGGGGATTCCCGGACTCCGCCACTTCCCATCGCCTGCAGACATGCAGCAAGAGCCAACCGGCCTCACAGGCCCGGATCCACCTTTGGGCTGCCGGCCACCTTCTCATCCTCGAACCGCACGGCACCGCTTGTCGCATTCACAAGCGCTGTCCGGAGAGCTTCCACCCGCGAAGCCCTGACGGCAAGGGCGAGCCGGGCGCACTCTCCATACTCAGACCCGGCCACTGTTGCTCCGGCCGCATCGGCCGCACGCATGATGCGCGGAGTCAGGGCGTGGTCGAACGCAATGTGCAGCACTTCCTGCGCGTAGCGCGTTTCCGGTGCCGAGACCGCAAGCACGGTCTCCGCCGCCTCAGCGTACGTCCTCGCCAATCCGCCCATTCCCAGCTTCGTCCCGCCGAAATACCTTACGACCACGACGAGCACATCCGACAATCCGCGGCGGTCGATCGCGCTCAGGATCGGCCGGCCGGCCGTTCCCGAAGGCTCGCCGTCGTCGCTGCTCCGGAAGTCGAGCCCTTCTCGTCCGAGCCGGTACGCATAGCAGTGATGAGTTGCGTCGTGGTACTCCTTCTTGATGCTCTTCCAGCGGCCGATTGCATCTTCCCTCGCACTAACCGGGAAGCTCAACGCAAGAAACCGCGAGCCCTGCACCTTCAGTTCTGCCCGGGCCGCGGTCCCGATCGTGGAGTAGGCGTCATCGATCATTCTTGTCGAAGCCCGATCATGGTTGTTCTCGCTCGATCATTTTTTTGCTCGATCATTTTCTCTTCTCACTTGCAGGAGTACTCCGGCTTCTGTATCTTCCCCGAATGGAGAACAACCTCATGAAAATCGGCATTGTGTGCTACCCGACCTACGGCGGCAGCGGAGTGGTGGCGACAGAGCTTGGCAAGGCACTTGCAGCGCGCGGACATCAGATTCATTTCATCAGTTATGCCATGCCCATGAGGTTGGACGGGTTCCTGGGCAACGTCTTCTACCATGAAGTGGAGGTGGCCCGGTATCCCCTCTTTGAGTTCCCGCTGTACACGCCTGCCCTTGCGAGCAAGATCGTGGAGGTATCCCGCTACGAAAAGCTCGACATCCTCCACGCCCACTATGCGATCCCGCACGCCGTGAGCGCCTTCCTGGCCAAGCAGATACTCCACGGGGACCTCACGATCATCACCACGCTCCATGGCACCGACATCACGCTGGTCGGCCTCGAGCCCGGGTTCCTGCCCGTGATGAAGTTCAGCATCGAGCAAAGCGACGGGGTGACCGCCGTCTCCCGCTTCCTGCGGGAGAAGACCACCACGAACTACGGAATCGACAAGGAGATCACCGTCATCCCGAACTTCGTGGAGACCTCCAAGTACCGGCGGATCCAGCGCGATGACGTCCGCAAGAGCTTCGCACCGCAAGGCGAGAAGATCCTCGTCCACGTCTCGAATTTCCGCATGGTCAAGCGCGTTACGGATGTTGTCCGTATCTTCGCGGAGGTCAGAAAGAAGGTTCCCTCGAAGCTTCTCCTGATCGGCGACGGGCCCGACCGCTCCATGTGCGAAGTACTCGTCCGCGAGCTCAATATGCAGGAAGACGTCACGTTCCTCGGCAAGCAGATCGAGCTCGTCCCACTCCTCTCGTGCTCGGATCTCATGTTAATGCCGAGCCAGTCGGAGAGTTTCGGCCTCTCCGCCCTCGAGGCGATGGCATGCGAGGTGCCGGTCATCTCCTCAAGCGTCGGAGGGCTGCCGGAGCTGCAAGTGCATGGAGAAACCGGCTACATCGCGGAGATCGGCGACATCGACCGGATGTCGCGGTACGCGATTGACCTGTTGACCAACGACGGGAAGCGGGCCATGTTCGGCGCCGCCTGCCGGCGTCGCGCCGTGGAACACTTCGATGTCGAAAAGATTGTCGACCAGTATGAGGACTATTACAGGCAATGCCTGGGTTCAACGGCTTCGCCGGCTTCGCACACCGCCCCCGCTTCTCCATAGAGAAAAAGGAAATCAATGCCGCATATTGTGGACGTGGTCCGGATGATGGATCCGGGCACCGCATCGCTCCAGTCCCTCCAGACGATGATGGAGAAGTCCGGCTGCGCATGTGAAGTCGTCACCGATCCCCCCGGCACCCGTTACGGGATGCACAAGCATTATTTCGATGACTTCGTAGTGATTGTTTCCGGCACCATGCGTCTCGGGACCGAGTCGCACACCTGGGAACTGAAACCCGGCGACCGCATCGACATCCCGGCCAATACATCCCACTGGGCCGAAGTGACCGGGAAGAAACCGGTCTGCTATCTGACTTCGGCGGTCTGAGTCAGCCCGGCTCATTCGTCTCGTTCCCTCCCGGATCGACGCCCTCCGGTCCGGGGTGATGATGAGCCTTCCGGCCACCGGGCCGTTCCGGAGCTGAACGAAAAAAGCGGTGCGTCCCGAATTGGAAGGGAGCACCGCTTGTCAAGCGTGTTCGCACTCTCAGGCGCTCAGGTGGTCCCGCCGCAATCGCCTCCCCAGCAAACGGTCGACCCCCCCCAGGAAGACCAGCACCGCAAGCGTCAGCAGCACGATGGTCAGGGTGCGTGAGGCAGGCTCGTGAAGGCCGAACCATTTGGCCGTCGAAGGCAGCGCCCCCGAGACCGCTCCCCATCCTTCGACCCAGTAGCGCTGCAGGACCGACGTGCTCTCTCTGGTCCCCTCGAGGGAGAGCACCCCTGTAGCCGCAAAGACAGCCAGAATCGCTCCCCCGACACAGACCATTCCGAAAATTCCAGCAAGCCATCCGGCAAGGCTCAATGCCCGCGCCGAGCCGGCCTCATCGATCCGCTCCAAGATGGCACGCGTGAATCCGGGCGCCGGATGCTCAAGCGGCAGAGACCTGAGGTATTCCCCCGTCGTCTGAAGGGAATGGAGCCGCGCCGCGCAACGGGAACACTCCTCGAGATGGCGTCCGGCTCCGGCAAATGCCCCACCTTCCATAACCCCGTCGGCGTATTCCTCCAGGGCCTCGTCTGTCAGATGCATCATGTCACTGTTCATACAGTCCGAACCTCCGCCTGCAGGCGCTTCTGGAGCCGCCTGCGGAGCTGCTGTTTTCCACGGAAGAGATAGGTTTTCACCGATCCGAGCGGGACCTGCATGGTTGCGGCGATCTCCTCGTACTTCATCTCCTGCACGTAAAAGAGCGTCAACGCAGTCCGGAAATGCTCCGGCATCCTTTCAAGCTCGCCGGCCACGAAATCCTGGAAATCACTCCGCCCGACCTCGTCGTCCACTGCCGGACTGTCGTCCGGCCAGTCTCCGTCCTCTCCATCTGCAAACGCGATCGTGTCCGGCGCCCCCCGGCGCCGGCGCCTCCGGCTCATGCAACGATTGTAGAGAATCCTGTAGAACCATGTGCTGAATGCGGAATCGCCCCGGAACTGCTCGAGGCTCCTGAACGCCTGCACAAATGCGTCCTGCACGGCCTCCTCCGCATCGCTCCGGTCCTGAAGCAGGCGGACGGCCAGTGTCATCGCCCGGTCCTTGTGCCTCTCGACAATATCGCCAAAACAGCGATGATTGCCGCGCCGGATTTCCTCTATGGCTTTCCGATCGAGTTCTTCCACATTCCCGCATGCAGGTTGTTCAATGTCTTGGACGCCTCCACGCGCCCGGATTGTTTCAATGCCCCCCTGAAACAATTCTTGTGCCCATGGCGTCTAAACCGACAAAGACAGAACCCGGTCATCACACCCCTAAAGGAGGACACCATGGAAGGTCCCATCGTCGTCGCAATCGTTTTCGCCTTTCCCGTCGTTCTCACCTGGATCATCATCCGGCACAAGGAACATGCGGCCATCATCGAGAAAGGACTGAGCCCGGAGGAGATGAAATCGCTCTACGGCAACCTCGGCAAGGCCCCGAGTCCTCTCTCGTCCCTGAAATGGGGAATCCTGCTCATCACGGTGGGGGCGGCCCTGATGATCGGCCTCTGGCTGCGCGACATACAGAACATGGACGAAGGATTCATCCCCGGCATGATGGCGCTGGGCGGAGGAATCGGCCTCCTGGCCTTCTACTTCTTCGCCAAGAAGGAGCAGCCCGCAAAGTAAGATCGATCGACCTGGTCAGGGGGCGCTCTGTGCGCCCCCTCGCCTTTTCCGCCCTCATGACCTGTCGCACCCGCCAGTCTCTTCCTTGCCCCCCCACCCCCAGAGTGCACTCCGCTTTCACACCGAGATTCAGTGAGGCGACTCCGCCTCGTTCTTCCCGGCCGCGCGCTTCTGACGCTCGATCAGCAGCCTGAGCGTGATGCGCACCATGAACAGCGCCAGCGCAAGGAAGAACAGGGGAAGCCGGAGAGGATCTGGCAGGATTCGGAGCAGGACCAGGATCAAGAGCAAGAGCAGGACGACCAGGCTGATATAACCGAAGGCGTTGGCTGTTCTTTGGTTGACGACCATGAAGCCTCCGTGTAGTTATGGATGATTAGCCAGTCACTTCGGCGATGATCCCTCCCCCCAGGAGATCGTCCCCCTCGTAGAGAACCACAGACTGGCCGGGTGCAGGGGCCCGGCGCGGTTCAGCGAATTCCACTCGGAGCCGCCCGCCGGTCTCCATCCAAACCCGTCCCGGGCCCCCTCCGTCTTTGTACCGGATCCTGACATCTGCCTGAAACCCGTCCGGCAGCCTCTCGTATTTCATGAGGTTGACGTCGCGCGCGAAGAGCCCGCGATGGTACAGGGCCCGCTCCGATCCAACCTGCACGGTGTTCCGTTCACGGTCGATCCCCGTCACATAGACCGGCTCTCCGGTCGCAAGCCCGAGTCCCCGGCGCTGTCCTATCGTATAGAACGGATAACCCCGGTGCTTCCCTATGACGTTGCCGTCCCGCACCATCTCCCCGCCGTCCACGGATCCGGCAAGTCCGGGCAGCCTCTCCTTGAGGAATCGGCCGTAATCGTTGTCGGGGATGAAGCAGATCTCGTAGCTTTCCCCCTTCCCCGCGGATGCGAGTCCCAGGTCCCGCGCGATCTCACGGACCCTCGGCTTGGTCAGGTCGGCCAGCGGAAACACCGTGCGGGAAAGAGAGTCCTGCGTCAACCCCCACAGGGCGTACGATTGATCCTTCCCCTTGTCCCTCCCGCGCGCGATCCAGTAGCGCCCGGCATCGCTGCACAGACGGGCGTAGTGGCCGGTGGCCACCTTCCCGGCGCCGAGCGCCCGGGCTTTCTTCAGCAGCTCCTCCCACTTGATGATTCTGTTGCAGAGGACACACGGGTTCGGGGTGCGCCCGGCAAGGTACTCTGCCACGAACGGGGCGATCACCTCCTGCTCGAACCGTCCACTGAAGTCCAGGACGTAGTGGGGAAAGCCAAACTGCGAGGCCACCGCCCGCGCGTCGTTGATCCCGTCGAGCGAGCAACAGCTGGTTTCCCCCGACTCCTTCCCTCCGACGTCTTCGTATCGATGGGTTTTCAGGGTGATGCCGACCACCTCGTATCCCTGCTGCACGAGGAGCGCCGCGGCAACGGAGGAATCCACTCCCCCGCTCATCGCCACCACGATCCGACCCTCTCTGCCGGTACCCATGAGCCCCATGTCAATGATCAGGATGAATCGCGCCCGTCAGCGGACAAGCGCGTATTGGAACTCGTCGATGATGCGTCCAGCCTTGACGGCGCTTCTCCTGAGTCTGGCTTCGAGGACGAACCCCGATTTTTCCAGGACGCGGGCCGAAGCCCTGTTCCACTCGAACACGCAGGCGAAGACCCTACTGAGGGCGAACGTGGAGAACGCGTAGCCGGCAAAGGCGCTCACGGCGCATGTCATGATCCCGCGTCCCCAGTATTCCTCGCCGAGCCAGTAGCCCATTTCCGCCGAGACCCTGTGGATGTCCGCCTGCAGGGTGATCCCTATCCCCCCTACTGCTTCCCCGTTCACGGCAATGGCGAAATTCGTTTCCGGGTTTGCCGAGGCTGCATGGAGAAGCCACCGTTCAGCATCGGAATCCGTGTACGGCGATGGGAACCCATCGCGCACATTCCGCCAGATCGCCGGATTGTCGGCCTGCCGGACGAGCGAAGAAAGGTCGGAGAACTGCCAGGAACGAATCTTGCACTGACCGGCGTCGAGCACCATGAGCAGCATCCGCGTTGGTCTGGCCCCGGACCAAATGTAGGAAGAAGCAACGACAACATCCAACATCAGAACGACACGGCGGCCGCTGCCGTGAGAGAGAGGAGGACGGGACCACAAGCTTCACCCGTCCCTGCCGCGGGACCGGCCTCGAGGACCGTTGCACCGCACTTTCCCGCGAGTCTGACACCCCGGGTGATCTGCCATTCCAGCCCGGCCGCATACCGTGCTCCACGCCCGCAGAGCGGCGGGCTCGTCAGGGAGCGGCCTGCATCAGGCTCCGCGTCGTAGAGCGACACTTCTGACCTGTCGGCGTCAAAAAGCCCGCACCGAAGCTCGGCGTTGAATGCATCAGACCGGAAGAGAATTCCCGCCGACATCATCAGTCCCCTCCCTCCCTGAAAGCCGCGCGAAAACTGGAGGGTCTTCCACGCATGCTGGCTCCGGAAGAAAAAGGCCTGCCCCATGCGGATAACAAATACTCCCGAAATCTCGGTCCGGCCGGCATCCACCCTGGAGCGGATTTCCCCTCCCGGCTCGGATGCGATCGCCCGGGTTTCCGACCACCTTTTCACCCGCAGGCGGGCCACGCCTGAAACGGCGGAATCCAGGCTCGCGATGCAGCGAAGATTTAACGACATTCCCTGAGAGGGGAGCGGGTCGCTCGCGCTTCCCAAAGCATGGCGGCGGAGGTCGATGCTTCCGTCGACTGCGACTCTCCCCTTCCCTCCCACAGACCATGCAATGTACATTCCCTGTTCATTGGACCCGTCGGCGTGCTCGCCGAATGCAGCGGCGTGTGGATTCGCAAAATCTTTCCCGTAGGATCGGATGCAGAGCGTCACGGCGGTGATCACGGCCGGTCGGAGCAGCAAACCCGCAAGTCCCGAAGCAGCGCCCCCGTGAGTACCGGCATATTCGCCAAAGAGCAAGAGTGATCCGAGTTGCAGTGCAGCGTCCACTCCCCGGATCTCGCACCGGTCTCCTTTGAATCCGGTCCCGGACGATGGAACGATCGTGCGGTCGAAGACCGAGCGGTACCAGGTGGCACCAAGGCGGATGCGCGGGAACGCGGCCACCGCGCGGCCGCCGATCAGGCGCTCGCTCAGATTCCCCTGCCGCGATCGCTCCACGGCAGTGCGGACCAGACCGGTCCAGTCGAAGCTCGAGACCGTACCGTCTTCCCTCACCGCTGCGCTCAACTGACGTTGGGAAAAAAAGACCGTGCCTCTCAGCATCCCTCCGGATAACGGGCACTGGAGCGCGAGGCCGGCGCCGCGAAGGTACCCCTGCGATCCAGTCCCGTGATAGGGAGCCAGTCCTCCCGCTCCCCGGCTGGCGCGGAGCGCCCTGTTCCCCGCGCGCCCTTTTGTCCCCGCAAGGACAAGTCCCTCTCCGGCATTCATGGTGAAATCTCCGGCCACCAGCTGGTTCACACCCTTTCGCCCCGTATAGCCGATCGATCCCGTCAGGAACCCGTCCCGCCACGCCTCCCCCCGCTGCTTTGCCATGGCAAACGATGCGTGGAGATGGGAGCCGATTGCCAGACGGACCCTGGAGATGGTCGCCGCGAGGCTGCCGGCAAAAACTGAGTCATCCCTCGCGTCCCGTTCTCCCACGTTCCGGGAGAGCCTCACGGTCCATTCCCCTTTCGGTCCTGACCGCGCAGGCAGAAATGATCCCGGAGCATCCGTCAGGGGGCGTGAAGATTGCGGTGTTCCTTGGCCGGAAGTGCGAGATTCTTCCACACGGCGTTGAGCCGTGGGGAGGCGTGGAGACGGGTCAATCATCTCCATGTGTCCGGAGTCGGGGAAACCTCTTCGTAAGGCCGGTCGTTGGAACGCCCTTGGCAGTTCCTCAGAGCGCGGAGCAGGGATGAAGTCTGATTCATCCGGACTCAGCGCCGATGGGTCGACCACCTCCCTGTGCGCAGAGTCCGGGCCCCTGAGCCGGAAGGTCAGCGATTCCAGCTCAAACCGCTTCGACGGGATGAGGCCGGAGACATCAGGAACCAGCGGGGAGGAGTCAACCTCTTCCGCAGCAGCATCGGCTTGCCCTTCCTCGTCGATATCCGTGATGAGCTCGCGCAGTAATGGACGCGGATACTCGTCCCCTCCCGTGCGAGATTGTCCCAGTCCTTCTCCCCCGAACGCGGCAATGCAGAGAAGAAGCGGCACAAAGACATACACCCGCATCGCCGCCCCTCAGATTTCGGGCATGATCAACGAATCGCACCTCTGACGGCGATCCGTTGCAGGCCGGGAAATGGTTCGGCAACGTTCGGGAAGCTGACTTCTGTCAGGTGTCATTGCGAGAAGGGGGAAAGAGGAAGTTCGAACGTGATGGAGAAGTGATGCGTCATCCCAAGCTCCAGATGCGTTACCAGTCCATAGTCGAGACGGAAACCCGCTGCCTGCACTCCGGCACCCAATCCGTAACTCGATGCCGCCGCCGCCGCGCGGAGCGTCACGGACTCCGCCGGTTCCATCTCCACTCCCGCCGAGACGGCCTCGACGGATCGTTCCTCCCTGGAGAGGCCGATCATCAGCCTGAACGACGGTACCGGAGCATACTGCATCCCCGCAAGGAGCTCCGCTCCGATAGGCTCCCTGGATCTTCCCAGCGTGGGCCGGTTCATGTTCCGGATCGATGCGCCGAACAGAAGGCCTTCGGCAATTCTGAACCGAGCGCCGGCATGGATGCCAAGGGTCCACGCGCGGCCGTAGCCCGCGATGGTAAGATTGTACGCAGTGATCCCCAGCCCTGCACTCCACCTTTCCGCCGCATCGAAGGCGTACCCAAGCGTGATGGAAATCTCACGGTAGAGATCGTTTCCGAAGCTCCTGATCAATCCTCCGGCTCCGCCTCGGCCAAGAGGGGCGGCCGCGGCGAGCTCGAGCCTTCTCAATTCGGCTAGACCGAAGAGTCCGGGCACATACGAACATCCCACCGAAGGTGCCTTGACACCCGAGAGAACCGATGGATTGGCTTCGAGGGCGTACAGCTCGCCTGGAGACACCTGGAGAGCGTCGCAGAGCGCGGCGCTGCGCGCTCCGGCCGGAAGGCGCTCAAAGGCCCCCTGTGAGGATCCATGCGAAAGGACCAGGATGAGCATGATGGCGATCCCGCTCCGCGGGACCAGAGTCCCATGAGGAAACTTCGCAGATTCTCTTCCGTAAAGACATATGCGCCGCATGCACGCTCCAGGGGGCTGGCTGCGTTCCTGAAACTCAGAAGGATCTGCTTCTTACCCCCTTCTGAAGCCTTTTTGTCCTTCGTTCTGCGAGTTGAGATGCGGGCGCTACACCTACTACGGCCGGCTGGGGGGTTTTCCGATGCACTTCCTTGATGCCGAGCGTGAAAACATCTATATTCAGGATAGGCTTTTTCCTTCCGATCACGAACCGGGGTCGACCCCATGCGACGTTTTCTCGCTCTCTCCCTGACCGCTCTCCTTTTCGCTGCGTTCTCCCATCAGTCGCCCCTCCATGCCCAGATGGTCGATTGCACCGTCTCCGTCAACTACGACGCCGTGCAGAACACGAACAAGGACCTCTTGCGCGATTTTGCGTCGGACATCAAAGAGTATGTCAACAACTTCCAGTGGGGCGCGGAAAACGTCCCGGACAAGGTCAAATGCACCCTGGATATCTTTATCCAGGGAGTGACCGGCGACAACAAGTACCTCGCTCAGGTCTTCGTCGGCAGCCAGAGGCCCGTTTTCAAGTCGAAGAACAGCACCGCGGTCATCCGGCTGAAAGATGACGCCTGGGAATTCACCTATGTGAAGAGCCGCCCGATCAGCCACAATCTCTACAGCTTCAACGACCTGGCAAGCTTGCTTGATTTCTACATGTCCGTCGTCGTCGGCCTCGACAGCGACACGTATGACCGCGACGGCGGAAACGCCTCCTTTCAGCGCGCATCCGACATCTGCAGCATGGGAAACTCGAGCGGACAGAAAGGCTGGCAGGTCGCCACAACGGGGTACAGCCGCAAGCAGTTCATCGACGAGATCCTCATGCCGAAATTAGAGCCGGTGCGGCTGGCTTCCTATCTCTATCACTTTGACGGTCTGGACTCGCTCTCGATAAATCCCGACCGTGCAAAGAAGAACATCCTGCTGGCGCTGGATCAGATCTTGAAGGTGCGCAACGACTACGGTACGCGAAGTCTGCTGATGAAGGCGTTTTTCGATGCCAAGTACCAGGAGCTTGCTCAACTGTTTGCCACAGACACAGATCGGACGATCTACCGGCGCCTCGCCCTTGTCGACCCCAATCACCAGGCCACCTACGACGAATACAGCAAAAAACCGTAGCGCCTCCCGATGACTCGATTGACGGCACTCCTTCTCCTGACCCTTGCATGCATAGGGAGCGGTGCGGGTGCGTCCGGGACGGTAGACTGGACTGCCGTCCATTCGCTGACCGTCAGGGGCATCGATCAGCTGTACAACATGGACATCGATGGCGCCCTTGCGACATTCGAGCGCGTCACGGCGATGGCCCCGGATGATCCGCGCGGTCACTTCTTCCGCAGCATGGTTTATTTCTGGAGGTACAACCTTCAGCGCGACGAAGCCTCGCATGAGCGATTCTTCGCTCTCGCGGATACCGTGATCGACGTGTGCGAGCAGGTTCTCGACAACGATGAGACCAACGCTTCGGCCCACTTTTTCCTGGGGGGCATCTACGGGTACCGGGGCATGGCGTACCAGACCGCCGGATCACTTCTGAAGGCGGTCTATGACGGCCGCAAGGGGTACAAGAACATGGAGGAGGCCTCCAGGCTCGACCCCGGCCTGCATGATGCCCAGATGGGACTGGGCCTGTTCCGGTATCTCGTGGCAAAAACACCCAGATCGTTTTCGTGGGTTTTCAGGATTCTCGGTTTCAACGGCGACATCGAGGGAGGCCTTGCCTCGCTGCGGCTTGCCGCCGAGCAGGGGATCTACGCCCGCACCGAAGCCACATTCTTCCTGAGTCAGTTCCTCTTCAATGAACACCGGTACGACGAGGCCTTTCACTTCATGGAGGAGCTGACAAGGAAATATCCCGACAACACGCTCTTCCTGCTGACGGAAGCAAACTGGTTCAGGCGGCTCCAGAGGTTTGACGAGGCGCTCCAGGTAAGCCGGCGCGCGGTCGAGATCAACAAGCGTGTGAATCTCAAGTACGGGGAGGAGTTTGCCTACAGCACCCTTGCGGCGGTGCAGTATGCCATGAACGACTTCCAGGGCGCACGCGACAACTTTGCCGCCTATATGAACAGTGTGGCCAGCAGGGATCTCGTAACGAACTGGATCCTCTACCGGTACGGGGTCGCAAAGGAGATCCTCGGGGACAGGGCGGGAGCCGTCGAACTGTACCGCATGGCCCGCCCCGTGGACGACAAGGAGAAGGCTTTCGAAGCGACCTGGTTCAAGAACTGCAGAGACCGGGCTGAGCGCTCCATGGCTCCCGCGGAGCAGGGCATCATCAGGGGAAACAACGAGCTGGCTCTCAAACATTACGAGGCGGCGCAGCAGCTCTTCGAGGAGGCGGTACAGAAGGCGGGCAGCGACCCCGACCAGCTGGCAGAGGCGCTCTATGGCGTGCAGCAGAGCCAGGATGCACGGGGGCTCAACCGGGAATCCGCCGCCACCGGGAACCGGATCGTCCAGCTCTCCCCCGTCAGGGAGAATTGGATCATTCCCCATGCGCTGCTCAAACTGGGTGTGACGGAGAAGAAGCTGGGAGCATACGAGGAGGCGCGGCGGGCATTCGAGGCCGTCGACAACTACGACGACTATGAACATCAGTCCAGCGTCGAGACCCAGGCCGAGAATGAGCTGGACAGCCTGAAGAACATGAAGTGAACCGGGCGCCATGCGCCCGCGCCAGGGAAGAGCAGAGAGATCGCAGAGAATGGCCAAAGAGTACGATCCCCGCATGCATTCGGCCGAGCACATCCTGAACCAGACGATGGTGAGGATGTTCGGCCGCGGGCGCTCGTTCAGTGCCCATATTGAAAAAAAGAAATCGAAGTGCGACTACCGCTTCGACCGAAACCTCACACCCGCGGAAACCGCCGAGCTGGAGGAAAGAATCAACGCCGTCATCGCAGAGGACCTGCCGGTTTCGGAGGAGTACCTCTCGCGACAGGAAGCCGGCGCCGCCTTCAACCTGGAGAAGCTGCCCGAGGGCGCGGGAGAACGCATCAGGATCATCAGGATCGGCGAGTATGACGCCTGCCCGTGCCGCGGTGAACACGTCGCGAGTACCTCGGAGATCGAAGGGGTCGGCATCACGTCGACGGTCTACCAGGAGGGAGTCCTCCGCATCCGCTTCAGGCTGCGCGATCGAGCCTGACCGCCAACCCTGAAGGAGCGGACTGTGCGTCCGGACCCAGCGGACCACCGGCAAGGGCATCGAACCCCGGCTTCGTCTTCCGGCCCTGCCCTCACTGTGCTGCGTCCCCGGCGCGGAGGTACCTCCCGCCCGGCAGCAGCAAGGCTCCCCGGCCGCGCCCGGACTGCCGGCCACCGGATGAGCACTTCGATCAGGATCGCCAAGGATTGTTGCTGCCGCGCTGCACTACGAGGGCGGGCGCAGCGCATGACAGGTCAGGCCTGGACAGACCGATCGCCTTCTGCAATTCAATCGCCGCTCATCGACGCCATAAGCATCGCCTTCGGCTCTCACCACCCACCCTGACTACTTCATCGATTTGAGATAGCTCACGACATCCCTCGCGTCCTGCTCGCGCATCCTGAAGGGGGGCATAGGTGGCCGGAGCGGCGTCCCGGTCCGCGTTACCCCCGCGGTCAGAAGGCGGACCCCTTCCTCCAGCGTGTACTGGGGGAGTCCGGCTATCGGGGGAGCAGTGTTTGCCCACCTCAACCCCGGATAGGGGGACTGGAAGGGCACTGCGGCCCCCTGCAGAAGGCGGGACCGAAGCAGATCGCCGGCTTCATTCCTTGGAGTATGGCACTGGACGCACATCGCCACGTTTTCCACGATGTACTCCCCGCGGGAGGGATCTCCGGCTGCCTCTCCGCGCTGCTGGACGGCGACCGCCGGGATGAATCCAAGAATGCATGCAAGGGCCGCTGCTGATCGCATCGATCGACCTCCTCCTGTCTTGTGTGTCTGAAAGCTCTCTGGGCTTATAACAACTGGGATGCCCCTCTTTGTTCGCCCCTCGTTGTTCGCCGGGCTTCTCTTCCCTTTTCGGTTCAAAAGATGTATCTTGGCTGACTCCCGGCCATACCGGACCATCTCTTCCTCACCCGGCAGGATACGGGACGTGCCAAAGCGCAGCGGACGAACGATCCGTCATTCGTTCCAGCCGGAACTGCCAGGCCGATCTACCCGGAAGAGCCGTTGAAGAAGATGCATCCCGAATCCGTTCCGGGGGAGCTAGCACTCCCCGGCCTCACTTCTCTTACCTCCAAGAGGAATCGATGATCAACGAGACCGCGCTTTCGAGGTTCCTGCGCTACGCCCGGATCGACACTCAATCGAAAGACGAGGCAGACGAGTACCCCAGCACGAAGAAGCAGTACGATCTCCTGAACCTCCTTCTCAGGGAACTCAGGGAGCTCGGCATCGCGGACGCAGACATCGACAAGCACGGGTATGTGATGGCAACGGTCCCCTCCAACCTGCCCCCCGGCCATCCGGCCGCCGGCAAAGTGCCGAAGATCGGGTTCATCGCGCACGTCGACACGTCTCCTTCTGCCAGCGGCACCGGGGTGAACCCACAGGTGCTGACCTACAGGGGTGGGGACATCGTCCTCCCCGGCGACAATTCGGTGGTGATCCTGGAGGACGAAAACCCGGAACTGGCCCGTAACCTGAACCAGGAAATCGTGACCGGCGACGGGACGACCCTTCTGGGGGCTGACGACAAGGCAGGGATCGCCATCATCATGACCCTCGCGCAGACCCTCGTCAACTCGCCCGGCATTCCCCACGGCGACATCAGGATAGCGTTCACTCCCGACGAAGAGGTCGGCAACGGCACAAAGTACTTCGACATCAAGGCGTTCGGCGCCGACTTCGCCTACACGATCGACGGGGACACGCCCGGGGAGCTCAACAAGGAGACCTTCAGCGCAGACGGGGCCACCATCACCGTCCACGGCCGCAACATCCATCCGGGGAGCGCCAAGGACATCATGGTCAACTCGATCCGGGCCCTCGCGGACATCATCGCCCGGCTCCCACGCGCGATGGCCCCCGAGACGACCGAAGGGTACGAACCGTACATCCATCCCCACATCATCGAGGGTGAAGAGGCGAAGTCCACGCTGCGCCTGCTTCTGCGCGACTTCAAGACCGACGGCCTCGCCAAACAAGCCGAGATGCTCCGGGCCATCATTGCAGAGGTGCAACCCTTCCACCCCAAGGCGAGAATCGAGCTGAAGATCAGCGAGTCCTACAGGAATATGTGCTACTGGCTCGACAAGGATCAGCGCGGTCTCCACGCCATGGAAGAAGCCACGCGCCGCGCGGGACTGGAGCCCAAATGGGTACCCATCCGTGGCGGGACCGACGGCTCCCGTCTCACCGAGCGCGGCCTTCCGTGCCCGAACATCTTCACCGGAGGACAGAACTATCATGGTCCGACGGAATGGCTTTCCGTCGATGGCATGAATTCCTCGGTCAGGACCGTCGTTCATCTCGCGCAGGTCTGGGTCGAACTGTGCTCACAGTAGCAGGCCTCACCGCCGTTCATCGCCCGTATCTCGCCACCAGTCTCCTCCCGCCGCGCACGGCGCGCGGCCGGGGGTCCCTCGTGCACACCACTCGGGAGCATGCCCATGGAGCAAACCCCCACCTCCGGCGGATTGCCGGACAACGCCTATAAGGAACTTCCTCCCGGGGAGGAATACAAACCGATCCTGGAGGCACGGACATCGTATCCGGAAGTCACGCCGTGGTCCGTCATCTGGGGCATGATCATGGCCGTCCTCTTCTCCGCGGCGGCCGCGTACTCAGGACTGAAGATCGGCCAGGTGTTCGAGGCTGCAATCCCCATCGCCATCCTCGCCGTCGGCATCTCGACCGTGGGCCGGAGAAGCAGGGCGCTCGGACAGAACGTGATCATCCAGTCCATCGGCGCAAGCTCCGGCGTGATTGTCGCCGGCACGATCTTCACGATTCCGGCGCTCTACATCCTGGATCTCCCCTCCTCGTTCTTCAAGGTCTTCATGGCCTCCACCCTGGGCGGGTTCCTCGGCATCCTCTTCATGATCCCGTTCCGGAAGTACTTCGTCAAAGACATGCACGGAACGCTCCCCTTCCCCGAGGCGACGGCGACCACCGAGATTCTCGTGGCCGGTGAGAAAGGGGGCAAGCAGGCCCAGGTCCTCGTGGTCAGCGGGCTGATCGGAGGGTTCTTCGACTTCATCTTCTCGGCCTTCGGCTGGTGGTCCGAGGTGGTGACCAGCCGCATGGTGGAGGCGGGGGCCGCACTGGCCAGCAAGACGAAGATGGTGTTCAAGCTCGACGTCTCCGCCATGGTCTTCGGCCTCGGCTACATCGTGGGCTTGAAGTACTCCGCCATCATCGCGGCCGGGTCCTTCCTCTCCTGGTTCGTGCTGATCCCGCTCTTCCACGAGGTGGGCCAGGGATTGACCGCGCCGCTCGGCGCGACGGCCTCGAAGCTGATCAGCCAGATGAGCGCCGAGGAGATTTTCCGGAACTACGTGAGGCAGATCGGGATCGGGGGGATCGCGATGGCGGGAATCGTCGGCATCGTCCGGTCGTCGAAGATCATTGCGGGGGCGTTTTCGCTGGCGTACAGGGAGATCTTCCAGCGGCGATCGGGGGGCGAAGAAACCGCTCTGCGCACGCAGAGGGACATCCCGATGCTCTACACCATGCTCCTCATCATCCTGACCGCCCTCCTGGTGTTCGTGTTCTTCGCCGGGGCCGTGGTTGTGACCCTGACCCATGCCCTCGTCGGGCTGCTGATCGTGATCATCATCTCCTTCCTGTTCACCACAGTGGCTGCGAACGCGACCGCCATCGTCGGGACGAACCCCGTCAGCGGTATGACGCTCATGACCCTGATCCTCTCGTCGTTCATCCTGGTCCAGATCGGCCTCACGGGTCCCGCCGGGATGGTGAGCGCGCTGATCATTGGCGGCGTGGTCTGCACGGCGCTGTCCGTCGCCGGCGGTTTCATTACCGACCTGAAGATCGGCTACTGGATCGGCACTACCCCCAGGAACCAGGAGACATGGAAATTCCTCGGCGTTGTCATTTCCTCGGCAACCGTGGGAGGGGTGATCCTCGTCCTCAACCAGACGTACGGCTTCAAGGGGGAAGGAGCCATGGTGGCTCCGCAGGCCAACGCCATGGCGGCGGTCATCCAACCGCTCATGTCGAACACGCCTGCCCCATGGATGCTCTATGTCGTCGGCGCGGTCATCGCACTGATACTCACCATGGTGAAGATCCCCCCGCTGGCTTTCGCGCTCGGGATGTACATTCCGCAGGAACTGAACACGCCTCTCCTCGCGGGGGGCATCGTGGCCTGGTTCGTCACATCCAGATCCCGGGATGAAAAGGTGAACAACGCGCGCTTCTCCCGCGGGACCCTGATCGCATCAGGATTCATCGCAGGAGGCGCCCTGTTCGGCGTCCTGTACGCGTTCCTCCGGTTCCTGGATCCGATGCTGGGGCTGGGTGTGACGCACTGGATGAGCGCCGCGTGGGCGGAGTCTCCGTCCGGGGAAATCACGGGCCTGGTGATGTTCCTGCTGCTGGCAGGCTACGCCGTGTGGGACAGCCTGAGGGCTAAACCGGAATGAACGCCTGATGGATGATGCGCGCCGCAGCATCAGACGGTCCGCGTGGCGATCGCCTCAAGGGTTGCAGTTTCGATGATGAAGGGTCCAATCGAAGAGAGACGGTCGGGGTGAGGGGTGAAGGGGCCTGCTTCAAGCGTGGGAATACTCAGGGCCCAGAGCTGGAATCCGATCCGGTGCGGCTCGTCCCCGGGCCGGACAATGGGACCTCCATAGCGGAGGTCGCCATAGACGTTCCTGAACTCCAGAGACCCCGCGGGGAGCCTGTCCAACGCTCCGGAGACATCCTCGTTCAGCCCGCGGAGCTCGGCGGGGATGTTTGCCACGAACCAGAGTACACCGCGCTCCGCATCCAGATCCGTGATGCAAAGGGCGAAGGACTTCGTACCGGGAGGGATGCTGCCCCAGAGGAAAGGCGGCGAGACGTCTTTTCCCCCCGCAACGGTATGATTCATCGACCTCGCGGGAAGAAACTTCGCCGAAAGGAGGGCGGGGCATATCAGGTTCATGAGGTGCGGGAGGTTCCACCCTGCGTCTTGGGGCCCGGTGTGCTGGGAGCGGTGAAACCAGCAGCCTTCCTGATCTGAGCGCGGATCTCATCCAGCTCCACTCTCCCCTTGCGCAAGTAGCTGATATCGCGCATCTGGAATGCAACCACCTCCCGTGGCGATAAGTCACGCCCGGAGATGATCACGATAGGTACGTGCTTCGTATCGTGATCCGCCTTCAGCTCCTCGATGTAATCCATCCCTGGCTTGCGCCGGAGTGTCAGATCCATCAAGACCGCGGCCGGTTTGCGCTCCTTCACCCACTCCACGATGTTGGCTGTGTCCAGGGGGAATTGAATGCCCTCAAACCCATCGTCTTCCACAATGAACTTTAGAAGACTCGAGAAATCGGGACTGTCCTCGACGATAAGGATGGACTTTGAAGCGGATGAACGGGTCGTTTTGGGCATAATGCGGTCTGCTCAGGCTTGAACTGGTAGCGTGGGGGAGGAAATCTCCCGAAACATACTGCGTTTTTAACTCGAATGCAAACATTACCGGATTGAGATTTGCATTATTCGTATTTTCTTGCTACTATTACTCGCCCTCACCCACTATTCCCATCCAGTTTGGAGAGTCCCATGCGCAAAATTACCGCCTGCGGTCTGTTATCCCTGGCGCTGGCCTCCTGCTCGTCGCTGAGAATCGAGCATGTCGATTACGGCTGGCCGGTGGAATTCGTCTCCGCCGCCAGTCAATCCAACATGGTTACTGCCGACCGTTACGGCCTCTCGTTCTCAGTCGCAACCATCGCTGCCGCGGAATTCCAGGATTCCTCGGCGCTGGCTGGATCGCAAATCCGTCTCCTGCGAAGCAATGAAGGCTTTTACTTCCTGACCGGCCCCAGATTCAAGCATGTCTACGTCTTCCGTTGCGACGAACATGCTCTTGTGAAGGAGAGCGTTATCGAAGTCTCTCAAACGGGTCTCCGGGACCCCCGCCTGAACCTCCGCGCTCCATTTGTCGAGCTGCTTGACGGCGAGGGATTCCACAAACTGCTCACGCGAAGTGAAATCCAGGAAGGGTCCAATCCATGACGCGCACACTCCTTCTCGCTCTCTTCCTTCTTCTCGTGACTGCTCTGGCTCCCGCACAGCAGTCTGATTACGACGTCCAGCAGTCATTCGAGCAGCGCTATCTCAGTCTCCGGCATACGGTGGACTCAGCCTCGACGACCGGGGAACTCGATCGGCTCAAGGGCCAGATCGATGCCCTGGCTGTCGAGTTCCAGGACCACAAGGAGTTCCTCGACAAAGCGCTCTATCCGGATACGTTCGACGGACGGATCGAGGCGCTCCGCCAGCTCTTCAACCGGTCGTACACCAGGACAACCACGATACAGACTCAGGTGACGCGCATCACGGAGCTGGAAACCGCACTTTCCGGATTGACCGGGCATCTCGATACCCTCAGTGCCGAGCGGACAAAACTGTTCGCAGACCTGCAGACCGCCAATCGCACGCTTGCCTCGCTGCGCGAGACCGTCAAGCGCCTCAACGCGAACCTCCAGGCCCACGACCGCTTGCTCTTCTCCCTGATCGACTCCATCTTCCTCCCCTACGACCGGAATCTCCGGCAGGCCTCCGACATCGAGAAGGAGAACATCGCAGGGGAGCTCCAGCAGGCCAATGTCCTCACGCGCGTCCACGATGTGGCTGCCGACAACGTCAGGTTCCTTCAGGCCACCCAGCTTCAGCCCAAGGACTACGGAAGCCTCATCGATCAGTACCAGCAATTCAGGTCCCGCTGGACAGGCTTCAGCGACAAGATGCATGATGTCGTCGCTGCGACCGGGCGCATTACGGCGGGCGAACCGCGCGCCGGACGGGGCAAGAAAGCACCGGCCGACCAGGAAGCCCGCGACCTGGCCTCCTCGGCACCCCTGAAGGTGACGCAGGTCGATTCTGTCATCCACCTGTGGAACGGCCTGCTCATGACCGATTTCTGGCTGGGGCTCGAGAAGGAGTTCACCGGCAAGGGAATCTCCATCGAACACTTTACGGACGGGCCCTCTTTCTCCTCTTCCATCCGAGGACTGGTGGCCGGCTACAAAGGCAGCGGGGCCGATCCCGACCCCTTTGTGAATGAGGTCTGGAGAGAACGCGTCGACAAGGAGTGGCGAGATGCCCTGACGCGGGACTCGGTGCTGGGGAAAGCCGAGTATGCATCGCTCGATCAGGCCGTCAGCGAGCTGGGGAAGAAAACCGTTGACCTGAAGTTGATACTCTACATTGCCGGGATCCTCATCATCGCCGCGGCTGTCTGGTGGATGCTCTCCCGCAGGGGGAAGAAAACGGCTCCGCCTGATTCGACTGTCTGACCCGCCCCGACACCGTGTTGCCGGAGGGGAGACGGGGGCACGAAGCCCTCTTCTCCCCTTTTTCTTCGCCCTATCGTGCGTAGAAGTCGATCATGCGGCCGATCGCGGCGCTGCACACGGGGTCAAAGCCGACCAGGCTGAGGGAAAACATCCGGCAGTCCAGGGCGGGCCTGTATAATCCTGCGGACTGGTACCCTGCCCCTTCAAAGGCACCCACCTCATCCGCATACTGTGGATTCTTCAGGATGGCCATAGCCGCCCGGTGCAGAGGCTCGCGCTTCTCATAGAAATCCGGCGCAAGCCTGTCGAACCTGGCGATCTGACCCTCAACGCTGTCGTACTTCGCTTTCTCCCACCGTGTGGGAAGCTGCACCCCCGCCGTCAGGAACGCCTTCCACTTCAGGTTCCCCTTGTCGTGCATCGCAGTGACGTTGGGCTCCCACGGCTCGGCCTCGGGAGTGTAGAAATCCTTGTAGGCGGTCGATGAAGTATAGTACTCGTCACCAAGGCCCCCGAACGAGTGACCGAACTCGTGAACGTAGACGTACTCCATCTGCCATTCCTGACCCTTGGTCAGCTCCCTGGTGTACGTCGTCGCATAGAGATTGAAGATCCCCCCCCCGCCATACCGCGTGTCGTTCACCAGGATGCAAATGAAATCGTACGGGGCAGCCGCGGCGATGTCATGCAGGACCCTGTTGGACTCCGTCAGCACGTAACGCGCAGACCCGAAGGTGTTGTAGGAGCACCCGAGCGCGTTCCCCTTCCAGAGGTTCTTGTCGGGAACGTCGATTCCGGACTCACGCGATTCCACCTCGATCGTCCACACGTTGAAATCCTTCTTCCTCTCGCTGAACGGCGGAGTCGAGAACATGACTTCGTTGAACCGCCGGGCGTCGTTCCTGAACTTGTCCATCTCCGCCTTCGTGTACCCGTCGCCGAGGATCAGGATATCGACCTTCTTTGATGGCGGACCGTTCTGGACGAGCGCGCGAACCGGGAAGAGAACCGGCCGCTGTTCCCGGTCCACCTGCGCGGGAGAGGCGGGGTCGATGACCGTCGAAAACAGTTCGTGAAATATCATCCGCTTGTCTCTCTTCGCGATCACCACCTGGATCTCCCGGCGAGGATAGGGAAGCCTCACGGTGGTCGAGAAACTCCGCCGGATGCCGGCAAGCGCCTCGTCGGTCGTCTGCCACTCGTTGAACATCGTTGAAAACCCGCGCGAGTAGATGAGCTGGTTCGAGGAGCGGTCATACACCTGTGCAAGGTACTCTCCAAGGTTGAGCGTGTCGACAAGATTCACCATGCTCCCCGGCCAGTCCCCCTCGCGGTAGACCCGGTCAAGACTGATGACCTCCTCTCCTTTCGTTCCCGTGTGGTAGACGTCAATCCTCATGGTGGAACCTGTGAACCAGCGGTCATACACATCGACTCCGCCTGACGCCGGAACTGCGATGGCGAGAAGGAGCAGCATGACGAGAGTGCGGGACAAGGAGACCTCCGGATGATTGGCGCATGGCTTGCAGACGCACCCGCCGGGGCGGGGCTGACCGACAAAATACAACCGGTGCGGCGGAGAAGCAATTTGTGATGCACCCCCCGGCTGCCAGAACCCGCCAAAGCCACCCCGGGATGCCTCAAGACGGATAATGACCGGCGAGTCCTCGAGGATCGATTTTTGCGATTTTACTTGACAATTAGCCCACTTCTCTGTATTTAACATAGTTGCACCGGAACTGTTCTTTGCTATCGCCATCGTCGAGTAACCAGATCTACCCCACTCGGGAAGATCATCACCGCCTACAGGAGGCCTCCTTGCGCTGCGGGATATCATGCTCGACGAATCGTTCCTCCGCAATGAGCAGCCCACGCCCGGTTCCTGCTTCACAGGCCGCTCCTCCCCTCAAGCACGCCGACCAGAACACGCTCTGCATTTCTCGCCCTTCTCACGGTTCACAAGCACTTCCTCCCTGGAGTTCCTTGAACCAAAGCTCTACTGAGATAGCTTCAGTGATATCCATTGGCCTTTGTACAACCATGCCTTCGTTCCACTATATCACCAAATGTTCCATCATATCACTAAACGTTCCATCATATCAAGGAGAACTTCTATGAAACACGCGTCCGTTCTTTGTCTCGCCGCCGTTGCGTTCATGTTTGCTGCAGTGCCCGCACTGGCACAGGACCCGCTGAAAGCCGCTCCGCAAGCCTTCACGGAGCGATTGAACAACGACCAGGTGAGGGTGCTCGAATATTCCAGCAAACCCGGCCAGAAGGAAGCAATGCATTCTCATCCTGCGATTCTGCTGATTGTCTTGCAAGGCGGAAAGCTCAGATCCACCTCAGCAGACGGCACGGTGAAAGAAATTGACTACAAGGCCGGCGATGTCATGTGGCGCGATGCGGTGACACACACCGGAGAGAACATCGGCACGACGGAGATGAAGTCGCTTCTTATCGAAGTGAAGCATGGGAAGAAGAAATAGACGATGTGTCATCCAAGTACAACCACGAAGGAGTATATGTCATGAACCAACGAGCTCAAACCATTCTCAAATCAGGGAGTCTGGCTCTGGTCATAGCCCTGGCACTTGCGCCAGGATGCCAGCAGCCACCAGACCCTTCCAAGACACTGAAGCCCGTCGGGGAAAGATATGTCGCAGTCTGGAACACCGGAAACGTGAATGACCTGGACGCAATCATCGACCCGCATTTTGTGTACCATTCGAACCTATTGCCTGAGGTCGAAGGTATTGATGGACTGAAGAAAATCATTTCAGGCTTCAGAGCATCATATCCCGACCTCAAGATAGTCCTGGAGAGTGAACTCTATTCCGGGAACAGATCCGCGGTCCGCTGGACGCTGACAGGGACCAATACCGGTCCAGGCGAAATGCCTCCCACCGGCAAGCCCGTCAAGCTATGGGGGATATCACTTCTTGAGTATGCCGACGGCAAGATCACCGCAGAGTGGCTTGCATTCGACAATCAATCCTACCTGGAGCAGCTCGGCTTTTCGATGATGCCGCCGTCACAACCAAAGGCCAAAAGCAAGTAGTGTACTGTAGTACGTGTCAGGACATCGAAGCATCGCTTCGACGGGTTCGACATCTCACGAAACCATTGAGAGTAATGACCACCAACAACCACACAACAACAACGGAGGATGGCACGATGAGAAAGGTACCTTCAATATTCGCGGTGCTCTATGTCGCGATATTCCTGTCCGGAACTTGCCTTGCCCAGGACGCCGCAAAAGTCGACCCTAAACACTACAAGGTCGAATTTGAAAACAGCAAGGTACGAATACTGAGAGTGACGTACGCCCCGGGTGAGAAGTCCGTCATGCACGAACACCCGGATGCCGTGGCGGTGTTCCTGTCCGACTTCAATGGCAAATTCACATTTGCTGACGGGAAAACGCAGGAGATGGCCGGGAAAGCAGGGCAGACGCTCTGGACGCCTGCAGCGAAACATCTGCCGGAGAACATCGGGGACAAGCCGTATGAACTCATCGTGGTTGAGCTCAAATCACACAAGAAGTGACGGAGATGTGGCCGTCCGCGATAATCGCTATCCACAATACCAACAGTAATGGAGGATTTGCAGTGAAAAGAATCTCATCGTACATCGTACTGGTCCTTGCCGGACTTGTGCTCATCGGGGCCACAGAGGCCTCCGCTCAAAAGAAGATGAAGAAGGCGGAGGTGCTATGGACCGCTGAAGACATGAAGTGGGAACCGTTGCCCGGTGCGCCTCCGGGCATCATGAAAGTCGACCTGTGGGGTGACCAGACCAAGGGGGCGTACGGCGGATTAACGAAGTTCCCGGCAGGGCTCAAGGCGCCCCTGCACTACCACACTTATGATATAAAGATGGTGGTCCTCAAGGGAGCGTACACGTACAAGGGCAAGAAATATGGCCCTGGCTCGTATCTCTTCATTCCAGGTGGTGAGAAGCATGAAAGCGGTGGTGTCGACGAATCTGAAAGCATCTTCTTCATAGAACAGCCCGGCATGTTCGATTTGAAGCCGGTCGAGCCGCCAAAGTAAAACACATCGGTCAGGAGCAAGCTGATAAGGGGCGCCCCTCCGGGCTCTAGGGCAAGTTGAGGCCACAGGGAGCGGTCCGGACCCGGCGACAGAGGCTTTCGGCAGGCTGCCGTATCTACCTCAAAGGGCTCACAACGTTCACTCGAGTGCTGCCGTTGCACTCAACCTGAAGAGATCAACGACCCGTAAGGCGTCGGATCCCGGTTAAAAAAAGTCTTTCGGGTTTGAGAGAAGGCAGGTGGTGCAACACCGAGGAGAATGCGGTGAGTGGAGAGCTGTGAGCGGAAGGATCCGTTGTCGAAGGGGTCCCGTTGATTGCTGTGTCCACAGCAATTGGAACGGGGCCGGGGGACTCCCCGGCCCAGCCTCAGTTCACATCAAGAGAGAAGAGTATGGGCTGCTCTTCGCCCAACTGGGGCAGACCCCGGGAGGGAACCTGACCGGCCGCCTGCATCCGGCTTTGCACCGGCGTTTCCGCGACAGCCCAGCCGAGAGAGCAGTGCCGGGGAACGATAAAATCTCCGTCGGGCTTTCCCCCCTCTCCGATTGAAAGTTCCCAGACCGCGGTCGCACTCTTCTTATCGTCAGGGTCGTGCACGAAGAGAAGGGCGCGGCCCTCCTGCCGGGCATACCCGGTTACCGTTACCCAGTGCCCGGAACCATCGGCCAACCAGATCAGGAGTTCCGCGGGTTCCCGTTCGCTCAGATGCTGTGCAACGAAATCAAACGCGGCGGGGCCGCGGGATGCCGGTTCGGCGTTGCCCCCGTCGACCACCAGGGGGAGCTTGCGAAGCTCGACATATGCCTTGAGTCCTGCGAACATCTGGTTCCCTTTGAGGCCTTTGAAAGGGCGTTCGACGGTTCCGCCCATCGCCTTCATCAGGTCGAGGACAAGCTGCGCAGTGTCAGGATCGCCGTCGGAACCGGCAGGAAGCTTGCTCAGAAACCTGTGCTGCTCGGCAAGCCAGAGAAGGGAGTTGGCCGCCGATGTCGGCCCGCACTCGTTGAACATTTGCCCAATGTCGGGCACAGCGGGCCCCGAAGCCGAGGCGCTCAACACTGTATCTCTCGCAGCCCGCAAATGCGAGGGGGAGGAAGCGTGGACGGTCACCCTCTGTCCTCGCTGATCTTCTGCACCCCATCCCGTCGCCACAACGGGCAGGCTCTCGATATCCCACGCCACCAGCTCGTTCATCGACTGAACGGCAGCAAGGTCGAGGGGATGGTCGGTCAGGATAACGCCAACGCTTCTCGCCTGACCATCATTCACGGAAAGATCACCAAACTCAAACCAGATGCTGAAGTCCGGCTGGACACGGCCTTCGCCGGATACCGGCAGCGGTACATTCCGAACGATCCACTCCTGCTGGTCTCGCCCCGAGGCGTTGACATACGCCGCAACCGATCCGTCATCGTTGAGGTCCGCCACGGCATTCGCATAGACGGTGGAAAGACCGCGGCGCGTGCGGGCGATCGTGAAATCGAGCGTGCCTTCCCGGGAAGGCTTATGGGAGCTGGAGAGAACCCGGCAGAGAGCAATGTGGGAGGCTCTTGCAACAGGGAGCGCGCCATTGGGATCTGCCCCGTGGAGCCTCGCAAAGAGTAGTGTGATCAAGTAAATCGCGGTCGGCACAGAGATCCTTTTCCTCGTAAAACATGAAGATAAGGATCAATAACTGTGCCGTGTCAAGCATGAAAGGACATGAGGATTACGCAGACAAATCGGCTCTCGCCGGAGAGCACGCCGAAGCCGTGCAACACAGCCGTATGGAATATTCTACAAAGAAACTCACGGTTGTACATAGTTGTGGAACGCGGCCGATTCCGTCTCTGATCGCGTCCCGAAGCGAGCGATACGGCTACACTCAAGCTGGGGTACGAGGCCCGGTCCGGCATGGGGAGGAGCCGGACCACAATCCAGATCACCGCGGCAAGGCCGAGCACAAAGATAGACAGGGTGGCCTGGTGTGAAGCCGCCGGATGACCCGGCCTATGTTCGTGCTCCTCCATCTGATGATCTCCTGCCGGTTTATGGGTTTCCTCGGAATGGTGATGACGTCCTGGATCGTCGGTTATTGGTTCTTGAGTCTCCCGTCTGAGATATAAATGGCCTATGATCGCTCTCTCTTCTCGCGTTCAATCGATTCCTGTCGCAGCAACGACACTTTGAGTACCTGTTTTGCCCGCGCCCGGAACGCAGCGCCCGCGTAGGGCAGATGCTGTTCGATGACCAACCGGAGCTCTCCCCACAGATCCGGTTCCTTCTCCGCAATCCTTGCAAGAACTGTCATGGAGAGGCACCGTATAGCAACAGGGGTCTCGACGGCCGACAAATACTCAAAGCACGCATTTGCCAGAGGGCCGAGCATCCCCGGGGGAATCTCAACACACTGCAGCCCCCTCACCACGCACCGCCTGACGGCGTCATGGATACCTTCTTCCTGCATCCTCGCAAACATCCGGCCCAGGTAGGGCGTGATCATTTCCGGATGCTTTTCCCAGAAGATCCCGACGGCATGGGCAGCCCGTTGGGCGGGTACCCTTTCGCCCGTCAGGAAGACACGCATCAGTTCCTTCAGCCGGCGCCGGTCGCCGCCCACCCAGGCAACAACCCTGTCGGCCTGACGCCTGGAATTCTCCCTCAGGAGTTCACTTTCGAGGTTCATCGGTGGGGATTGCAGGAGTGCAGCGTCAAAGGACAGTCAAAATTCGAGCGTGGAAACTTCAACCGGCCGTCATGGCTTCATGGCCGGAGTCCGGGGGATGGACGAAGCCCACGTTCATACAAGATGCCCCATCTCGATCGCAATGTCAAGGGGAGGGACTCGCCATTAGGAGACTTGTCACAGGGAAACGTACCACGGGCACTGGTGAATCCTTCGGCGGCGCTCAAGTGTACTGCATACACTAATGATTGATAAGAAAGGCCGCCCGATTATGAACGTCGCCTTGTTGTTTGGGACTCAAGATGGTGGATCGTCAGCGAGCGTCGCATTGGATCCACGTCTCCGTATTCCCCATCGTTGTTTCAGTAGATTCTCAATTGATCTCATCAACCGGCAGCCATACTAGCCGTTCGGGATCGTCCAGCTTGTGTGCATCATGTGGTCGAAAAGTGCGTTCATTCACGGTATAAACCTTTCAATCCTTCACCTCTTCACGAGCCACATGTACCAAGGGCTGGACCTGATTCCTTCTGCCCTTGCAACTATGCCGCGAGGCCGCAACGCAGAGGGGTCCCGCCTCAACACGGATCCCCCTATTCGCTTCACGCGCGATCCACAATTTCAGTTCCCCATCTTGCAGCAGCGTAATCACCATTGCCTGGCGAACAAACCCAGGCAATGTCCCCCTCCAGAAGAGCATGATCTCAACATCACGCGAGCGCCGCAATATCTGAATTAGTGCCCCTGCCCGTGCTGGTGTATGCGTTGCGGCTGGTGCAACAACGCTCCCGACTTCACAGCCCCTTCCAGTTCATCCACCTTGTGCAGCTCCGTCATGATCACTGTCAATCCAGCCTCGGTGAGATGCACGTAGGCCCCGTCACCCATCCCCCGGGCAATGACTACCTGGCAGTCGCGGATCGACTCTGCCATTGCCACATGCCGCGCGGAGTGTGCCGCATGGGGCTCTCCCGCCTCGCCACCGTGGTGCCCATCGCCAGCTGCATGGGGGGCGAATTTCGATCGTGTTTCACGGTGGACGATATCCCCATTCTTGAATGTCAGAACGGTATAGAATGGAGCACGGCCGAAGTGCGATGTAATGGTGTTCCCGTCGTCACTTGCTATAGCGATTGTTGCATTGTGAAGATCCACTATTTCCTCTCTGTTCTGTTGATGCGTTGATGGTTCGAGATATTCCTGGACCGGATGACAGCACTTCCTGCATGGCACGCTGCGGCGTGTTCCCGGAACGATCGGCTGGCGGTGTTGGCAAAGGGGACAGGTCAGGACGCCGGCTCGTTCGTAACGGTACACGCCGCCCCGGATGGCAATTCCATGGCCGCCAACGAGTGCCTGAGCGACGCTGCGCCGCCCGGCAGCAAGAATGCGACCCACCGTCGCGCGGGATACCCCCATCCGATCGGCAACATCTTCCTGCTCCAGTCCTTCCAGGTCGATCTGCCGTATGACTTCTACCTCTTCCAAACGCAAAGTCAAAACCCGGGGGCTCCCCTCTTCAACCCCCTGGGGCAGGAATAGGGTCGCGGGCGGAATCCATGAAAGCTGTCTGAAACGTTTCGGTCGAGGCATGGATAATTATGCGCATACGCGCATAATAAAATACTCGGCAGCCCTGACAAAGTCAAGGGAATTCTTCAACAGGCGAGGCCGCGCCGTGTTCACGAACTCGGTCCCTCAACTGAACAGAGGCTCTTCCCGGTGTCTCCTCAACCAGGAGACTCAGGGTCAATGACCATCTTGGGCGGACCAGGATGATCTCCCCGTGATCTGCCTCGCATTGACCACAAGCGGATCACACTCACGATTCGTCGCAGTCACCGCCGCCTTCCCGTCCCGGGTTGCACATCCTGCGCGGAGTCGAATCGCGCTCCTCAACGCCGCAAGAACGCAGCACCCGCATGCTCCCGAACCTTCGCACAGCCCGATCTCCAAGGTCGATAGATCGTGGAGTTTCAATGCAAACTGAACCTTAAGGACTGCGCTAGCGTGATGAAACTCAAGGTACCCGGGATCATCGTCGAGAATCGATCGATACTCCTCAATCATGCTGGCGTACTCATTTTTCGTCAGAAGCCGCGCGATGTCCTCGGCGCTCGAGCAGGACTTCAGATGACAATGCGAATATGTCGATGACATTTCTCCCTCCTCGATTCGGTGCTTGTCATTTCGATCTGCCACACTGCCGGCGCGGACCGGATCACGATACAGCGCACGCCCGGAGATCCTCGGTCGCAAAGCGGCAATCGGCAACGGATTAGAGACAAGGGAAGATTATATCGAAGAGGAGGAATACTGCGTGCGGAGGAGAAGGCTTGTCAAGAAAATGGACGCTTGAGATGAAACCTGCGAAACCTTTCTGAACTGTACCAATCGGGCAACCCGTAGAGCAGTCCCAACGAACGACCCATCGCCAGCATCCGAGTGACACACGACCGGTGTTCGCTTCGCGTCAATTGCCAAGCCCGGCTCTTCACTTGAAGCCAAGGCAACCCCGGCCCTCCCCCGGGGACAGGATTTCTGCAAGGGCGGCGTGACGTGCTGAACGGCAAATGACACCGTGAGCAGCGCCACGGCAAAAACTAAGAGATATGCAGAGCGACTAACCATAGCGTGTGGGTTCAACCGACAAGGAAACATCTGGTGTAGTGCGTTCTTGCTTTGATCAGGCACAATCTCTCTCTGGAAACTTCACACAATCAACTTTTGTTAGTTGATAGAGGAGCTGCGCCGCACTCATCAACGGATCCGCACAAACACCGCGTTTTGCACGGTCGCACATATTAGACTATACAAGGGGAATAAGGTTTCATCGAATGATACTTTTTCATCCTTCAATCCCAGATCCACCGCCCCTTTTCATCCAATCTCCGATGGATGCGAAATGCCGTGTCGACAAGTGCCGCGCATTTCTTTCATTTCTGGTACTTTGTCTGTTCCTGAGCGGTTGCGGCAATGCGATTGAGAGCCACGCGCGCGTGATCCCGCCGCCACGCGCTGATGAGAGGCCGCGTTTTGTCCATCCTGGAATGAACGAAGACGACGCTGAACGAACGGCCGGCGAACCACATTTGATTGTCAACGGGATACCTACGCTCACACGAACAACGTACAATGGGCATGCGGCGATCGAAGTGGAATTGAAGGATCGGGACCAATTCGAAACGTGGTACTATTCCCTCTCCAGAATCGACACGTTATATTCGACTGTACCTGTGACTCTCTGCGGCCCCTCCAATGACGAGTACATGCAACACACACGACTGGCACGCCTCGAATACGATCATGCAATCGTCATCGCCAAGAAGTCCCATACTGTAGCACGGATGGAATCCTTCGCCCTCGGGTTCATTGATAGAAGCGGGGACATCCAGATGGAAGCTCAACTGGAAAGGACCGGTAGGGGCTTAGTCAACACCATACAGTGATCCAGCCAAACATCTTTCTTGCTCATCCAACTCGTTTGAGATCGAGAAGAGAGTGGATTTCACAAGTTACTGATGTCTTCGATCGAAGCCGATGATGGTAGGATTCATTCCACGCATAGAGTGCCGAAAACAGCGCTTATGATATCGTCCTCCTCCGATGCCGAACGCGAAAGTAATGTTTCCGAGAGGGGTGCATTGCATAGCTAGGGTCAACGAACTCTCTGGAGACTATCGCTCCATCGCTTCAATTACGCGTTGTAACTTCCTTCTGACCTCAAGTGCCGTTGCTTCAAGCCCGATGTTCTCCACAGCCCGCATCGAAGCCACAGGGTCAATGGCCGCAACAACGCTGGCACCCTCTTCGCCTTCATACACGACCACGTTACACGGGAGCATCAGTCCGATGTCGGTTTCCGCCTGAAGCGCTTTGTACGCATTTGGCGGATTGCAGGCGCCCAGGATCTTATACTTGCGGAAGTCCACGTCGAGTTTCCTCTTGAGCGTGTCTTTCACATCGATCTCCGTCAAAACTCCGAATCCTTCTTGTTTCAGCTCTTCAGTGACCTTTTGAACCGCTTCCTCAAAAGAAAGATTCACCGTTGTCTTGTATGCATATGTTGTTGTCTCCATAGGATAGCTCCCTTTGCGATAGGCTCACATTATCTGCGTTGTTGTTTTGGAACTCCTATTACAGGGAAGACGAACCGTTGAGATTTTCTGCAGGGATTTCAGGCGGACGCCCGGGGGCTGTCATGTCTGCCGCCGGCGCAATCGTGTACGCATGAGAAAGGTTGACACTCCCCTGGAGCATGGCTGAGATAGAGCAGTATTTCGTCGTGGAAAGTTCTATTGCCCTTTCCACATCGGCCTTTGGAATGTTATCACCAAAGAATACGTATTCGATGTGGATGTCGGTGAACACCTGTGGATGCTCATCGCGCGTGTTCGCTTTGAGTCGGACCTCAAACCCATCGATGTGAACCCTTTTCTTTTTCAGAATGGGAAGGACATCCATAGATGTACATCCCCCAAGGGCGATCAAGAGAAGCTCCTTGGGACTGGGTGCAGCATCTTCACCACCGGTCTCCTTCCGCCCGTCCATCATCACCCAGTGATTCGAATCCGATTTCCCCGCGAGGCTGATCCCCCGCAGTTGTTTCACTACAGCAACTTTTGTGGACATGTCTGGGCTTTCTGTGTTGTCGAGTAGATTCTTATCACCACGAGATTCAGTCACCTCGGAAAAAAGGTCGAAGGATCGGCCGGCCTTCAAAGCGATCCCCCACATAATCTCGCCAGTACTCCCCACGCTCTTTTATTCACGGGCGACAGGTTCTTTCGCAGTGGTCTTCTTGGCCGGCTTGGACCTATTCCATGATGCAAGAGTACCCACGAGCGCACCGTAGGCCGTGCTGACATAGGGATTAGAACTGATCGGACACGAACCTGCGGCACATCCTACGAAATAGTACCACGCAAACCCAGCCACCCCACCGCCAGCAATCCACGCGAGTCGTCTCCAACCGTGTGCTTTCATCTCTCCTCGGCAGTGCGAATCCGTAATTCTAGTTCTTCAATAAGCATATCGATCTCCGGCTCAGACTTCCCGCTGTTTCGCGCAACTTCCTCGAATGTCTCCCATATTGGCTCTCAGAAGATGATGCACGGGAACCCATTCTCAATCATAAGGCGAATTGCGGATGGGTTGTCACGAGCCATGTCCTCAATCTTGATCGAGCGTCGCACTGCTTCCACGTTTGCGTAATTCCCATCGTTGTTTTAGAAGATTCTCGATGAACTGTCTGGTCGCAGACACATCCAGCTTGCTGTCGCACTCCTTTTCAAACCGCTCGCAGAGTGATTGTTTCATGCGAACCGCGGAGGGATAATTCGCAGCACTCGAGAGCACCTTTTCCGCCTCTTCACAGTATCTGCGTATCAATTCTTCCTGCTTGGGCGAATACGGGCCCGGGCGAATGTCTTCCATGGGGGACTCCTGCGGTTTACTGAACTGCGTCCTTCTTCCTTGTGGAAATCTTGAATGGAATGTAGAGTGGGCAAGTGCTTACCGCGCTCGTAAGGAGGAATACGACCGCCAGAATGCCCAGAATCCACGCGGCCGTCCCGGTGAGTGTGCCAGTAAGGAGAAGAACCCCGATGGCTAGTGCGACAATCACTCGCGCAAGGCGGTCGGGAGTACCCATGTTCTTGGTCATATGTCCTCCGTGATATCTGTGTGGAAAGAACTTAGTGCAGGGACAGCAAGTGGCTTTCGCGCGTTTGAGGCAAGAATCAGATAGCTGAACCTGCCGACGGCAGTCGCACTCAGGATTGACCACTCGTTGTGTAGAAGTGTGCTCTCCACTTCCTTCAGGGACACCCGGTGTTCACGGGGCGGCCCTGGGGGCGATTGTAGGTCAGCCCTCCAGTCGATGATCGCCAGGACCCCATCAGCATGGAGAATGCGGGCAGACTCCTTCAGAACCTCCGGATGATCATCGAGTTCATGCCAGGTGTTTGCCATGAACACGACGTCGCAGCTTTCGTTTGCGAGCCCGGTGCGGGCAGCGTCGCCCTCAA
>Ga0182021_10000160_pt1 | contig 63335 bp, 53 predicted proteins | sample 612E3MmetaG_FD_120493 | JGI IMG/M metagenome (GOLD analysis project Ga0182021, IMG submission 120493) | Permafrost microbial communities from Stordalen Mire, Sweden - 612E3M metaG (Illumina Assembly) | ecosystem: Environmental > Terrestrial > Soil > Wetlands > Permafrost | place: Sweden...
ACAGGCCCGGTGGGAATTGTTTCAGAAAAAAGGCTTACTTGAAATAATAAATGCAAAGAACCTATATCTCGTTGTCACTGAAATAAATATACGATATCAGCATGAGTTGAAACTTGGTGATGAAGTCGACATCATTACAATACTGAAAAAGGATGAACCGTTTGTTATCTTTGAACAGAGAATGAAATGTGCTTCAACAGGCTTGCCCATAGCCAGGGCCAGGGTCAGAACGGTTTTCGTTGATGCGGAGAGGATAACCCACGATATCCCTGAGGGCCTTGAAAAAGTGTTTGAGACATAAGCATTTTATTAACACGATGGAAACAATAAATAAAATAAGCTGGGAAATAAAAGGAGATATCGGTATAATAACCCTGGATAACCCGCCTGAGAATTACCTTGTCCAGCCCGAATTTGTTCCCCTTGAGATATTAAGAAAATGGACTTCATATGATTATCTTAAAGGAATAATTATCTGCGGGGCGGGAAAACATTTTTCAGGAGGTGGAAAACTTGAGAACCTGTTTAAGATGATCCGCAACAAGGAAGATATCGCCGAAAAGATTGACAAGGGGAAAGAAGTACTTGACCATCTTGAAAATCTTGACATTCCTGTTGTTGCTGCTATCCAGGGCATATGTTTCGGAGGCGGCCTCGAAGTTGCGCTTGCCAGCCATATCAGGGTTTGTTCAGCAAATTCCCTGTTCGCATTTCCTGAAATCAACCAGGGTGTTTTGCCAGGACTGGGCGGATCGGTCAGATGTCAGGGTAGAACCGGGTTCCCGGGGGCTTTGAAACTTATTATGAGCGGAGATATGATCAATGCTGAAGATGCACTTGAATTACATCTTGTGGATTTTATAACAGCCAGGCAAAAAGTGTTTGATTTTACGCTCAGTTTCTTACAGAAACTGACAAGGGACAGGCCTTTATCAGTGATTAATGCGGTTATGAAAGCATTAAAAAATGCAAGGTCGCTGAGTATACAGGAAGCTATGAAAGAAGAAACCAGGATGTTTTGTGAGCTTGCACTTTCAGAAGCCAGGCGAAGGAACGGATCCTGAGAATAAAAGTCATGAAGATCCCCTCATTCTCAACAATAAGGTTAATGCTGGAGGATGAAATCGGCCGTCTTGAGCTGAATTCACCTCCTTCAAATAAAATGACCATGGAATTCTTCAGGGAGTTTGCAACAGCCCTGGATTATATTAATAGTCATAAAGAATTCCGTGCCCTCATAATAAACGGACATGGAAGGCATTATTCTTCCGGGGCTGATCTCCCCTCTCTCCTGGAGGAAATACATGAAAAAGCGGGGACCGATAAAAACGGCCGGCTTACAAATGTTCCGGAATTTCTTTCAAACAATTATAAATCCCTGTTGCTGCTGGAAAGCTTCAGGATACCTGTGATCTCTGCAATCAGGGGAGTATGTCTGGGGTCTGCTCTTGAACTTGCTTTGTTCAGCCACTTCAGGCTTTGCGGAGAAGACTCTGTAATTGGTCTGCCCGAGGCTTCCTTTAATCTTGTTCCGGGGCTCGGAGGTATTTATAAATTGTGTTGCATTGCCGGCGAAGTCACTGCGCTTGAACGTGTATTGAAAGGGAGCACCTTTACAGCAGAAGATGCATACAGGTATAGGATCGTTGATAAAATCGTACCCAAAAGGCAGCTTATTGAACAAGCCAGCGGATTTGCCAGGGAAGTCATGACGGACTTCAGAGTTGAAAAGAGAAGTTTGTATATAAAGAAATATCTTTAGTGAAAAACGGTAATAATCCTGATACTGTTTCCAGGCCAGTTATGGTTTCCGGCAGCGGGTCCTTCCTGCCAGGTTTGCCGGTGGCCAGGGCTGAAGTGGATTATTACCTTGGAGAACTGACTGAAGCTCCCCCGAAGATCAGAAAATGGTTGAAAAGGATCAAGGATCTCATGGCTGAGCTCCTGGAAGTGGAGTATTACCATTTTGCGCTTGATCCCGTAACACGGCAGTTTACGGAGGATAATATCACAATGTCGGTCAAGGCAGCGAACCGGGCCCTGGAAAAAGCAGGCGTACGGTCCGGGGATGTGGAACTCATTGTATATGGCAGCGCCCACCAGGACCAGATGCCGACAGCATCTGTCAGGATACAGGAAGGTCTGGGTATTGAACGCTGCGCGGAACTTTCCATTCACGCCAACTGCACTTCTGCATATAAATCCCTGCTGGTAGCTTCTGATATGATCCGGAACGGGCGTTATAACAATGCCCTGGTGATTTCATCCAGCATGTCTTCTTCGGAATTGATCGCCGAATATTACAACCAGCCGCTTGTTACAAAAGAAGAGCTGTTCCTGCGCTACTTCCTTTCCGACGGAGCTTCCGCCCTGTTCCTTCAGGCTGCTCCCGGAAATGAAAGCGGGATCTATATCGACCACGTTTATATGGAGTCGGCCGGTGGAAGAAAACCTTCGGCCATGGGTAATAAAAGACCGGCTTACTGGATGAACCCGAAAGAAGAATTTGAGAAAGGATATCACCACCTGGCACAGATGTTCCAGGAAGAACTTCGTAACAATTTTCATGAGACAAACGGCTCCGTTTTCCTGAATGGCCTGAAACGTATGTTATCAGAATACCCGGTTGATCCGGCTGCCATAAGGTTTTTCCAGGTGAATTTTCCTTCCCGTCATATTTCGGAACTGGTCATGGAGGAATGCACTGAACTTGGCATCCCGCCTCAAACCTTATATTCAAAGATATCAACCATGGGTTACCTGGGCCCTCCAATGGCTTTCCTCTGCCTGGACAGGATACTCAGGGAAGAAAAACTGGAGGACAGGGATATTGTTCTTAGTTTTGTGACCGAAGTCAGTAAATTCATGCAAGCCGGATATGTCATGAGCTGGCATCAATCCTGAATTTCAGATCAACCAGATGCCGAAATCCCGATATACTCTTTTCCTTCTCAGCCCAAGGCAGAAGTTTATTAACTACCCTGCTCATTCCGAAATGGCTAAAATGTTCGGTAAAAAGCGTCTTATGGTGCCATTGGCCTTACCGACAATCGCCGCACTCACTCCGGACAATTACAAAATTTTCATTTATGATGAAGAGATTGAAGACATCGCTTCGAAAATCAGGCCCGATATTGTAGGTATAACTACCCTGGCTGCTACAGCACAGCGGGCATTTGAGCTGGGAGATCATTACCGTTCCATGGGAACAAAGGTCGTCTTCGGAGGACCTTATGCCTCATTTCTTGCAGATGAGGCTTTGCAGCATGGAGATGCCGTGGTCATAGGTGAAGCCGAAGGAAAGTGGGAGGCATGCCTGGCGGATTTCGAACAAGGCAGGATGAAACAGGTTTACGAATCGGCAACTTTTGCCGATTACCACCGCCAAAAACCTCCCCGATGGGACCTTGTAAATATGAAACGTATCTTCCAGGTTGCCATCCAGGTGTCGCGGGGCTGCCCGTTTAACTGCGATTTCTGCCTGGTTTCCAAGAATTTCGGCCGGAAAATGCGATACCGTGAGATCGATAATGTGATCGAAGAGATCAAAGCCTCCCCAACCAAATATTTCTTTTTCGTAGATGACAATCTGACCATAAATAAACGTTATGCCCGGGAACTGATGAAAGCCATCATTCCGCTGGGGATATCCTGGGGCTGTATGTGCAGCCTTGATGTGGCTGCTGATGAGGAACTGCTGCAACTGATGGCGGAAGCCGGCTGCTTCAATATCCTGGTAGGATTTGAATCACTGAATCCTGAAAGCCTTGATGAGACCCAAAAGCACCATAACCGGGGAGGCTCCATCTACAAGGAAGCGATTAAGAAGATACATGCTGCCGGAATCCATATCAATGCAAGTTTTGTTGTCGGATTCGATCACGACGGCCCGGAAGAATTTGAACGGATTTTTGACTTTACACTGGAACATAATCTCCCCAATGTCAACCTTCACCTCCTGAATGCTCCACCAGGCACGGAAACGTATAAAAAACTGATGGCGGAAGGAAGGATCATCAATTGCGATCCGGAAATGGGGGTCGGCCATTTCCCGACCATCCGTTATATGAACATGTCGCAGATCGAGATCTTCGACAAATATATGGACACGATCACCAGGCTTTATTCATTTCCCGTGATCAGGAAAAAAGCTGAAGGCCTTTTCAGGAACGATGCTTTTATCCGACGTGGAGGTGACATCTCCACCCTGCTTAAAGCCCGTTTATCCTGGATTACTCTCAAAGAGTTCATTCTGACCCCCGACAAAGACCGCAGGGCTTTATTCTTCAATATTCTCAATCTTATAAGGACAAAAAAAAATAGCCGTGGATAAAGGTCTTGGGTTCCTGCTGTCAATGCTTGGGTATCACAGGCATATTCAGGAACATCACCGGCGAATGAACGAATACCGCAAACTGGTCCTTGCCAATGAATCAGGAAAATGGAAAGCTGTGGCCGGTGAAATCCGGAATATAGGTGTTATAGGGGAAGGTAAAATGGGATCCAACCTGATCCATTACCTTACAGGATTCAATCTCGCACTGAGATGGGTCGTAAGCCCCCAGGCCGATATTCAGGCAATACAGAAGAATTTCCGGAAAAAAATCAGAAGGCTTTCAGATAACGGGATTATCGGAAGTGAATCCTTTGAAAAATTAAATCAAACAATTATTTCAGATGATATCTCAGTAGTCGCCGATTGTGACCTTGTCATTGAAGCGGTCAATGAAAACGCAGATCTGAAGAGAGAAGTCCTGAAACAGGCTGATATAAAATCAAAGCCTGATGCGATCCTGGTATCCAATTCATCTTCCATAAATCCGACAGACCTGTGCCCGGCAGGTTCACGGACTAAAAAATTCGCCGGCCTGCATTTCTTCTATCCTGTTGAATTGGTCAACATCACCGAACTGATTATTACATCGGAAACATCCGAACAAACAGTAAAGCGTCTTTGTTCCTTCCTGGATTCCATATCCCGTAAATACATTCTCCTGAAGGAGGACCAGGGTTTTATTCTGAACCGGATTTTCCTGGATGTCCAGAATGAAGCATACAGGATTACTGAACAGGGAAATGCAACATATGGGGAAATAGATATGATTGTAAAGGAGAAGCTGTTCCCTTCAGGCATCTTTGAGTTCTTCGACCATGTTGGCCTGGAGACCATGCTTCAGAGCATCAGGAATTATACCCGGGATTATCCCCATGCCGGCTACTACCTGCCCCTGATCAGTAAACTTGAAGAACTTGTTGCCAATGGATGTCTGGGAAAAAAATCAGGCAAGGGTTTTTATTCATATACAGGGGGGGCAATTGAAAACCCCGGGATTATTATAAGTTCGGAGAGGCAAAAGGAGATCCTTGAACATCTTAGCTTTATTTACAAAAATTCTGCCCGCCGTTTTATTACCCATTCAGGGCTGACTATTGATGAGCTCAACGAAGCCCTTAAGGAATATTTCGGTGTGGAAAAAGGACCCTTTGATTAAATTTTTTATCTTTGTAAAAAGCAAAAAACCTTTTAACATGAAAAAGACCTTTTTATTTTACCTATTGCCTGTAGTAATTGTATTTTTATTTACCATGGCATTCAGGCCGGTGAATGCATCAGTTTCCTCCAGCCGCGCTGAGGGTAACCCTGAACTTCCTGATTCGGTCCTGAAGGTTGTGCAAAAAGCCTGTATGGATTGTCATGCAGATGGCGGGAATGGGATGGCCAAATCACATGTTGACTTTTCAAAGTGGAACACCTATGATGCAAAAAAGCAGGCTGATAAAGCTGCTGATATAAGCAACGTCCTGTCCAAAGGTTCAATGCCTCCGGGAAAGTGGCGGAAAAACAATCCTGACAAAATACCTGCACCGGCAGAAGTTGAACTTATCAGGAACTGGGCTAAAACGCTTAATAAATAAACACTTAACATGTCTTTAAAAGTTGTTGTAAGCGGGATGGGCGTGGTAACATCCCTGGGTTATGATTTGGGGACTTTCTGGCAAAATCTTACAGAAGGAAAGAGCGGTGTAAAAAGGATCTCACTTTTTGACCCTTCCTCCTGTGTGACACAGATCGCCGCCCAGGTGCCTCCCGAATTTGAAGAATATTCCAGGGGTATGGTAAAGAAACGGGCTGCCGGACAGATGACCCGCGTAACCCGGATGTCCCTCGTTGCCGCAAAACTCGCCGTGGTCCATTCAGGCATTGATTTTGATAAAGAAGATAAGACCAGGTGTTCTGTCATAATGGGTGTTGTAAATACCGGGAATTCAAGCGTTGAGAAGGATACAACGGCCCAAAATACAGTTTTTAAAAGCATGACCAATTCCGTACCGGCCTGGATATCGCTGGAATACCAGCTCCTGGGCCCGAATTTCGCTGTGAATACAGCCTGTGCTTCCTCCGCTTATGCTATCGCCATGGGCATGGAAATGATCAGGAATAATTCGGCCGATATCGTCATTGCAGGCGGGGCTGATTCCATCATCAATCCTGAAGAGATCAACGGATTTAATGCTTTGTATGCCTTGTCGGTCGCAAATGATCCTCCTGAAGCAGCCAGTAAACCCTTTACTGCCGGGAGGGACGGTTTCGTTATCGGGGAAGGTGCGGGTGTTGTCATCCTGGAATCCGAAGAACATGCCCTGCAACGGAAGGCACAGATCCTTTGCGAACTGGCCGGTTATGCAATTACCAGTGAAGGTTACAATATTATGGCTCCCATGAAGGACGGCGAAGGGATGGCGGCTACTATGGAAAAAGCCCTGATCAATGCAGGAGTTGAAAAAAATGAAGTTGACTATATTAACGCACATGGCACATCCACTGAACTGAATGACCGGTATGAAACGATGGCGATAAAGAAGGTTTTTGGTGAAAAAGCATACAGCATTCCTGTCTCTTCGTCTAAATCAATGATTGGCCATACTATTGGGGCTGCCGGAGCAATCGAAGGTATAATTACGATCCTCAGCCTGAATAAGAATATCATTACTCCGACCATTAATTATTACGATCCGGATCCTGACCTGGACCTGGATTATGTGCCGAATATAAGCAGGCCAAAGGATCTCCGGGTCGCACTTTCAAATTCCTTCGGGTTCGGAGGTCATAATGCGACCCTTGTATTTAGAAAATATCCGGGAATTTGATATTTTTGCAAAAAATTATTGCTGATGGCAAAAATCACAGAAAATACTCGTATTGAAGTTAAAGAAATTGTTCTGGCATTCTTTGCTGAAGAATGTGAAACCGATAAATCGCTGATCACCGACAATACTAACATAATTAAAGATCTTGATGGAGATTCCCTGATGTTCCTCGAGCTGATAGAGATCTTTAAAAAGAAGTACAACCTTGACATTGAGCTGAAAACCATTGGCAAGTATGCCGTTAAACATCCGGTGGAAACCATCGGCCAGCTGATCGAGATGCAGATGCTCATTATCGAGCATGAGAACAGGCTGCTGGAACTGGATAAATAAATCCATCATTTGGCTGACAAAAGGATTGCTTTTATCTTTCCCGCTTTTATTACTGATTACAGCGATGATCCTTCCGGGACCATTCCGCAATTCAGGACTGTTTTTGATTCCTTAATAAACAGAACTGCTGATTTTGCAGATAAAGGCCTTACGGAATTTCATCCTGAATCAAATTCTATGATTCACGATGAGCTCAGGAACCAGTATTTATCATATATCTACAGCTGCTGCTGCGCTGACGTCCTCGCCGGAAACAACTTCCGGCCTTCGATGGTCGCAGGCTACAGCATGGGAATCTATGCATCACTATACACCGCCGGCTCAATTACCTTCGAGACCGGTTTGCTGTTTATCAGGAAGGCTTATGAATCTATCAGGGGGACTCTCAGTAGCAGCGATTTCGGCATGGGAGCAGTGATCGGACTCAGTGAAAATGATATTCTTGGCATTATAGATAAATTTCACCTTAACCTTCTTATTGTCAATAGGAATAGTGAATATTCCTTTATTGTTTCAGGGAACAGTTTTCATGTGAATGTTTTCCTGTTAAAAGCCAGGGAAGAAGGAGCTTTAAGCGCAAAATCATTGCGGGTCAGTATACCTTATCACACCAACCTCCTGAAAGATGCAGCTGCTGAATTATCGGGAACAGTTTCCATCACGGATGTCCGGGATCCTGAAATTCCTGTCATTTCACTGTTGACCAGGCAAATAATAGCTGATGCACAGGGGGCAAAGAATGAAGTAATAAGGAATATCTTTAACCCGTTTGACTGGTTATTGACACAGGTTGAGATGCACAGGTCAGGCATCGAGATCTTCACTGAATGCGGCCCTTCACGAGCTTTGCTTAAAAATTCAAAATTCATCCCTGAATCCGGAAAGTTTGTAATCTGGAGTTCACTGGTCAAAGATGGTGAGGAATAACAAATTCACAGGTTCATCCTGCTTTTCCATTTTCTTCTGATCCGAAGAAGAGTGCGGAACATGGGCTCGTTCAGGCCCTGGGAAGCACGCAACATGGCCGCTTCTTTAAGCATCTCAGCCGGGGGGCTTGCTTCCCAGGAGGGCAGACAGTTTGGCCGTTCATCACAGGCAGCAGATATCCATTCTTTCAATTCTCTTTGAGTGGATTGTTTTGAGTAATAAAACAGAGAGGGGGTCAACAGCCCTGTCTCACGACTGATAAAGCCTTCTTTCTCTGCAATCACGGATAAGCGGGTACCGGGATAGATCCTGAGACCTGCCGCCATATACACAAGGTCTTCCGGATTAATATAATCATCAATAAACCGGATGGTTTCATTAAAAGTTTCCTTGTTCTCTCCGGGACCGCCAAACAGGAAAAACCACATGACCGGAAGGCTAAATTCCTTAACCAGGATAGCTGTCCTGCGTATATCTTCAGTAGTGAAACCCTTGCGAAGACTCTTTATTATATGAGATGAGGCGGAATCCGGGGTTATGTCGATCTGCATGAAGCCTGCCTCTTTCATAAGCGCAAACAGTTCTTTACTTGTATTACAGGGGTTCACTCCCATCGTTCTCAGCCTCACCTGCATTTTTCTCCTGATGAGTTCGCTGCAGATCGCCTCTGCATGGCCTTTAGGCTCATTGAAAGTCGAATCCACAAATTCAAAAGTCACGCTTTTTCCAAGCCTTTGCGAGGCTTCCTCAATTTCATTTACAACTGAGACCGGGGTCCTTAACCTGTATTGCCTTCCTTCAATCAGGGGATAAGAACAATAAATACAATGAAGGACACATCCCCTCTTAGTTTGAATGCTGTAAACACCTCTTTCGGTGTATGGTTTAAAATCCAGCTTCAGGTCGATCCCTGAAAAAGGTTTCAGGTTGTATTCTTCATCGACCTGCACCTTTCCAGTGCCATGACCGTCTTTTGTATGGATATTCCTGATTCCGCTGACATCTTCTCCGGATATGATATGTTGCAGCAGTATTGACAGTGGCTCTTCTCCTTCACCGGCAATCCCGTAATCGGCTCCTGTAAACTCCAGGATCTCACGCGGGAACATGGTATACCCGCTTCCGCCCAGTATGAAAGGAACCTTTGTAATACCCCGTGCAGGTTCAATAAAGTTCCTGTATATATCTTCAATGAAAAAGACAGGCCGTTCCGGGACCATATTATCCACATTGCGTATGCTGAAACCAATAAAATCAGGATCAAAACTCCTGATGACCGATCCAAGATTCCGGCCTTCATCGAACATCCCGTCATAAACCCTGATATTATAAGAGCTTTCCAGAAAGGAAGCGATAAGACAAATGCCCAAAGGCGGAACCGGATATGGAGATTTTTCCGTATTTGTGCTGACCAGCAGAAGTTTCTTCATATCACGTCTTTCCCTTTTTTGATAAGCCAAAGACTTCCAACCCGCTCATGGAACTTTTCATGTGACAGTTTCGTGCGCATTACTGAGTTAAAAAAGTTATATCTCCGGTAATCATGATCCACAATCCCGTGCTTTACCTGGTTGTAAAATACCGTTCCAGGCATCGGTGTAAGTATCGTATACCCTGCGTAGACAACCGGGTTTTTTGCCGAATATTCTTCAAGTGCCTTGAAATCATCCTCTGAATAATCATTCGGGATGACATAATTGCCCCTGATCATGATGTCATTTTCATGGAGAATACTGATGGCCTTGGCGATATCACTGGCGGGTGATTCTTTGCGGTACCTCTTCAGCTCCTTGTCCCTGTATGATTCGAATCCACAGATCACGACCTTAAGGCCGCCCCTTGCCATCTTTTGAATTATCGCGGGGTGTTGGGATGCTACATCAGCCCGGATATCCATAATAAATGTCTTGCGTATGCCTTCCTCCATTATGCGGTCGAAGAGGCCATTCATAAAATCCAGGTCAACAACTGTATTGGCATCGGCAAACCTTACAACCGGGTAATCAGGAATGGACTGCAGCTCTGTGATCAGGCTTTCAATAGTCCTCTGATAATATTTACCCTTGAACTGAGGCCAGATGGAGCAGAAAGTGCATTTATAGGGGCAACCAAGGGAAGTGAATAAGTAAGTACTGGGATCCGGGCTGTCCCCGACCTTGTATGTATTGATCCATTTTTTCAGGGGGTCCCTGTCAGGCATAAGATAGTCGGCATTGGCCATGTCCCATGGCCTTGTTATTCCTGCAGTGCGTTTCAGTTCCTTACCATGATTCAGTAAAATGCCGGGAACTGATTCCAGGCTGGTTCTGGATTCAAGTGCATGGACCACATCCCGGAAAATATGAGAGCTTTGCCCCGGGCAAACTACATCCACTGAAGGGTGAAAACAATCAAAAGGCAGCAGGGTCGGATGCAGTCCGCCGAGCACTGAAACGATATCCGGCTTTATCCGTTTGGCCTCACTGAATATCTCAAAAGCATAGTACAGTTCCGAAGTAATAGCCGTACTTCCTATAATATCAGGCCGGAACTCATCAACAAGTTTTTTTACCAGCTGTTCCAGTGACGGATGGCCGGGCTTCAGGTCAAACTCACCCTTGGTATCGAATAACAGGACATCATGATCCTTCACAGCTGCAGCTATCGTCATCAATCCGAGCGGCGGGCCAATGAGTTTTCTGTGAATAAACGGTCTCGCGGCTTCAGGGGCATATTGCAGAATTTTATTCTCGGGTGAGCGGGGCGTGTTAATTAACAGAATTTTCATCCATCAAAATTAAGGATTTTTGCTATTTTTGTTCTTACTACTGAAAAACCAGATTGACTGCGCATGCATAACAACCCTGAAGGCCTTGTAACGATTGATGATCTTAAGTACTGTGTAATTATACCAACCTATAATAACGAACAGACACTTGAAAAGATAATCCTTGGCGTAAAGGCATTGACAGGCAATATCATTGTTGTAAATGATGGCTCCACTGATGGAACCACTGGGATCCTGAACCGTTTCCCGGAAATTCAATCTGTAAATATTCCCGTCAACCAGGGCAAAGGCCGGGCACTCCGTCAGGGTTTCAGGCTTGCAATTGAATCAGGATTTGATTATGCCGTCACTATTGACAGCGACGGACAGCACAGTGTGAAAGATATCCCCGGATTTATTTCCCTTATAACCGTAGAACCGGGTTCCCTTATCGTCGGCGAAAGAAATATGGCTGATCCTGCTGTTCCCGGGACAAGCAGGTTCGGCCACAAATTCTCAATATTCTGGTTCTGGTTGGAGACAGGCCATAAAATTGCAGACGTGCAATCAGGCTTCCGTTTATATCCTCTTCAAAAGATCAAAGAAATAAAACATTTTTATACCGGGAAATATGAATTTGAAGTTGAGATACTCGTCAGGCTTGCCTGGAGAGGTGTCAATATTCTTTCAGTTCCCGTGAATGTATTTTATGCACCTAAGGGATCAAGGGTCTCGCATTTTCGCAAAGGGCCGGATTTCGCCCGTACAAGCCTGCTCAATGCTGTCCTTGTTTTCATGGGTATATTTTGGGTGAGGCCGTTCATGTTTGTAAAAACACTGAGAAAGAAATCCATTAGGGAATTCCTGAGAGAAAATATACTGGATAGTGCCGATTCAAATACAAGAATTACCCTGTCGGTAATGACCGGTATTTTCGTCGGAATCCTTCCGGTTTGGGGATGGCAAATGATGATTTCTTTCGGACTTGCCCATTACTTCAAACTTAATAAATTCGTCACTGTTGCAGCGTCGAATATCAGTATCCCTCCGATATTACCCCTGATCCTTTATTTAAGCTACCTCACCGGTGGATGGGTACTCGGCACCAAAACAACTGCACTGCATTATTCATCAGGTTTAGGTTTGCAATGGGTCAAGGCAAATTTCCTGCAGTATGTTACCGGGAGTCTGATTTTTGGAGCTATCACCTCAATCAGCCTCGGCACTCTTTTTTATCTGCTCCTGAGGATGTTCAGGCAAACAGGAAGAAAGTAAATCCCGGTACTATGTAATTGAGTTTATCATTGAATGATTTTCCAGGATGTCAAACTTTTTTATCTATATATATAATTTACTTCATGAGAGAAAATGGCTCTTTTATCTTCTTGTCTCAGCAAGCATCCTGTTTATATTACTTGGGGTCTCAAAAATCAGGTTCGTAGAAAATATTTCGGGGATTTCGGGGAATCAGGCTAAAGTCAGCAAATCCGATTATATCATAAATCACTTCCGGTTTTCAGAGAAACTGGTGATCAATCTATGTTTCGCGGATACTTCTGCGGTCCATTCGGAAGATGATCTCTGCATTGCTGCTGATTCCATTGCCATTGCAATTGAAGCCGTCTGCAAACCATATTTCAGCAGGCTGTTTTATAAAGCAAATGACTCTATTTTCCCTGAACTGCAGTCAGACGTTAACGAATATCTTCCGTTATTTCTGAACGACCAGGATTACTCCCTTCTTGATTCATTAACCACCGTCAGGAGCATCGATAAATCGATTGGCCTGGCTTATCACCAGCTTATATCCCCTGCTTCGATTGCCCTGAAAAAACAGCTACTCAAAGACCCCCTGGGGATCTGTGGTATGGCGCTCAGAAAACTTCAAAGCCTGCAGGGGAATGAACAATTTGAAACTTACAATGGTTACATACTTAGCCGTGATCACCGCCATCTTCTGATGTTTATAACGCCTTCGAACCCACCTGAAGAAACGGGCAGGAACGTTGATTTTATATACAGACTTGACCATATTCTTAAGCAAAGAACAGGTAAGGATAAGGCCTTGAAGGCAGAGTATTTCGGAGCTGTTGCAGTTGCAGTAGGCAATGCGAAACAGCTGAAAAAAGATATTTTTTTGACAATAGGTCTTGCATTACTGGCAATATTTCTTTTGCTTGGATTGTACTTCCGCTCTTTTTGGGTTCCCTTGCTGAGCCTGTTACCCGCATTTTTCGGAGGTGGTCTGGCTGTTTCCATTCTGGCATTTATCAAGGGTTCGGTATCCGCTATTGCATTGGGCATAGGATCTGTGATCCTCGGTCTGATCATCGATTATTCCTTATACCTGATCAACCAGTACAGGAGGAATGGGGATATGATCCGGGTATTGCAGGAAATGTCGCAAAGTATAGTGATTTGTGCGCTGACTTCTGTCGGGGCATTTCTTTGCCTTGTTTTCCTGGATTCAAGTGTCCTTCATGACCTGGGATGGTTCGCAGCGATCAGTATAACCGGCGCAGCATTTTTCGCCCTTGTTTTCCTTCCCCAGGTATTCTTCGGGAGTCTGACAAACATCAGGCCGGGCATTTTGAATTCTTTCATAGATAAAATTGGAAAAATACGGTTTGAAGATAAACCGGCCATGATCATTATCCTTGGAATTCTGACTGTTACAAGCTTGTTCTTCTTTAAAAAAGCAGGTTTTGAAACGGATATGAATACCCTGAATTTTGTTGACCCGTCTCTCCATAAAGCCGGTGATGACCTTGAAAAGCTGTCTGCAGGTAAATATAAAAACATATATATAGTTGCCACAGGAAAGGACAGAGAGGAAGCACTGAGGGCAAATGAGCGCATTCAGAACCACCTGACTGTGATGATGGATAAGGGGATCATCGGAGATGTATCGGGAATCCGAACCCTCATGTTTTCCGACTCCCTTTCCAATGCCAGGCTGAGCAAATGGAATTCATTTTTTACGGTTGAACGATCCCGGGAGATCATTGCCAGGGTAAACCGGTCGGCTTCCGCTTATGGTTTTAAGCCACTTGCATTTGAAGAATTCCGCCATCTTCTTGAAAAGTCATACAGACCAATGGAACCGGCAAAAAAGGCAGGCTTTGAATCCGGATTGTTTTCAGAATGGCTCATGGACAGGCCCGGACTGTCCACGGTTACAAGTATAGCAAGGGTCAAGCCGGTGAACCAGGAAACCGTCTACAGGCATTTCAGCTCACTATGTGATGTTGTTGTCTTTGACCGTCAGAAGCTCACTGAACGTTTCGTTGAAAGGGTGAGATCGGATTTCGGCCGTCTGGTCATGCTCTCCATGATCTTCGTTAGCCTCCTGTTATGGATATCGTTCGGGCGGATCGAACTTGCTGTGATTACAGCTATCCCGATGTACCTGTCATGGCTGATTACACTTGGGTTCATGGGAGCATCAGGTATCAGGTTCAATCTCTTCAACATCATTGTATCATCATTTATTTTCGGATTGGGGGTGGACTACAGCATACTGATGATGAGGGGTATCATGCAGGATTACAAATACCGGACAAGCCGGTTGTTTTCATACAAAGTGGCTGTTATATTGTCCTCGGCAACTACTCTTTTCGGAGTAGCCGCATTATTTACTGCAAAGCATCCTGCGCTAAATTCCATTGCCCTGATATCGGTTTTCGGAATCAGTATTCTTGTATTGATTTCGTTTACCATCCAACCTTTGGTGGCAGGTTGGTTCCTTACCGGCAGATTGAGGAAAAACGCCTTCCCGATCACGGCGAGGATTTTTATCAAAACGTTCATTACCTGGGGGAACATCGTGCTGATCGCCATTATTCTTGCCCTATGCGGGTCGTTCATGTTTTTTCTTCTTCCGGTAAAACGTGCGTGGAAGGAAGACATATTTCATAAAATGTTTTGCGGACTTTCACGACTGTATATTTTTCTGGTCTTTCCCAACCGTAAATTTTATAATCCCTGCAATGAAGATTTCAGCAAGCCGGCTGTAATCATCAGCAATCACCAGTCCCTGATAGAAACTCCTGCAATGTTGAGATTATCTCCGAAAATCATAATTCTTACAAACACCTGGGTTTATAATTCTCCCGTGTTCGGGCCAATTGCAAGACTTGCGTCCTTTTATAACGTGGACAATGGGCTTGATAATATTATAAACCAGCTGAGAGAGAAAGTCAGCCAGGGTTATTCTGTGCTTATATTTCCCGAAGCCCACCGTTCGACCGGCAATGAAATAAAAAGGTTTCATAAGGGTGCTTTCTACCTCGCTGAACAATTAAAACTGGATATCCTGCCGCTCATGATGTTTGGCAGTGGAGATTTTCTTGAAAGGGGCGCATTCTGGGGAAGGCCAAATAAATTCAGGCAGAAGGTTTACCCGAGAATTGCAATTGATAACAAATCATTCGGGGCGTCATACCAGGAAAGGACTAAAGAGATCAGGAAATTTTATATCCGGGAATATGCAGAATTCCTGGCTCAGGAAGGCACACCTGCATACTATCGTCGCAAGCTTATGCTGGGGTATGTCTATAAAGGGCCTGTCCTTGAATGGTACATTAAAGTCAAACTGAGACTGGAAAACAATTACACCCTGCTGCACCAATGGGTTCCACGGCAGGGCGAAATCCTCGATCTTGGCTGCGGATATGGATTTGTGGCCTATATGCTAGCTCTCTCTGCAACAGATCGCATGATTACGGGGGTTGATTATGACCGGGATAAGATCGAAGTTGCAAACGGCTCTTTTCTGAAAACTTCAGGAATTAACTTTGAAACGGCTGATATAAGAACTTATAATTTCACAAATAAAGACTGTATCATTTTAAGTGATGTCCTTCATTACCTGCCCACTCCGGACCAGGAACCCCTTCTGGCGAAATGTATGGAAAATCTAAAGGCTAAAGGAATAATAATTATCCGGGAAGCGGATGAAAGCCGGGAAAAGGGGCATTTACAGTCGCGGCTGACAGAGTTTTTATCCACAAGTATAAATTTCAATAAGACATATGATGGGAAGAAGATGCTTCACTTTATTTCGGGAAGGATAATTGAAAAGATTGCAGCACAGGAAGGTTTCATGATAGAGGTCATTGGGTCAAAAAAATACAGTTCCAATACCTACTATATCCTGAAGAGAAAGAATGAGGTGTCCGACGAACCGGGGAGTCAGCCTTCACAGCTCCCGGGTCAAACCGGGGAAAACCCTGCGGGCATGGTTGAAAATACAGGAAACGAATGAATCGCTTTGATATAATATTGATCGGATCGGGGCTGGGAAGTCTGCTTTGCGGATATATTCTAAGCAGGGAAGGATTCAATGTCTGCCTGCTCGAAAGACATTCTTCACCAGGCGGTTGCCTTCAGAGCTTTACCCGAGGTCCTGATTCTTTTGACACCGGTATCCATTACATAGGCAGCATGCTTCCGGGGCAGACATTGAATTCATACTGGAAATATTTCGGACTCTCCCAGTCCCTTGACCTGGTTCGCCTGGATGAAAACTGCTTTGACCTGATCTCCTTCGATGATGGTGAATTTCCATTAGCCCAGGGTTTTGAAAATTTTACCGAACAACTGTCCGGATATATTCCTGATTCCTCCCTCTTTCTGAAACATTATATCTCAGCCCTCAGGGAAACTGTTTCCTCATTTCCATTGTATAATCTCGAGATGCCGCGTACCCATACAGAAACATCCTGGATGGGTAAAAATGCCTTCACGTTTCTTGATTCTCTCCCGGGAAACAGGAACAGCAAACAGATTCTGCTTAAAATAATTGCCGGCAACAACTTCCTGTACGCAGGAAGAAAGGAATCCACACCCTGGCACCAATATGCTTTAATCAACCATTCTTTTATTTCCAGCGCCTGGAGACTGAAACAAGGCGGCCGACAGATAGCCGACCATCTTATTCGGGCCATACGGACCAATGGTGGCACTGTGCTTACAAAAAAGGAAGTTAAGCTGGTTTCCTGCCTTAAAGATAAATTCCTGGTAAAGACTTCTGACGGGGAAATATTTGTTGCAACCCGCATCGTTGCGGGAATTCATCCTCAGGCAGCGATCAGCCTGATTGATCCATCCCTGGTCAAAAGATCATTCAGCTCAAGAATTCTGAGCATGGACAATACTGTATCTTCCTTTGCCCTGTATATCAGCCTCAAACCGGAAAGTTTTCCTTACCTGAACTACAATGTTTATTACCATAACACGCAAGATGTATGGGCCGATCAGAACTGCAGAGGAGACCAATGGCCGGCTATGTATTTTATGTATACTCCATCCCCCGGTGCATCAGGTAACTTTGCATCTTCTGTGTGTGTAATGTCATATATGCGATTTGAAGAAGTCAGAAGATGGGAAAATTCAATCACAGGAAGACGGGGTAAGGATTACAGGGCATTTAAAAATGATCATGCTGAAAAACTCCTTAAGCTCATAGAGAGGAGATTCCCGGATTTCCGGAAGGCTGTTTCTTCCTTTGAAGTCTCAACTCCCCTTACCTGGAGAGACTATACCGGAACCCCCGAAGGTTCAATGTATGGCATCCGGAAAGATTCAGACAACTACCTTAAGACTATGATCTTACCTCATACAAAGATCCCAGGTTTCTATTTCACCGGTCAAAACCTGAATATGCATGGCGCTCCCGGCGTAACTATTGGTTCAATTATGACTTGTGCGGAAATACTCGGCATGGAATATCTTTTTAAAAAGCTTCATGATGCTGTATAAAGGCTTATACAGAAGAAGAAAATTCTGGTTCAGCCTTGCAGGATTGACCGGACTTATCCTGATTCTCTGGATTTGGTTTCTGATCTCGATTCATGTCAGCCCGCCGGAGATTGCCGACAGATCGGCCGACACCCTGAGTGTATGCATGCTGTCACCATCGGTCAGCCGTTGCGGGCCATCATGGTTAAGGGAAAATTATCCCGGGTTCTGGACCATGTATATCAGGGGCAAAGCATATGAACGCGGGGTTATGACCGGGAAACTGTCGAAATCATTGATCTTTAAACAGGAAAAGGCATTTATTGACCAAATCCGCAGGATGATCCCGTCGGATTTTTACCTTCATTTCCTTAAATACTTTATTTACTGGTTCAACCGCGACCTGGATAAAAATATCAGTGAGGAATACAAACAGGAAATTTATGGTATCAGCCTTTCTGCAAGCAGTGAATTTGATTTTATAGGCAATAATTATCAGCGGATGCTGAATTATCATTCGGCTCATGATATCGGGCATGCATTGCAGGAGATGAACCTTGTCGCCTGTACTTCTTTTGGTGTATGGGGTAAGTCTTCGGCTGAATCGGAACTGATAATTGGAAGGAACTTTGATTTTTATGCCGGTGATGAATTTGCCGAGAACAAGATCATCTGTTTTGAGGAACCTGACCGAGGCAATGCTTTCATGATGGTGACCTGGGGAGGTATGATCGGTTCTGTTTCCGGTATGAATGAAAAAGGCCTTACCGTGACTATCAATGCTGCGCGGTCAGATGTTCCGTTTTCAGCCCGGACCCCGATCTCTTTATTGGCCCGTGAAATCTTACAATACGCCTCGGATATTTCAGAGGCTTATACTATTGCACAGAAACGGAAGACGTTCATTTCGGAATCTCTTCTCATAGGTTCTGCCAGGGACGGGAAAGCTGCAATCATTGAAAAAACCCCATACAAAATTGCCCTGGTCGAACCGCAAGGAAGTTATATACTGTGCGCAAATCATTTTCAATCCCCTGAATTTACCGGTGACCCTCTGAATAAAGCCAATATAAGGGATAATGCATCTTTTTACCGGTTTCTCAGGCTGCAGCAGGAACTATCGCATCAGACACCTGTTTCCATCACCGGAGCAGCGTCGATCCTGAGAGACCGGGCAGGCCTGGACGGAAAAAACATAGGCATGGGAAACGAGAAAGCCCTGAATCAGCTCATCGCCCATCATTCCATTATATTCGAACCTGCCAGGCTTCTGGTCTGGATATCCACAAACCCCTGGCAACTTGGTTCTTATAAATGCTTCGACCTGAATAAAATTTTTCATAATTTTGCAGTGTTCAATCAGGGGGTGGAAATTGAAGATAAAGCGAAGGAGATACCACCCGATATCTTCCTGAAGTCCCCGGAGTATCTGGCTTTTTCTGAGTACAAGTCCATGCGGAGGATGCTTCAGCAAAATATAAAAAACAACCGTCTCCTTCCAGATGAGCGTTCTTTTATTCCTGCGTTTATTCAAACCAATCCTGAATTTTACGAATCATATTTTCTGGTTGGAGAGTATTTTCTTAGGATGAACAAACCTGCCCTGGCACGAACTTACTTTTACCGGGCATTGAGATGCGAGGTCCCGAGATGGCAGGAGAAGCAAAAAATGATTCGCCGTATTGCCGAATGCAATGTGGAATTGAAAAAAAAGTAAAACCGTCATTAAACCGGATTGGCACCGCTCAGGGAAGGAACCCTGCAAGGCCCTGAAAAACTAAATAAAAGAAGATGAAGTTCAAACTCATATATCCCCGCTGGGAAAAACTGGAAGGTCAGACTGTTTTCAACCTTCCCCCTCATGGTCCTGTGGTTATGGCTGCTACCGTTCCCAAGGATGTAGAAATAGATTTTACTGATGAAAATGTCGAAGATCTGGTGATCGATGATTCACCCGATTTCGTCGGCATTTCCATGATGCTCACAACCCAGGTTAAGAGAGGCTGGGAAATTGCCGATCAGTATCGCATGATGGGTAAAAAGGTTATTTTCGGAGGGATCTCAACCATGCTTCATGCCGAAGAAACCATGCAACATGCCGATTCTGTGTTTCTTGGTGAAGTGGAAGGCCGTATGGAACAGGTTTTCGGGGATTTCGGCAGGAAAGAACTGAAGAAAGTTTACAATTTCTTAAGTAAACCACCTGACATGAACCTTATCGGGCCTGCGAACCGGGACATCCTGAAAAAAGACCATTATTACCACAAAGGATTCAGGATGGTTGATCTGTTTCATGCTTCCCGGGGATGTATCTATGATTGCTACCCCTGCGCGGTCAGGTATCTTGGTGGCCGCGGATTCCGGCCCAGACCGATCGACAGGGTGATTGAAGAACTTTCCCAGTTGGATAACAACCGGCTGTTTATCGTGGATAACTCTCTGGCTCTTGATACGGAATGGGAGAAAGAATTGTTCAAAGCAATGATCCCGCTGAAAAAAAAATGGGTCAGCCATACGATAGAAGATAAAAACGAAGTTCTTGATCTCGCAGCCCAGGCCGGTGCATGGTATGTTTACCAGGCTGTGTTTGATACTTCCGATTATATCCGGAACCGTATAAAACAATACCATGATTACGGAATTGCAGTGGAAGGCACGATCCTGCTGGGCCTCGATAACCAGACTGAGGATGACATCAAACGGCTGATAGATTTCCTGCTCGAAATCGACCTGGACCTGGCAGAATTTACAGTCCTCGCACCTTTCCCGCATACGAAAGCTTACAGCGACCTCCTGAAACAAAACCGTATTTTCGACAAGGACTGGAACCATTATAATGCAGGGAAAGTTGTCTATTACCCCAAACATATGAGCCCGGAACGGCTTACCGAATTGTATCATTACGCCTGGGATACATTTTACAAGGATGAACCCCAGACCATGAAGATGTTCAACCTTATCAATAAGGTAATGCTGAAAGAGTCGGCCGACGGAACTTTTGCTCCCCGCCGCCGCGACCTCCTGGATAAAAGCTTTGGGAAAAAAGTCACTGAAACAGTTTAATCATTAAATTTTCCGCCTGCCACACGCATCCTGCTGCCTGATTATGGAAACCAATCCCTCTTTTAACAAGTACATGGACCGCTACTTTGATTACCTGGGCCACTGGGACAGCCCATCCAGGTGCGGATTGAAAATGGTTAAAAGAAAAGACGGAAAAACAATTGCTATTGCAACTGAGATCTACCGGCAGAACCCCGGAACACCTGTAACTGAGTGTGTCGCACAACTTTCCACCCAGGTACTGAAAAGCTGCGGTGAAACGCCGGGAAAGTTTATCTTTATTGAACATACTCCTGACCTTGGGAGCAAACTTGCTTTTTACGGTGAAACATTTGACAGGGTCGAATTCGACTGGAATGGTACCGAGTTTTCAAACCCGGTTTGGACAAGGCTTTTAAAGGAGCAGGTTGACAGGATGATGGAAGAGTAAAATCTCCATATCTTTACAGCATGCCCTCACTTTCTTATCGGATATCGGCTCAGATCATTGTTTGTCTTCTTTTTCTTTTTTTTGCTGCGTATGAGTTGGGTGCTCAGCCCCTTCTGAAGTCATCTGTAAAAGGTTGTGTGCTGGATGCCCAGTCCATGGAACCTCTGACCGGTGCCAATATCCTTGTCCAGGGTTCGAATCCACCTCTTGCATGTTCATCAGATGAAACGGGTCACTTCAGGCTTAAAGAAATACCTATCGGTTCGGCTGAATTAAGGGTCAGTTATATCGGATATATCACTTTTGTCTCCGACCCCATTGTCATCAGCAGTGGAAAAGAAGCCGATATTACCATCTATCTGAAACAAACTGGCATTAACGGGAAGGAAGTCGAGGTCAGGGGAGATTACCCGAAAGGAGAAGTCCTGAACAGGATGGCTTCCGTGAGCGTAAGGCCATTCAGTGTTGATGAAACATTCAGATTTCCAGGTACTTACAATGATCCTGCGAGGATGGCGCAGAATTTTGCAGGGGTCACTTCGGGCATTGATAACCGGAATGATATCATTGTGAGAGGGAACTCACCTTCCGGACTGCAGTGGAGGCTTGATGATATGGAAATACCTAATCCCAACCATTTTGCTGCAGTGGGGACCACCGGCGGGCCGGTCACCGTATTAAATGACAATCTTCTCTCCAATTCCGACTTTCTCACGGGTTCTTTCCCTGCCCAATACGGCAATACAACTGCAGGGGTTTTTGACCTGAAACTGAAAACGGGTAACAGCGATCATCATGAATTCTGGTTCGGCCTTGGATGGAACGGCCTTGAATTTGGTTCTGAAGGTCCATTCTCAAAGAAAAGTTCAGCATCGTACATTTTTTCTTACAGGATATCCATGCTGCAGCTCCTTGGGTATACAGGCGTAAAACTGGATATAGTACCACAGTATCAGGATCTCAGCCTGAAAATCAGTCTTCCCCTGAAAAAGGCCGGTGTTCTAACCATCACCGGTATGGGCGGCTTGTCCTATATACAGCTTTTCGACAGCCGCAAGGCACAAAGTGAATGGATGTTCCCTGATTACGGGGAAGACCTTGCCAACGGGTCCAACCTGGGAGTCATCGGGCTTACTCATCAGGTAGCACTGAAACCCGGATTGAGGATAAAAACGATGCTTTATGCAGTCGGATCGCTGGTTTATACACGTATAGATACCTTTTCAAATGTTGTTACGAAACCCTCTTTATGGGCCGGCGAACGCAGTTCGGAGGTGAAACTGTCATTATCTTCAAGGATCTACAGGAAATTTTCTCCTTCGAGTTCCCTGGAATCGGGAGTCAGCTATGATCATTACTTCATGCATTTTGCCGACAGCATGATGTTCAAAGGTTCTTTCCAGGTCCATACCGGCACAAAGGAACAAATGGATTTTCTCAGGGCTTATACCCAATGGTTTCAAAGCCTGGCGCCCGATGTTGACCTGAAAGCGGGGATCTATGGCTCCTGGCTCTTTCTGAATAATTCATGGGCACTTGAACCAAGACTTGGGTTGGATTGGCGTATTACGGAAAAACATGCATTGAATTTCGGGGCAGGGCTTTACAGCCAGATGCCGCCACATGTCATTTATTTCCAGGTCAGCAACATGAAAAGCGGCCCGTTTGTTCAACCCAACCGGAACCTGGATTTCATGAGGTCGGTTCAATCCGCCATTTCCTATGATTTCAAACCAACCAGGAAGCTTCACCTGAAAACGGAGATCTATTACCAGTACCTCTATGATTTGCCTGTCAAAGCTTCTATCCCCGAATATTCCCTGATAAACGAAGGGCATGACTTTTTCCTGAACCGGCAGTATTCCGACAGCCTTGTCAGCAAGGGAACGGGTTACAACTATGGTATAGAATTAACATTTGAGAGGTATTACAGCAGGCAGTATTACTTCCTGTTCACAGCATCTTTTTTCAATTCCACATACTTTGCTTACGACAATGCCGGACGGAATTCGGCATATAGTGTCAATTATGTACTGAATGCTGTAGGAGGATATGATTTTATAGTCGGGAAACGCAAGTGGGGGGTTCTTTCCCTGGGCCTGAGGGCTACGTATGCTGGAGGAAATCCATATGTTCCTTTTGATGTGAATGCAACACTTGCTTCCGGGGAAACCATGATGGAATGGCCTGAATCATTCACCATCAGATATCCTGATTATAAAAGGGTCTCACTTCGATTTGGGTTGAAAAGAAACCTCCCCGGTTACAATATAGAATTTATTCTCGACCTTCAGTACAGGACAAATTATACAAATGTTTATCTTCAACGGATCGATCCCCGTACGGGAGAGATCAGGAATTTCTTCAGCATGGGGTTTTTCCCGATGGCGACATGGAGAATCCAGTTTTAAATAAAAGACTATGAGCGTTTCACAAAAAATTCCGCCTTACAGCCTGGTTAAGCTACTTGGTGGATTCAGGGCTTTGCTTCTGAAAATTCAAAGGAGGATTTTCCCTGGTTCAGTGGTTCTGTACGAGCAATTCCAGGCGTTCTGGCTGTTGCAGCCTTTATATGTTGCAGCCGAACTGGACATTGCCGGCCATCTGAAGGAAAAGCCGCTTTCAATCGGGGAACTGGCTGAAAAGACAAATTCAAATCCTGAAGCACTTTACCGGGTTCTAAGGGCCCTTGCTTCTTCAGGTATTTTCAGGGAAACGGAAGGGCGCTGTTTCGGAATGAATTCCCAGTCAAAAGCCCTTCTGGAAGGAGAGGGAGGTATGAGGAACACGATCATCCATCACCTGGGCCGGGTTAACTGGTTGTCGGTAGGTAACCTGCTTCATACGGTTAAAACAGGAGAGAACTCGTTCAAAGGCCTATATGGAATGGACATTTATCCGTATCTTCAGCAGCACCCTGATGAACTGGTGCGTTTCGAAAAGTCTATGTCGGACCTTTCATCTCTGGCTTTATATCCTGTTCTTGACCGTTACGATTTTGCGAAATGCAAAACAATTGCCGATATCGGTGGAGGAGAAGGTTTTCTGCTTGCCGGCATACTTAAAAAATATCCGGGCCCCATCGGAATTATCTTTGATTTACCTGAGAACGCAGCCAAAGCTGAGGAGTTCATAAGATATTCGGGAATGAAGGGGCGTATGAGTTTCAAAGCAGGCAGTTTCCTGCAGCCTTTCAGCCTGGAACCTGATTTGTTCCTCATGAAGAATGTATTGCACAACTGGGATGACGTGCAGTGTTACCAGATACTGGAAAATCTGCGCAACACGATGAAAAAGGGTTCAAAATTACTGGTACTTGAAATGGTTGTGCCGGGTCCTGGTACGTCTTCGTATTCAAAAATGGTCGATATACAGATGCTGGCAACTATGCCGGGAGGCAGGGAAAGAACCAGCCGGGAGTTCGAAAGCCTTCTCAGGAGATCCGGACTCCGGTTGAAAAGGATCATCCGGACCATCGCTCCTCTTTCAATCCTGGAAGCAGTCGGAGAATAGTTTAACTTTGCCCGATGAACAAGTTGCTTTTATCTGCAAAAAAAGAGATACTGCTTATCATACGTGATGTTCCCGGCCTCCTTATCCTTTTCCTGATGCCGGTCCTGCTGATGACAGTGGTGATCCTTGCTCAGGAATATACCCTGAATAACCAGACGGGGAAAACAAAACTGCTGTTTGTCGATAAAAGCCATTCTGCTTTTACATCATCGCTCCTGGAAAATATTGTTTCCAGCAGTTTTTTTAATACAGACACTCTGGCCCGGGAGGGTACATTATCAAAACAAAATGCAAGCATGTTGATCACTGCAGGTAAATATCCTGTATGCCTGTATATTGACCCGGGAGATTCGATGGAGATCATATCGGATCCGGCCCTATCCGGGCCATACCGAGCAAACCTTATCACTCCTCTGAAATACCTGGTCAAAGCTGCACAGACCAGGACAATCATTGAAAAAATGCTTTCAGTGCCCGATGGTGATATAAAATCCCTGATCGATAAAACCATCGAAGAATCTGCTGCAAAGCTGCCTTCTGTAAGGGAATCATATGCCGGCGCCGAACATAGGGAAATAAGACCAACTGCAATCCAGAACATTGTCCCCGGCTTCATCCTTTTTGCAATGTTTTTCATAGTTATACCTCTTGCCGCCAGCATTATCATTGAAAAAAATGAAGGCGCATTCCAGAGGCTCCGAACTCTTCCCGTTGGGTTCGGAGTGATCCTCGGATCTAAAGTACTGGTGTATTTCATGGTTTGCCTGGTTCAGTTCTTCCTTATGATGCTGGTCGGCCTTTGGATTTTCCCGCATTTCTTCGGGTTACCCCGTTTACAGATAGGAAATAATTTTGCAGCCATCCTTTTTGCAACAATTGCTTCCTCACTTGCAGCTATCGGGTTCGGGATCCTCGTGGGTTCTGCTTCAGGTACCATAGCACAGGCATCTTTGTTCGGATCGGTAATGGTTGTCCTGCTGGGTGTGATCAGCGGCACATTCCTGCCGGTTTATGTAATGCCACAGATAATCCAAAGTATCAGCCTGGTCTCTCCCATGCGTTGGGGAATTGATAATTACCTTGATGTTTTTATCCGGGGAGGCGGAATTTTAAGTATTTTACCAAGGAGTATGTTGCTGTTTACCTTCTTCATTTTTGCAATGATCTGCAGCATTTATATTTTTGCAGTCAGAAAATCTTAATCCAGAACCGGAGATTCAATGAAAGAAAAAGACGGATATTCGGATTGCCCTGAACAACAGGTAATATTGTACGTTGAGAAAGAGGATGGCAAATATGAAGCCTTGCAGACGGGATCTTATCTTTCAGCAAATTATCTGGATGACTATTTTCTCAAGAGAAATAACCTTGAAAAGGCACTCCAGGCCAGGATAGAAAAAGGAGAGATCAACGCTATTGAATACTATATGGTTCTTGAAGACCTTACTGTATCAGAACTTGCTTCACGCGCGGGGATAATGAAATGGATATTGCGGAAACACCTGAAAGCTGATGATTTTTCAAAGATCAGGGAAAATGCCTTGAAAAAATATTCAATCGTATTTAACGTCCCTGTTGAAGAAATATTGAGAAAGCAGTCAGGACACAGAAAATAAAGCAATGATTATCGAGAGTTATCAGCATAAAATGGCTGCCCATTGCGAATCGGGCTCCATCACGTCCTTACTTAACCATGCCGGGATGAAAATCACGGAACCCATGGTGTTCGGGATATCAAGCGGAATTTTTTTCGGGTATTTTCATAAAATGAAATCTTTTGCCTTCCCGACTTTTATAGTCAGGAACAAACCGGGCCAAATGAGGAAAAACCTTGAAAAAAGAACAGGAGTGAGGTTCTACACCAGGGATTTCAAAGACCAGAGTACCGGCCAGGAAGCACTGGACAAACTGATTGCCGCCGGAATCCCTACTGCAGCCCAGGTGGATTTTTTCTATCTTGATTATGTCCCATCATGGGAACGCGTTCATATCAATGTGCATTTTATGGTCGTGATCGGCAAGGAAGGTGAGATATATAAGATCAGTGACAGTTATTTCCCAAAGCCCGTTGACCTTCCCGTCACTTCAATGAACAATGGAAGGTTTGCCCTGGGAAGCATGTCTCCCAAAGGTTTTCTTTTTTACCCCAGGTTTATCCCGCAGTCCTTTGATTACGAAAAAGCGATCAGTAAAGGGATTAAAAAGGCCTGTTTTAATATGTTAAGCATTCCCATTCCATTCCTGGGCATCAAAGGTATCCGGAAGTTTGCCGGGAAAATTACTGACTGGCCTGCCATGGCGAGGGATACTGAACACCTTTCACACGAGGTAATGAAGATCAATATCCTGCTTGAAGACCAGGGAACAGGTGGTGCGGGATTCCGTTTTATGTATGCTACATTCCTTCAACAGGCCTCAGAAGTAATCAATAAACCGGAGCTGAAGAACTTTGCAAGGGAACTTATGGAAATCGGGGACGGATGGCGTGAGTTTTCCCTTTATGCTGCGAAAATCGGCAGGAACCGCGACCTTGGCCCCGATAAATTCAAACAATTAAGCAACCTTCTTTACGATCGTGCTGATAAGGAAGAGGATTTTTTTAAACGGTTATCAAAAACAATTAAATAATTCAACATAAATGAACCAGGTGACAGAAGAATTGAGGACAGAGATTAAAAATCTCATAATGGAAACGCTTGGAATAACAGGTCTGAAGCCTGAAGATATTAATAATGATAAACCATTGTTTGGCGGGGAAAATACCCTGACATTGGACTCCGTCGATGCATTGGAGATCATCATGGCAATTCAGCGAAAATATAACCTGAGAATCGCCGATCAGAACCTGGCACGCTCAGTAATCTATTCAATAAACAGCATTGCGGAATTTCTTGTTTCAGAACGGGAAAAGCAATCATAATGAACTGATCTTGAAACATTCTTACCTTACAGCCGGGATGAGGTTCGGTCTGTTGACCAGAGTTCTTGTTCGGAATAAAATCAGCTGGAATCTAAAAATTACCGTAAGGATATTGTTTTTATTTCAGAGTTCTGTCTGGTCAAGTATTTTTGCTGCTGTCGAACATTTACGATTCCACAGGAAACTGAAAAGCTTTTCCGGCCCCCGGGATCCCGTATTTATTATCGGTCACTGGCGCACCGGGACCTCATTCTTATTTAAATTAATGAGCCTGGATGACCAGTTCACAGCCCCTACTCTGTTCCAGGTGGCAGAGCCGGACAGCCTTCTCACGTCCCATTCTTATTATAAACCTATCATGAAAGCTCTCGTAAAAGGGACCAGGCCGATGGATAATGTCAGGATGGGAGTGGATGAACCTCAGGAGGACGAATATGCCATTTACAGGCTGACAGGGGATTCACCGCTTGAACAGTTGGTTTTTCCCTCCAGCGGAAGCTATTTCCTGGAAAGATGGGTCGAAAAAATGCCAAGATCTGGAACCAATTTGGAATTAAAAAAAAAGATCAGGGATTTTTTTATCAAAATACAATTTCATAAAAGCGGAAAACTCCTCTCCAAAAACCCTTTCCATTCTTTCAGAATCTTAATGCTAAGGGAAATATTTCCTGAAGCAAGGTTCATTCAGATTCACCGTCACCCTTTTAACGTTGTCCCATCTGCCATAAATATGTGGAACATACTGCAGAGGGAAAATGCCCTTAATAACGACCTTCATAATCATGAAGTGGCCGAGGTATGCAGGGTTATGAAAACCTTAAATGAGAGAATCATTGCCGATACAGAAACCCTTCCCGCAGGGGTTTATACTGAAACCAGGTTCGAAGACCTTGAAAAAGACCCGGTTAAAATTATAAGGCAGATATATTCAGCATTAGGACTGACGTTTTCGGATCGGTTTGAAGTAAAAATTATTGAATATATTGAGTTCAACCGTAATTTCAGGAAAAATATTTTTTCTCTTTCCGAAGGCGAGAAATCACTGATCCTGTCCGAACTAAAAGATTATATGGGAAAACATTCCTATTCCTGACAGGATTTGTATATTTGTGTTATCTTCATTGCAATAAACCATCAGACAAAACATGACTATAAAAAAATCTTTCCTGTCATTAATATTTATAATTCTTGCCGGTTTTATTTATGGCCGGAACTTACCTTCACAATTACAACCGCCTGAGCAGGAGCAAACGCAGTCAGCCGGAATCAGCCCGGGTGCATTTGAGAACCATATCCACAGCGGCTTTTATCTTAAATTAGGGGGTTCGTTCCCAATGGGTGAATTCCCGAACAGTCACAACTACCCGTATAAATACAACGGGAGCGTGGATACAATTAGGTTCAACGGGGCAAAATTCGGAGGTGTTTTTGAGGCGGGCTACCTCATTTATCTGGGCCCTTCTTTTGCAAACCATCACTTGAGAGCAGGAATTGATGCAACATTTTTTGCAGTTTCATTCAACCCTACGGACCAGAAACTGCCTGCAAACTCAAGTACCTCAAAGAAATTTGAATATTGGTACTATTTAGGCGGACAGAAGTTCGGCCCGCTTTTTACAATCAACCCTGTTGACTACCTGATGATAGACCTTTCATACAAGCTTAACGCCAGCGCGGCCTGGTACCACAGTATGTGGGGCATGAACCTGGCCCTCAATGAGGTAAGCCTTGGTATCCGGTACAGGCTGATTATGTTTGCATTCCAGTATAACTGGGGTAAAATAAAATTTACTTATAATCATGATGATAACCCCCAATACCAGGTCGATGTCACGACCTTCAGGGTTCTTATCGGAATTAAATTCTAGTTTGTATTCCGAAACGGATGGATAACCACTTTTATCCTGAAATTGAGCGTAAATCCCCTTGGGAGATCAAGAAATTCCAGGAATTCGCGCTAGGCGACCTGTTGTCATACATCGGGACACATTCAGCGTTCTACAAAAGAGTGTTCACTGAAAATGCTATAGATATCAGGAAGATCCGTCTCCTCGAAGACCTTGTTCATATTCCGGTAACTGATAAAACCCACCTGCAGCAATTCAACAGTGACTTTATCTGTGTACCAGGGAACAGGATCATTGATTACATCACGACCTCGGGTACTATGGGTGATCCGGTTACGGTAGCAATGACCGACAGCGACCTGGATCGTCTTGCATACAACGAAGCTGTTTCATTCACCTGTGCCGACGGTTCTGCAGATGACGTGTATCAGCTCATGACAACACTCGACCGGAGGTTTATGGCCGGAATGGCATATTTTCTGGGGATAAGGATGCTGGGAGCTTCCATTGTCAGAGTTGGAAACGGTATTCCCGAACTTCAATGGGACACGATAAACCGGATAAGGCCCAATGCCTTAATAGCGGTACCATCGTTTATTCTTAAGATCATTGAATACGCCGAGCAAAATGGTATTGATTACCGTTCTTCAAGTATTAAAAAAGCCGTTTGCATAGGTGAGCCGTTAAGGAATCCCGACCTGACCCTGAATGCATTGGGACGGAAAGTGATCGAAAAGTGGCCGCTTAAGCTTTATTCTACCTATGCCTCCACCGAAATGGGAACATCATTTACCGAATGCAGCGAAGGAAAAGGGGGCCATCATCACCCGGAACTTATTATTGTTGAATTCCTTGACGACCAGAATCAGCCGGTCAGGGAAGGTGAACTGGGCGAAGTGACGGTAACCACACTTGGAGTGAAAGGAATGCCCCTGCTCAGATTCAAAACAGGTGATGTTTGCGATCATGATACTGAACCCTGCAAATGCGGCAGGCAAACAATGAGACTGGGTCCGGTGGTCGGCCGTAAGAAACAAATGATCAAATTCAAGGGAACGACATTATATCCTCCCGCACTATATGATATTCTTGATAACATTCCCTATATCAGGAATTATTTTGTCGAAGTCTATACCAATGATATTGGCACAGATGAGATTGTTATTTATGCAGGCCTGAAACAGCCTCTCCCCGATCGTGAAAAAGATATCAAGGATCATTTCAGGGCAAGGCTCAGGGTGGCCCCTCAGATCAGGTTTATGAGTCCGGAAGAAATACAGAAAGTCCAGTTTCCCACAGCCAACCGCAAGGCAATTAAATTCATTGATAAAAGGGAAAAGCCATCAACCTCCGGTTCAGACAGCTAATTAAGACTGAATTAAGATTGTTGAACACAACCTTTTTTATTTCTATTGGGATTCAGGGCTTTTTATACACCTCCATTCCTGAAATATAGGTAGATATCACCCTGGTATCAGGTATCTTATCTTCACTGACTTCCATTATATCCTGGTCGAGTATTACAAAATCAGCTTTTTTACCCGGTTCCAGGCTTCCGGTTTCATTCTCCCAGAAATCCGCCATGGCCGCCCATATGGTGATTGATCTCAGGGCTTCTTCCCTGCTCAGGGCATTTTCGATCTGAAATCCCCCCTCGGGTAAACCATTGATATTCTTTCTTGTGACAGAGGCGTAAAAAGTAAAGAGAGGGGAAATATTTTCCACCGGGAAATCGGTACCATTTGCAACCCACCCGTTCTGGGCCAGCAAAGCTTTATAAGCATATGCGGTTTTGACCCGCTGAGGGCCGAGGCGGTCCACGGCCCAGTTCATATCAGAAGTGGCATGAGTAGCCTGGATGGAGGGGATCACGGCATATTTTTGAAACTTATAAAGGTCTTCAGCATCAACAACCTGGCAGTGCTCGATGCGCCAGCGCCTGTCATTTTTTCCCCTGAGGAATTCACCGTAGATATCCAGTACCAATTTGTTGGCAGAATCTCCTATGGCATGGGTATTGACCTGATAACCGTGTTCAAGACACAAACGGCAGACTTTTCTTATTGAATCTGGTGATGTAACCCGGATACCTTGTGTATTTGGCATATCGCTGTATGGATGTTTAAGCAGGGCCGTGCGGCTTCCAAGGCTACCGTCGGCATATAACTTTACAGATCTGACTCTCAGTTTTTCATTCAGCATCGGGCCATTCCTGATGAATGAATTAAAGTTTTCTGCTGTGGGATTAAGCATAGCATAAATCCCGATCTTCAGCGTGGAATCCTTATCAAGAAGGTCATAAAGCCTGACTATTCCTGCATCCAGTCCTGCATCACTGACAACAGTGAGGCCAACTGCAAAACAGTTATTCTGGGCCCTGACAAACAAGCTTTTCAGTTCCTTCCGGTCGGGTACAGGTACAATATTCCTGATGTGATCTGCGGCATTTTCACATAAAATACCAGTCAACCGGCCTTCTTTAATCTCAACTTCTCCAGGCTGAAATTTATGATTGGTCTCAATACCGGCAAGTTGCAATGCGGTTTTATTTGCAAGTACAACATGACCATCGGTTCGTATCAGGATTACAGGATTGTGCGGAAATTGTTTATCCAGTTCCATACGGTCAGGAAATGTCCTCGTTCCCCAAAGATTCTGATCCCATCCCCGGCCAACTACCCATTCACCTGCATTGGCCATAACGGATTTCTTCAAACGGCCCAGCACCTCCGTGAATGACTTTGAACCTGAAAGGTCAACATTACGCATGTTCACAGCATAACCATAAAAATGGCAATGGGCATCAATGAATCCAGGGAAAACAGCATTTCCCCGGCAATCGATGATGTTTCCGCTTGAATATGCGCCGAGGATCCGGGAATCTGTCCCTGTGGCTAAGATTTTCCCTCCTTTTACGGCAATGGCCCCGGCGACTGTCATGGCAGAGTCTACAATATAGATTCTGGCATTATGAACGATCAAATCTGCCCTGGTTTTCATCCTGCTGCAAGAGCTAAGTATCAAAATGAATGCTAAAAAACCTGTTAATAAGTATTTTTTCATGGATCCAACGATCTGAATCTGATTTATCTAACCAAATGTAGAAAACAATTTCAAATAAAACTTGACTTTAATACAAATGATTTCATATTTTTGTGTCATATAAACATGATATATTAATGCTATATAAATCTATTACACCTAGATTTATTGTTGTTTTTTCAGTAATTCTTCTTGCAGCGCTTTTACGGTTGCTGCCGCATTGGCCTAACTTTACACCGATTGCGGCGATGGCTTTGTTTGCAGGGACTTATTTCGACAGAAAGCAATATGCTTTCGCTATTCCGGTCGCCGCGATGTTCATAAGCGACCTCGTTATAGGTCTGCATGCCAACATGCCTGCCGTTTATCTGAGTTTCGCCATTACGGTTGTTCTTGGAATGGCCATCCGGAAAAAAGTCACGGTTGGGTCGGTGCTTTTAGCCTCGATCGCTTCTGCGATCATCTTTTTTCTGATCACGAATTTCTCTTCGTGGCTGGCTATGTCGTTGTACCCCAAGAATTTTATGGGCCTGATTGAATGCTATATGGCAGGCCTGGTATTTTTCAGGGATACAACCAACGGATTTTCATTCTTTCTGAATGATATCGTGGGAACAACATTTTTCAGCGCCGTATTTTACGGGGCCTTTTATCTTGCAGAGATGAGGTTTCCGGTATTGGACAGGTCAAGGTTTTAGGCAAACAATTCCTCGTCCCGTTCAAGGAGCAAAATTGAATTCTGAGACACAATAAAGTATTTTTCGTCATTGAACATTATTTCAATGGCTCCTTTTTGTAAAAAGATTGCAAGGTCTCCTTCTTTAGCCTGAAGGGGAATATATTTAATCCGCTCTTCATTGTTTTTCCAACTTTCACTGAAATCATCCGATGGTATTGAAACAGGATACCCCGGACCTATTTTTACAACAAACCCGGTTTGGATTTCTTCTTTTTCCTGGTAACCCGGCGGAAGGAACAAACCAGCTTTGGTCTTATTGGAAATTTTCTTCGGCCTGATCAGGACCCTGTCCCCGACAACGATCAGGTTCTTTAATTTTGAGTCTGTTTCCTCCATGGACTGTTAATAATATCTTGACCAAAGGTACTATTTATCCATAGTATGTGAGTTCATCCATTGGAAAAAAAGGTATTTTTGCACCGATGATCACTTTAGGGAATTAATGCAGAACCAGTCCATGCCGGATATCATCAGACTTTTGCCGGATTCAGTTGCCAACCAGATTGCCGCCGGGGAGGTTGTTCAAAGACCTGCCTCTGCAGTAAAGGAGTTACTTGAAAACGCCATAGATGCAGGAGCTACGGAAATCAAGCTGATCGTCAAGGATGCAGGAAAGACCCTCATCCAGGTTGTGGATAACGGATGCGGGATGTCGGAAAGAGATGCCAGGATGTGTTTTGAAAGACACGCAACATCAAAGATCCAGACAGCCAATGACCTTCTTTCTATCCGCACCCTTGGTTTTAGAGGTGAGGCTTTAGCTTCCATCGCTTCTGTAGCCCAGGTGGAATTGAGGACAAAAAAGGTGGAGGACGAGATCGGGACACAACTGAACATTGAAGGGTCGGAAGTCAGGAGCCATGGACCGGTCAGTACTCCTGACGGGACAAGTATCCTGGTAAAAAACCTGTTTTTTAATGTGCCGGCCCGCAGGAATTTTCTTAAATCCAATATCTCCGAGTTCAGGTATATCCTGGATGAATTTTACCGCGTGGCACTCGTTCATCCGGATATATCATTTATCATGTACAATCAGGATAAAATACTGTTCCAGCTCCCTCCATGCACTCTTAAACAGAGGGTTGTCAATCTTTTCGGGAACAATTACAACCAGCGTCTTATACCTGTTGAACAGCAAACCGAGCTGGTCAACATCAGCGGTTTTATCGGTAAACCCGAATTTGCGAAGAAAACCCGAGGGGAGCAATATTTCTATACCAACGGGAGGTATATCCGTAATGCTTCGCTTCATCATGCCGTGGCCACCGCATTCAGGGAACTGATCCCGAAAGATTCATTCCCGGCCTATATCATTTACCTTGAACTTGATCCTGCCGGTATTGATATCAACATTCACCCTTCCAAAACCGAAGTAAATTTTCTTGATTTCAGCGATATTTATGCCATCCTGCAGGCTGCTGTGAAGCAAGCGCTTGGCAAACACAACCTTACTCCGGTACTTGATTTTGAGCAGGAGAGCAGCCTCGACATACCTCCCTTACAACCCGGACAATTCATCCTCCCGCCTCAGATCACTGTTAATCCGGACTATAACCCATTTGAGAAAAAGACAGAGCCCCAGCCCGGCTTCCGGTTCCCGGTCAGCGAAAGCAGGAAGGACCCAGCTTACAGGAGGTTCCCGGATCCGACGGTACCAAGACCTGGTAATCCCCTGGCTTCAGGCCCCTTATCTGATCACATCGACACACTGGAAAACCAGGAGGGTAAAGGTCTGGGGCTGGAATCTGACCAGGAATATTTCAGCATTTTCCAGGTTGCCAATACTTATATCGTTTCTGAAAGCGGCAAAGGATTAATGATCATTGACCAGCAGGCTGCCCACGAAAGAATACTTTATGAGAACTTGCTTGAAACAAAAAAATCAGAAACGCAGGGAAGCAAAACAATTATCCCGGTCACACTTTCATTTTCTTCCGATGATGCCCTGCTGCTCAGGGAACATCTGGCTGATTTCGTCATGCTCGGTTTCGAACTGTCTGAATTCGGCAATAATTCATTCATCCTTCATGCCATTCCTTCAAACCTGCCGGCATCCGATTTAAACGGCGCTGTTGAAAAAGCATTGGATCTGATGAAAGATGATGTGCCTTTGAATGCAGAAAGCGCTGCTGTATTAATTGCAAAATCAGTATCGAAAAGTTTATCGGTGAAAAGAGGGAAAAAACTCAGGAAGGAAGAAATGGAATCTATTTACCAGAAACTTTTTGCCTGTAAGGTTCCCGAAATATCACCAGAAGGCAAACCGACCCTGATCATCCTGGGGTTTGAAGAGCTGGCTAAAAAATTTAAAGTTTAACATTAAAATCTATGGCATACCAGCAATACAGTCCCAGTGGTTTTAAATTACTCCCACCTGTAGTTAAAAACCTTTTAATCATCAACATTCTGTGTTATATAGCCACAATTTCGCTAGAGAACACTTTCAGGATAGACATCTCGAATCTTTTCGGGCTTCATTATTTTAAATCAGAATTTTTCAGGACTTACCAGTTTGTCACTTACATGTTCTTCCATGCAGATTTTCAGCATATTTTATATAATATGTTTGCTTTATGGATGTTCGGTTATTTGCTTGAGAACGTTTGGGGCCCTAAAAAGTTCCTGACTTATTATATGGTAACCGGAATTGGTGCCGGACTGGTACAGACCCTTATCAGCTGGTGGCATATATCCGGATATGAAGCCGCTGCACTGGCCTACTCATCATCACCCTCCCCCGAAGCTTTCGTTGCTTTTGTCAAATCCTGTCCACCCAGATCACAGGAATTGCTTGACAGCATGAATAATCTGCTTTCACGATGGCAGATTTCACTGGATGACCTGCATTATCAGAGACAATCGGTCATTTATGCATATGATCTGATCAGGCAGCAAATGGATATTGCAACTATCGGTGCATCAGGTGCAGTTTACGGGATCCTGCTTGCATTTGGCATGATGTTTCCCAATATGCTGGTTTTCATTTGGTTTCTGTTCCCTATTAAGGCAAAATGGATAGTTATTGTGTACGGATGTATTGAACTCTTTATGGGCATCTCGAATAATCCGAGCGACAACGTTGCCCATTTTGCCCACCTAGGTGGTATGATCTTTGGATTCTTCATGATATTATACTGGAAAAGGACATCAAGGCTATAACACAATGTATCAGCCCGATTCAAATATCTTTGATGTTCTCAGGAAATTCTTCCGGGAGGGATCTTCACTTGCCAACCTTATCATAATCAATGTTGCAGTCTGGCTGCTGGTTCAGATCATTAGGATATTTCTCTTCCTTTATAACCAGCCTGATGCAGTTCTGGCCACTTCTTCAATCATAAGGGTTTTCGGAGTCCCGGCCTCCCTGACTTCTCTTGAAAGCAAACCGTGGACACTGCTTACATATATGTTCCTGCATATTGATATCTGGCATATCCTTTTCAACATGCTCTGGCTTTACTGGTTCGGCAAAATTTTCATGGAATACCTGGGCAGCCGGCAGCTTCTCATTGTGTATCTTTTAGGGGGTATTTCCGGTGGTCTCGTCTATATAGCCGCATTCAACATCTTCCCGGTTTTTCACCCTGCCCTTTCAGCTTCCTATGCATTGGGCGCCTCTGCTTCGGTGATGGCCATCGTAACCGCCATCTCATTCAGAGTTCCGAATTATTCCATATTCTTACTGTTCTTTGGGCGCATAAGGATTGTTTACCTTGCTGTTGCCCTTTTTATTTTCGATTTTTTTATGATCCCTGCCGGAAATGCAGGAGGTCATATTGCACATATCGGGGGTGCCTTATTTGGGTTTCTTTATGTCACCATTACCGGCAGCAGCAAATTGACTTATTCCGGGAAATGGAAGTGGAATAATATTTTCAGGAAAAAACGCAGGAAACAAAGCTCCCCTTTTGAAAGGGAAAGCCGCCCTATAAACGATGAGGAATATAACAGGCTGAAGGTTGAAAAGCAAAAACGAATTGATGAAATCCTGGAGAAAATCTCCAAAGGAGGTTATGACAGCCTGACCAGGGAAGAAAAGGAGTTACTGTTTAAATCTTCAGGCAAAGACTGACAGAAAGTTTGGCAAAGCAATCAAAAAAGAAGTGGCGTTGGCTCCGGATTACTCTGTATACGTTCAATATACTGGTGGTGATTGCATTATTTTGCAGTTACTCTGCTGCTTATATCAGCCCTCTTAAATTCTGGCCTCTTGCTTTCCTTGGGATAGCCTATCCTGTAATTCTTGCCTTTAACCTTTTTTTCATTCTCCTTTGGTTGTTCCTTTGGAATAAGTTCGTTGTTCTTTCTCTTGTAGCAGTGATTTCCGGGGCCGGTAATTTAAGAACAATGGTTCCTGTAAGGTTCGGCAGTAAACCCGTGATCCATGGAACACCCTTCAAAGCAATAAGCTACAATGTACACAGTCTTTATGGAAATACTGTTGGTAATCTTGTCCCGGAGGCCCGAAGCCAGGTAACAGAGTTCCTGGCAGAAGAAAAAGCTGACCTGATCTGTGTCCAGGAATTTTATGCACTCGGCGAGGATTATATGAAGACGCTTCATAAATTTTCCCATTCCATTCATCTTGATTATTATTATTTCAAGAATTACCGTGATTTCTGGCAGAAGACAAAGATCAATGCCATTGCCACCTTCTCAAGATATCCGGTCACAAACCAGGGATATTTCAGGCTTGAAGATAAAAGCACTTTCGGGATCTTTACTGATATTGCGATAGGTGCGGATACGATCAGGGTATATAACCTTCACCTTGAATCCATACGGCTTGGAAATGATGATTATTCATTTTATTCACAACTGACAGACCCGGCGGCCGATGAAAAGAACTTCGGTAAAGGATCCCGGAAAATGCTCTGGAAACTCAAGAAGGCCTTTATCCTGCGTGCAAAGCAGGTAAGTATACTGACATCAGATATGAAAAGCTGCCGGTATCCCATACTTATTGCCGGTGACTTTAATGATACCCCATCCTCTTATGCATACCATATTCTATCGAAAGAAAGACAGGATGCCTTTGTCGAAGCAGGGAACGAATTTATCGGAAAGACTTACGCCGGGAGGTTTCCTGCCTTCAGGATAGATTATATACTCTACGGCGATTATTTCACTGCCCTTAAATACCAGAAAAAAGAAGTGAACCTGTCGGACCATTATCCTATTATTACAGAATTCAGATTAAAGCATTAAGCATGGAATTCAGATTGACAACAGATTTTATTCCGACAGGTGACCAGCCTGAGGCGATCAGGGAACTGGTTGAAGGGTTGTCAAGAGGCGATCAATCACAGGTACTTGCAGGTGTTACCGGTTCAGGCAAGACATTTACAATTGCAAACGTGATCCAATCGGTGCAGCGACCCACGTTGGTACTAAGTCACAATAAAACTCTTGCCGCCCAGCTTTATGGCGAGTTCTGCCAGTTCTTCCCTGAAAACTCGGTCGAATATTTTGTTTCTTACTATGACTATTATCAGCCCGAAGCCTATATCCCTGTTACCAACACCTACATTGAAAAAGACCTCTCAATTAATGATGAGATTGAAAAACTCAGGTTAAGTGCTTCTTCAGCGTTGCTTTCGGGCAGGCGTGATGTGATTGTGGTATCCTCTGTATCATGCATTTACGGCATAGGCAACCCGGAGGATTTCACAGAAAATGTTGTAAAGCTGAAAATCGGGGACCTGGTTGGTCGAAGCAAGCTTCTGCTGAGGTTCGTGAACAGCCTGTACTCCCGGACTGAGGCTGAATTTAACCGGGGAAAATTCAGGGTAAAAGGAGATGTCGTGGATATTTTCCCGGCTTACCTCGATATTGCCTACCGTATTATTTTCTGGGGGGATGAGATCGAAAAGCTGGAATCATTTGATCCTCTTACAGGACGGACCCTCGAGCCGCTTGAGTTTATCCAGATATACCCCGCCAATATCTTCGTCACCTCACAGGATAAGATGAGGTCGGCCCTCACCGAGATCCAGGATGATCTTTTCAAACAGGTTGACTATTTCAGGAGCGAAGGCAAACTGCTGGAAGCCAAAAGGCTTGAGGACAGGGTAACATATGACATTGAAATGATGAGGGAATTAGGTTATTGCTCCGGCATAGAGAACTATTCACGTTATTTTGACAGCCGTTCTCCCGGTTCAAGGCCGTTTTGTCTGCTGGATTATTTTCCGGATGATTTTCTCCTGGTGATTGATGAGAGCCATGTCACCGTTCCCCAGATCAGGGCTATGTACGGCGGAGACCGGTCCCGCAAACAAACACTGGTAGAATATGGCTTTCGCCTTCCCTCAGCTTTGGACAACAGGCCACTTAAATTTGACGAATTTGAAGCCCTCGTCAATCAAACCATTTTTGTAAGTGCCACTCCTGCCGATTATGAGCTTCAGAAATCAGAAGGCATAGTCGTAGAACAGGTCATCCGTCCAACCGGTCTGCTGGACCCCATAGTGGAAGTGAGACCCAGCCTCAATCAGATCGATGACCTCCTGGAAGAAATCGACCAGCGTTCCAAAGTCAATGAACGTATTCTGATAACCACCCTGACCAAAAGGATGGCTGAGGAGTTAGCTAAATATTTTATCAGGCTTGATATCAAATCCCGGTATATCCATTCGGATGTAGTGACCCTCGAAAGGGTGGATATCCTCCAGGAACTCCGGAACGGCGATATTGATGTTCTCATCGGGGTCAATCTTCTCAGGGAAGGCCTTGACCTCCCTGAAGTCTCTCTCGTGGCAATCCTGGATGCCGACAAGGAAGGATTTCTCCGTTCGGAACGCTCACTGACCCAAACCGCAGGGAGAGCAGCCAGAAACATAAACAGCAAGGTCATACTGTATGCCGACAAAATTACGGAGTCGATGAAACGGATGATTGCGGAAGCGAACAGGCGCAGGGAAAAACAAATTGACTTTAACCAGAAACATAATATTACCCCTTCACCCATCATTCGGGATATGCACAGGGTTTTTGAGTTTTCCGGTAACCGGGATGCCGGTAATACCAAAGGACGTGCGTATCTCGAGGATGAAAACATGGACCATGCCGCTGACCCTGTAGTCCGTTATATCCCGAAGGAGAAAATCCTTAAACTTATCAGGGATACCGCCAAAGCTATGGAGGAGGCTGTTAAACAGCTTGACTTTCTTGAAGCTGCAAGACTCAGGGATGAGCTTTTAGCTTTAAAGAAAGCACTTCCCGAATCTGAAAACGCCTGATTCCCCGCCCAATCTGATCTTAATAACTTTCGTTTTATTGTTGATATCTATTTTACTACCTGGGGGTAAATTCGAATATATTTGCTTAACTGAAATTAAGCCTGAATGAAAAGAAAGATACTCGCTATTGACGATGAAAAGAGTATCCGGTTCATCATTGAAAATACATTTAACAAGGAGTTTGAAGTAGTCACCCTGAGCAATGGCATGGATGCTTTATATTATATTCAGTCGGGGAACTTACCGGATGTTATCATTTGTGATGTGGAAATGCCCGTCATGAACGGCTTTGAATTTATCAAACGAATACGTGAAAGTGGATTTTTTGACGAAATCCCATTGATGATGCTTTCAGGAAAGGAGGAGAGCGCAGATAAAATAAAATGTTTTGAAATGGGGGCGGATGATTATATCGTCAAACCTTTCAATCCAAGGGAACTGATCGTACGGATCAAACGGCGTCTTGAAACCTCTTTCGCTTATTCAGGCAACAGGAACAGTTAATAAACTGTGATGGAGAAAGTATCCCGACGTTACAATATCCTGTACATAGGCAGTAATGAACAGATGATCCGGAGGTTCATTGATTATGGTTATTTTGACATCGTGCAAAAGGAAAACCCTTTAGCCGCAACCTACTGGCTTACCGATAACCAGTTCAGGCTGTTCGATCAGGATAATGATACCCGTTTCGATAAACAATATGAAGAGAAACATCTCCTGGATGCTGTCATCTGTGAACTTGTACTTCCTGGAATAAATGCATTATCTTATTATAAACGTTTAAAATTCAATAAACTATATCAAAAAACCCCCTTTATAGTAATTTCTTTTTTCAAGGATTACATCGCTAAAATGAATGCCTATTCGATGGGGGTAGATGATTTTTATCATCAGAACATTATTCCTGAACATATCTACAACCGGATCACATTGCTGAAGAAATTCAAATCCGAGGTAGAAAACAAGACTATCGTTATCGATACATCGGGTGATCTCACACCCTATAAAACCCCTTTGCTTAAAAGGACTTTCGACATGGTTGTTGCATGCATGACCTTGATCGTCCTCTCCCCTCTCATGATTCTCACGATAATTGCAATACGGATTGAATCCAGGGGGAAAGTTTACTATCATTCGAAACGTGTGGGATCTAATTACAGGATATTTGATTTCTATAAATTCCGTTCAATGTACCCGGATGCTGATAAAAGGTTAAAAGAGCTTGAGCACCTGAACCAATATATCGGTGAATCCATTGAAGAAAAATGCCAGGAATGCGCCAAACTTCCGGATGGCCAGCTGTGTTCTCCGCCGGTTTATTTTGATGGCGAAAAAATATGTGAACGTATGGCAAATAAACGCCGGAATGCAAGGAAGGCTTTTACTAAAATCAAGGACGACCCCAGAATTACCAGGGTGGGCAGGATCATCAGGAAGACCAGTATTGATGAGCTGCCACAACTGATCAACATAATCAAGGGGGAAATGTCTATTGTAGGTAACCGTCCGCTGCCTTTAAATGAAGCGGAAGTGCTTACCAAAAAGAAATGGAGCAGAAGGTTCAGATCCGCGGCCGGACTTACCGGATTGTGGCAGGTCGAAAAACGAGGGCGCAGAGGCCCCATGTCCGAGGAAGAAAGATTTGCCCTGGATAATTATTATGCGGAACATAATTCGTTCTGGCTCGACCTTGTGATCATCTTCAGGACTTTCGGGGCATTATTCCAGAAGGAGAATGTATAAATGCTAACAAAGGATATTCACATTTTGAGAGAATTGGAACGGCTTCGTAAGTTGCTGATTATCCTTTTTTTTGTTCTCCCTATATTCAGTAATGGCCAGCATAAGGACACAGTCTACTTCAACCCCCTCATTGAAGACATCACGCAAAGGATCCCGCCCCTCGAGGACCTGATCGACTCTGCCATCGTTCATGCCCCCATGCTGAAGTTCTATGATGCTGACATTGCGGAATGGAGGTACAAAGCGAAGACAGCGGGCCGGAACTGGATGAGAAATTTTTATATCGATGCCAGTGTTCAGAATGACTTCTGGAATGCCAATACATCAAATTCAAGTAACCTTGGAGACAACAGCACTATTTATTCAAACCAGAACAATTACCGCGGATTATATGGAGTCCGGCTCTCCCTGCCCATGGAAGACATCTGGGACCGAAGGAACCAGGTCAAAACAGCAACAAAGGAAATTGAAAAATCCATGGCACAGAAAGAGAACCAGGTGCTGGAATTAAGGCAAAATATTATCACACAATACAACCAGTTGATCGTGAATCAGAGAATCCTCAAGAATGCGAATGAAAGTGTCATTGCCGGGGCTATGAACAAGGAAATGGGCGATAAGGAATTCATCAACGGACAATCCACGCTCTATGAACAGGCCTACATTATGGAAATGTACCGTATCGCGGTATATAACTATGAAACTTCCAGGAATGCTTTTTATAACTCTTATCTGATATTACAGGAGCTTTGCGGTTTTAAATTCAATGTAATCAACAAAATAGAATAATGAAGTTCATCTACTTTGTAAAAATACTTCAACGACATGTTCTGCTCCTGATACTTGTCCCTCTGCTGCTTGCCGCAGTTGTATTCTTCCTGACAAGAAAAAGCCAATGGAACTATACTTCAGAGACTACACTCTATACCGGAGTGACGGCCGGCATCTCTTTACAGCAGCAGGCATATAACGATGTCATGATGAAAGCAACCATTTATGACAACCTGATCACCCTCATACGCTCCCGCCAGACACTGGAAGAAGTATCTGCATCACTTCTGGCACAGCACTTACTGCTGAACCAATATGATGACCGTTACATTTCAAAAGAACATTACGATGATCTGATCAACAGGGTACCCCCTGATGTAATGGACATTGTTCGCAGGGCAAAACATACAAATCCCGGGATCTTAAGAGCCCCGTCAAAAAAGACTTCACTATCGGATACTTCATACCCATCGACCGGCTCCAGGATTCAGCCGGAACAAAACTCTTTGGAGAGCCCTGTTCATGTCAAATCATTTCATGTGGTAAGGGAAGGGGAAACGATGTTTTCAATTGCACGTTCTTATGGGATAAGCGTCAGTGAATTAATGAGTTCCAACAGGTTAAAAAGTAACCACCTGAATGCCGGGCAAAAGCTGAGGGTCTCTGTTGCCGGACAGGTACCTGAACCGGCAGCCTATCCCACCGAGCCGGAGTATGTTGAGCCCGCTCCCGTCAGATCGGCTAACAATGGAACGGGATCTGATACAACCCTGTCGACCGATTTTTATTCATCCTTCGATACGACCACGACCCTCGTTCAGGCCCATCGCAGCAATGTCGATACCAACGCTTTTGACCGCCTTGTGAGACAACTTATAATTTACGGGCATCAGAATGATTATAATTTCATTTATGAACTGTGGAATTCCACGAGCGACCAAATATACAGCATGAAAGCGCTTGCAACAGTGGAAATTGTAAGGATCCAAAGCAGCGACCTGTTGAAACTTTCATACACATCAACTGATCCCGGAATTGCACAGCAAACCCTGCTTTTCCTTACCAAGGCGTCTATCAGGAATTATAAGTTACTGAAGCAGAATCAAACCGATGCCGTCATTCAGTATTTTAAACGGCAGCTTGAGGATGCGATGAGAAGACTGCAGAAAGCCGAATCAGACCTGCTGGTTTTTAATTCCAGGAACAATATTATCAACTTCTACGAGCAGACCAAGGAAATTGCCACAACAAAAGAAGAACTGGATGTCACTTACCAGAATAAACAGATTGCGCTTGCCGCCTCCGATGCTGCAATCAAAATCATTGAAAAAAAGCTGGAAACACATGCCAGGCTTTCACTGAATACCAGCGCGATTTTACGACTCAGGAATGAGCTTACCACTACAACCGGCCAAATTGCCAATCTGGAGATTGATCTGGGCAATGATTCGGCAACCATAAAGCAACTGGCTGCCCTGAAAGGGAGAGTCGAAGCAATCAAGCTGGAACTTCAGGATAATATAGACCAGTTATACCTTGTAAATAATTCGGTAGAAGGTCTTCCGCTGAAAGATCTGTTAACATCCTGGCTCACGAACGTAATTTCATACGAAGAAAATAAAGCAGCCCTGAGGGTCCTTGCTGAACGAAAAAAGTATTTCCAGAAAGTCTATGAAATTTTCGCACCCCTGGGAGCCCAGCAGAAAAGATTTGAAAGGTTGATCGGAGTCACTGAAAACGAGTTTCTTGAACTGTTGCATGATCTGAACCTTGCCAAACTCAGACAGCAGGATGACGAATTAGCAACAAATCTGAAAGTGGTGGATCCCCCGTATTATCCATTGCATCCTTTGAGATCCAGGGCTTTGCTCCTCGTCCTTGCTACAGGAATATTAGGCTTTATCCTTGTAATTATAACCCTGATTGCCATGGAGTTCTTTGATACGACAATCAAAACTCAGGAAAGAGCTGAACAGTTCATCAAACTAAAACTGGCCGGAGTTTATCCAAAGATCGTCAAACAGATTTATAATGTCGACATCGGGTTTATCCTACCCAGGCTGGTCGATATAATGGCCCAGAACATCAGGGTGAGTCTCTCAAAACATTTTAACGGGGCTATAAAAAAACCGGCCATGATCCTGCTGATCAGTACGCGAGATTCGGAAGGCAAAACAACTATCGGCCGCGAATTGACCCGGAAATTCAGATCTTTTGGTGAAAACGTTCTCTTCATGAATTATCTGAAAGAGACTCCTGGCTCATCCGATATCATAAATAACGGGGAACTTATCCCCCCCACCGATGATGAATTACAGTATATCATCCAGGATTCCTTCATCGAGGCCCGGGAAACAAGTGAATTACTGAAAGGATACGAACATTTGGATTTTGATGGCTGTGATTATATTTTCGTTGAAGTCCCTTCCCTTATAAATAATGCCTATCCTATTGATCTTATTCAAAAGTTCGATCTTGCCCTTCTCATTGTGAGAGCAAACCGTTCATGGGCTGATGCTGATAATACAGCTTTGAACGCATTCCTTTCGGTGACACAACAGCCGACACAGATCGTTCTCAACGGAGTTGAACTGATGTTCCTTGATTCGGTTTTCGGTGAAATTCCCAGACCAAGATCCAAATTCCGCCGGTTTATGAAAAAGGTTCTGACTTTCCGGTACCGTGAAGAGAATGTCATTTCGTAAAATGGCATCCTAAAGATATTATCATGCGGGGATTTTTAAAACAGACGACATGGAAGATCATTACAGATGCTAATTTTCTTTCACTCGCCGGTAACCTCAGCACTGCACTCGCCGGGTTGTTTTCCTACATGATCCTATTAAGAATGCTTTCCATCCATGATTTCGGCATATGGGTCCTGTTTACCACGCCGGCTTCACTGATCGATATGCTAAGGTTCGGTATTACAAAGGAAGCTCTTGTAAGATACCTCTCGGGAAGCAGCGAAGAAGATAAAAAATATTACCTGGGATCAGCCTGGGTCCTGGGACTGATCATTCTTGCCGGAATAACCGCTGTTTTATGGTGCGTTGCTTTACTAATTCCGGGATTATTGAAGGAAAGCGGATATTACCTGTTCTTCAGATGGTACCCCTTGCTTGGACTTACTACACTGCCATGGAACTATGCCTGGTCTATCTTCCAGGCCGAAGTCGATTTCGGCAAGATCTTCTGGATCAGGTTCTTTAACCTCTGCATTTTTCTGGTAATTATATTTTCAGCATACCTGCATTTTCAACTTAATGTTACAATGGTGGTATTCATATATATTGCCACCAACCTTGCCACGTCTTTGTTTTGCATGCTCAGGTCCTGGACCGGCCTTAAATACCTGAGATACATCAGCAAAAGCAAACTCAGGGAATTATTGAAATATGGCAGGTATTCCATGGCCACAAGGATTGGCAGCAGCCTGCTGAAAGGAGCCGACAGCTTTGTTATCTCATTCAGTTCATTTCTGGGCCCCGCAGGTGTGGCATTATATGCTATCCCGTTAAAATATATCGAACTGATCGAAATACCCTTGCTGAGTTTCGCAACAACGGCATTCCCCAAACTTTCCAAAAAAAGCATTGAAAATGATCAGGCAGGTTTTAAACGCTTGTTCTACAGCTATACCGGTCCGATTGTTTACCTGTTCCTGGCTATCTCACTGATCAGCCTTGCATTGAATAAATATTTCATTCTTTTTCTGGGAGGAGAAAAATATCTTTCGGCCTCGCCCGGGATCTCTTATATCTTAATGGTATTTATTTTATACGGAGCACTTCTGCCACTGGACAGGTTTACAGGTGTTGCTTTAGACAGCCTGAACAAACCCAATAAAAATTTTCAGAAAGTCATTGTCATGACGCTGGCAAATATTACCGGCGATATTATTGCGGTTTTCGGGCTTCATGCTGTTTTTCCTTCTATGCCCGGCATTACAATCCTCTTCTTTGTAGCAGTTACTTCTATTGTTTTCTCAATCCTGGGAATATTTATCGGATATTATTTTCTTAAACAGGAAATTGACATCTCATTCAGAACAATTTTTGTCAAAGGGATTGATTTTTATATAGAATCTTATAACAGGCTGAAAAATAAAGAACCCCTGTTTTAATGTCTTCAAATCCATTCCATACCGTATCCGGCGCTGACCGTCTCAGAAATCCCTTTAGTTTAGGGATCATCCTTATCGGAACGGTAGTGCTTGGCTACACTTTGGCTTTTGGAGGATTCATTGCAGCAGGAATAATAATAGCAGTTCCAATTCTTTTTTTTGCATTTTATGTCCTCGTTAAAAACCCTGAAACTGGTTTTACTTTTGCCCTGGTCCTGAATTTCGTTATCATGGGCTTGACAAGATACATTCCCATCAAGCTGGGATATATAATGGATATAACCCTGATCTCAATCTACATCGCCTTATTTTTCCACTATTTTAATAAAAAACTGAACCTTCAGCCGGTTAAAAATGACCTGACATATCTTGCCCTGGTATGGTTCATTTATATTCTGCTTGAATTATTTAACCCTGAAGCAATCAGCACGACTGCATGGTTTGCCTCAATGCGGGGTATCGGACTGTACATGATCCTTACAATCCCCCTTGTCCAGCTTATTTATAATGAACCCCGCCATCTTGATAAATTTCTTAAAATATGGGGAATTTTCTCTATCCTGGCTGCATTAAAGGCCTGGATACAGTTAAATATCGGGCTGGATCCCTGGGAACAGAAATGGCTGGATGAAACAGGTGCAGTAACCCATTTATTATGGGGGAACCTCAGGGCATTCTCGTTTTACACTGACGCCGGACAGTTCGGAGCAGCTCAGGCCCAGATCGGGATTGCAGCAATGATCATGTTCTTTTCTGAAAAAAAACTAAAACAAAAGCTTTTCTGGCTGGCATGCCTGATTGCCGGATTATACGGAATGTCAAGTTCAGGCACCCGCGGAGCGATTTTCGTTCCTTTTGCAGGTGGTGCCTTATATCTGATAATCCGGAAGGACCTCAGGTTGATTATTGCCGGGATTATAGTTCTTGTTATGGTGTATTCCTTCTTCCGTTATACAACAATAGGTAACAGCAGCTATCAGATATTCCGGATGCGGTCGGCATTTACTCCTGAAGACGATGCATCCTTCCAGGTCAGGCTGAAGAACCAGGCACTATTTGACTCCTATCTCAAGACCAGGCCTTTTGGTGGAGGCATTGGCCATGCCGGAGGAAGGGCCATTCCCTACACAGGAAATACCTTCCTCTCCAGTATCGCAACCGATAGCTGGTTCGTCATGATCTGGGCTGAATGCGGAATCGTCGGGCTGTACCTGCATTTATTTGTTCTCGGATGGTTTGTCGGCAAAGGAATGTATATCACCATGTATCAGGTTAAGAACAAGGAACTGCAAATGAAAACTGCAGCACTTCTGTGCAGTGTTTTCGGAATCCTGGTTGCCAGTTACGGCAACGCTGTTCTGGGACAATTCCCTACCGGCCTGCTCATCTATACAAGTATGGCTTATGTATTCATGGCACCGGAACTGGATAAAAAACTTAATTCAATGAACGTTACAGTGATAACGGGAAACACGAACAGGGAAAATCCATAAGTAATGACCGGAGTTGTTGTACATATGCTGATCGGACTGATCCTCTTCACCCCAATCGGTTTCTTAGCCGGATATATCCAGCATAAACGGACGGAGAAACGTGAAAAGAAGGAAATGTCTGAAAATATTGATGATTTAAAGCGTTAAGCTGAATTTAACCTGGAAAATGTATGCCTCGGACAACGCCATTTGTTTCTATTATTACAGTTAATTATAACCAGCCTGAAGCCACTCTCGCCTTCCTGGATTCAATAAAAGAAATCACCTATGCGTCATACGAAATTATTGTCGTTGATAATGCCTCTCCGACTACTGACCCTAAAGTTCTGAAGGAGAAACATCCGGATATCATTCTGGTCGAAAGTAAGGAAAACCTTGGTTTTGCGGGCGGAAATAACCTTGGAATCAAAATCGCCAGGGGAAGTTACTGTCTGCTGATCAATAATGATACTGAAGTTGAGCCCGGCTTCCTTGAACCCCTTGTAGACAAGCTTCAAGGCGACCCTTCACTTGGTGTGGTGAGTCCGAAAATCCGCTACTTCCTGAAGCCCGGAATAATTCAATATGCTGGATTTACATCCATCAACCCGATTACCGGCAGGAACAAGGCGACAGGCTTCAGGGAAGCCGACCGGGGCCAGTTTGACCTGGACTCTTATACTGAATATGCATACGGTGCTGCTATGATGATCCCCGTTGAAGTGATAAAGAAAGCAGGCCTGATGGCAGATATTTTTTTCCTGTATTACGAAGAAATGGATTGGATGCAGCGGATAAAAAACGCAGGCTTCAGGATCGGGTATGTCCATAACTCGGTCGTTTATCACAAGGACTCCCTTACAGCCGGATCATTGAGCCCGTTAAGGATATATTACCTTAACCGCAACCGCCTCCTGTATATCCGCCGCAATGTACACGGGGTCCTGTTTTCTCTTGCATGCCTTTACCAGTTCTTCATAGCGATCCCAAAAAACAGCCTGTATTTCATTTTCAGCGGGCAATTCAGTTTATTGAAAGCATACATGCGTGCACTGGGATGGCACCTGAAGAATATGTTCAATAAAGATCTTCACAAAAGCCCCGGCCTGAACTGATATGCCAACGAACCATTATCCGCTTGTTTCGGTAATCACGGTGAACTTCAACGGTTCTGAGGATACTCTTGAGCTGATCGAATCGCTGACCCGCATATCGTACCCGAATATTGAAATTATCGTTATTGATAATCATTCGGAGGCTGATAACCCCGGTATAATTAAGGAAAGGTTTCCATCGGTCGTGCTTTATGAAAGTAATATCAATATGGGTTTCGCAGGAGGGAACAACCTGGGTCTCATGAGAGCAAGAGGGGAATATATACTGCTGCTGAATAATGATACTATTGTAGATAAAGGATTTCTTGAACCTCTTGTAAGGAAAATGGAGTCGGATCCGGGTATTGGAGCAGTATGCTCAAAAATCCGTTTCTATTCTGACCGTTCATTAATCCAGTTTGCCGGGTATACACCGATTAACCACCGGACCATGCGGAATTTTGCCATTGGCTACCGGGAAAAAGATAAAGGACAACATGACCTGGATGCTGAGACCGCATATGCCCACGGCGCAGCAATGATGGTACCGATGAAAGTCATTAAAGAGATCGGGATCATGTCATATATTTTCTTTCTTTATTATGAAGAAGCTGACTGGAGCTACCGGATCAGGAAAGCCGGCTATAAGATCTGGTATGTCCATAACTCACTGGTTTACCATAAAGAATCCATTACGGTCGGCAAGCTGAGTGAATCCAAGATATATTACCAGAACAGGAACAGGATAGTGTTTCTGCGAAGGAATGTCCGGGGCAGGGATTTGTATCTTGGCATCCTTTACCAGCTTATGGTTGCAATCCCCAGGAATGCATTCAGATATCTGATTAAGGGCAAAATCTCCTGCTTTTATGCTTACCAGAGGGCGATCGGGTGGCATTTGAAAAACTTCGTCAATCCACACATTCACGATAATCCATACTTATAGGGATATTTGGATCAGTATCCCTATTCGATTATATTTGCAATATGTTCAGCCAAAGATAAAAATGATCTTCATGTTGTCGGAAGCATTAAAAATTGTAATCCTCGTGATAGAGGCTTTGTTGTTCATTTATTTCTTCCTGACAACGGTATATTTCCTGATTTTCTCCATTGCCGGATTATTTCCTCTTAACCAACCCATCCCGACAATCACAAAGTTAAACCGCTTTGTTGTATTAATCCCCGGGTACAAAGAGGATAAGATTATTATCGAGGTGGCCCGCCAGGCTCTGGATCAGGATTATCCGTCCGGTCTTTTCGATGTTGTTGTTATTGCGGATTCTTTTACCCCCGGAACCCTTGCTGAATTAAAAAAACTTCCGGTTAAGGTCCTGGAAGTTTTATTTGAAAACAGTTCAAAGGCAAGGTCCCTGAAAGAAGCCATGAAGATGCTTCCATCTGATTATAATGCCGTCATTATACTGGACGCCGATAATGTCATGGAAAGAGATTTTATCTCCCTGATCAATAATTCCTTTAATCTTGGATATAAATCGGTCCAGGCACACCGAACCTCCAAGAACCAGAATACGTCTTTTGCAATCCTGGATACCATAAGCGAAGAGATCAACAACCAGATTTTTCGTAAAGGCCATTGGATCACCGGATTGTCATCTGCCCTGATCGGTTCGGGTATGGCATTCGATTACAACATGTTCAGGGATTATATCATGAATATGGATTTCATTCTTGGCGAAGAAAAAGAACTGGAGATGCGGATGATCAGGGACCGAGTAAAGATTGCTTACCTTAACGATGCCTTTGTCTATGATGAGAAAGTCCAGGAATCCGATGTTTTCATGGTCCAAAGAGCCAGATGGCTTGCAACCCAGTTTATCTTTGCCCGCTTGTATTTTCTGCCCGGTATCAGGGAATTTTTTAAAAAAGGCAATGTCGATTTCCTGGACAAAGTGATACAACAGTTTTTACCCCCAAGAATCTTCCTTCTGGGTTTTTTAATTCTGATATCAGTGCTTTCAGCCATTCTGAACCCCCTGGCCTGTACTTTCGCCTGGCTCGGGCTCACCGTTACCTGTATTCTCACTTTGTTATTCTCAACTCCGAAAAGATTTTATAATATCAGAACATTAAAGGCGGTTTTCCGGCTTCCCGAAGGTTTCTTCATGATGCTTGTTTCCCTTTCCCGGATCTATAAAGCCCAGAAAAAGTGGGATCATACCGTTCATGGCATAAACAGTTGATAATGTATTTGTAATACAATTTGATACAGCAATGCATTCCTGGCACTATTTTTTAGGGATATTTCAAATCGTTGTACTGTCCTATTTCGGAGGGAATGCCTTATATCTGCTGTTTTTTGCTGTCTGCGGATGCATGAAAACCCCGTCAAAACAGAACCCTTTCAACAGGTTCAGGAACATCACGGTCATTATAACAGCATTTAAAGAAGATGAGATCATCCACAGCGTAATTAAATCAGCTCTTCAACAGGATTATCCCGGGGAAATGGTCCAGCTTCTTCTGGTAGCGGATAGTTTTGAAGAAAAAACCCTGGAAAGGCTGGGATCCTTTCCACTAAAACTTATTATTGCAGATTTCAAAGAAAGCACCAAAGTCCGGTCACTGAACCTTGCCATGGATTATCTTCCGGCCAATACCGAAATTGTCGTCGTGCTTGATGCTGATAACCTGATGGAAATGGATTTCCTCAGGAAACTAAACCTTGGACTGGAATCGGGGGCAAAAGTCATTCAGTGTCACCGGACAGCAAAAAATGTAAACACTCCCTTTGCCTTGCTGGATGCAATCAGTGAGGAGGTTAACAACAACATTTTTCGGAACGGGCATATTGCAGCCGGGCTTTCCTCTGCCCTGATCGGATCTGCGATGGCATTTGATGCCGGGGTATTCAAAAAATATATCCCAAAACTTAAAGCCGTGGGGGGATTTGATAAAGAATTGGAGCTTAAACTCTTGAGTGATGGAATTTATATCGATTATCTTCCCGATGCTTATGTCCTTGATGAAAAGGTACAGAGCTCAAAAGTCTTTTATAGTCAACGAAAACGGTGGATGAGATCCCAGTTGTATTATTTCGGAAGAGACTTTTTCCCGAGTTTTTGGGCACTTCTGAATAAAGGAAACATCAGTTACTTTGACAAAACAATTCAGTTTTCCCTTTTGCCCCGGGTGCTGCTTCTTGGGATGCTGGGCATAATCAATATAATAAATATCTTTATATATAATCCGGTCTTTAACTGGATAGGATTTGCAGCTTTTGCTGCATGTGGCATTTCAATTCTGATTTCCACACCAGGTCAGTATTTCAGGAAGGACACGGTGAAGGCTTTGCTGTATTTACCAGTAGCCTTTTTTCTGATGTTCAGTATCATTTTCCGGATGCGTAAAGCAAATAAACGTTTCATTCATACAGAACATCATATTCAGTCATATTTATAAAAGACTAACTTATGCGAATCGGGATCGAAGGTCAACGGCTTTTCCGCAAAAAAAAGCATGGAATGGATGTGGTGGCTTTTGAAATGGTAAAAAACCTGCAAGCCATTGATAATTCAAATGAATATTTCGTTTTTGTAAAGAAGGATGAAGACCAGTGCCTTCAATCCTCCGGCAATTTCAGGATAATTGAGTTGCCGGGTTCACCCTACCCTTTCTGGGAACAGTATCTTTTACCCGAAGCGGCAGCAAAAGCCGGATGTGATATCCTTCATTGTACCAGCAATACCGCTCCTCTGCGACTTGAGATACCACTGATTGTCACGCTCCATGACATCATCTATATGGAATCCCGCAGCCTGTTCGTTCAAGGGTTCTCAGGTTATCAGAAGCTTGGTAATATGTACCGCAGGATGGTTGTTCCGGGCATTGTTAAAAATTGCAGGAAACTGATCACAGTATCAGAATCCGAGAAGAAACGGATCGCCGATTTTTTTAAACTTGATGACCGGAAAATTGAGGCTGTATACAACGGTGTCAGCTCTCATTTTAAACAGGTGACAGACACTGCCGAGCTCTTTTATCTGAAGCATAAGTACAAGCTTCCCGACCGGTTTTTCTTATTTTTCGGGAATACCGATCCGAAGAAGAATACAAGGGGTGTTTTACAGGCATTCTCGCTTTTCCTTAAAGGCTCAGAGGAGAATACACCTCTTGTCATTCTTGATCTCAGCCGTAATGAACTGGCAAGACTTGTTCAGGATTTAGGCGATCCGTTGATCACTGACCACATCATTCTTACAGGGTATATCCCCAATAACGAGTTGCCGGGGATCTATTCGCTGAGCACGGTATTCCTCTATCCTTCACTCAGGGAAAGTTTTGGTATACCTATACTGGAAGCTATGGCATGCGGGGTTCCGGTGATCACATCCAATACATCCTCGATGCCTGAGGTCGGCGGAGATGCAGCTTTGTTCATTGACCCCTATACTCCCGGTCAAATCACAGATGCAATGAAACGCGTTCTTTACGACCATAAACTGCGATCCGGGCTCATAGAAAAAGGGTTTATAAATGCCTCAAAGTTTTCATGGACTGCGATGGCCCGGCATATCCACAGGATATATCAGGACATATACCAAGATTCCGAACAATGAAGAACATGGATATTGTAGTTATTGGCATACAATCCTTCGACAGCGACATCGGCAGTAACAGTATTAATATTGCCATGGAGTTTGCAAAACATAACCGTGTTGTCTACGTCAATTATCCTATGGACCGATTTACTATCTGGCGCGAGAGAAAAAGTCAGAAAATGCAAAAAAGGATCAGGATAATCAGGGGGGAGGAAGAGTCCCTGATTAAAATCCGGGACAATCTCTGGAACCTTTATCCTAAAACAGTTCTCGAATCGATCAGTCAGATAGGCAACGTGAGGCTATTTGATTTACTGAACAGGATAAATAATAAACGATATGCAAGGGAGATAAGGAGAGCAATTGAAATCCTTGGCTTTAAGGATATTACTGTTTTTAATGACAGTGATATGTTCAGGGGCTTTTATCTTAAGGATCTGCTGAAAACCCGTTTGTATATTTACTACTCAAGGGATAATCTCATTGCTGTTGACTGGTGGAAAAAACAGGGAATCCGTATTGAAGCTGCGTTGATCCGGAAGGCAGACCTGGCGGTTGCCAATTCCGTTTATCTTGCGAATTATTGCCGCAAATTCAACCCTCATTCCTATTATGTCGGACAGGGATGCGATGTTTCTGCCTTTGATAAAAATCTGATCCATGATGTACCTGAAGAGATCAGGGATATAAAAAAACCCGTAATCGGATATATCGGTGCCTTGTACAAGCTTCGCCTGGATATCGGGATCATCTCCTACATCGCACTTCAACGCCCCGGCTGGAGTATCATTCTTGTTGGACCTGAAGATGAAACATTTAAAAACTCTGAACTGCACAAGATAAGCAACATTTATTTTCTTGGGAGTAAACCTCAGTCCACCCTCCCATTCTACCTGAACTTCTTTGATGTTGCAATTAATCCACAGGTGCTTAATGAAGTAACCATAGGCAATTATCCCAGGAAGATCGATGAATACCTAGCCATGGGAAAACCGACCGTGGCTACACGAACAGAAGCAATGAGTATATTCGAAGCTTATGCCTATCTTGCTTCATCCAGGGAAGATTACCTGAAATTTATCGAACTGGCCTTAATAGAAAATACGCCGGAGAAGGAAGCAGAAAGGGAAACATTTGCCCGGGGGCATTCCTGGGAAGCCAATGTGAATGAAATCTACAGGGCAATTGAAATGACAAAGACTTCAGGAACCTAGTACATTCTTACCAAAACAATAACAGGCAATTCAATGATAGAAAAGATTAAAGCCAATCCGAAATTAAAACAGTTCATGATCAGCATGCTTACTCCAAAGAATCAGGCCAGACCGAGATTCTGGGTGAAGCTCGTCCTTAATCCGTTCATTCATAAAAGGGGTCGCCATTCCTGTATCCGGCGGCCAACCCGTATGGATGTTTTCCCATGGAATGACTTTGTGCTGGGAAGAGACAGCACCATTGAGGATTTTGCTGCAGTAAATAACGGTGCAGGTCCTGTTTATATCGGCGAAAGAACCCGAATCGGTTTAAGCTGCACTGTGATAGGCCCGGTGACTATCGGAAATGATACCATGCTGGCCCAGAATGTCGTGATATCAGGCCTGAATCATTCATATGAAGATATCACGAAACCCATCAGCCGGCAAAAACAAACTACTTCAATGATTACAATTCAAGATGAAGTCTGGATAGGAGCCAATGCCGTTATTCTTGCCGGAGTGTGTATAGGTAAACATTCGGTCATTGCAGCAGGAAGCATTGTGACCAAAGATGTTCCTCCATATACGGTCGCCGGAGGAAATCCGGCCAGGGTTTTGAAATCATTCAACCCTGAAACAAAGCAATGGGAACGTAAGGTTTAATAGTCCGTAACTAAATTATCGGTCATGCTGTTTCTGAAAATCATCATCTGGGCTTCGCTGTTCATTGTCTTTTATGCTTACCTGGGGTATGGTATGCTCGTGTTTCTTCTGGTCCGGATGAAAAGGATCACTGTCAAAAAGAGCATTCCCCTGACACAGGAATATGAGCCGGAAGTCACTTTATTCGTTACCGCCTATAATGAAAAAGATTTCCTCGATGACAAGATCCGGAATTCTTTCTCCCTTGATTATCCGGAAGAAAAAGTAAAGCACGTCTGGGTCACTGACGGATCTGATGACGGGACACCCGAACTGCTCAGCAAGTATAAAGGGGTTGAAGTTTATCATCATCCGTTGCGTGAAGGAAAGATTGCTGCCATTAACCGGGGAATGCAGTTTGTTAAAACACCTCTTGTTATTTTTTCAGATGCCAACAGCATTCTTGGAAGGGAATCGGTCCGAAGGATCATCGGGTTTTTCAGGGATCCGGGGGTTGGTTGTGTTTCAGGTGAGAAAAGAGTTGCCGGCAAGGGGTCAGCTGTCTCGGCTGAAGGTATTTACTGGAAATACGAATCAGCACTGAAAAAATGGGATGCGGAACTTTATTCCGTGGTAGGGGCCGCCGGAGAACTTTTCGCTATAAGGACGGATTTATTCAAACCGGTGGAACCTGATACTCTGCTTGATGATTTCATCATTTCACTTCGGATCGCTGAGCAGGGGTATACCATTCAGTATGACCCTGAAGCATATTCAGTTGAAGAGCCTTCGGCAAGTGTCAGGGAAGAACTGAAAAGAAAGATCCGTATTTCGGCAGGAGGAATCCAATCTATTATCAGGATGAAAGAATTACTGAACCCTTTCAGGTTCGGAATCCTGTCATTCCAATATTTCTCTCACCGTGTTCTTCGCTGGACACTTGCACCGCTCGGATTGCCGATTATGCTGCTATGTTCCGGAATCATTGCCTCTGTTGAGGGATTTTTCAATTTTCACAGCTTTTATACCTGGCTTTTCTGGGGACAGGTGATATTTTATGTCTCTGCTATCTCAGGCTGGATGCTGGAAGAAAGGAATATTTCATTTAAATTCCTTTATATACCGTATTATTTCTTTATCATGAACCTTGCAGTATATCTGGGATTTGCAAGGTATATTAAAAAAAAGCAATCTGTAAACTGGGAAAGGGCAAAACGTGGCTGAATTTTAACGGGAACCAGTATGGGGATCAGAATCACTGACATGAAGTTTTTGGTGGTTTTTCTATTGCTGTTCTCTGACCAGGTAATAGCTGACCATTTTATTTTCGGCCCTGATCAAACTGTAATTAACGGCCGCTCAAATGCTTCAGCAGTGAAGCCTGGTGATACGATTTTTCTTTCAGGCAATCCATGGCCGTTTGTAATTCTGCGAAGCCTGCATGGAACCCCGACTGATCCTATTGTTGTTCAGAATCTTGGCGGCCAGGTCATTTTCTCCGGTTCAGTCTATGGTATTAAGTTCGATACCTGTTCATGGATCAGCCTGGACGGCAAGGGGACAGACACGACTTATGGGTTTGTTTGTCATTCTGCGAATGCAGGTGTCATCATCGGAGGGCTAAGTACATGCATTGAGGTAGCCGGGACTGAGATTTACAATACAAGCTGGACTGGGATTGTCGCCAAAACTGACCCGGATTGCAGTTTCAAATCCACCAGGGATAAATATACAATGAGGAATATCAGCATTCACGACAACTACATTCATCATACCGCAAATGAAGGAATGTATTTAGGGCATTCATTCTATGGTGGATATATAATTAACTGTAACGGCAAGGATACATTGGTATATCCGCATCTTATCAGAGGCCTGAGGGTTTACAATAATAAAATCGAATATTCAGGCTGGGATGGTATCCAGGTTTCAAGTGCCGACTCGGCATGCTTTGTCAACAATAATCTGGTTTACAATGACAGCCAGGCTGAGGTCAGCGACCAGATGAGCGGGTTATTGCTTGGAGGTGGTTCTTCATGCAACTGTTACTCCAATTTCATTAAAGACGGGAAGGGGGATGGTATCGACGAAATGGGGCTTGGAGGGAATTATATTTACAACAACCTGATCGTTAATGCAGGACAATCTTTCACAGGGCCGGGACAGAAGCATGGGATTTTTGTCGGCACCCAGACACCACTTGCAGGAAAAGGATTTCACATGATTTTTAACACCATCATCAACGCCAGGGCATATGGCATCGATTTTCTCAATACCCTGGGGATAAATAATGAAGCAGTAAGCAATATCATTGTGAGCCCGAACGGAACATACATAAAAACTGCTGCCGGGCTAATCTTTCTCAAAGTTCGAACCTGCAGGTGACTGACAAAGCAGATGTGAAATTCATCGATCCTTCAGCCGGTAATTATGATCTTCAGACCTCCTCCCCTGCTGTAAACAATGGTAAATCAATCCAGGAATTTCCTGTCAGCACCGATTTTCTGGGACGTGACCGGCCTTTTGCCAGGCTTTTCGACATCGGTGCTTTTGAATGCCATGACTCCTCATTGCTCGGACTCCCTGAAAAAAAAAACCTGAGTGAAATTGAAATATTGAGTTTGTCCCTCAAGGACGACCACATCTTCGTCTGCTTATTACTTATAAAAAGAAAATTATTGCAGGCCGGCATTTATGACATGAACGGACATCATATCTCGGACTTTTACAATAAATATGCCGGGCCTGGATATATTAAGCTGGACGAATTTGTGGGTCAGCTTGCAAATGCTTACTATATTTGTATTTTTCAGTTCGGCGATCAGATTGTTACAAAGGAGATTCCGGCTTTGCATTGGTTCAGCAAATGATTTCAATATAACAACGGGAGTGCAGTCACAGTTTAAAAAGTTCATTCCTTTCTGGCTGGCAAAAAGACTCAGGGGGGCTTACCAGAAAATCTCCGCTTTTATTCTCAGGGGGAATACTTATTATTGCCCGTATTGCGGTTATTCCTTTAAAAAGTTCAGACCAGGAGGAATTGACCTACCTGTGATCCGCGAAAAACATATAATCGGTGCAGGATACCGGTTGAATATCGTTTGTCCGAGGTGTTATTCACTCGACAGGGACAGGCTGATATATCTGTACCTGAGAATGCAGACGGATATCTTTAAATCATCACTTAAAGTCTTTCATGTTGCTCCTGAAGGATGCATCAGGGCCTTGTTAAACCGGATTCCGAATATCGATTATACAGCCGGTATGAAATATCATGAAGGATATTATTATGACAGGAATACCAATAAGCTGGACATAACCGACCTTCAATTTGAAGATAACGCGTTTGACGTGATTATCTGCAATCATGTGCTGGAACACATCAGGGAAGATCTGAAAGCAATCGGCGAGTTGTACCGTGTCCTGAAGCCGGGAGGATGGGCCATTCTGCAGGTTCCGATTTCAAAAATACTTGAAACGACATTTGAGGACCCTTCGGTCACTACACCTGAAGGAAGGGAAAATATTTTCGGACAATTTAACCATTTCAGGATCTACGGTCAGGATTATCAATCCAGGCTGAACAGCCAGGGGTTTATTGTTAAAAAAATTAATCCTTATAATGATAGATGGGATATTGATCTTGATAAATTTGCAATTAACCCTGAAGAAGATTTATACATAGCTTATAAATAGTAATATGGATTCTCCTGACCTTATTCTCGTTATCTTTTTGTCACTGTCGGTATTCTCTTCTGTTATACTGTATTTTTATTACCGAAGGCAATCCGGAAGAATGGACCTGAAAATTAAAGAAAAAGAAAACGAGCTTCTTCAAATCAGATCCAGAATTTCAGAATTTGAAAAGGAGATTGAAAGCCACGTGAATGTCAGAATTCATGCCATAAAACAGGAGTTTGATGAAGAAAGGGAAAGAGATCTGCTCCTGAAGAAGGCTTTGAAAAAAGCCGAAGATGCAAATTTTCTGCTGAATTCATTCCTTTCCAATGTCAGTTCCGAAATACGTACTCCATTGAACAATATAATCGGGTTTGCCAGTCTCCTGGAAGCCGATTTATCCATGATGGAAAATAAAGAATTATTTGATTATGCACATGCTGTCCTGGAAAGCGGAGACAGGCTGCTGCATCTGTTAAACAATATTATTGACATCAGCAGGGTTGAGTCAAATGACTTTACCCTGAAATGTGCACCCGTATCAGTGAATCCACTGATTGCCCGCACAATCCAGGTTTATCTGTTCCAGGCCAACGAGAGAAAACTGAAACTGAATTTCAAACCGGTTGAAATTCCGGAAGGGTTTGCTGATGAAGGAGGACTCTCCAAAGTCCTTAGTATAATTCTTGAGAATTCGATAAAATACACCGGGAGCGGATTCATCAATGTTTCAACTGAGTTTAATAAAGAAAACAGCCAGATCTCAGTCCGCATCAAAGATACAGGCAAAGGGATAGATCCTGCGTTCCTGCCCGAGATACTGTCACCTTTTAAAAGTGAAACCACTGGCTTTTCAAATGAGAAAAAAGGTGCAGGATTAGGCCTGCCTCTTGCAAAAAGCCTGATGGAGATGATGCAGGGCAAACTCGAGATCCAGTCTGAAAAAGGCATTGGAACAACTGTGACGCTGTTTCTCCGTATAGCCGAGGGTTCATCTCATGAAACTGTCCCAACACCTGCTGACAGCAGGAATCAGGTCAGGGGTTTGCATAATTTGAATATCTTTATCGTTGAAGATGATTTCATGAACAGACAGGTGCTTACGGAAATGACTAAATCTTTAGGCAGTGTAATCTCGGCTGCGAATGGTGATGAGACAATATCAATAATCAAAAGCAAAACGGAGCAGAATATAATTTTCGACATTATGCTTTTTGATATTAACCTGCCCCCTCCATGGGATGGCGTGAAGCTCATGCAGGAAATCAGAAAAACCTGGAAGGCATACCGTTCGGTGCCATTTATTGCACAAACAGCCTATGCCCTGGCAGGTGACCGGCAAAAATTACTGGAAGCAGGTTTTGATGATTATATTTCAAAACCGATCAACCAGCAGCAATTATATTCCATAATGAAGAACCAACTGAATAAGTACAGATGACCATGAAAGATGCCAGTACCACAGAATTAGAAGCCAGAATTAAGGAGCTTGAAAAACAAATACATGATTTGACAATAAATACTGTTGAAAAGCATAAGTATGACCTGCTGTTACAGGAGCTTGAAAAAGTGAAGATAGAGGCTTTTGATGCAGTCAGGACTAAAACGATCTTTCTTGCCAATATGAGTCATGAGATACGGACACCGATGAACAGCATTATCGGTATCTATAACATTCTGGATCAGACAAATTTATCTCCTGAACAACGTGAGCTTCTGGAAGTTATAAATATATCCAGTCATAACCTCCTTGCAATAATAAATGACATACTCGATTTTTCGAGAATCAAGGCAGGTCAATTAAAGGTTGAGAATAAACCATTTATACTCAATGAAGAGATCCATCAGATTATAAAGATGCTGTCCCTCAAGGCAAAAGGCAAAGGCCTGGAATTATCTTCCACGATCGAGTCAGCCGTTCCCGAATGCCTGATCGGTGATTCGGTGAGGTTGAACCAGATTGTCGTTAACCTTACAAATAATGCACTAAAGTATACACTGGAAGGATCAGTTTCCGTTTCTGTTTCTGTGGAAAAAGTTGAAACCGGAAAAAATGCTGCCGGTATACAAAACGATTTTCTCCCTGATTCCCTTAAGAACTTAAAAAGCCTGCCTCCGAATAAGATCTTATTGAAATTTGAAGTCCGGGATACGGGGGTTGGGATATCGAAGGAGGAACAAACCAATTTATTCCAGGAGTATACACAGGTTGAAAATCCTCTTATAACGCGGTATGAAGGGACCGGGCTTGGTTTGTCCATTTCCAAGAACCTGATCGAAATGATGAACGGAAAGATTGGTGTTATTAGCGAGATCGACAAAGGTTCTACATTTTGGTTCACTATATTATTTGATGTCGGGGATATCAATGATTTCAGGAATAAGATCAAGAAAGAACAAAAGAAAATCAAAAAAAGCAGGCCGCTGGATATCCTCCTTGTCGAGGACAACATCCTGAATCAGAAATTTGCAGTCACAACACTTGAACGGGCCGGACATAAAGTCGAGATTGCTGAAAACGGGAAAGTGGCTTTCGATAAATACAAGGAAAAACATGTTGACCTGATCATAATGGATATTGCCATGCCTATTATGGATGGCATCGAATCCACACATGTGATCCGCAAATACGAAAAAGAACTGAGGGAGAAAGACCCCTCCCTGAAAACGCCCCCGGTACGTATTATTGCGGTTACAGCCTATGTCATAATGGCTGACCGGGAAAAGTGCCTTGCTGCCGGGATGGATGAATATCTTGCAAAACCTTTCCGGCCGAAGGAATTAACTGAGATCATCGACCAGCTTGAGATCTGACAGGATTACATTTTCACTGCTTTGAAATAATAACGGGCAGAGTTATGGACCAGCCGGATAAAGTAAATTCCTGAGGGAAATGTTTTTGTCTGAAAGCGCGTTATTTTACTGATGACCGGCTTAGCTGTTATGATTTCGCCCCTGCTGTCCAGTATCTCAGCCCTGTCGGCAGTTCCGGGCTGGTCGTGTATTTCAATTGTAATGTCCTGATTAAAAGGGTTAGGATAAAGCGTAAGCAAGCCTCCCGGTTTTTTCTCACCGATACCAGTACAGTTTACAAAAGTGATATTTGTCGTATCCTTTGATACACAGCTTCCCTTTGTAGCATAAACCCAAACCTGAAGAAGTCCAAGACCATGACTTACGGTATCAACTATAATAGTCTGCTCAGGGGAGCCGGTCGACCATAAATACGTATCAGCCCCCGGGCCAGCATTAAGGATTATGTATTTATCAGCACACACGCTGGTGTCAGGTTTGAGAGGAATTACCAGAGGTTGGTTGATCGTGATAAAAGCCGTATCGGAGTTGGTGCATCCGGCC